>Ga0307375_10000665_pt1 | contig 41201 bp, 33 predicted proteins | sample TR1MG_FD_202531 | JGI IMG/M metagenome (GOLD analysis project Ga0307375, IMG submission 202531) | Soil microbial communities from Risofladan, Vaasa, Finland - TR-1 | ecosystem: Environmental > Terrestrial > Soil > Coastal area > Acid sulfate soil | place: Finland: Risofladan, Vaasa | collected...
GAGTATACCTACCGATTTAACCGTAGCTTTATGGGGAAAGGTCTATTTGACAACCTTTTAGACAGAATGCTGACCATACAACCGCATTCCTATAAAATGCTTATTACTTAAATGCCTAATTCAATTCATCTTATTAATATCTCCAATTTTATTATCGAGTTCAAACGAACAACAAAAACATTTTACACGATAAGAAGAATCATATGACTCTTGTTCATCCATATCAAAATGACAGTCTTTATACACAACTAAAGAATTTGTATTGCAAATAGGACATAACTTAACTACATTAAGCTTATCATACGAAACTAATGAACGAGCAATTAATTCTGCTCTCTTTTTTATTTCATCATCATGACGAATAACATATTTGCGATTTAGAAGTGGGTTTTCTGCTGATGCCCTTCCTATCTCCTTTAAAAGAGAAACCTTATTTAGTGAATATGATTCTTCTGCAAAGTGTTTAACTATCTCTTTTACCGGATCAATTCCTAAATCGTTTTTCAGGAATCTTTTAAAACTTACATCTTTTTTATATGCTGGTAAAGAAGCAACCTTAATCACAAAAGGAAAAATATACTTTCCAAAAAGATAATCTAGGGCTTCATACCTTAATACAAAAACACCTCTATGTACAATTCTATTTCTAAGATGATTAATTGCCCTAAGCCATTCATTTGCTTTTTCAATAAAACCATACATATTTTTATCCAATCGATTTTTTTCAATTAGAGCCACCAATCTTTCAAGAGCAAGACTATATCCTATGTATGACGCTCTTTGTAAATCTTTATTATCATATTTCTTACCTTTTACTAAATCATATAGCAAATCGTGTGCTTTTGAAGCATCTATTAATAGTAATTCATGCTCGTTATGCAAAATATCTTTAATAATTAACTCCACAAAATGTTGAAAATGAAATATTGCTTCACATGCATTCTCAATATAATCTATAGTATAAAAACAGTCTTTTTCCTCTTCTGATTTAGATTTCTCTGATAATAGGATTAGATAATAATCAACACTCCTATATGTAGAAAAATATGATTTAAATGACAAATTCAATGAAAGAGAAGCAACATCATCAACCTTATGACATGCTTCATTAAGCAGAAATCCTTCAGTTTTTATCTTCTCAATATTCATTATGTATATTGAATTTCAACAACCGTCAACTAGTTTATACATCTAACAAACTACACTCAACAACTTCTATCTCCATATATTTTATCACATAGCGCATAAAACACCCAAATTTACAATTCTTTTGCAATAAATCAAACAATTATATTTGAAGACCAAATTATATCAAACAAATTTTACTACTCGGCTTTGTAAAACACCAATTCAGGCAACAAGATCAATCCCCAAAACTTCCCCAAAACACAACCGCCACCCCAGTATGGAGCGGCGGTTGCACAAAGAATGAGTTGCGTTGGCCAGTGTAGCCAAACATTACGCTAGCGAGGCAGGTAGCGCGAAATGCGGCGGGCCAACCGGCGGAACTTGAACACCTCAAAGTAGCGTCCAAGGTTGCGTGAAGCGTTGGAAAGTAGCATAACGTAGAGCACCGCACTAAAGAGCCACAGCACCATGGCGTTGAACCAGAAGGTGGGAATCAGCCATCCGCCAATTCGCTTTACGGGTGCGTAGAGCTGCGCCCGGCCGTAGGGGTTATCGGGAATGGTAAACACGGGCTCCTTGCGCCGTACAAAGCGGTCGTTGTCCTCCACAATCTTAGTGAGATCGTTGTTGCTCAGCACAACGTCGGCAAGGGCAGCGTTGTGGTATTGCTGCTTGAGTAGCACCACCCGGTCGTTTCCGCCCAACCGTGCCTCCAATTTATGGTAAGCCCTATCGCGCCGGCGCATGGTGCTATCGAACTGTGCACTAAACACCATGCGGCAATCGGCCAAGTAGCGGAGCAGCGAGTCGGGCACCATGTTTCCAGTAAGAAACAGCGCCACATTCTTGTTCGCAAGCGAATCTACACCCGCAACGTGAGCCTTTACTTCGGCAATACCACTGGCAATCAGCAAACGGTTGTGGTTAGCAATCTCCGGCTCGGCGTTGAGCTCCTGCTGGCGAGCCTGCTCCTGCACCTTGAGCTGCAGGGCGGGAATGAGGTAGTTGAAGTAGTAGGAGCAGCAGCTCAACTCCTGGTCGAAGGCAAAAAAGTGTCGCTCGAATCGGTTTGAGCGAAACTGGTGCACCATAAGCGCCTCGTATGACCAACGAGAAATCATTAAATCGCCAATCACCGGCACGTAGAGCTGCGAGGTTACGCTGCGTTGCAACTTCTGAAAGGGTACCACCACGCCGCTAAAGAGCAGTTGCGGCACAAGAATGAGCGGTATGGTAATATAGATGGCCACCACCGACGAAAGTGCAGCCGAGATATTGAGTCCCACCATGTTGGCAGTAAAGGCGGTGCTGAAGAATATGAGCCAGTAGCTGAGGAACATGCCGCGGATGCCCAGCAGCGCATTTCCCACGGAGACAAACAGCAACGCCTGAATGGCAGAGATGGCTAGCATCACCATCACCTTGGAGTTGATGTAGCTGAAGTGGCTGAGGTGAAGAAACTTTTCGCGCTCTCGTATTCGCCGGTCCTTGATAATCTCCTCGGCGCTCACGCTCAACCCCATAAAGAGGGCTGCAATAACGCTCATAAAGAGGAACGACGGGATGTTGTCGTTGAGGCCAAACATGTAGCGCGTAGCCACCCCAGAAGTGGTCGCGGCGTAGCGGGTAAAAAAGCCGATAACGAGGGCCAGTATAGGCGCCTCCAACATACTAATGGTAAGGTATTGGCGGTCGGCCAGTTTAGCCAACACGTTACGCTTCACAAATATGAGCAGCTGCTTGGCAAGGTCGGGTATCTTAAATGCATTTGTGGGCAGAAGGCTTCGCTGCCCGCATTCCACCTTCTTGAGCGTAGGCTCCACCCGTTTTTGATAGATGTCGTACCACTCGCGGGCACTCCGCTTGCGCTTACGGGTGAGGCGGCCATACTCGTTCACCACACGGGCTTCAATAATTTTGAGAATCTGCTCGGTGTTCACGTTTCCACAGGCGTAGCATTCGCTCTCATCGGCCTTAAGGTAGTGGGCAGCCGTGCGGAAGTAAACTACAGCATCCATGGGGTTTCCCTGAAAAATAATGCGGCCACCATGGTCCATAATCAGCAGCTTGTCGAAGAGCTTAAACACGTCGGACGAGGGTTGATGGATATTCACCATCACCAGCTTCCCCTTAATGGTTTGCCGCTTGAGCATCAACATAACCTTCTCCGAATCGTTGGACGAAAGGCCCGAGGTGGGCTCGTCAACAAAAAGTACGGCCGGCTCGCGCATCAACTCCAGTGCAATGTTGAGCCGTTTGCGTTGACCACCACTTATGAACTTGTTCAGCGGGTTACCCACCTTAAGCTCCTGTGCCTCCACAAGGTCAAAGTCCATAAGGCTCTGGTCCACCATCTCCTTCAGTTCAGCTTCCGTGTGGTTAGCAAAGCAGAGCTTGGCGTTGAACATCAGGTTTTGGTACACAGTGAGCTCCTCAATGAGCAGGTCGTCCTGCGGAACGTAGCCAACAAGCCCCTCCACCTCGCTCCGCTCTTTGTGAATATCGTAACCGTTGATGCAAATCTGACCGGTATGCAACTTCTGGTTGCCATTGAGTACGTTGAGCAGGATAGACTTTCCCACACCGCTATTGCCCATAATGCCAATAAGCTGGCCGCTCTCCGCTTGCAGACTAAAGGGGTATATGCCATTGTCGGTTCCCTTGTAGTGGAAGGAGATATTGGAAGCAGTGTAGCGTATCTTCTCCTTTGCCAGCCCGGAAATAAACTTGGTGGCCACCTTTGAGTAGTATACGGGATCGGTTTTGGGGCTTCGAATAACGGAACCAACACCAAAAATATAGGCACGGCCAACCTTTACATTATGGCCATTGAGAAAGAGGTTGTTCGCACCAAAATACTTAATGAGAAAGGTGTTGGTGCTGTCGATGTGCAGCGCGTATATTTTACCCTTGAGCTTCTCGCTCAGGTGGTGCTTCATTTTAGAGTGCGAAAAGTCGGCATTGGAGTCAATCAGCAGGAGCTTCTCGCTGATGGGCATATCCGATTCCGCCTGTCCCAGAATAAACTGTAACGAGTTGTTGAACTCGAACTCGCTAATGCGGAAGCTGGCTGCCAGCGCCCGAATCAGCTCCAGCCGCTTATCGGTAACCACCTCGCCATCGCCCAAGAATTCGATAAGCTGCAGCACAAGCCACATCTTATGGTACTGCTCAAACTCGTGATTAATCTGGTCAATAATTCTGTTTAGAGCCTGCGAAAAGACAAAGGTGCCATTATCCTCCTCCAGGTGCTTTGCCTCCTGGTGATAAAGCTGGAGCATCTCGTCGAACTGCACCAAAAAGGTGTTCATCTGTTCATCACCAAACTCTTTTTCAAGGTATGTTTTCACCACCTCACGAGCATTTCCGGTAAGGCCATCCTGCTCCACGTCTACCAAAAAGGCGAAGAGCTGCATCAGCACTTTCAGAATCGATTCGTTCATTCAAATGCGGTTTTAGGTCACATAAAAGTAGGAAAATTACGGCGAAGTTTGGGTAGGGAATTTTAAGGAATGAGAATATTGATCTCCCACGAAGAAGGCTATTCAATTACTGTGCATTATCTCAACGTGAAATCTGAATAGTGGGTAGATCGATAGGAAAAATTTTCGCCGTAGGTGGTGTAGTTTTGTAAAAAAACCTCATCACAGCGCTGTCAATACTCCGTAGGAGTTTTACATGCGAAGTTTTGAAGAGTGTCGTAAAGCAAAATCTTTCATTGCCCACCAAAAGAGTTCTCTAAATCCAACTATCTTGTTTCAAAATTTAAACCCTGTCTAGCCTGCAAGCAGACGCTACTGGGCCATTGGCTTCATTATACCAAATAGAGAAACGGCAAAGCCTCTGTCTGCATTTGCCGTTCCTGTCGATAGCGTGGAGAAAGCCACTGGGCTCGACCTCTATCCCAGCCTCCCCGACTCGTTGGAAAAATGAGGTGGAGTCAACCAGAAGTATGCCCCTATGGCTACTCAACTAAAAACTTAAATACCATTTTTTTGATGTCCTCCCCTATTAATGGAGCGTGGGCATCGTCGGGAAAAAATACGGCAAAGTAGCCTGGGGTAAGCTTCAGAAAATCGCGGGGTGAATCGCGGTAGAAGGCAATATCCTTTTCCTCATCGTAGGGTGTAGTCTCCTGATGGCAGAGTGAAAGTGGGCACCAACCAATCTCCTCATTGCCTTCCATGAGCAGCTGCAAATCGATGTAGCGCCTGTGCACCTCTAGCTTTGCCTCGTGCCTTGCCTTGCCCACTCCACTGAAAGGGCTTACAAAAAGTTTATCCCCCTGCAGATTGATTGGACCAGCATCATAGTCAAACTCACCTTTAACCAAATAGTCGTTAACCAAATCCAACCCCGGAAGGAGGTTTCGATACTTTAATAAACTCTCTTTTTTGTCAAAAATCATTGGGTAATTTCTTTATAGTCAAACATCTTCTTCCTATCCCACTCCAGCCAATACTTTATAGAGAGCTCCCGCACCATATTCCAGTAGCCATTGGTGAGGTTACCATACTTAACAATACCATCTGAAATATCTTTAGCTGCCTGCTTAGAATACTCAGGCTTTAGGGTCACCTCCAGTTTTTTACCGTGGCATATAAATATGGCCGATGGAAGGGAGGGCTTTGTGGTTAGCACTTCAATGTCACCACGACCAAGCGTTGCTCCTGTGGAGATCTGAAGGCCATCGTTCAGGCAGCCAACAGAAGGGTAAAATCCAGCTTTCGATTGCACCTTCATTTTATCGAGACCAACGCCAAAATACTCACGAGCAAAAAGCCCCATCTTAGCGCCAACAATGGAGTATATGCCCAGATGCTGGTGAATCTCGTTGGTTAGCACGACCAGCTTCCACTCCTCCATACCATGCCGCTTCTGAATTTCCAACGCATAAGGAGCCACATCGGGTGAGAGCACGTCGGGCGAAACGGGAAAATATTCTAGCACAATACCCCTGAGAGCAGAACCCTGCGCCGTGAAGAGCTTCAGAAAACCATCGGCAATCATAGAGGTATCCTCAATGTGCACATCGGCAATCCGCAGATTCTGCTCCTCCGGATGAACGGTGAAGAGCGAGGGGAAAGCAAGATAAACTGGTATCATCTCGTCCCACATGATGAAGTGTCGAGCCTGTAGCTGGTGCTGCAGTAACTCAGATTGAAAGCGCTGCTTCATTATCTTGGCAAGGGGCACGTCGGTAGAGGTGACTTTTGCCACCAAACTTTCGGTGAGCTTAGGGTAGTTCTCCGTGAGCTGTCCAATAAGATGAATATTAATGGGAAGTTTTTGCAGTTCCTGCCAGTCGACACCGCTCACCTCCGGGTTGTAGCTGGTATTGCCACCACCATAGAACCAAATTACGCGACGGAGGTTAGCCACCTCACCATGCTTCTTTACCCAGCGGTTGAGGCTGCTGATGGGACCTAAACAAACATAAGTAATTTCCTCCTTGCTCCCATCAAACCAGCGGGTAAGCGAGTCGGAATAGGCACCTACCTCGGTCGCCGGTGACTCAGCCACGCCCCATATCTTTTCGCTGGCCTTACGCCACTGTGGGTTCTGTCCCAAATCGACGCCAGCAACAACCGGAATATTCAATCCGGCCTGTCTTACCAATTGTCTAACCGCTGTAGCACCTGTCTGTGGAGATAATCCTCCATCGGTGCAAACAACACCCAGCACCTTAAAGTCGCTGCTCGAGAGAATGGCACTTATCGCCATAAAATCGTCGGTGGCACAGTCGGTATCAATTACCAGCGGGATGGTGGCAGCCTCCTGCGCCTGAACTCTAACCTGCAAGGCTATCAGCATCATGCACGCCAGCAAGCTTATTTTTTTTATCATAATGCAACAGTTTATCCTGTGAAGCGAAAGTATAAAGAATTTTACACTTCAACCACCAGTATTTATCAATAGCCCATACACTGTTATTATCTGGAGTAAAAAACCTACCTCTTTGAATGAATCTTGATTATCATGTTAAAAAAACAACCGGAGGATTGCCGTAATGAACAAAACTCCGGTTGAAAGCAATATACAAGTGCATTATGCTTTTAGGACACCCTTATAGGCTGATTTATAAACAAAGAACAGGTAAATGTTGAGCAATGCAACCAACGCCCCCGGACCAATCCCCGGAAGATCGAGAAACAGATGAAAAGCAATAATATTTACGGTAAGTGGTGCCAGAAACAGCAGGGCCAGCGCAACAAATTTGTTAATGACCAACAGTGCGCCCACCAGCACCTCAACAACTGCTATCATATTCATCATGTATCCGGTAGCCATTAAGGCCCCACCAAAACTGGCAGCAGCAGCAGGCATTGGCATCATGGGTAAAAATCCGAAAAACTTATTAAGCCCAAAAATCAGAAGTAGCACTCCAAGCACTATCTGAATTACAAAATTCACTTTTTTCATTGTTAGAAGGGTTTTAAGTTAGCCAAGAGTATAACAGTAAAGGTATTTCTCAATGAAATCAAAAAAACATGCCTGTTTATGCACAAGTGATATAATCAGGAAATCAACAATTTAACTTAGCATTGGTTCAATTGAAAATTTATTTTGGAAGTAAAAAACAATGTATGCAACATTGAATTAGCTTTGCAACTCAAAATTGCCCTTATGAAAGCACTCTACACCATATTACTGCTGATTCTTTCCAACACCTTCATGACGCTTGCGTGGTACGGCCATTTAAAGTTCAAAGAGCTTAAATGGTTCGAGAACTTGGGGCTTATTAGCATTATCCTCATCAGCTGGGGAATAGCGCTATTTGAATACTTTTTTCAGGTTCCTGCAAATAGAATTGGCTACAAAGAAAACGGCGGTCCTTTTTCGCTGGTGGAGTTAAAGGTGATTCAAGAGGTAATTACGCTCTGCGTGTTTACAGCCTTTAGCCTGCTGGTTTTCAAGCACGAGACCTTTAGATCGAGCCAAATCATTGGGTTTGTATTTCTCGTCCTAGCCGTGTACTTTATATTTAAAAAGTAGATCCCACAATAAGACTAGAGTACTGCCCATAACTTTTTAAGGGCAATAGTGGTGCCTGCAATTACCAGCACATCGTCTTGCACTATGGCAAAATCGTTGGTTAGCTGCGAGTACACCTTCTGCTCTTGGCTAGAAATCCCAATCATGTTTCGTACCGCCTCCATGCGCTTTATCGACAGCAGCTGCAGGTTGTAGTTTTCTTCAAAACCTATCTCACCAATAGTCCTATTGACCATAGCTGCAGGAGTAATAGCCTCAACCACCTTGAAATCTTTGGAAATATGGAAAACACTAACCACATTTTCGAGTTCCAACTTCAAGGCAAACGACTCGGCCATATCCAACTCAGGCGAAAAAATTTCAGAAACACCAATGGCCTCCAATACCGTTTTGTGAAGTGCAGAAATGGAACGAGCCATTATGCGTTTAACTCCCAGCTGCTTCAGCTGAGCGGTTACCAGCACCGATGTGCCAAAAGTCTCACCAATCGAGACCACAACTGCATCGCAATCGTCGAGCGGTAGATATTTTAAATCGTGAAACTCCTCCGCATTCATGCAAATGGTAGAGGTAATTTGGTCCTTCAACTCCTCCACCTTATGGGAGTTGCTATCCACCCCTATTACCTCATGACCAAGCTCTGTCATACGAATTGCCAGCGCTGCGCCAAAATTCCCAAGACCAATAACGATTAGCTTCATAGTCTAGTTTATATAAATATTTTCACTCGGGAGTCGAAATCCCTTCGTATTTTTTTGTTCGCCAACAAAGGAAAAAATAAGGGTTAAGAGCCCAACTCTACCAGCAAGCATCATGCAAATTATCACAATTTTAGAAGGAATTACCAGTTGAGAGGTAATGCCAAGCGAGAGACCTACGGTACTGAAGGCCGAAGTAGCTTCAAAAAGCACGAAAAGAGGGTTTAATCCAGGTTGAAATATAAGTATCAGAAATGTTCCAAAGGAGATAACCAAAATTGAAAGAAAAACAACTGCAAAAGCACGCTGCACAGAGTTATATGGAATTTCGCGACGTCCTATCACAAAGTGGTTTTTACCAGTTGCAAGGTTCACCAAATTCAGCAAAGCTACCGTGAAAGTTGTAGTCTTAATACCACCACCCGTGGACCCAGGAGATGCACCTATCCACATTAAAAACATAGTTAACAATAGAGTCGGGGTGAGTAGTTTGCTCACATCAACAGTATTAAATCCTGCCGTTCTAGGGGTAATGGAACCAAAGAAAGAGCCCGAAATCTTCCCAAACCAGGACTCCCCTGCCAGGGTGTTGTTTTGTTCAAACAAAAAAAACATTATTGCACCAAAAACTATCAGCGACGCTGTTGTAAACACCACTATCCTGGCATTCAGGTTTATAATACGCGGGCGGTGAATGTACCTAACCTGTCGACCCAAGAGCTGCCTCACCTTGTTGCCAATAAAATGACGAATCAGGGTAAAGTAGTTGAAGATGATCGGAAAACCAAGTCCACCGAGCACTATTAAAGCCATAATCCAAACTTGCAAGCCATGGTTATACCTTATGGCCTCGGAATATAATCCGTTGCTAAGGGTAGAAAAACCTGCATTACAAAAGGCGGAAATGGAGTGAAATACGGAAAAGGCTACCTTATCCTGAATCCCACCAAGACTAGGAACACCGGCTATGGAATGGAAGATGAGCACGGCACCCAAAAATTCAAAAAACAGGGTTACCAACAAAATTTTCAGCAGCACTCGAAACATACCGCTTACCTTGTCAAGATTGAGTACCTCTTTGAGTAAGAGCTGTGATTGAAAGCTGTTGCCCATTCTGAAAAACAGACCAAAAAATGTCGTAAAGGTCATTACACCCAAACCACCAAGTTGTATGAGTCCAAGAATAATGGTCTGTCCCAAAGGGGTGAATGCAGTAGCCGTGTCCATCACCACCAATCCCGTAACGCACACGGCGCTGGTAGAGGTGAAGAGTGAATCGACCAAGGAGATACCAGTAGTGGTGGAATTGGGTAACAATAGAAGCCCTGCACCAATAATAATCAGAGCAGTAAAGCTTCCAATAAAGAGCAGTGCCGGATTCATCCTGCGGTTTAGCAATCGCAGGCTAATTCGTCCCGATTCAGATAAAAATATGATCAAAAAGGTCAGGTTCAAAACATATCGGTGTGTGAACAACCGAAGAATTGGAAAACTTTCAAAGTATTCCACGTTCAAAAAACCACCCCCAAGTACCAAAAAAACCAGCACAAGCCGCGCAAAATCAGGCCAAATAATGTAACGCTTATCGGTCTTCTCATACAAAGCTCGAATAAAACTTACCAAGTAGTAGGCAAAGAAAAAACCAAGGCTTAGCCCATAGAACAGATGCAGGTGTTGGCGCGGTTCAACCCCAGACAGAAAACCCACATCAAATATAAAGGTTAGAATTAATACGGTGGCTGCGAACACTGAGAACCGGTTCAAAATTAAGGTCCAGCGTTTTAACCAGATTCTAATTCTCGAATAATATTTAAACTCTATATCCCACCAATTCTTCATTATGCACGATAGGGTTTCTACTGCTTTTATAGCTATGTATGAGGCAAATATAATGAACACTCAACATGTCTCATCATGCCACAACCAAACGGTCTTACGATTTAGCAGTATTAACAACCATCAAACATACGCGATTTACATCAAATATCAATAGAACGATGTTCATAACCCATCAAAAAGGCTATTTCATCAAACTTTTTACAAACATTTGAGGTAGTTTGCTAACTTTGAGAAAAAATTAGGAATTGGAACCACTTAGGATACAAAGCGCCATAGATACTCCAGAGGTTTACTTTGACCCCAAGACTCTTCTTTTCGCCATTTCAGGCATTTCGCATCCTGAAAATGCTAAGGAATTCTATACCCGCGTTTTGGTTTGGCTTGATGAGTTTTTTGAACAAAACCAAACCAGCAACTTAGGGGTTGTTACAGCAGAGCTGTCGTTTCGGTATATCAACTCCTCATCATACAAATATCTTCGAGAGATACTTCGAAAGCTTACCGTTTTTCAAAAAAAGGGATTCCAAATTGAGGTTGTGTGGAAGTATCAAAAGGACGATGATGACTTGCTGGAAGAGGGTCAAGTTCTTCTTGGGCTACCCGACATAAAACTTTCACACCGATTCGAGGCCGTTGAGGGCTAGCAGTTCCTTCAACCAGAAGTAATCTCAAAACCTTTTGTTAAAAGAATACACCGTTGCTTCATCTAGGTTGCATCAGTTTTCTCTACTTTCCTACCCCAAAACCAATTTCGCACTGCGATATTAAACTTTTTTGCTACTTTTGACAATTAAAATAATAGCACTATGGCAAGTATCAGATCACTGAAAAAGGATATTCAATTCCTAACTGACGAGGTTATTTCGGATTGTTACGTATACATCTACCTTAATCCGGGAAAAAAAATAGAGGCTGCTGAGAAGATCGCTCTTGAGGCAGACGAGCTACGCTCTGCTCTTGTCAACAAAATACACACTAGCGGCAAGTTCGAAAATGCCCGAAAGAGTAAGGCATATTTTAATGGTTTGTTCGAAGAGCTAGTAAATGGTGTAAATAAGCAGTTTGAGCAGCTTAGCGAGCTTAGCAAAAACTAATTAAGCATAAGCCCCAGCATTTGGGGGCTTGTTCATTTTTGCCTGCCATGCTACAAGAGTTTGATGAGCTTATCCCTCGTGAGAATACCGCATGTGTTAAGTACGACCTAAGGGAAAAGACATTCGGAAATTCGGCAGTTACCCCCCTCTGGGTTGCCGACATGGATTTTGCAACACCAATATTTATTCGGGAAGCCATTGCAGAACGGTTAACCCATCCCATTTTCGGTTATACCTTTCTTTCGGAGGAGGCAAAAAATGCCGTTGTAGGCTGGGTTAAGCGGCAGCACGGATGGGACATTAAACCCGAGTGGATAACGCTTTGTCCCGGTATTGTTCCAGCAATTAATGTAGCCATATTGGCATTTACCAACCAAGGCCAAAAGGTAGCAATTCAACCTCCTGTTTATACACCATTTTTTGCGGCAATCAACGACCATCGTCGAACCTTGGTTGAGAACCCGCTCATTGCTAACAGCGACGGATACTACCAAATGAATTTTGACCACCTGGAATCGCTGTTTGCTTCTGGAGTTAAGATGCTCATTCTCTCGAACCCCCACAATCCGGTAGGTCGAGTTTTTACCAAGGCAGAGCTAACCACCTTGGCAGAGATGGCTATGCAACATGGAGCAACCATTATCTCCGACGAAATTCATTCGGATATTACCATGCCACCTCATCGGCATACGCCTCTGGCAGCAGTAAATGAAGGTATTGCTCAGCAAAGCATCACCTTTATTGCTCCAAGCAAAACTTTTAACCTTGCTGGGTTATCCACGGGGTTGGCCATAATTCCGAACAGTGATCTACGCAAAAAATTTGGCGCCACGCTCAGCGCCCTTCACATTGGCATGGGGAATATATTCGGGATAACTGCCATGCAATCCGCATACACCCATGGCGACGAATGGGTAAAGAGTTTAAACAGCTACCTTTATGGTAATCTTGCGCTGGTAAAACAGATGCTCCACGACAGCCAGCTCCCCATATCGGCCAATATTCCGGAGGGAACCTACCTCTCCTGGGTTGATTTTCGGGGGCTAAAGATCGCCCAAGAAAAGTTGATACAACTATTAATACAGGAAGCCAACGTTGGATTAAGCGACGGAACCATTTATGGCACACAAGGTGCTGGATTTATGCGTCTAAACGCAGCTTGTCCCAGAGCTACATTGTCCGATTCACTGTCGCGAATAGTGAGTGCGATCAAAACCAGATTGTAAATTGAAATTTTGAAGGAATGAAAAAATTAGTAAGCGTTACCCTATTATTATCGATAACTCTATCACTCTTTTCAGCACCAGTTGGCAGTACCGATAGCATTTTTAACTATCGATTATTTAGCGACAACCAGGTAGTGATGGATTCACTACTCTCCGTATTTAAGGATACACGTGGCAACACCTACGGTGATGTAAACGGTATGGTAGTGATGCAAAACGGCAAAATGCTGGGAGAGGCTTACTATGGATTATTCTCGAATCAAACACCATTCCCCATAAATTCCATTACAAAAAGTATTGTGTCGCTAGCCTGTGGCATCTGCGTAGAACAGGGCAAATTTAAGACCAACGACTACATCGAACAGTATCTCCCCCAGTACGATTCCATATTCAAGGCAGATCCAAGAAAGCAGAAAATAAGGATTTCGGACCTGCTCAACCAAACTACTGGACTTGCATGGCAGGAATGGTATCCCGACTATACATACTCCTACAATGCGCTGAACGTTTTAAAAAAATCCACAAAGGATTGGGGTAAGTTGGCACTAGAACAACCCATGGATGCCGACCCTGGAGTACGATTTAACTACAACAGCGCCGCAGTAGAACTCCTTAAGGACATCATGGAAAAAACTTGCCACACAACCCTCGATTCTATTGTTTACAAAAACCTATTTAATCCTGCAGGCATAAAGGTTAAAACCTGGGATAGCTATCCAGGTAATGGCCATCCATCATGGGGTGGTATTACACTTCAAGTTCGCGAATTGGCGAAGCTGGGCCAGCTAATGCTTGATGCAGAATCAAGCAAAGGTAATCTCATACCCAAAGCGTGGGTTGACCAAATATTAATTCCAAAAGTAAATGCAGGTAACGAGGTTTTTTATAGCTACCTATTTTGGCAGAAAGAGGTAAATAAGCGCCAAGTAATATTTGCCGCCGGACTAGGTGACCAATATATCTATGTAATACCCTCATTAAACATGGTGTTTGCCATTACCTCCAGCAATTATTACAAATCATTTCCCATCCCCGGCCCCGAGCGACTGCTAAGTAGACTGATGGGAATCCTTGAACAAAACAGGTAGAATCGGGGTTTTACTGTTAGACAATTTCAACGATAGCAATCGAAGAATTTAGCTACTAACAGTAATACCTCGTGTTATGACTAACATTAAGACCAACTACTTAGGGCTGGAGCTCCGGAACCCGATCATTGCTGGAGCAAGTAATTTAAGCGATTCCGTTGAGAAGGTAACCAAGCTGCAAGAAGCTGGTGTTGGTGCCATCGTGTTCAAATCACTCTTCGAAGAGCAGATTCAACTGGAAGAGATGGAGATGGAAGATGAGATGGAGGCTTACAATGAGCGACATGCAGAGATGGTTAGGCTCTTTCCAAATCTAAAATATGCAGGCCCAGAAGTGCACCTCCAAAAAATTCGAGAAGCTCGCAAGGCTGTATCCATCCCGCTGATTGCCAGCATAAACGCAGTGTATTCCGATTCATGGGTAGAATATGCCAAGAAGGTTGAAGCCACAGGTGTCGATGCCATTGAGATCAACTTTTACCATACACCAAAAGATTTTGGCGTCTCAGGTGCCACTGTCATAGAGGAGCAAATAGAGATTCTCAAAAGAATAAAAGCCGTAGTCTCTATTCCTATTAGTGTTAAACTTAGCCCATTTTATGCCAACCAGCTGGAGGTTATTTCCCAGCTGAGTATGGCTGGCGCAGATGGTGTAGTTCTGTTTAACCGCTTTTACCAACCCGATATTGATGTGGAGCAGGAACGGCTCGTTCAGCGGATGACCCTAAGCACACCCGATGAAATGCTCCTTCCGCTACGCTTTACTGGGCTATTGTTTGGACACATTTCTGCCGACCTATGCGGAAGTACAGCAGTTAGCACCGGCCAGGATATTGCCAAAATGATACTAGCTGGAGCATCGGCAGTACAGGTTGTTAGCGCCTTCTACAGGAATAAAATAAGCCATGCCAACACAATGGTTAAAGAGTTGGAAATGTGGATGCAGCGCAAAGGCTATGAAAACATTCAAGAATTTCAGGGAAAATTATCAAAGAAGAATATCAACTTCCCATTTGCATACCAGCGCTCCCAATACGTGGATATTTTGCTTAATGCTGAGAGTTTGCTAAAGCAAAAATCGTTGATATAATCATTCAAAAATACTGGAGCTGGAGGGTGTTTTTCCATGAGAAACACCCTCTTTTTTTTAATCATAATCGGTTTAAATAATTGACAATGATTATTCTTTGAACTATCTTTCCATATCTTGCAAGTGTAAATCTGAATACTCCAAGAATCATGGAAAAACAGTTTACCTCAAACGCGAAACTTACACAGCTCAATATTGAGGGCAATGCAAACAATGGGATTATTTCTCTTTCTGGGAATTTCTTCAACACGGTAATTTCCGGCGTTTCAGCACAAAAAGTTTACGACGACTTTCTTCAATGGCTCGAAGAGTATAGTGAACATCCGCAAAAAAATACGTCCGTCTTTTTTGAGGTATTCTATTCCGACACCCCCTCCACCCTCTTTCTTACAAAAGTTTGCGGACGTTTATTTAGGATTTCCGACAAATCGAACCTTAAGGCCACTTGGCATTACAGCTCAGATGACGAAGCCATCCATGACCTTGGTCAAGAGCTCCAATTAGCTACTTCCATCGAGCTACAGTTTAAAACCCGCAACTAATGTTGATGATAGGACCTCGCGTAAAGGTTGAACGGGAAGGCAGTAACAAAGAGGGGCCTGTAATCTACTGGATGAGCAGGGCCCAGCGCTTCAACGACAACTGGGCGCTGCTGTATAGCCAAAAAGTTGCAGCAGAGAAGAACACCCATGTTGAAGTCGTATTTTGTCTTGCACCCTCCTTTCTTGATGCCTCACTTCGCAGTTATGATTTCATGATTGCTGGATTAAAGGAACTCGAGAGAGGATTAGAGGCCTACCATATTCCATTTCATCTCATACTTGGCCAGCCAGAAGAACAAATATCAAACTTTATTGAATGCCATAATGCCGCTTTGCTCATAACCGACTTTGACCCGCTTCGCATCAAGCAGCGGTGGCTGGGAGATGTGGTAGCCAAGGTCACTATTCCGGTAATAACCGTAGATGCTCACAACATAGTACCATGCTGGCTTGCCTCTTCCAAGCAGGAATTTGGTGCCTACACGCTAAGGCCTAAGTTGAAACGGCTTCTTCCAAATTTTCTAACTGAGTTTCCACAATTGCAGGTTCAAGAATATTCGAGCCCAAGAATTAAAAATAGTTGGGATGCTATTCACCTAAACAGCACCATAAACCCACCAGCACTTGTATGGATTAAGCCGGGAGAGAAGGCAGCGAAACAGATGCTGGATTCCTTCATTACAAACCGGCTCGACGGGTATGCCGAAAAACGAAACCTGCCCGAACTCAGCTGGCTTTCTCATCTCTCCCCCTACCTCCACTTCGGCATGCTTTCAGCCCAAAGAGTTGCTCTAGAGATTCTTAAGAGCGAGGCCCTCGCCAATGATAAAGAATCATTTTTGGAGGAACTAATAGTAAGGCGTGAGCTGGCAGAAAACTTCTGTTACTACAATAAAAACTACGACTCTTTTCTTGGTCTTCCATCGTGGGCGCAGGCTACCCTTAACCAACACAGGCAAGATGAGCGGGACTACACCTACCCGTTAGAAGTCTTTGCAAAAGCCAAAACCCACGATCCGCTATGGAACGCAGCCCAGAAGGAGATGGGATGCAAAGGCAAGATGCATGGTTACATGCGCATGTACTGGGCAAAGAAGATTCTCGAATGGACTAGATCACCGGAAGAGGCACTGGAAATTGCCATTTATCTTAACAACGCCTACTCGCTCGATGGTCGCGACCCAAACGGTTATGCAGGCATTGCATGGGCCATTGGCGGAGTACATGACCGAGCTTGGTTTGAGCGACCGGTGTTTGGCAAGATCCGCTACATGAACTACAACGGCGCAAAACGGAAATTCGACGTTGAAGCCTACATTAAACGTAACAGTTAATTAACTTTTGCTTCTTGGCCTCTCAAAATTATCCGCTACTTTTGCTTTCATTATAATCAACAGGGAGCCTACGCTCAAGAGATTGAGCTATCCTCCTCAACGGTTTTTACCATTTAGCATCCAAGTATGAAACACCAAATAAAGCTATTGCTTACCGGAGTAGTGATTCTCGTATTGTCACTGGAGCTTTCGGCCCAGCCACAACAGCCCACTTTAATCGTATTATCCTTGGATGGATTTCGTTGGGATTATCCTCAGCATGCCAACACTCCTACCCTCGATTCTATTGCAAGGGTTGGAGTAAAGAGTGAAATAATACCTTCATTTCCCAGCAAAACCTTCCCTAATCACTATACCTTGGCAACAGGGTTAACACCCGACCACCACGGCATCATATTCAATTCATTCTATGCAAACGACCTAAACAAGCAATACAAGAGTAACGAAAAGTTATCGGTTCAGAATCCCGATTTTTACGGTGGTGAACCAATATGGAATACCGCTGAGCGGCAAGGTGTAAAGAGCTTTACGCTATTTTGGATTGGAGCAGAGGCACCTATCAATGGAAGGCACGCAAGTCGCTGGTATCCATACCAACAGAATATCCCATACCATTCACGAATGGACTCCATTCTTAACTGGTTAACGCTCCCAGCAGAGCAACGTCCGGGCTTGATAATGGTTTACTTTCATGAACCCGATAGCAAAGGGCATCACTTTGGTCCAGGCTCAAAAGAGGTCTCCGATGTGGTGGAAGAGATAGACCGAAACTTGGCTTACCTTTTTAGAGAGATAAAAGCGAAGGGCCTCGCTGGTAAGGTAAACGTTATTATCACCACCGACCATGGCATGTGTGCTACCCCACGAAAGCACTACATTGACCTCTCTCACTACATATCCAAGGATATGCTTGCGGCTATACAAGGTAATTCTCCAGTATTTAACGTTAGCCTAAAAAACCCCAGCGATTCCAGCAAGATGCAAATCTTGAGCACGGTAAAAGGGATGCATCTCTACACAAAGAAGAACATTCCCGCCCGATTACACTTTGGCTCCAATTCTCGCATCTACCCCTATATCCTCGTCGCTGATTCCTCCTACAGTTTAGGATTTGGAGGCGAAAGAACATACAGCAAAGGTAATCACGGCTTTGATCCTCAAATATCGGACATGCATGGTATTTTCTATGCGACAGGGCCCACCTTCATACCGGAAACTACCGTTAATCCATTTCACAATGTAGATTTATATGACTTGATGGCAAAACTGCTCGATATTCAGCCCGCAAAAAACGATGGCAACCCAACTACCTTCGTAAATGTCATCAAAACACACGATGACTTATGAGTTCTGAATCAACGATACTTTCCACGGCATACTTCCCACCAATCCAGCTCTTCTCTCGGCTAGTATCGAATGGCCGCATACTAATTGAGCAGCACGAGCACTATACAAAGCAATCGTACAGGAATCGGTGCACAATTCTGAGTGCCAATGGTCCACTTAACCTTACCATTCCAGTGGTAAAGGATAGTGGAAATAAGATGCCCATCAGGGATGTTGAAATTGACTATTGCACACCATGGCAAAAAGTTCACTGGAGAGCCATGGAGTCGGCATATAAAAGTTCACCCTACTTTGAGCACATCGCAGACTCCCTTGTTCCATTTTTTGAGAAGAAAACAAAATATCTCTTCGACCTAAACTTAATGCTCATAGAATCCATCCTCGATTTTCTGGAAATTACCGCCCACATTGAAACAACATCGGAGTATATTCCTTGCTATCAGGAGACACATCTCGATTTAAGGGGTATATCGCCCAAGAGTGATGCCAACAAAATCGACTCAAGTTACCACGATGCTCCTTACTATCAGGTATTTTCGCACAAGCAACCCTTTGTTCCAAATTTAAGTGTTGTAGATCTCGTATTTAACGAGGGGCTTCTCTCCGTAGATATTATGAGGAGGGCCATAAAAAAATTGGCCTAGAATTTTTGCCAGGCCAATTTTTTTTCCAAACGTTATTGATTGCTAAAACCTATACCCAAGGGTGAAAACCACCTGGTTTTGCTTATTGTTATCTTTTACAAGATTCTCATTACCATACAGGTAATATTCGTTCTTGCTTGTAATGTTGTTGTATGCAAAATCCATATAGAACGTGGAAGATCTAAGTCCTATACCTGCAGCAATTACAGTTGTATTGGCATTATCGTTAAGGTAACCAGACTTAAATGGAGTTCCGTATAGTGCATACCCACCTCTAAAATAGAGGGCTCCCTGATGAAATTCAGCACCGATTCGAATATTATTAGACGACTTGAACATTTGGGTAATTTGATCATTCTCGGAATGAAATGAATACCCATCGCCGCCATTTCGAAGTCTCATGGATGGATAGTTAACCCTTTCATAATCGACATTCACAGCCAGCTTATCCTGATACAGGTAAGCTAAGCTACCAATAAACCGATAGGGTGTAACTAGGCTATAATCATACTGCCCTTGAGGTGAATAAATATCAGAATAGCCTGCTGTAAATTGAGAGCTCATGTAGCTGTTGTAGTTATCCTTTAGGTCGAAAAATGTGGGGGTGTGAAAAGCAGCACCAATCCTTAAACTTTGAATGGGCTTATAAATGAAACCCAACTTAAAGTTATAGCCACTTCCAACCGTTTCCAAGGTTTGGCGGTATAAAAGGTTCTGAAAACCACTCGCGCTTGAGCCAACAATATCCTCAGTGTATTCAGAAGTTTTGGAATAGTATAAATCCTGAATACCTAGAGTTCCACCAAAGTAGAATTTGTCAGACACATTCCCAGCAAAGCTGAGTGTGTATTCTCCAAGTGATCCACGTGTTGTAATGGAATTGCTCTGATAAACTGCATCACCTCCATACAACGGACGAATAAATGAACCATTCAAGGTATCAATTGCAAAAGTATTCCAAGCCATAATGGTAGGCCACAAATCGGAACCGTAATGCGGATTATTGAATGGATCGGTGTTGCTATCATATGGATTAGGCATGGTGAGGACGTCGGGACTATTAATTCCGTAATATTGAGTCAAATTATTCGCATCCGCAGCAAACTGGTCCGTTATGGAAGAAGAATTGTTTATCGCAGTAGTGTAAACGTTGGAATTGTAATCCCTTAACTTGTTGTAGCCAATGGCAAAATTAAAGTTCACTAGCCCAGGTTTATCAGACTGACCCGAATTTTTAAAGGTAGTTACCAGCCCCATATTGGCTATTCCAAACGCAAACCGATTATCGGTTCCCTTGCTGCCTAAATAACTTGAGGAAGTATTGTTAAAGTTAAAGGTAGGTGTGAACGAAAAATCGTTTGCCCTAAAGGTACCAAGACCAGCCGGGTTTACACTGGAAGTAGAAAAATCCCCCCCCAATGCCCCAAAAGAGCCTGCCATCCCTGTGAACCTTGCTGTTCCAGAATAGATATCAGCAGAATACCGGTAGGCATCAAGATAATTCTGAGCAAATCCGTTGGTGCTCAAGGCAAGCCAACCAAAAACAATTATACCGATGCGTTTCATTGTATTTAAGTTTTTAATGTTTAAGCATTAATTACCTCCTTCTTCTTGTCCCAGCATTGCCACCTCCAGAATTACTGTTGGAGGTACCGGTACCTACCGAGCCAGAAGATGCAGGTCTGATAAATTCATTAGTGCTTGCAGGTCTGCGATACTCATTAGTAGTGCTTGCAGGTCTACGATATTCATTTGTGCTTGCAGGTCTACTAGGTGTTGTGGTGGTAGAAGAAGCAGGTCTACGATAATAGTTGTTAGCAGGAGTACTACTGGTAGCAGGTCTATTGTTATTGTAGTTCTGCCTTAATCCGTTTGATGGCCGTGTATAGGTGGGAGTATAGTTGCTGGCGTTGGGTGTTCTCCTACCTGTTAATTCGGAAGGTCTTGTGTATGTAGTTCTTGGATTGGCGGCAGGCCTTCTAGTATAACCAGCCGTGCCTGTATTAGGGTTGGTTGCATTTGTATACGGGCGACGAACGCCAGTTGTATTCGGATTAGTTGCCTCAGACCGAGACCGAGCTATAGAACTTGGTGTACTTCTACGTAGCATTGTGGATGAATTATAAACACTTCCTGTAGAACTGCGTCGTGGTCCATAGTAGCTATTTCGCCCGTTGTTGTATCCGTAGTTGTTATACCCATAGTTGTTATACCCATAGTTGTTATACCCATAGTTGTTGTGATACCTATCAAAACCCCAATCATTCCAGCCATAGTAAGGATCGTAAAATGCCAATCCTAATCCATAGGAAAACGGGTAGAAACCATAATCAAATGGTGAATAGCCAAAACCTAAATAAACGCTGGAAGAGTATGGATAACCATATCCCCCGTAATACGAGAAGCTGGAAACTGGCCTATACCAGCCAGTATACATATACTTAGGCTCAACCCAAACGTGTGAACCATAAACTATAACATTGTAAAAAGCTGGGTCGTAAGCTGAAGCGTAGAATAAAGCGGTTTGAAGATCGCTATAGTTCATAGAGGGATCTGCTTGTGCCGCATCTCTCCGATTTTGGGCATCCTGATAGCTAGATGCAAGAATGGAATTGTATGGATTTTCATCCTTCTGCACTACATTCGTTGTATCAACAGCAGTGGAGGTAGTATCCGCAACAGCGTCAGACATCGAAGTATTCATTCTTTTCTGCAATTCTGCAATGCGAGGATCGTTAGAGTTTGTAGGATTCATCTCCGGTTGAGCTGTTGCTGCCGTGTAAGTCCTATTTGGGTTGTAGTAAACATCATCGGCCCCAGGATCGGCAGATGAAAGGTAGAAAGCAGATGAACACCCTGAAAGCATCCCGGCTGCCAAAAACATGGTTAATAGTTTAGTTTTCATGGTAATCTCCCTCCCAATTTTTATGAATAAAGTGTAATATTTGTTTACTTTGCAATTGTTATTTCCTACATGAAAATTGCAAATATCATACCAAAGATTAAAAATGGCTAAAGAACTTAAGGAACTTACCAACAAAGAGGAAAATTATTCTCAGTGGTATAACGATCTTGTTATCAAAGCAGATCTTGCTGAAAACAGTGCGGTTAGAGGTTGTATGGTTATAAAGCCCTATGGCTATGCCATTTGGGAGAAAATGCAGCAGGCACTCGACCATATGTTTAAGGAGACAGGACACGTCAATGCATATTTCCCGCTATTTATTCCAAAATCGTTCTTTAGCAAGGAAGCCCAGCACGTTGAAGGATTCGCCAAGGAGTGTGCCGTGGTAACCCATTACAGGTTAAAAGCCTCACCTGACGGTAAAGGGGTGGTGGTTGACCCTGATGCAAAGCTGGAGGAGGAGCTCATTGTGCGCCCAACCTCAGAAACCATTATCTGGAACACCTATAAGAACTGGATAACCTCCTATCGTGACCTCCCCATTCTATGTAACCAGTGGGCAAACGTTGTTCGTTGGGAAATGCGCACGCGTCTCTTTCTACGCACAACTGAATTCTTATGGCAAGAGGGGCATACTGCCCATGCTACCCAGCTGGAAGCAATTGAGGAAACAGAGAGAATGATTGACGTTTATGCCACCTTTGCTGAAAAATGGATGTCGCTTCCGGTGATTAAAGGTATTAAGTCGGAAAGCGAGCGCTTTGCCGGTGCAGTGGAAACCTATACCATAGAAGCGTTAATGCAGGATGGCAAGGCACTCCAGTCGGGTACGTCACACTTTCTTGGCCAAAATTTCGCCAAGGCTTTCGACGTGCAATTCACCAGCAAAGAGGGAAAGTTGGAGTACGTTTGGGCTAGCTCATGGGGGGTTTCAACCCGCCTGATTGGCGCCCTTATTATGGCTCACTCCGACAACAATGGTCTTGTGCTGCCGCCCAAATTGGCACCCATCCAGGTAGTAATCATACCCATTTATAAGAACGACCAAGAACTTGACCTCATAAGCGAGCGGGTGAAGGAAATTATGGAACAGCTAAAGGCAAAGGGTATTTCCGTTAAATTTGATAACCGAGATAACCAAAAGCCCGGCTTCAAGTTTGCCGAATACGAGCTAAAAGGGGTTCCTGTACGCTTGGCCATGGGTCCCAGAGATTACCAGAATGGAACCATTGAGGTGGCTCGTCGTGATACCCTAACTAAGGAGACCATTCCGGTGGAAGGTATCGCCGATAAAGTGGAGCTGCTATTAAACGACATTCAGGACAACATTTACCAAAAAGCGCTCAAGTTCAGAAACGAAAATATTACTCCCGTCGACAACTACGATGATTTCAAACGGCTACTTGATGAAAAGGGTGGATTCTTTCTCGCTCACTGGGACGGAACCTCCGAAACCGAGCTGAAAATCAAGGAGGAGACCAAGGCAACCATTCGCTGTATTCCTCTTAATGCACCTGAAGAAGAGGGTAAGTGTATGGTTACTGGTAAGCCATCCCACCACAGGGTAATCTTTGCAAGAGCATACTAAACATCAGCATAACACGAATAAAAAATGGGGCCAGAGCTAACTGGTCCTATTTTTTTTTACTTTAGAGCAATAATCTATCTCTACCATGGCTGATAAAAAACTTAAAGAGGCAAAGGAACTTATTGTCGAAACACTTTCGAGCAAAGCTTCCTTGAAGCAGAAAATTTACGATAATACCTTAGGAGTGATGGAGATGCTCAAGGAGGTGCTTCATGAGATCACAACCGACATAAACCTAAATATTAAGGGGCTCGACAAGAGAATTCGGCTTGAATACAGCGAAAAGGGGAAATTTGAAGCGGAAATGCGCATGGCTGGTGATGTTTTAATCTTCAGCATGCACTCCAATATTTTTGAGTTTGACAGGGATCATAGCGTGTGGAAACTCTCCTATGTGCAGGACGACAAAATGCGTAGCTATTGCGGAATCATTAACATCTACAACTTTCTTTCCGATTCCTTTAAATACAACCGGTACGATGACCTAGGATACCTCATTGGAAGAATATTTGTAAACAAGGACATGCACTATTTTGTAGAAGGAAAGCGGCAAATGGGCTTCCTCTATAGCAACTTTGGATCTTCCATTATTGACAAGGTTGCTTTGCGCAAAATTGTGGAAACATCAATGCTCTACACGCTAGAGTTCGACCTACTTGTTCCTCCTTACGACAACGTTAAGATTGCCTCGGTAGCCCAGGTTACTGAGAAGATTGAAAATTCGAAGGTCCAAACCGGCAAACGACTTGGTTACAAGTTTAATTCCGACGACGTGCTGGAAGAGAAGTAATCAAACTTTGCGGGAAAACTTGTAAGCATAATAATCAGTGCATTACATACAGAGGCTAGGTTACGTTTACCGTAATATGGAAACAGCTAATAAAACAGTGGCTCTCAAAAAGGAAATTCTTATGACCTGTAGGAATGTATTAGTCAAGTTATTATATCTTGCAATTGCATAGCCACATAGATGATGTAGTACGACACTTTGGACATTCAATACCTCTGCGATAGAAAATTCTTATTCCAATCTTTCAATAAGAAATGAGGCACTTCCCGCTTGCAGTTTGCTAAATAAATTGCTAGATTGCGTTGCTTTCGATTTACTTCAACAACCTAAAAATAGCCTACCTATGAATCTGACTTTTAACTTCATCAAGTCCGTTTCAAACATTTACGATGAAATGATTGAAAACGGCTTTTCAGTGGTCTACCTTGGAGAGTTTAGCCATGAAATCACTAAGATGTTCACCACAATGGCTGAGTCAGACATGGAGAAAAACAGCGAGGAAAGGGTTGTTCAGCGTAAGGTTTACCATGTTATGGTTGAAACCCTGCAGAACATGAACAAACACTCCGATGAAATCAAGGAAAGCAACATTGGAAATGGGCTATTCATAATTGGGAAAAAACAAGATGTATACTACATTATTACCTCCAACAAGGTGGCAGAATACCACAAAGAACCACTGGAACGTGCATTAAATCAGGTGAACTCCGCAACAAAAGAAGAGCTTAACCAAATGTACCGTAAACAGATACGCGAAGGTAAACTTTCCGATAAGGGGGGGGCAGGACTTGGTCTCATTGATATTGCTCGAAAAATAGGAGAGCCACTTAACTATCAGTTCCTGCAGCTTGATGAGAAAAACTACTTCTTTATTCTTAAAGTAGAGATCAACTCTAAAAAATTCGGAAAGGAAAATTAACTCGATCAAATCACGTTATACCTTTCCAGAGTATAACCGATAATGAGAGGGAAAATAGTACTGCGTAATATAGCTATCCTAGCAACCATGCTGCAATGGTTGCTTTTTCCTTTTTTGGTTAGGGCCGAAAATCATGGCGCCGACACCCTTAACCTGAAAAGAGGGCAGATACTGGTTACCTCCACCTACAAGCTGAAAATTGATCAGGACACCACCATTATCCTTAACGATTCTGTCGATTTTGTTATCGTAAGAGACGGTGCAAAGGGTGAACGATTGTTTTCCCAACTAAGGACGCAAGCAGCAAAAAAGGGATTTACCCGGGAAGTATATAGTTGGATGGTACGAAGCACCAATCATGCCGTAAAACCCAACGAAGGGGAGGTAACAAGTAAAGAAGATCAACTTGCCCCATTCTCAGGACGTCCCATTCGAAGTATTCGATATATACAGGACCCCGTATTTTCAATAACACCCTCAGACACCTCCAACGCTCAAAAAGAACTTAAGATGTGGGGCAACCGGCTGCATATGAATACCCGCCAATATATCCTTAAGAACAATACCTTGCTGAAAAAGGGTGAACCATTTGACCCATATGCTGCAGTGGAAAACGAGCAGTTTTTGCGCAATTTGCCATTTATTGCTGATGCTCAAATTTGGGCCATCGCAGCAAAAAATAGCGACTCTGTTGATGTGATCATCACAACTAGGGATGTCTGGAGCACTGCTTTCCAGTTTGAAGTATCCAACTCACAAAAGGGCCAGTTCTCAGTTTACGATCGAAATATTGGTGGTTTGGGTCATGAATTCCAAGCAACGGTTCTGTATGACTATAAAGCATCGTCAAACACTGGGTTTGACGGAGACTACAAAATCAACAACACCTTTGGAAAATTCATAAATGGCGACGTCAACTATCACAACGCTTTTGGGGACAAATACCTGTCGCTTTCCGCCACAAGAGCCTTTAACCAAACAAGGCTAAAATATGCTGGAGGAATATCATATGTCATTCGTACACAGCCTATTTACATCTTCGACTTTGATAGTATATATGTGGTCCAATCACAGGTTAAAGACGGCTGGGTTGGTCGCAGCTTTGTTTTAAACCGAGGCACCAAATTCACACACTATAAACAGCAGCTAACATTTGCAACGCGACTTACAAACTATACCTTTGGAAGCCGACCACCAACTGACAAAACCTATAACCCAGAATTTCATGACCGGACCATTCTTTTAGGTGGAATAACTATCTCCTCACAGCGATTTTTTCAGAATAGTCTTATTTACGGATATGGAAAAACGGAAGACATTTCTCAAGGGTTCAAACTTGAATTAACAGGTGGTTATGAAATTGGAGAATACAACGAAAGAACCTATCTAGGCGCCATTTTTAGTATGGGTAAGCTTTATTCGCTTGGATACAACATGCTAAAATTTAGCATTGGGTCTTACATTAGAAGAGGTAACCCAGAACAAGGAACGGCCAGGGTTGATTTCCGCCAGTTCTCTAACCTGTGGCAGCTTGGAACCTTCAAGATGAGACAGTTTTTAAATGTGGCATATACGCAAGGGTTCAACAGATTTTATGGTGAAGGCGAAACCATTTTACTATCATCCAACGACGGTATCAGGGGCCTACGAATTCCAGATATTTCGGGTACGAAGAGGCTGAATATTAATGCTGAAGTGGTCTTTTTTACTCCATATGCACCCATGGACTTCCACGTTGCCCTCTACACCTTTTTCGACATGGGCACGTTAGGGCATGCTTCGCAAAACATTTTTGACGGTGCACTCTACTCCGGTTTTGGTATTGGGGTAAGAATGAGAAATGAAAATCTTGTTTTTCGCATTCTACAAATCCAGTTGGCCTTCTACCCTCGGCTGCCAATTGGCTCAATTCCAAGCTACATAAATATATCTGGCATCCAAGGCAGCCGATTTGAAAATTTTTATCCTACACCTCCAGATCAGGTTAAATTTCAGTAATCATAAGAAACTTGGTAAACAAAACCAGCTGTCGTGGTGTTCTAGAGCTTAAACAGTAACACTTAAAATTAATTCCATGTCTGTATTAGTTGGTAAAAAAGCTCCTGCTTTTAGAACAAAAGCGGTGATAAATGGCGGTGAGATTGCCGAGAATTTCTCGCTGGAGCAATATATTGGAAAGAAATATGTAGTCTTCTTTTTCTATCCGGCAGATTTCACCTTTGTGTGCCCTACCGAAATTCTTGCCTTCCAAGAAAAAATAGAGGAATTTAAAAAGAGAGACACCGTCCTCGTAGGGTGCTCAGTAGATTCAGAGTTCTCACACTGGAAATGGCTTCAAACACCTGTTAACGAAGGTGGAATTAAGGGGGTAAACTTCCCTTTGGTAAGCGATCAATCGAAAACTATTTCCGAAAATTACGACGTGCTGGCCGGCAGCTACGATTACAACGAAGCTGGTGCTGTTGAGTTTACCGGAATACCTCAAGCCTACAGAGGTCTATTTTTAATCGACAAAAATGGAGTTGTACGCCATCAGGTAGTGAACGATATGCCCTTGGGCCGTAACATAGAGGAAACGTTGAGAATGGTAGATGCGCTCCAATACTTCGAGGAGAATGGTGAAGTCTGCCCCGCCAACTGGTCGAAAGGAAAAAAGGCCATGAAAGCCTCCCAGGATGGTGTAAAAGAATACCTGTCTGCCAAAAACTAAGACATCATAAATTAACAAGTAGAAGGATTATTGGCCCGGTGCATTCCGGGCCTTTTTGTTTGTTAAGCAAACTGTTAACTTTGACCCGTGAGAAAAACCATTACATTTACCTCGGAAGGACTGAATTTAAACCAGCTTAAATCGAATATTTTAAGCTACTGCTCCAGCTTTGAATACTCAGCTTACTATGACTCTAACGGCTTTCAATACGAAAGTGAAAACCACAACCAATACCTCGATTATGAACTAGTTGCTGCAGCAAATGCTGTTGCATTGATCTCGTCAAAAAAGCATAGCCTCCAATCCATTGACCAACACCAATCAAAGCAGTCCGATTGGCTATTTGGCTACCTCTCCTACAACCTAAAAAACGAGTTCTTCCCGCTAACCACGACCCCGATAGACCATTCTGGCTTTGATGACTTTCTCTTCTTTCAACCGGAAACCGTATTCTCGATAAAGAACAATACGGTTGAGATTCAAAGCATGCTTCCCAATGAAAGGCTAAGTTGGGTAGTTGAAAAAATTACTTCCATGGACCCATTCATTACCAGCAGAGATGTAATTTCGGAAGAACCTATTTCCCTTAAACCAACCATATCCAAAGAAGAATATCTCCAGAAGGTAAACCTGCTAAAGCAGCACATACAGCGCGGCGACATCTATGAGGTTAACTTTTGTCAGGAATTTAGCCAAAAGGGCGTGAGACTTAACCCAGCTGCACTGTTTACAAAGTTGAAGCAGACCTCCCCTACTCCATTTTCGGCATGGCTTAAACATGGTAACAGCTACTTGATGTGCGCAAGTCCTGAGCGCTTTCTAAAGCGAAATGGTGAGAATCTTTTTAGCCAACCAATAAAGGGGACGTGCCCCAGAGGTAGCAATGAACAGGAGGATAGTAACAATCTCACAGCGCTTCTGCAGTCCAAAAAGGAAATTGCCGAAAACGTAATGATAGTTGATTTAGTAAGGAACGACCTTTCAAAAATTGCCGCCAGAGGTTCGGTTATGGTAGAGGAGTGTTGTCGCCCTTATCGTTTTCCCCAGGTTTATCAGCTCATCTCTACGGTTAGGTGCAAGCTTCGCATGCCAATTAGTTTCAGCAGCATTATTGAAGCAACCTTTCCCATGGGCTCCATGACTGGGGCACCCAAGCTGCGAGCCATGCAGCTGGCAGACGAAAACGAATCATTTCAGCGGGGCATTTACTCGGGATCGGTAGGTTACATTGCCCCAAATGGCGACTTCGATTTCAATGTGGTGATCAGAAGCTTTGTGTATAACGAAACAAATAGATACCTTTCGTATGCCGTTGGAGGAGCAATTACAATGCTTAGCAACGCCCACGAAGAATATGCCGAATGCACAGTAAAGGCAAAGGCAATGAACGATACACTTTCCCACTGCAATGAAAAAGGATTTTAGCAACCTTGTGAGTGACTTTTTTACCATAAACGCCCTAGGAAAGCCAACCCTAGTTGTTGGCGTAAGCGGTGGTGTGGACTCTATGGTGTTACTCCATTTGCTCCAAACCAGCCACTTTCCAATCATCGTTGCCCATTGTAACTTCATTCTCAGGGGCAAGGAGTCGAACGAGGACGAGGCATTTGTGGTAAACTACTGTCATCAGCATGGAATACGCTGTCTTGTAAAACAATTCCAAACAGAATCAATTGCAAGGGAAAAAGGCATTTCCATTGAAATGGCTGCGCGCGAGCTTCGATATACCTGGTTTGAAGAGTTGCTCGAAGAACACAAGGCTAAATACATTGCCATTGCGCACAACCAAAACGATTCCATTGAAACCTTTTTCCTAAACCTCACCAGAGGAACTGGCATTAAAGGATTGCAGGGAATTAAATCCATAAGCGGTAACATAATTCGACCACTTATTGCCCTTACTCGTGTAGAAATTGAGGAGTATGCCAGCAGCCACCAGCTGGAATATAGAACGGACAGCACCAACCTTACCGATATTTATCGACGAAACTTTATACGGCACAATATCATTCCACTATTCGAGGAGATGAATCCCTCCTTTATGGCAACAATGGAGCAAAATATGTCGCTGCTCACCAGCTATAGCACCCTAATCGAAGGTAGCGTTGATGCCGTTAGAACAAACATCTCCAAGATGGAGTCGGAGGAGTTGCACCTCGATATCGATGAACTAACTGCGCTGCCTGGTTGGAAGAGCATTCTGTTTGAAATTCTTTACGGATATGGCTTTACTCCAGGGGAAATTGAAAATACGGCGTTACTGGTCAAGGCACAAACGGGTAAACGAATCGAGTCGGCTACCCATACACTCTGGAAAAACAGAAACAGTTTTGTGGTTGCTCCCAATATCTCCGAAGAGCACGAAATAGCTATTATCTCAACAACCCAAGGTGAACTTACCGAACCAGTAGAACTTAGGTGGGAAAGTAAAATTTTTTCTGGAGAGAGTATGCCCCGCAAGGCCTCCATTGCAGTATTTGACCCAGAGGCTCTAACCTTTCCCCTAACCCTACGCCGATGGAAACCTGGCGACACATTTACCCCCTCTGGAATGTACGGTAGTAAAAAGGTTAGTGATTTTCTCACCGATATGAAGCTCGACAGTCAAAAACGGTCAAAAACGCTCGTGCTTGAATCGGGAAACAAGATTGCTTGGATAGTTGGAATTAGAATAAGCGAACAGTTTCGCAAGCACGGCAAAACTGGACCGGCGGTCGTATTTCAGCTAAAAAACAGCTAGCCATCCTCCACCTCGCTCAGTTCAAGCCACCGAAGCTCCTTCGCCTCCACAATCAGCAGTATCTCGGCCACCCGCTTCGACTTTTCAACGAGCAATGCAGAAGAGAGTGAGCCCGAATTCAGTTCCGCTTCCAGTAGTTGCTTTTCACCGTTCAGCACTTCGAACTCCCGCTCCAGCAACTCCATCTCCTTCTTCTCTTTAAAGGTAAGCTTACGAGGGCGATCAACCTGTGGTTTCTTTACTTCCACTAGTGGTTTCGAATCTTTTTTATCCTTGCGCTCCTGTTTTTCGAGCGAGCCTTTCCACTCCCTCAATTCGGAATAAGAACCCACAAAATCTTTGATGGCACCATTGCCCTCAAAAATAAAAATGTGATCCACCACCTTATCCATGAAGTAACGATCGTGGGAAACCACAATCACGCAACCGGTAAAATCGCGCAAGTAATCCTCCAGCACGTTAAGCGTGAGAATATCCAAATCGTTGGTAGGCTCATCAAGCACCAAAAAATTAGGGCTTTTCATGAGGATAGTTAGCAAATATAAGCGTCTTTTCTCGCCACCACTCAACTTGTAAACAAAATTCTGCTGCATATCGGGGGGAAACAGAAAATGGGTCAAGAATTGCGAAACGCCCAACGTTTTGTCCTTTCCCACCTTTACCACCTCTGCAATATCGCGAGCAATATCAATTACCTTTTTTGATTCATCAAAGGCAAGCCCATCCTGCTTATAGTAGCCAAAAACTACTGTTTCGCCCACCTCGATTGATCCCGAGTCAGCCATCATTTCACCGGTGGCAATGCGCAGAAACGTAGTTTTACCGGTACCATTATCTCCCACAATACCAATCTTCTCGAAGCGATTAAAAGTGTAGGTAAGATTATCCAGTATAACCTGCTTTCCAAAACGCTTCGACACATTCTCCAGCGTTAGAATTTTCCCCCCAAGCCGCCGAGCAGAAGAGCTGATGTCCACCGAAGATTCTCGCCGGCCAGCGTTGGCCTTATCCTTGAGGTCGTAGAAAGCATCGATTCTATATTTTGCCTTAGTGCCACGAGCCTGTGGCTGCCTACTCATCCACTCCTTCTCGCGACGAAGCAAATTTGTGGCCTTCTCTACCGAGCTGGCCTGTGCATCAACCCGCTCTTGTCGCTTCTCGAGAAAGTAGGAGTAATTTCCTTTGTACTGATAGATTTCCTTTTCATCTATCTCCACAATGTCGGTGCATACCCTATCCAGAAAGTAGCGGTCGTGCGTAACCATCAGCAAAGTAATGGAGGTTCCCGACAAATACTCCTCCAGCCACTCCACCATCTCCAAGTCAAGGTGGTTGGTAGGCTCATCAAGGATTAGCAAGTCAGGCTCATTTATCAGCACGTTGGCAAGCGCCACACGCTTCCGTTGCCCACCGGAAAGCTCACCAATTTTTTTATCTAGAAAATCAACTTTGAAGCGAGTCAAAATTTGCTTAACGCGAACCTCGTAATCCCATGCCTTAAAGTGGTCCATTTGCTCAATCAGCTGCCCAAGGTCAAGCCCTTCATGCCCATGCATAGCCAGCTCATAGTTGCGGATCAGCTCCACCATTTGCGAAGAGGAGGCAAACGCCGCCTGGTAAACCGTGAGGTCCGGTGCAAAATCGGGATCCTGCTCAAGGTAACCTATTCGCAGGTTGTTCTTAAATACGATCCCTCCGGAGTCAGCGCTATCCTTTCCGGCAATTATGTTGAGCAGGGTAGTTTTTCCAGAACCATTTCTGGCAACAAGTGCAACCCGCTGGTATTGATCAACAGAAAACTTTATATCGGTGAATAGAACCAAATCGCCAAAAGACTTGCCTAGCCCTTCAACCTGCAAGAAAGAAGCCATACACTAAAAATTTCCCAAAGGTAGCTTCAATTCGGCAAACGACAGGATAAAAATTGGCCTCATTCACCCATAAAAGGAAAAGCTGCTACCTTAGGGGCAAAAATACAATGACCCGAAAAGAGCTCTTCAGTCAGGTAATAGCCTACTTTGAGGAAACCATGCCAGTAGCAGAAACGGAACTCCACTATGGCACACCCTACGAGCTTCTGGTTGCAGTAATCCTCTCGGCGCAATGCACCGATAAGCGCGTAAACGAAATTACTCCGCCATTTTTCAAGCAGTTTCCAACGCCACAAAAACTTGCTGCCGCCAATGTTGAGGATATTTTCGAAAGGATACGCAGCTGCTCCTATCCCAACAATAAGGCGAAACATCTATCGGGTATGGCTAAAATGCTAATTGATCAATTCGAAGGAGAGGTACCATCCGATATAGATGACCTTCAAAAATTACCGGGCGTGGGAAGGAAAACGGCCAACGTGATTGCCTCTGTGGTTTTCAATAAACCAGCCCTTGCGGTAGATACTCATGTGTTTAGAGTTGCAGCAAGAATTGGCCTCTCAGTCAAAGCCAAAACACCGCTAGAAACAGAGATGCAGCTGATGTCCTATTTTCCAGAGGCCCTGATACCCATTGCCCATCATTGGCTAATTCTGCATGGTAGGTACGTCTGCCTTGCTCGAAATCCAAAGTGCAACAGCTGTGGACTTACCCACCTCTGCCATTATTATAAGCATTTAGAGAAGACTACAAAAAGTTGAGCCTGTGGAACCGAACAATGAGGCTTAACTTTTCCTATATTTACCTCTGCCCAACTGGCCGCATACCAAAATCGGATGGAAGAAAATACGCCAAAATTGTTTGCACACCTGAGCAAAGATGAATTGCTGAATATATTAAGCAATACTCCAACCGGTATTGCAATTATTCAGCACGATAAAATCTGCTTCTGCAACAGCCACTACGCCGAAATTGGTGGTTTTGAAGTATCGGATTTAGTTGGCAAACCATTAATCAACATTGTCCATAAAAAAGATAAAAAATTACTAAGCCTAGTTCTTGCTAAAGATTTTCCTGAGATTAAGAATAAAAGAAGGAATTCTATAACCTACCGCCTTCTGGATAAAGAGGGCAACCTGAAATGGGTAAAGTCGCACATAACCATTATAGACTGGGGTGGAGAAACCGCACTGCTCGATAGCGCCATCGACTTTACACAACAAAAACAGACTGAGGCAGTAGTTCTTGAGGAAGAGAAGAATTTCAGGCTACTATACAACAGCATCGACGACCTAATTCTAATTGTGAACAGTAGTTTGCACATTATTCAAACCAACAACGCCACCCTCCGGTTACTCGGATATAAGGAACATGAAATCCTATTTAAATCTTTAGGAGAACTCCATTCAAACGACATAGTTGCCCAAGCCCAAGAACTGTTTGACAATCCTCGACTTGCCGACAAAAAGGGAATTGTTACCGATGTTTTTAAGTTGAATGGGGAGGCACTTGTTACTGAAACCTCCATAATGCGAGGAACATGGAGTGACCGCCCAGTCCTCTTTCTTTTCAGCCAAAACATTACCGACAAAATAAATGCTGAAAAAGCCATTAAAGCCTCGGAGGAGAAATTCCACAAGGCTTTTGAAACCAGCCCAATCAGCATGGCCATAACCACCATTGATGGCGGCATATTTCTCGATGTAAACAATTCATTCCTAAGGACATTTGGCTATCAACAAAAGGTTGAAGTAGTTGGAAAAACTACAGCAGAAATTCGTTTCTATGTTGAACCCAAAGATGGATTAAAAATAAGAAAAGATCTGACCAACATTAGCCGCATTGAGAATAGGGAGATTTTGCTTAGAAAGGCCAGCGGTGAAATTGCCACTGGGCTATACTCCGGCGAAATCATAAACATCTTAGGCGAAGATTGTATCATATCGGCTATTAACGACATTACCGAGCGCAAACGGGTAGAAAACATGCTTCAGGAGAGGACGGCACAGCTCTCCTCCATTCTAAACAACATCCCTTTCCTTGCTTGGATTAAGAATACTAACGGGCAATTTCTTGCAGTAAACGATGCCTTTGCCAACCACTACAACCAACCCATTGAAAAAATTATTGGACAAACCGATTTTCAGTTCTGGCCCTACGATAAAGCGTTAATTTTTAAGGAGAATGATGATCTGGTAGCAACAACAGAACAAAAACTCTTCTTTGAAACCAGTGAAGTGATAGCTGGTAAAACGGTGCACTGGGAAACATTTAAATCGCCCGTAATGAATCTTGAGGGCGAGGTAATTGCTATCGCCGGCCTTTCACGCGATATTACTGAACAAAAGGAATACCAAATCGAACGAGAAAAGAACCTGTTGTGGCAAGAGTTTCTGACAGACTTCTCCTTCACACTGGCAACCAATCCGTCCTTTGAGAGAATCTTGGAAAAGCAATTTGCAAAAATTGGCAAGATGCTTAGTCTCTCTCGGGTATTTTATTTAGCCGTTGACGATAATCGATTTGCCAACCTTACCTACGAATGGTGCGCTTCCAGCATTCAAAGCAGAAAGGAGGTTGTGACGAGGATCGACCTCAACATGCTATCCGATTACAACATCAAGCTCCGTGTTGGAGACATTCTCTCCATAGAAAACGTTTCCAAGCAGCTACCGAAATCATGGCAGCAGATGTTCACTGTTCGTGGAACCATGTCTGTTTTGGTGTCACCAATTTTCCAGCACAACGAGCTTATTGGAGTGGTTTGCTTTGAGGAGACAAGAGTTTACCGTTCATGGAAAAAATTTGAATCAGAAGGGTTAAAAACTATTACTAACCTACTTTCCTCTGCAATAGAACGAAAACAGGCTGAGGACTTGCTAAGCAAAAGCGAAAAAAAATTTAGAGAATTTGCCGAGCAGCTACCCGAATCGGTATTTGAAACCGACCTTAATGGAACTATAACATATGCCAACGACCTTCTATACAAACAATTCAGTCTACAACAAGGTCGATCCCCCTTCTTTCTAAAAAAGTTGCTAAGCAGGGCCGACGCTGGTCGGTTCGATGAGATTTTCCAAGCTGCTACAGTAGAACAGAAATCTCCCATTGGTGAATTTTTGGCAAAGCACGGATCGCGCAAAGAATTTCCGGTACTCCTCCACCTAAGTCCAATTATAGAGGAGAACAGCTGCACCGGTACCCGTGGATTGCTCATTGATATATCGGAACGAAAGAAGCAAGAAATGGAACTTTTAGCCGCTAAGGAAGCTGCTGAAAGAGCATCAAAAGCGAAGGAGGAATTTCTATCGGTAATGAGCCACGAAATTAGAACGCCCCTCAATGCAGTTATAGGACTGGCAAACCTCATGCTCCAAGAAGAACCTCGGTTCGATCAAAAAGAGAACCTAGACACCTTGCTTAGTTCCGCTCAAAGTCTTCTCGCCCTTATAAACGACATACTCGATTTCAGTAAAATAGAGGCCGGGAAAATAGCCATTGAGCGACGCTCGGTAAACCTCGCCAGCTTTGCGCAGAGCATGGCCAAAACCTTTGAGGTTACCGTAGCAAACAAAGGGCTGAAATTTGTTACAAAGGTCGACAAAGAACTACCCAACTCGGTAGTAACCGATCCTTTCCGTATCAGCCAAATTATTACCAACCTCGTGGGTAATGCAATTAAATTTACAGCAGCTGGCCACATTAGCCTAAAGATTAGGCAGATGGAGACCAAACAAAACGAAATACTGGTTCGCTTTGAGGTTCTTGACACCGGAATTGGCATAAAAAAAGAGAAGCAGATCGTAATTTTTAATGAGTTTACCCAAGCCGATGCTGCCATCACCCGAAAATACGGTGGAACTGGTTTGGGTCTTGCCATCAGCAAAAGGCTGGTTAACCTACTTGGTGGCGATATTAAATTAAAAAGCAAGCAAGGTGAAGGCTCAGTTTTTTTCTTCGACCTATGGATGACTGTTGCCATTCAAGAGGAACGGCAACCGAAAATCGTAGAAATTCCAGAAGGAGAAATTGCTGATTCGCTTAAGGGATCTAACATTCTTGTGGTTGAAGATAATGAGATTAATAAGCTCATCACACAAAAATTTCTCACCAAGTGGGGCGCACAATTTTTCCATGCCGAAAATGGTCAAGTGGCTGTTGATATGGTTAAAAACCAAGATTTCAGCTGCATACTTATGGATATTGAGATGCCCATTATGGGAGGGTATGAAGCCACCGAAAATATTAGAAAGTTGGACAAGTCCTCCGCACGACAAATCCCCATCATTGCATTGACCGCCTCTGCCCTACCGGATATTCAAGCAAGAATAATCAAGGCCGGAATGAACGATTTTCTCATAAAACCGTTTAACCCAAAAGAGTTGAGGCAAAAAATTCACCTATGGCTTACTAGATAGAAAATCAGGTAAAACATCCTCAACTGAAACCGTTCTACGATATTTGGCTTGTACAAGTACTAAATGAAAAATCTTCGTTAAGATGAACCAAGTAATTAAATGGCTGACAGTTGCCACGATGCTCCTAGTTACAGAACTTGCCATTGGGCAGGAGCTACCGGTATTGAATCAGAAAATTGTGGACTACGTCACCACGGTCATAGGCAAAAAAGTGGACAGGGGAGAATGCTGGGACCTTGCCAACAGAGCCCTCACCAATAATAACGCCGAATGGGATGGTGAGTATAAGTATGGCAAACGCATCGACCCAAAAAAAGATGTGGTCTTGCCGGGTGATATTATCCAATTCGAAAACGTAAAAGTGGTATACAAAAAAGGGAACACCACCACTACCGAAATGATGCCCCACCATACCGCCATTGTGTATAAGGTAATTGCGCCAGGTGTTTACGAATTAGCTCACCAAAATACTGGATTTTCGGGGCGTAAGGTAGGCCTGAGCGAATTTAACCTCACAAATATGGTGAAAGGCCGAATCTATTTTTATCGCCCAGTTTTAAAAGGACAAAGTGAAAAGTAGGTCAGATAAAAAATATTAACTGTCAACAATACTCTTATGCTTAAAAAAACATTAGCTGTTCTGCTTGCAGCGTGTATTACGGGAAGCTTATATTCTCAAGAAATTACATTTACTATTAATGGCAGCAAAGCACCTTTAGCGAAAATCTTTCGCTACCATGGTAGTAAAATGGAAAAGGTTGATTCCCTTTTAATCAACAACTTTAAATACACTTTTAAGCCAGACTCTACTATCACGGCAGGAGAATACCTGTTCACTTTACCCGGGAAGCGAGATATTCAATTTCTTTATACAGGCACTAGCTTTACAGTTCAGGCAAAAGATAGCACATCAGGTGCATCAATTAGTTTTAGCAATTCTAAAGAAAACGAGGTCTTTCATGCATTTCTAAATCAGAAGGAACAATATGACTCCAAAAAGGAGGAGCTGGAGAAATTAGCAAGAAAATCGTCGAAAAGAGGCAAACAACAGCAAGCATACCTAGCAGAACTTACCAAAGCAAAAGAGGAGTATACTATTAAATGTCTGGATCTTGCCAAAAATAACCTAGGCTTACTTGCCTCAACAATTATTAAGGCTACTGTTGGACCAGTTCCGCCACCTGCACTAACAATGGATGAACTGAAAAAGTGGCGACAGGAACATTTCTTTGACAATGTCGACCTTTCCGATCCAAGGCTTGAGTTCACTGAAATAAGCGGTAAACTAATTTGGAGCTACCTCGAACTATTTTTCAATACTACACTCGATAAGGAATCGCAGGAAGCCGTTTTCAAGAATGCACTAAATAACCTATTTGGACGGTCGGATATTGCAGAAAATCTCGTTCTATTTTGGGCCAACGATCTCTTCAACACCTTTGGGGAGACAGATTACGATGGATTAACCACCTACTTGTGGGATAGCTTTATTCAATCGCATTGCAGCCAAAATGATGATCAAACAATTACTCCAGCTGATATAGAAAAAATTAAAGCAACCGCGATTGGACAAAAGGCCTTCGACTTTACAATTACTACTTCTGACGAGAATAAACTTACACTGTCACAATCCAAAGCAAAATATACGCTTGTTCTATTCTGGGCCAGCTGGTGTCCGCATTGCATTCATGAATTGCCCCTCATAAAAAACATCTACGATCATTACAGTTCAAAAGGATTTGGAATTATTGGCATTTCAGTTGATTACGAAAAGTCAGATTACGAAAAGTTTCTAAAAGACTATAAAGTTGACTGGCCCAATACCCTTGCTGCTCAATCGTGGCAGAACGACATCTGCAAGCGATACAATGTAACCGGTACGCCAAAAATGGTGCTAGTTGATCAGAACCTGACCATTATTTCTAAACCAGCATCGCCTGAACAACTCGAAGCCAAGCTCAAGGAACTTTTGGGTAAGTAGAAAAATTGCATTGAACATCCATTTTTATCCAGTAATTATTATCTTCACTTCTGAAAATATAAGAAGAACTTTGTAGCATATAATTTAAGCATTTCATAATAAAATACTGAACATGGTTCGAACAATTGTAGCCGCCCTACTGCTAGTATACCTTATAAGTGGATGTAGCAAGGACAATTCAACCAACAATAAGGCGAAGTATGTAACCGAAATTGCTGCTGCAGAAAATGCATTTGCACAAATGGCCAAAGAGAAAGGGCTTCAAGCAGCATTTACATTCTTTGCTGCCGATAGTGCCGTTATCAACCGGGGAGATGTCCTTATTAAGGGTAAAAATTCCATTTTCTCCTATTACGGTAAGCCCAGTGGACTACAAAACGTTAAGTTGGAGTGGAAGCCAGATTTCATTGGAGTTTCCGCCAACGGTGACTTAGGTTACACCTACGGAAAATACCACTTTTCCGGAATGGATTCCTTTGGAAAGATGATCGAAAACGAGGGAATTTTTCACACGGTTTGGGAGCGACAAGCCGATGGTTCCTGGAAATTTGTTTACGATTAGAGGTATTCGAAAGTATTTGCCCAAAAGAGTATGGGTATAGCACAGGTAATCATAACGATGTCTAATTTACTTTTTTTCGAAAGTACACTATTAGAACAGTTGCAAATTCATGAAAACCGCCGAACTAATCTGTAACGATTGCTAAGGGAAGCCTAAATACTGACGCCAGCTCATCGGCCCAATCAAGCATATCCTCGTCGTCGGGTTCGCAGTAGCAGTTCACCATAACTTCCCTCCCCTCCCTATGGGTAGCCTTGAGGCTTAAAAGGACTCTGTTTAAATGCTCCTGTGATATGCCATTGATGTACCCCAGCCTCAAATTAAGCGTGAGCGGACTGGCCCCCGTCTCAGCAACATAATCGTTGATCCATTGAACAACCGGATCCACTAGGACCTGAGGGTCGGTGCAAACAAACAATCCCTTAAGTTCAACCACCCCGAGTTCAGCATTGCAGGAAATTTCGGGAGTTAACTTAGTTGCTTCTTGGTAATATGAGTTCAGGGCCATAATTGGGGATTTTATTGACCACTAAATTTATAACTAAAACTTTTAAAGGAGAAATGGTTATAGATAAAAAGAGGCCCCAATGGTAATGGCGCCTCTTCTTATGAAATATTATACCACCTCTACTAGTCAAGAAAATGGCAATAAATGTAATGGTTTAGTAAAGAAAGCATCTTATCGGCACCAATTAATCAGTCAGTGCCAACAAGATTCAAAATCTATTGAGCCTCCTTGAGTTTTGCCATATACATTGCAAAAGAACGATATAGGAAGTGAGTCCATTTTCCGAAGGGAACAATAATTAATGCCCACTGTACCAGCACAATCATGTGGAACAGATACATCCATATATTGTTCTCAAGAATATCGAGATCGATGAACAGCCTTACAATAAAAGCGGTGAGGCCCATCAACAGCAACCAGATTACAAAAAACCAATCGGATGGTTGAGAATTGCTACTTACCTCTTTTTTCTTTTTAATACGGCTCGATACAAAATCGATGGTTACAGCAAATATGATAATACTCTCAATGTATCCAAGTACGATCACGAACATGTTTGTAGCGGAAAACCAATCGAGAAAAACGGTGGTAAACAGCAGCGTCAAATAGCCAATCACTAGGATGAAATGCTCGAACCAACGGAATTGGTTATCATCGCAACCTAACGACCGCTTTTGGGTAAACATGTGCACTAACAGCTCCCCTATCGCCGTAAAGTAGGTTTTAACAGGAACCTTCACCTTCGGCTTGCCAATAACCAGCCACCACATCCGAACAATGTTTGGAAGCAGAATAATGGCAAATACTGAGGCTATGGCAATCATCTCAAATAAGTGACCAACGTGCATGATCTTCTCGAGATCGAAATTTTCGTAGGCACCATAAAAAATAACCGCAACGGCAGTGAGGATAAACATAACAATGCTCAATGACAAAGACTTGTAAAGCAGGCCTGAAAACCCAGTCCAGTCATAAACACCCGTAAGCCAACGCCTGAGCGACATCATTAATTCGCCCGGTTTAGCCACTTGAGGGCAATTGGTAGTACATTCTCCGCAGTAGTAGCAGAGCCATGGTTTTAATGAGGCCTTAATACCCTCCTCGTCTCCCAAAACGCTTAGGCGAACCATTTCACGGGGGAAAGAGTCGTTTTCGGTAGATAAAGAACAAATAGCGGTGCAGG
>Ga0307375_10000667_pt1 | contig 41135 bp, 36 predicted proteins | sample TR1MG_FD_202531 | JGI IMG/M metagenome (GOLD analysis project Ga0307375, IMG submission 202531) | Soil microbial communities from Risofladan, Vaasa, Finland - TR-1 | ecosystem: Environmental > Terrestrial > Soil > Coastal area > Acid sulfate soil | place: Finland: Risofladan, Vaasa | collected...
GGGCTGGGTCCTCGCGCAGCCACTGGCATACCCGTCCGAACGTCTCTAGGTCTGGGATATTTCCGTTCTCTATCCGGGACAATGTCGCCGGGCTTACGCCGATCTCCTTAGCCGCTTCCCGTACTCCCTTCCCTGCGCGGTACTCCCGTATTCGCCGCGCCAAGCGCTCAATCTGAGTCGAATCCATGGTCCCCTTTTTCATACGTAAGACACAGTGATTGACATGTGCAACAAACGTATGCGACGATGTTGCACGTAAGAGACACCACTGTCTCATAGAGGCCCCGGGGGGTCAAGATAGGCGAGCCGCCGGGCATTTCTTCCTTTTAAAGCCGAGGTTTACGATGAACGCCGAGACCCGAAGCGAAAATGACAAACACCGAGATGATGCAAAAGACAGTCTGACCGTGATTTTCGACCACGTGAACAGCCTCCGAACGGTCGAGGTTAAGGCGGGGGAAGACGAAACCCTTGGCGCGCTATGGGACAGGGCGTGCGCGAAAATGACGGAGGCTCGGCGGGCCGTTGACCATTTGCAGGCAGCCGATGGCCAGGACCTCACGCCCTATCTGGCGCTCACCTTGCTTAAGCTTCAAGAAAAGCTGGGAATCAAAATACATAAGATCGAGATAGTGGGCCCGACAGGGGGGGCATAGGCATGGCCGCGCTGGTGCCATTACAGGATGTCCACGGCGGCCGAGAGGCGTTCGCGCGCGATCTCGCGACGGTCTTAAAAGGTGCCAGCCTAACAGAGCGTGGGTGGGCGGCGCCTAACGACCTCACGCTGCTAGTGCCACTGTTCCCTGTAAACGCCGCAGGCAACTGCGATGCGTACCTGCTCCGACTTTTCTTTGATCACTACTCGAATGGGCCACCCAGCGCGCAATTCGTCAACCCCTTGACCTTATCCTATGTTTTTCCCAACGACGTCATGTGGGTCCCGTGCATCGCGGGTCACCCAAGCATCGCCTTTCATACGAATTTCAATAACAGCCTTCAGCTTATTTGTTCATCCACGACGCTGGAGTTCTACAAGGTGAACCACGCGGTGGCCGAAGAGCACCTCTGGCGCACCGGGCAGATGACGTTCTTGAGCACTCTCGCCGCTATCCGGGCTGGCCTAGCGCCGCCTTACTACAAGGGCAGGTCGGCGAGATGAACGACGACAAAAGCCAACAGCGTCCTCAACCAACGACGCCTTACGTCGCGACTGGCCGCGTCACAAAAATCGACCCGCGCGTACTTACCATGACTCGCCGCACGCTCCGGGCTGCGGGACAGAAAGAGGCTGGGTGTCTGTGGTTGGGCGCAGTGGCGGCAAACGGCGAGGCGTCTGTCGAGGCCATTGTCGTCCCCAAACAAACGAATCGAGCTAGGAACTTCTCTATTGCGGCGGGCGCGATGCGCGAAATCGCCACGCTGGCGCGCCCCCAAAAGTGGGTCCTAGTCGCGGCGGTCCATTCCCATCCGGGTATTTCGGTGGAGCATTCGGAATACGATGACAAGATGGTGCCGAGCCGTCACGCCCTGTCGCTTGTGTTCGCCCACTACGGCGCGGAGCGGGGAGCATGGCCGAACGGGGTGGGCGTCCATGAGTTTGTTGATGACTATTGGCACCTACTGTCGCCAGAAGATGCCGCAAAGCGCGTGACCCTTGCGCATATCCCTAGACTTCAGCTGCTGGATTTACGATGAGCACGAATATCGATCTGCTAGGAGACCGGCACTTCCGAACCGACCCCCAAGGCGTTCTTCGGCCGAAACGCGACGGGCGGTGCGGACGCGTTCTTTTGACTGTGGCCCCATTCCTTGCGGACACCCCGGCCGGGCAGCATCTGGCGTGGATGCTGACTAACCAACTAGCGCGCCAGTTCGGTGTGGTGACTAAAATTACGCTCCATATACCGGAAGCTGCACTGATCGAGAATACGGCGGCCTTTGGAGCCAAGACGTCTCTTCGCGACACCCTTGCCGAATGCGTCCGGCTCGTGGCGCGGGAGCATGTCGAGGTGCAGACAGGTCTCGGAAGCGCGGATCATTTTGAAGTTCATATCGCGGTGGGCGCCGCAAGAAATCTCGTCAGCGCCGAGCGCGCCTGGTGCCTCTATGCGGACGGGTGGCGCTGGTATGTCGGCAACGGCACCCATATCCCCACAAACCGACCGACCAGCAACTTGAGTTTCGGACCCTACATGGCAGCGAGTTTCGCCGCCGGAGAGGCATTTAAGCACCTGCGGGGGATGCTGCCAAATAAAGGCGTCTTTATCACCGAGTGCCTTGGGTCCGCCTGGACCATGAGCCTCGGGACCACATGGAATGATTTGATGGATGGTCCTGGGAACGAGGCCCTTCCTGCATTGCCGCACTTTTATTTTGCGGGCGCTGGCGCCGTGGCACAAGCCGCCGCCCTGACGTTGGGGAGCTCTCGGCTAAGAGGCTCTGCCACCGTGATTGACCACGACACGTTAGATCTTACGAACGGTAACCGCTATGTCCTCTCTCCGATGGATGACGATCAGTCACCAAAAGCGAACATTGTCAGCGCCTACCTGACGAAGCAAGGGCTCCTTGGCCGCCCTGCACCAGTTAAATGGAGCACATATGTCGGGGCGCAGGGCGGGATGACTGGGAGCGAATCCATACGGCGGCTTGAGCAGCGTTATCGCTTCCCCACCGTGCTGTCTTGCGTTGACAAAAATGGCCCCCGCCATGAAATCCAGTCCCTGCTTCCGGAAATAATCATTGGCGGCAGCACGGACGGCCTTGTTGCTAGGGTATCGACCTTCTATATGGCACATGACGCGGCTTGCCTGAAATGCTTCAACCCTATTGAGGACCGCAACGCCATTATTGAGAAAAAGCTCAGGCTATTAGTCACCATGACAGCTGACGAACGCGAGGCGTGGGTTGTCGAGCACAGTCTTCCAGTCGCTGATATTGCACGCCTTTTGGCGCCTAGCGTGTGCGGCCAGCTCAGCGAGAGCGATCTTCAGCGATTCGCCGAGGGGCCGCCGGAAATGTCAGTAGGTTTTGTTTCAGTGACCGCGGGCGTTTTGCTTTCGGCACAGCTAGTCCGCCTTGTCCAAAGAGGCGTTGATGATGCTACCCAAAACGGACATACCGTCATAACAACCTTTGCTCAGGCGAGCATGCGACACCTCAGGAGCGGCCCCGATGCTCAGTGCAACTGCGCGCCGGAGCTGCGCAGTCGATGGCACCGCTTGTGGGGAGCTCCTGAGCCATCGGCGGGATACTGAACAATCGCGCCAAGGGCAGCGTGGCAAATAGTGAGATCAGACAGGGTAACCGTGAGAAGGAGGTCGCCCTTTAAGTGCAGCGAGGCCAGCATGCGAACGACAGCCGAAATAGATATGCTTTGTGATCGCTTGAATATCCCGCCCAATGGGCGTGCCCTGATTGAACGTATCCGGAATTCACCACCCTCTCGCACGGTCCAGGGGGGACGCGGCAACGTCTGCGCGCGCTATCCGAGCCGCAAGATGGGGCACACCATTCAAGCCGAGAGCCATACGCTCGAACTGCCCGGCATTTACGATATGGAATATGACAGCGATGTTCTTGAGTACTACGATCAGCCGCCCGTGATCAAGTTGCGCTACGTGACCCTCTCGGGTCGCAAGACTGGAGCGTTTCATACCCCGGACTTCCTCGTTATCAGCAACGCCCGGGTGGGGTGGGTTGAGTGGAAGCGCGAAGGCGAGCTAGCGATGCTGGCAGCCAAGCAGCCGGGTAGGTACCGTCAGGATGCCGACGGTCAGTGGCGCTGCCCGCCTGGGGAGGAGTACGCCGCCTCCTTCGGCCTCCAGTATGCCCTCCGGACCGAACGATCCCTCAACCAGACGATCTACCAAAACCTGGTCTTCTTGGAGGATTACTTTGCCAGAGAAGCACCCGAGCCGGACTCGACGCTTATTGAAGCGGTCCGGGCTAGGCTGCGCGCCCGGCCTGGCATGACGCTCGCCGACTTGCGACGAGAGGAGGGCGGGCTCACGCCCGACAAGATCTTTAGCCTTATCGCCCGCGGAACGGTCTACTGCGACCTAGGGGCCGTGCACTTGGGCGAGGCGAACCACGTGCGGCTTTTCCTCGACGAAACCACAGGCGCGGCCTTTCGGAGCGCTGCTGATAGCCGACGAGACGATGCTCAACTCCCGTTCACGCCTATCGTGCAGCGCCCCGGCCAGACGTTCCGCTGGGACGGTAATCTTTGGACCATTCTCAATGTCGGCGCGAGCAAGATATTTGTCGGAAGTACCGCCGGAGATCACATCGCCCTGGAGGAGGCGGTCTTCGCGAAGCTCATTACCGAAGGCGCGATTTGCGGGGTGGTTGGCGCCCCTTCGGCCTCGCACCCGATCAGCGACAAGATCTTAACCAAAGCGCGCCCCGAGGACCTCGCGCTCGCCAATAGCCGGTACGCATTGATCCGCCCCTTGCTCGAGGGCGGACAGCCCGCTCAAAGCGATGTGACGAGGCGCACACAGTACGCCTACCTGAAGCAGTGGCGCGCTGCGGAAGAAAGCCTGGGTTGTGGCTACCTTGGACTCTTGCCCGGCCATGCACGGAAGGGCAACCGCACGGCGCGACTGTCGGAGGAGTCCCTGAAATATCTTGACGAGACTATCGATAGTTACTACGAAACCATCCGCGCCACCTCGGTCTGGGTCGGCTATGGACGTTACCTCAACGTCTGTGAGGAACACGGCGTCATCGCAGCTAGTTATATGACGTTCACAAAGCATGTGGCGCGCCGACCGCTCGATAAACAGATTCGTCGACGCGAGGGACGGAAACGCGCCTACCCGCACGAGGAATTCTACTGGCGACTGGATAGCCATGTCCCTCGACACGGCTCAAGGCCATTTGAAATAGCCCATATCGATCACACGGAAATTCAGCTGGAGATCGCTTCCTCCTGGACGCACAAGTCGTTAGGACGCGCGTGGCTGACTCTGATGGTCGATGCCTTCACTCGCATGGTGTTGGCCTTTGCTTTGTCCTTTGAGCCCCCAAGCTACCGGTCTTGCATGAGCGTCCTTCGCGACTGCGTGCGACGGCACGGCCGACTGCCCAAGACCATCGTAGTCGACCGTGGCGCAGAATTCGGCGGCGTGTATTTTCAAACATTGCTCGCCCGTTTTGAGATTATTCAAAAAAGTCGGCCGCCCTCCATGCCGCGGTTTGGAAGCGTCGTCGAACGGCTGTTCGGCGCGACCCAATCCCAACTCATCGATAACCTCCTCGGCAACACCAAGATCACGCGCCACGTTCGCCAAATGGCGCCCGAAGTAGACCCAAAACGCCACGCCCTGTGGACACTGGAGAAATTTAACGCCCTTTTTGAGGCGTGGCTTACGGAGTTTTATGCGGTGACCCCTCATCCGGCGTTGGGTCAATCCCCCAAGGATGCCCTAGAACAGGGTCTGGCGGAAACGGGCTTACGCGACTTTACGCGGATTGCCTATGACGACAATTTTCGCCTCTTGACGAGTCCCACGACACCCCGTGGCGTGGCACGCGTGCATCCGGCGCGCGGCATTAAGATCAATTACCTCTACTACTGGTCAACGGCCTTTCGCGACGCGCGTTTTGCTCGCGGGAAGGTGAATGTCCCCGTTCGTTACGATGCCTACGACGCCGGAGTCGCCTACGCATTGGTCGGTTCATGTTGGGTCACCTGTCGCTCGGAGCGCTATACCGAATTTCAAGGACGTACAGAGCGGGAAATCCAAATGGCTTCTGCAGAGCTTCGGCAGCAAAACACTGATCACGGTCGCCAGCGTACGGTAACGGCGCGGAAGCTGGGGGCATTCCTCATCTCAGCCGAGGTCGGAGAGCGATTGGCCTTGGAGCGAGAACGGGAATCCGAAACGCGGCACGTGCGGGAGCATTACGAGACGCCATTAAAGGCAGTGTCGACCGGAACTACGTCCAGCAAACCCGATGCTTCGCCAGCGGTGCGCAAGAAAAAACCGAAGCTACTGGAGACGTTTTGATGAGCCAAAAACCGCGCAAGGTCGACCACGAAGGCGATAGGTCGCTCATCGCCAGAGTGGGAGCCTTCCAGCGAATCACCGTCAAACACCGCAAACTCGAGGAGGCCCTTGAGAGTCTTTTGGCATACCTCTTCAACGAAGCTGAGGAGGGGATTATTTGCATCATCGGGCCCACCGGGGTCGGGAAGACCACCCTGCGTAAGCTCTGTATCACTGCTGTGCTAGCGCACGAGATCTCGGCGATGGACGAGGACCGCGGCTACATTCCGATCATGGAGGTCGAGGCCCGTGCGCCAGAGCGGGGCAACTTCGACTGGGCCACCTTCTACCGAGATAGTCTGGTCGCCTTACAGGAACCCTTGGTAGACCGAAAGATCCTGACCAAAGAGGATAGCGCAAAGGTGAGGGCGGAGGGCAATGGTGCGCCTGGATTCCGTAGCCTCCTACAGTATCGCATTGCTCTCGACAATGCCCTAAAGTTTCGGCACGTTAAGTATTTTTTGATTGACGAAGCGCAGACGCTTCTCAAGGTATCATCCGCCCGTTTGGCTGGCGACCAAATGGACACCATCAAGTCGCGGGCTTCGCTCACCGGCGTCCAGCACGCATTGATTGGCACCTATGAGCTGTTGAATACGGGAGACCTTAGCGCCCAGTTAAGTCGTCGGCGCCGCAACATTCACCTCCCTCGTTACGATTGCGACAACGCGGCCGACTTGGAAGAATTTATCAGCGTCATTCATACCTTCCAGTCACGCCTTCCGCTACCATGTAGCCGCGACCTTGTCGAGTCCGCCGACTTCCTTTATGCGAAAACGCTGGGCTGCGTCGGCATCTTGAAGACCTGGCTGAATGGGGTGGTCAGCACGGCCGCACAGCTGGGAGCTACCAAAATCACCATAAAAGATCTTGAGAGAAAAGCTTTGCCCAATCGAGATTTGATGACCATGCTGGCTGAAATCCGAGAAGGCGAGGACCAGTTTGCCGGACCCTCTGACACCACGCTGATGGCGGAATTGGGCCTCAAGAAGAGTCCGCACAGCAACGAGAACGGCGCTGACGCGACGCAGGTAACAGACGCAGCAAAGACGCCCAGGCGTCGCCCTGGGCAGCGGCGGCCAACCCGAGACCCTATCGGAAGGAGCGCAATTGCCTAATCGGCTGATTGAAATCATCAATGAAACAACCGGCGAATCTACGCAGCCGCCACCGCGCACGCCGTTTTACAGCCTTCCCCCGATAGGGGTTGGGACATGGGCCGTGGAAAGCACAACAGGATACATTGCTCGACTCGCCAAGAGTCACGGAATAATTGTTAGGGATCTAATTGCGGCGGCTTCGGGGGGAAAGCGTAGGCAAAATGGTGAATGGATTTTATTTTCCCAAAAACATGGCAGCGCGCTCCTAAACGGGGTTGGTCGGACTGCAAATGAGTGGGGGACGAGATTGAATGCTCTTACCGGGCAGCCAATTATTCACAGAACAAGCCTTGGCCACTTGGAACATATATTTCGCAACGGCAAGGTTTTGAGGTATGACAGAGCATGGTGTTCCCAGTGTCTGGACGAGATGCGCCAACAAGGGCGCGTGTACGAGCGACTTATTTGGTCATTACGCCACGCGACGGTGTGCCCCAAGCATGGTGCATACTTATCCGCCATGTGCCCGCATTGTGGTAATAAGGGAATGCGGCTTCTTAGTAATACACAGGTTCCGGGCTATTGCGTTTCCTGTAGCAACTGGCTTGGGGAGACCAAAAAGGCGAAAGGTGCCGAGCCGAAACGTTGGGGCTCGTGGATATCGTTACAAATGGGGCATTTAGTCGCAGCCGCATCGTCAGACCAGCGCGCCTGCACCGCAGCCAATGTGGTCGAAAACCTTCACGTTCTCGTTCGGATTATCTGCGAGGGACAACATATCATGATGAGGTTTGCGAAAGCGATCGACGCCCCTAAATCTACATGCTCCACATGGCTTAGTGGGAGAACACTCCCCACGCTGGACTATTGGTTACGAATAGCATGGGCATCGGGCTTGGATCTCGATCGGCTGCTCTTTTGTTCCCTGGCGGAAACGGACGAGTCTTTTCATTACGGGGAGCCGAGACACGACAAACCCTGGGAGCAACGTCCGACACGGCCCAATCGGGACTGGGCATTGGCAGAGCGACGCCTTACGGAGATCTGCGCCTCTGGTAGGTTCGCCGAACAAAGTATGACACGAATCGCGGCCGATCTCGGAGTGGGCCGAGAAACGCTGAAGGCTCATTTCCCTTTGCTTTATGGGGAAATTTACGCACGAAGCACAGGTGAGCGCTCGGCTCAGGAATCGCAGCAAAAGGAGATGCGGAAAAAGCAGGTTCAGGATGCGGTAGTGGCGCTCCGTAATCGCGGACATGCACCTACTCGCCGGCAGGTGGCACAGGAACTTGGGGTAGCAGAAGTGAGTTTTCGTAGACTTGAATTTCAGGACGCTTGGCGGTCATGTGTAGGCACGGCCACACCTGAAACCCTGCCGGAGATCGACATGATGGGTCAGCGAAAATCTGAATAATGTGCCACCCTTGATTATCCAATGCCTATCGGGTTGACGGTCAACGATTCCACGCCAGGGGATTTCTGGCCTAAAATGGAGCGCAGATTCCCTTCTGGGGCAGCAAGTTGACCACAGATGGTCCGCGCGCACGGCTTGGGCGTTAACCGGATAGGCGGGGAATGCAACCATGCTGCCGAGGCGGTACTCGGCTTCGGCCAGATATGTGGGTTTTCTGAATTCCGCCCCGAGATAGGCCAGAACAAACTTATTTGGTGCTTGTAACGCGGATGCGAAAAGGGGGCGCGACAGTTGAAAATTTGCCCCAGGGCATAGTGACGAGGCTCTCCGAGATTTGAAGCCGCGCCGCCACCAATCGCTTAGCGTAGCGCCGCTTGACCACAAACCAGCGAGAGTCGCTGTGCGCTTCGGGAAGCTTTTAAACCATAAGTCTTCAGTAGGCCACTTTAAACCATAAGCCTTCATTTGCTGACGACTTATGGTTTAAATGACACGCACAGGGAAAGCTGTTGAGGAGCTTATTGGTGCCCAGGGGCGGAATCGAACCACCGACACGAGGATTTTCAGTCCTCTGCTCTACCGACTGAGCTACCTGGGCGAAGCGCGCATTAAAGCCGCTCAATCCCGCGGCGTCAAGGCTCACAAGCTTACACGCTTGCCGGGTTGGCGTCTCCTGGGCTATTTGTGCGGAAAAACGACCCCATCATATTCGTTCTGGACCGCTATGCGTGGGGCGATTTACGGGGACCAGCAAAGCGCTGGGGCCCGCCGTCTGGACCGCTATGCGTGGGGCGATTTACGGGGACCAGCAAAGCGCTGGGGCCCGCCGTCTTGTTGGCCGGCCGACAAGGGGGCACAAATTGCCGTATCATGGCACCATGAGAATTCTTCTGGTAAGCCCCTACGAGATCGGACGGCAGCCCTTTTCTTTGGCCCACCCGGCGGCGCTTTTGCGGGCGCGCGGCCATAGCGTGGTAATGGCCGACCTCACCTTGGGCTCGCTGCCCTGGGAGGACCTCAGCGAATTTGCCCTGATCGGCATCGCCCTTGGCATGCATACCGCCACCCGGATAGCCGCCAACCTCCTGCCACAGGTACGCGCCCGGGCCAAGGCCGCACACCTGGTGTGTTATGGGGTATATGGGCCGCCGAACGCCCAGGCCCTCAAAGAAGCGGGGGTCGACACGGTTTTGGGTCCGGAGTTCGAAGGCGAGTTGCTTGCGCTTGTGGCCATGCTTGCGGGGACCGAAGAGGCCGTTCGCCGCATCGAGTTTGTGGTTCCAGACCGGGTGGGCCTGCCGGGCCTTGGGCGTTACGCCCACCTCGTGCTTCCCGACGGCGGGCGCAAGACCGTGGGCTTTGTAGAGGCCTCGCGCGGCTGCAAATACCTCTGCCGGCATTGCCCCATCGTGCCGGTATACGAAGGCCGCTTTCGGGCGATCCCAAGGGAGGCGGTGATCGCCGATGCCGAGCAACAAGTAGCGCTCGGGGCTACCCATTTCTCGTTTGGGGATCCAGACTTTCTGAATGGGCCAACGCATGCGCTACGGATATTGAAGACCATGCATACGCGGTGGCCCGAGATCACCTTCGATGCCACGATCAAGATCTCGCACATCCTGGCCCACAAAGACCTTATTCCGCTGCTGCGCGAGTATGGTTGCCTCTTTATCACGAGCGCCGCCGAATCATTTGACAATACGGTCTTGGGCCTGCTCGACAAGGGACACACCGGCGACGATATCGAGCGGGCAGTTGCCATCACGCGGACATCGCGCATCGCGCTCACACCGACCTTCGTGCCCTTTACGCCTTGGACCACACTGGATAACTATCTGGAGCTGCTCACACGGGTGCGCGATGCAGGCCTGATTAACAGCGTGACCCCCGTTCAGTTAGTCATTCGCCTGCTGGTGCCTGAGGGCTCCTATCTCTTGCGGTTGCCCGGCTTTCGCGAAAGGCTACAGCCCTTTTCAGGAGAGCTTCTCGGTTATCCCTGGGTAAACGCAGACCCCCTGGTAGACGCCCTGCAGGCCAAGGCCCAGCGCTGGATCGAGAAGGCCGATCGCGAGGGGTGTTCGCGGTTCGAGGCGTTCGCAGGCCTTTGGTCCCTGGCGCACGAGGCTGCCGGTAGGCGTATGCCAAAACTAAACCCTGATATGGCCGGATCGGTAAGTCCCCACCTCTCCGAACCCTGGTACTGTTGCGCGGAACCCACCACCGCACAGCTAGCGGCCGTCGCGGTCGGTGGGTAGGTTCGAGCAGCGAATGCAGCCCTGCTAGGCCATTGGGTCGTGGGCTAGCCGCAGGCCCTCGGCTACTTGCTCCCTGTGGGCTTAAATCCCTCGGGGGCAGTCGATCCCTCCCCAAAGAAGTAACCCTCCATCTCCTTTTCCAGGAACTGTCGCGCCTTGGGATCCAGGGGGCTTAGACGATACTCGTTAATGAGCATCGTCTGGTGGGCCAACCACTGCGCCCAGGCCTCTTTGGACACGTTTTCATAAATCCGCTTACCGAGGTCGCCTGGGTAGGTTGGGTAATCGAGCCCAGCGGCCTCTTTTTTGAGCTTCACACACACCACGGTTCGACTCATATGATCTCCATAAAGTGATTGAGCAGGCGCCAGATCGGGGCCGGCATACCGGGCCGCGCCCCGTGTCTTTTATACCACATCATATCGCTGTTCTCGGATACGCGGCAGGTCACCGAGCCAAGCGCTACCGGTACCGGGACAATAGATAGCGCAAAGTGCGTAAACACGTGTCGTCGTGGCGGACACGGGGCCGCCGGGTGGCCACCGATACCGAGAGACGCCAAGCGCTGCGGTAGCTCGGCGAGCGTAGGGCATTCCGGGAGGCTCCAGAGACCACCCCAGATGCCGTGTGGGGGCCGGCGCACAAGCAAGACCTTCTGGGCTCGGTCATGGACGATCGCCATGACTACGGTGCGTTCTGGCCGCACGCGTTTTAGTGGCGGGGGCTCACTGCCATCGTAGGCGCAGCTGCGCGCCACGGGGCAAGCCCCACAATCGGGCGTCCGCCGGCAAACAAGCGCCCCCAGGTCCATGATGGCCTGTGTATACACGCCGGCGCCCTTAAGCGGCGTGTGGGCCTGGGCGTAATCCCACAGCTGTCGGGTCGTGGTCGCATCCCGGCCACGTAAGCCATGAAAGCGCCCGAGCACGCGGCGCGCATTGGCATCCAGGATGGGTGCCGATATCCCGAACGCGAAGGCGAGAATCGCGCCAGCAGTCGAGGGCCCAACCCCGGGGAGCGCGGTCCATGCCGCGAGCGTTCGCGGAAAGACGCCGCCATGCCGGGCCATCACCAACCGCGCGCTCGCGTGAAGGTTGCGGGCGCGCGCGTAATAGCCAAGGCCTGCCCACAGCGCCAACACGTCATCTAAGGGGGCTTCGGCCAATGCGGCGACCGAGGGGAAGCGGGCCCGAAACCGTTCGAAATAGGGGACTACGGTGGCCACAGTGGTTTGCTGGAGCATGATCTCGGCAAGCCAGCGGAGGTAGGGGTCACAGACCTGCCAGGGCAGATCGTGACGCCCGTGGCGCTCGTGCCAGGCCAACAAAGGTGCGCTAAAGTCTGTCATGGAGCTCAGTGGATACCGAGCAGCTGCTCTAGGTGGCCGCGCAGGTGTTTGAGGGCCGGGCGCAGACCATTATGTCCGGAGTTCTTGAGGAGCCGATTCAGCGACACGCTCACCTGGACATGGCCCACGGGACCTTGTGCGCGCACCGGGATGATGAGCCCGCTGGGCAGCGTCACATTGATAAGATAATCGATGGTCCTGGTCGGCAGTATCACCGTCCCATGGCCAGACGCCACCAGGCGTGCGGCGTGGACGGTGAGCCTTTGCATGGCCATAGCGCCGTGGTCGATGGTGGCGCTTGCATGGAGATCGGAGAAGGCCGTTCCCTGGACCCGGTTGGCGCGCCGTGAGCCCATCGCCGCCGTGGGGTTGCGGGCAATCGCATCGAGATCTAGGCCGCGCAACACGCCGTGCCGTAAGGAGCCGCTTAACCGCCCGGTAAGGCTGCGCTCGACTGCGGGAAGCGCCACGCCAGACCCGTGCAGCGCGGCTGTGGCGTCGAGGCGCCCAGAGAGTTCGGGGAACAAGCCGAGGGCCCGCAAAAGGGCGCCGGCGCGCACTTGGTGGAGCCGGGCCTGTGAGCGCCAAACCAGCGGTGATGACCCAGTATCGGCGGTCAGTGCCCCGGTAAGCGTGCCGCCGTAAAGGTTGGCGGTCAGCGGTCGCAGGCGTACGCGCCCATCCCGCGAGTCGAGGGTTGCCGCCACATGGGTCAGCATGAGGCCGTGGACGGTGAGGCTTGCGATCGTGATAGTGCCGCGAAGCGACAAGTGGAACGGGGCGGGGGCCGAGCCGCGACCCACAACCGCTGGCGGGGCTTGGGTGGGCGCGGGCGCAGGCGCCGGGAAATAGTCGGCGGGCACCAAATCGCCTAGCGCTAGGTTGATCTGAAAGAGGGGCGGGTGGCCGGTGCGCAGGATGCTGCCGGTGATCGTCGTGTCATCGATCTTCAAGCGCAGCGGGGCCAGTTGGAGGCGCTGCGGAGTCAAACGAAACGTGATGTCGCCGGCGGCGGCGTGAAGGGCGCGGGAATCACGCGGACGGTAATGGAGACCGAGGGCCGCCAAAAGCGGGCGGGGGGCGAAGGAAGGAACCCGCAGGTGGCCGCGGACCACGAACGCGTTCGGACCTCGCTCTACATGGATGACGCCCACCGCATGGAGAGTAGCGATCGAGAGGCGAAAGGGGTCTAGAGCCGCGCCATTGTCTGTGCGACGGACGCGTGTCTTGATATGAAACGCGATCGGCACGCGGCCGCCGGCCCGCAGCCGGCCCGCCACGGTGACCACAATCGGCTGGTGGGGCCGGATCGCCCCAGACCGAACGGTAAGGTGGGTCAGGGCAGCGTCGGTGGCGGTGCGTGCATCGCGGTAATCGATGCTGGCGTTTTTTATAGTAATCCCGGCGACACGCAGCAACGTAAACGCCGGGGCCTTGGCCGCTGGCCGGGCGGCAGCGTGGTCGGGTGCGGCTGCGGGGCGTTGGCCGGCAAGGCCCGCCCAGTTCTCGCGCCCGGCCTTATTCACGCGCAAATGGAGGGCGAGCCCGGTCAATACGATGCGGCGCAATACGATGCGGCGCCGAAAGAGCGGCAGGAACCGGACCTCAATGACTGCATCCTTTACATGGGCGAGCGGGGCCTGCCCAAAACCTGGGGCGTTACCGATGGTGGCCCCGCGCAAGTGGATCCCCAACCAGGGATAAAGGGTAAGAGTCAGTTTCCGGATGGTAATGGATCGGCCGGTGGCGTGACTTAAGGTGGCCGCGATGTCGGCCTTGACCCTATTTAAGGCAACGATGCCGGGAAGAACGGCAACGCCTGCAATCACGAGAAGGATGGAGAGGCTCGCGACAACAACTAGAGTGCGGGTCAGCTTTTTCACGGACTAGCCTTCGGTTATCCCGCCCGCACAAGACGCGTGGGCTACGATTTGCAGCGGCGGATTTTTGGGTTAAGTGGAGCGGGTGAAGGGAATCGAACCCTCACTATCAGCTTGGGAAGCTGAAGTTCTACCATTGAACTACACCCGCGTAGCACCTGGGCCAAAGACGCCATACAATATACAACCATCACAGGAATTGCACCATTGCGTATGCGGATATATGTGAACGGGAGCGAGCAGGTGCTAGCGGAACCCAAGGCGCTCGCAACGCTACTAGAGGAAATGGGTCTCGCCGGAAAGCGGGTAGCGGTCGAGGTCAACCGGGAAATCGTTCCCCGCACCCGGCACGCCCTGCATTTTGTGCAAGACGGCGACCACGTTGAGGTTGTTCAGGCTATCGGGGGCGGATAATGGTGGAAGATACAAAGGACCTATGGCAGGTCGCAGGTCGCGCGTTCAAGTCGCGACTTTTGGTCGGCACCGGCAAATACAAGGACCTCGAGGAAACGCGGTTGGCGATCGCAGCGAGCGGTGCCGAGATCGTGACCGTCGCGGTACGCCGCACGAATATCGGCCAAAACCCGGGGGAGCCGAACCTGCTGGATATTCTGCCGCCTGATCGCTACACCATCCTCCCCAATACCGCCGGCTGTTACACGGCCGAGGAGGCCGTGCGAACGTGTCGGCTCGCGCGCGAGCTGCTAGATGGGCATAACCTGGTAAAGCTCGAGGTGCTAGGCGACAAGCAGAACCTGTTCCCGGATATGGCCGAGACCATTAAGGCCGCGGAGACCCTTATAACGGATGGCTTTGATGTCATGGTCTACACCACCGATGACCCGGTTGCGGCGCGCCACCTGCAGGCGCTGGGCTGTGCGGCGATCATGCCGCTCGCCGCACCCATAGGCTCTGGGCTTGGTATCCGCAATCCCTTTAATATTCGCCTCATTATTGAACAGGCCTCGGTTCCGATACTCGTGGACGCAGGCGTGGGGACGGCCTCGGACGCAGCTGTTGCCATGGAGCTCGGCTGCGACGGCGTCCTTATGAATACCGCGATCGCGGCGGCCCGGAACCCCATACTGATGGCTCAGGCCATGCGCAAGGCCGTCGAGGCCGGCAGAGAGGCATATCTGGCCGGGCGCATGCCCCGACGGTTGAGCGGCGACCCGTCTTCGCCGCTCGCCGGCCTTATTGTGTGAGCACTACAGCCCCGGAACCTCGCCGGATACGCAGTTATGTCCGCCGCGAGCGGCCGCTAAAGGCGGCGGCTGTGGCGAGCTACGAGGCGCTGTGGCCGCGTTTTGGGGTTGCTGCGCAATGGTGGCCAAAGCTTCCGAGGAACGGTCGTGGATTAGTTATAGATATTGGGTTTGGCGATGGTGAGTCCTTACTTGCCATGGCCGAGGCCGACCCCGCGCGCGACTATGTGGGTATTGAGATGTACCGCACCGGGATTGTGAAGGTCCTGCGTGCCATCGAGGCGGGCGGCTTGACGAATGTGCGGCTGATCCAGGCCGACGCCAAGAATGTGCTGGCGAGTATCGGCGATGGGTGCCTAGACGCCGTGCTGATTTTTTTCCCCGACCCTTGGCCTAAGGCCCGCCACCATAAGCGCCGGTTGGTGAGCGCGGCGTTCCTAGGTGAGATCGCGCGGGTCCTGCGCGGTGGCGGGCTCTTTCATATGGCCACGGATTGGGAAAACTACGCAGATGAGGTCGCGTTGATCATAGGCGCGCATCCGGACTTTGTGCACATAGATGGGGAAGGCCGGGGAGCGCGGCCGATGACGAAGTTTGAGCGTCGCGGGCATCGCCTTGGCCACGCGTCCTATGATCTGCGGTTTACCAAGGTGCGTTAATCCGCAAACCGCACCAAGTCCAAGCGGGCGCGATGACGCCGGCCTGCACCACCCTCGAATCGCAAAAACTCCTCACCGCCGATGGTCTCCAGGGTGAGCGCCGTGACCCGTTCTTCCCGCAAGATCGAGTCTTCGTGCCACCGGAGTTTAAGCTTGGCGCCGGTGATGATGGCGCGCTCCAGCTGATCATATAAGGCACAAGCGATCGGTTGATAAGCGTCCATGGGAACGGGTCCGACTACACGTCTAGATTCAGCACCTGGAGGGCGTTCTTTTCGATAAATTCGCGGCGCGGCTCCACCTGATCGCCCATGAGGGTGGTAAAGACGAGGTCGGCTGCGACGCCGTCTTCGACATTGACCTTCAGGAGGCGGCGAACGGTGGGATCCATAGTGGTCTCCCAAAGCTGGTCGGGATTCATTTCGCCAAGGCCCTTGTAGCGCTGAATCGAGTGGCCACGACGGGCCTCTTCAAGAAGCCAATCATAGGCCTCCTCGAAGGTCCGCACCGAGAGTTGCCGGCCCTGGCGCTCAGCGAGGCCGCCTTCCTTAATAAGGCCCGAGAGCCGCGACCCGAGTGTCCGTAGGCCCCGGTACTCGGCCGACTGAACAAAGGCGCCGTCGATGCGGGAGCTGCGCACGCCCCCGTGCTCCGTGCGCACCACCAGGATCTCGTGGGTCTCAGTCTGGGGGCTATAAACGGCACTGATCTCGTAGCGGACCGTCGTGCTATGCGGGGCCTCTAGACGGGCCGCGAGCGTGGCCGCGAAGGCCCTGGCATCAGTTTCCTGCTTTAAGCTCTCGGCCGTAAGGGCCGGCAGATACATGAGCTCTTTTAACATCACGCGATCATGGCGGCGCGCTAAACGCCGCAAATACATGTCGCCCTTCACGTATTCATGGAAAAGCGCGGCCAGCGCCTCGCCGGCGAGCGGCACCTCCCCCGTACCACACAAAAGTTGGGCGCCATCCAGGGCGTTTTGGGCCAAATAAATGGTGAGTTCAGCATCGTCTTTGACGTAGCGCTCACTTTTCCCTTGCTTAACCTTATAAAGTGGTGGTTGGGCGATATAGATATGGCCGCGCGCTAAAAGCTCTGGCATTTGCCGATAAAAGAAGGTCAGCAGCAGCGTACGGATATGGGAGCCGTCGACGTCGGCATCCGTCATGATGATGATGCGGTGATAGCGGAGTTTGTCGGCGTTAAAATCATCCTTACCAATGCCGGTGCCAAGCGCGGTAATGAGCGTGCCGACCTCGGCAGAGGAGAGCATTTTATCAAAGCGCGCCCGCTCCACGTTTAATATTTTTCCCTTGAGCGGGAGGATGGCTTGGAATCGGCGATCCCGGGCCTGCTTGGCGGAACCACCTGCGGAATCGCCCTCGACCAAATAGATCTCGCACTGGGCCGGGTCCCGCTCCTGGCAATCCGCGAGCTTTCCCGGGAGACCTGCGATATCGAGCGCGCCCTTGCGGCGCGTCATCTCGCGGGCACGCCGGGCGGCTTCCCGGGCCCGCGCGGCCTCCACGACCTTCTCGGCGATGGCCTTGGCCACCTGGGGGTTTTCTTGGAGGTACCAGCTCAACTGTTCGTTGATGACCGACTCGACTGCGGCCTTGACCTCGGACGACACTAATTTGTCTTTGGTCTGAGAAGAGAACTTGGGATCAGCTACTTTGACTGAAAGGACGGCGGTGAGGCCCTCGCGAGCGTCATCGCCTATGAGCGTCACCTTGGCGCGCTTCGCGAGCCCGGTTTCCTCGATATAGTTATTCATTGTGCGGGTCAGTCCCGCCCGAAAACCCGCCAGGTGTGTGCCGCCGTCGCGCTGGGGGATGTTGTTCGTATAACAGAACACGTTCTCCTGGTAGGAGTCGTTCCATTGGAGGGCTAAGTCGACCAGAATCTGGTCGCGCTCGGCCTGCAAGGCGATGACCTGGGGGTGGAGGGGGTCCTTGTTGCGATTTAAGTCGGTAACAAAGGCGGCGATGCCCCCCTGGTATTCAAAACAGTCCTCCTTGCCGGTGCGCTCGTCGGTAAGGATGATCCGTGCCCCCGAATTCAAGAAAGAGAGTTCGCGCAACCGTTTTGTAAGGAGATCATAATGGATGAGGCAATCCGTGAAGATCTCGGCGCTGGGTTTGAAGTGGATTAACGTGCCGGTCTTCTCGGAGGGCCCGACCATAGCGAGCGGGGCTATGGGTTCTCCTAGTTGATAGCGCTGATAATACTCGTGCCCGTCACGATGGATCGTGAGTTCCAAAAACTCGGATAGGGCATTTACAACAGAGATGCCCACGCCATGCAGTCCGCCTGAGACTTTGTAGGAGTTTTGGTCGAACTTACCGCCCGCGTGAAGGACGGTCATAATCACCTCGGCGGCAGAGCGGCCTTCGGAGACGATGACGCCGGTCGGAATACCGCGACCGTTATCATGAACATCAACAGAGTCGTCCAGGTGAATAATAACTCGGACCTCAGAACAGTACCCGGCCAAGACCTCGTCGATGGCGTTATCCACGGCCTCGAAGATCATATGGTGTAGACCGGTACCGTCCTCCGTGTCCCCAATATACATACCAGGCCGCTTTCGGACGGCATCAAGGCCCTTTAAAACCTGAATGCTGTCTTCGTCATACGCTGGTCGGATAGTCATTGGCGCTCTCCTGCTCGATCGCGTGAGTCTACCACAATAGCGGTCTTAAGACTGGTGGAGGCAACCATGTTCCACGTGGAACATGGTTGCTGAGGAGGGGAGGTCGTCACGCTCGATAGCGGTCACTAGGGCCTGGACCTCGCTCGTTGATAGTTCCTCATAGAAGGCGTGGCGGCGCTCGCTGTCTAACTCCGCGGCCAGATCGTCCACCAAGACCAATGGTTCCTTGCCTGCTGCCTGCACCGCTTGGGCCAGTGCCAGCCGCCACGCATTAATAATGACCTTTTGTTGGCCGTGAGAGGCCACTTGTTGAATGGGCCTGCCGCCTAAAAGGAAGCGAATATCGGACCGGTGCGGTCCTAGCTGGGTGTAGCCTAACCGCTCATCTCCGAGATGAGCCTGACTTAACGCCTCCATAAAGGATTTGCCTTGCCACCCTGGATAAAGAACCATCTCCACCGGTATGGTTAAACGGAGTCTCGCCGCTAAACGCTGAAACGGCTCCTGGAGGGCCTTTTGGTTCACAGACCAGAATCCCGCTAATACCTCACCTGTTTGGCACAATCCCGGATCAAACATCCGATAAGTGGCATCTTTATTCCTCAACGCCATGTTTCGTTGCTTTAACACGCGCTGATACCGGCGCCAGGTATCCAAAAACAAAGGTTCCACGTGGAACAATAGCCAGTGCATAGTGGTTCTGCGAACCTGAGCATCTTGCAGCGCGGCGTAGTGGGATTCCGGACTAAATACTAAAATCGGGAGCTGTTCATATACCCGGATTGTTGATCGCACGGCCTCGTCATTTAATAACCAGACCCGGGCCTGCGGACTTCGTTCATAAACCAGGGTTCCGGCGCTAAGCGCCTTCCCAAACCCGACTCTCACCCTTAACCGCTTCGCGTTATACGCGATCGCCGCGCGGCTGCTCCCAGAGCGTAGTGCTCGCCCCGTCGCAGCCAACACGACTGCCTCTAACAAGCTGGTCTTGCCGGCCCCATTTTCGCCGACAACCACATTAACCCTTTCCGATGGCTCCCATACACACTTCTCTAGGCAACGGAGATCTTCTATCTCCAAGGCCCTGATCGCCATCTCTACAAACGCATCGGCATAACAACGTAAACTACACCTTCCTCCGCCGCTGCGGGCTTTAACCGGCAACCACTATTACTATCGTTCCAACCCAACTCCACTTGGGCGCTGCTCATGGCGCTGATCGCCTCTATTAAATATCCCACGTTAAACCCAACCTCAAACTCAGGCGCGCTTACCTCAAGCTCGAGTTCCTCTACTGCCTCGTCACGTTCAGGGTTGCTGGCACTAGCAATTAATTGCGTCTTATTAAATTCCAATCGAATCCCCCGAAACTTTTCCGTCGACACAATTCCGACTCGCGTCAACATTTCGCGTAGCGCCTCCCGAGGCAGTAGCACCACTTCTTTCACGCTAGCCGGCACCACGCGGTTATAATCGGGGAACCGCCCATCAATCAGTTTCGAGGTAAAAATCAGCTTATCTTGACGCACTTGAATATGGTTGCCCGAAAGCCTTACCTCCACATCCCCTTCTTCGCTACCTAAAAATCGCGCCATTTCCGCGACACCCTTCCGTGGCACGATGACCTGTTTTTCTATCACGTTGTCGCCGGATAGCGCTACCGTGCACATAGCCAACCGATGTCCATCCGCCCCCACCGCCTTTAAGCTTCCCGGTAAGGTCTCGAACATCAACCCGTTCAGATAATACCTAACATCCTGCTGCGCCATGCAAAACTGCGTCTTTTCAATCACCCGGTGAAGCAGTGACCGATTCATTGTAAAACTCATTTCCCAAGCCTCCTCTTTTAGGCTCGGGAAGTCCTCAACGGGCAACGTACTTAACTGAAAACGGCTGCGGCCTGCGCTAATCTTGACACGATCACCATCTGTTTGGAGCCGCACCATACTTTCCGCTGGCAACGCTCTTACGATATCCAGGAGTTTGCGCCCTGGCACGGTAATCGACCCTTCTTCTCCTATGTCGGCCGCTACCATCATAACCATCTCAATTTCGAGATCGGTACCAGTTAAGGTCACCCCGCCGTCTTTTTGCGTCTGGATTAAAATATGAGAAAGCAATGGTTTCGCTTGCCGCTTCTCAACTACCCCCGCGACGATACTAAGCGCCTTTAAAAACTCTTCCCGTGAGATTGATAAATGCATGGTGGCCTCATTATCCAACGTCTAGCTATTAAAGGTTTTTATATATATTTCTAGTTATAGTTATAATAAAGGCAGCTCTTTTCTGTGTATAAGCACATTAAATCCCTTTAATTACCCTACAAAAGCTCACTAATAAAGCATGTATAAAGACCTGTGAACCCTGTGCGTAAGTGTGTGGATGAATGTGTATAAAAACACCCATTTCCAAAAACCCTATTTTTATTCTTATTTATCCACAGATCATGTCGTCAGTATCCTGGTGAGGTTAAGGTAGTCCTCTTTAAATCGACGATCAGCCTCAACTAACTCACTTACCTTCCGGCAAGCGTGGATTACTGTTGAGTGATCCCGTCCCCCAAACTCTTTGCCAATTTCCGGCAGACTGTGGTGAGTCAACTCTTTCGCTAACGCCATAGCCATCTGTCGTGGTCGCGTGACATGCCTCGACCGACTCTTGGCACTGAGATCACAAACCCGAATCTTGAAGTATTCAGCCACCATTTTCTGGATATTCTGAATGGTCACAAGTCGCTCTTGGAACGCAAGCAGATCCTTTAGGCTCTCTGCTGCCAACGCAATATCAATAGGGCGCCCGGTAAAGTTCGCGCTCGCGATAACCCGACGTAACGCGCCTTCTAGCTCGCGAACATTTGACCGCACCCGTTTCGCAACGAAGAACGCGACATCTTCACTTAGCGTGATACTTTCTTGTTGGGCTTTCTTAATAAGGATGGCCACCCGCGTCTCGAGCTCAGGGGGTTCTATCGCGACCGTAAGCCCGGACCCAAATCGGGAGACCAGGCGCTCCTCGACACCCACAAATTCTTTCGGGAACCGATCAGCGGTAATAATAATCTGCCCCTGACCCTCCAATAACGCGTTAAAGGTATGGAAAAACTCCTCTTGGGACCGCTCCTTGCCCGCAAAAAATTGGATATCATCAATCAATAAGGCATCAAGTGATCGGTAATATCGCTTAAAATCATTAATAGCGTTATGTTGAAAGGCCTTAACCATATCCGCTACAAAGCGTTCGGAATGGACATAAGCTACCTTCGCTTCCCGCCGGTGGTTTACTAATAAGTTCCCAGCGGCCTGCATAAGGTGGGTCTTGCCGAGCCCCACACCCCCATAAATAAAAAGCGGGTTGTACGCCCCGCCGGGGTTCTCCCCGACCTGATGGGCGGCCGCGCGCGCCAATTGGTTAGATTTTCCTTCAATATGGGTTTCGAACGAGAAGTCGGGGTTTAGGCGTGAACTCTGGCTCGGTTCCCGCCGCGTCACGCTAGGAGCGGACTTGGTTGCGGCCTTGATAGGGTCAAGCCCCTTTGGTGCATGGCTACCCACCTCAATAATCACACTCACATCATCGGTCCCGCTCTGGTATTGGGCGACAAGCTCTGTGATCCGCTCGACAAAGCGGTCCTTCACCCATTCAGTCACGAACCGATTAGGGGCCAAAAGGCGCAGACAGTTTTTATTCCATTCCGCCTGCAGCGGCCTAATCCATGTATTGAACTGCTGCGCCGAAAGTTCCTCTTCGAGCCGATCCAAACATTTTTTCCAAATGACGGGTTGACTCACGGCAGCAAAAACCAGAAGAGGGGAAGACCCGGTAGTTTAGGACGCTCCCCAGTTATCCACAAGACGTTAAAAACAACTTCCCAAAAGACGGTGTCCCGGCCCATCATTGACAAACACCCCGCAAAGCCTTAGTGTTCCCGCGCTTTAGTAGTCTTTATAAAGGGTTCCCATGAAAAGAACATTTCAGCCTAGCGTCTTAAAGCGTAAACGCACACACGGCTTTCGTGCCCGCATGAGTACGCCTGGGGGTCGCGCCATCCTTAACGCGCGCCGCGCCAAGGGCCGTACCCGCCTTAGCGCCTAAAGTATCCCGTGGTTTCCGGGCAGCAGACCTTTCCGCGCAACCTGCGCCTGACAGACCCTAATCATTACCAGCAGGTTTTTAAGAAGGGCTGTCGGAGCCGCCACGCCACACTCGGCATAGTGGCCAAGGCTAACGGCCTAGACTACCCACGTTTAGGGTTAGCAGTCTCTCGCAAAGTCTCGCGGAAAGCGGTTATCCGCAACCGCATAAAGCGGGTAACGCGAGAGTTTTTTCGCCGGGAACAAGGCCGCCTCGCGGCTCTGGACTTCGTCATCGTAGCTTACCCCGACGCGGCCCGAGCCACCCATTCCGAACTTACAGAGACGCTTGCGCGACTATCGCAAAAAATATGTCAACTATGCGCAAAATCCTAGTCAAACTCATTCGCGGCTATCAGTATTTCCTGAGCCCCTGGTTGGGGTCCCGCTGCCGTTATTACCCTACGTGCTCTGAGTATGCAGCCGAGGCCATCACTCTTCATGGCCCGATAAAAGGCATGTGGTTCGCTATGAAACGCATAGGCCGCTGCCATCCCTGGCATGACGGCGGACATGACCCTGTTCCTCGTTAAGGTATTTTAAGAATCCTATGAATAATTTACGTCCTGCCCTCTACGCCCTTTTGGCCCTGATCCTATTTTTGTTGTGGAGCGATTGGCAGCGCGCCAACGCGCCCGCAGTCCGCCCGGCCGTAACGGCCACGAGTGTGCCGGCCGCGCCGAGCACGCGTCACGCCGGGACACCGTCCCCATCCTCTTCGGTAGCAGTCGCCCCCCCCTCAGCCCTGGCGCCGGTCGCGACCGGCGAGAAGGTCTTCGTCAAAACCGACACCATGGTGGCGACCTTGACCACCCGCGGTGGCGATTTTACCAGTGTTCTTATGCGCCACTATTTCGCGGACAAGAGCCACGGCAAGCGCCTCTATCCTTTACTGCGGCCGATGGACGGAACCCAAGGGTTTGTCAACCAGAGCGGTCTTTTGGGCCATTCTCGTTACCCGAACCAAAACACGCTGTACACCGTCGCGCATACCCACTATCAGCTCCAATCAGGCAAGCAACACCTGCGGCTGTCTTTTCATTGGGTCCATGGATCCGTTCAAGTCACCAAGACTTACATCTTTACGCGCGGAAGCTACTTAGTCGACGTTCACTACACCGTTCATAACCTGGGCCATCAGGCCCGCAGCGTCTATCTCTACAACCAGTTCGTCCATGTTTCGGCCCCTAAAACGAAGTTTTACGATTCGGAGCCGGTCTATATTGGGGCGGCGGTCTATACGCCCGCTACGAAGTACCATCAAATCCCGTTCGCCGATATGACCAAACACCCCCTACACGAGCAGTCCGCCGGCGGCTGGGTTGCGATCTCCCAACACTACTTTTTGGGCGCCGCACTACCGCCACCCGAGACCGCAGCCCTTTTTTATAGCGAGGTCCTGCCGGGGCCGCGTTATCTCGTGGGCTACAAAACCGCTCATCCCGTGATCGTGGCCCCGGGTGCCACCGAGACGCTTGCCACCCGCCTCTTTCTTGGGCCGAAGACGCCGGCGCTCCTCCAGGCCGCGGCACCAGGCCTTCGCCTCACGGTTGACTATGGCTGGCTCACAGTTCTCGCCCAACCCCTCTATGCGGTGCTGGCGCACCTCCAAGGACTGACCGGCAATTGGGGTGTGGCCATTATTTTGCTCACGGTCCTGATTAAGCTCATCTTCTTCCCGCTTTCAGCGACGAGCTTCAAGTCGATGGCGAGGATGCGCAAGCTTCAGCCACGCATGGCTGCCCTTAAAAAACAGCACGGCAAGGACAAGGGTGCCCTGCAAAAGGCGACCATGGAGCTCTATAAACAGGAGAAGATGAATCCCCTAGGGGGCTGTCTCCCAATGGTGGTCCAGATCCCGGTCTTTATCGCGCTCTATTGGGTCTTGCTAGACAGCGTGGCACTTCGCGATGCCCCGTTCATGCTGTGGATTCATAACCTTGCCGCCCCGGACCCCTACTTTGTGCTGCCCATCCTTATGGGCGTCTCCATGGTCTTTCAGCAGCTCTTGAATCCCGCCGTGATGGACCCGACCCAGCGCAAGGTCATGATGATCATGCCGGTCGTGTTCACGATATTTTTCCTGTTTTTCCCGGCGGGCCTGGTCTTGTACTGGGTCGTCAATAACATCTTATCCATCCTCCAGCAGTGGTGGGTCATGGCACGGATGGAGAAGGCCTAGCGCCGATTATGGACACCGGTACCATCTGCGCGATTGCCACCCCCTCGGGCACCGGTGGCATCGGCGTGATCAGGGTATCGGGGCCCGCGGTTGTGGCCTTGGCGCACAGCGTCCTCGGTCTGCTGCCGGTCGCGCGGCAAGCGACGCGTGCGCGCTTTCGGGACGAACAGGGGCGCGGCCTAGACGACGGTATAGCGCTTTATTTCCCAGGGCCGGCCTCATTTACCGGCGAAGACGTGCTGGAACTCCAGGGTCATGGCAGCCCCGTCGTCCTCGACCGCTTGATCGCGTCCCTGGTGGCCCGCGGCGCTCGCTGTGCCCGGCCCGGTGAGTTTACTGAGCGCGCCTTTCTCCATGGCAAGATCGATCTCGTTCAGGCCGAGGCGGTCGCGGACCTGATCGGCAGCGCCAACGAGGCGGCCGCCCGAGCCGCCTTCAGGACCCTCCACGGGGCGTTTTCCATAGCCCTTACCGCGCTCCAGGATCAGTTGGTGGGCCTGCGAACCCATGTTGAGGCCAGCCTCGATTTCCCCGACGAGGCCCTGGATATAGCCGATGATCAAGCGCTCGCCGCGTCACTTGGCGCGGTACGTGCCCAGATCGCCGAGACCCTGCGCCGGGGTCGCGAGGGAAGGCTTTTGCGCGAGGGCGCGCATGTGGTGATCGCGGGCCCCCCGAACGCCGGCAAATCGACACTCTTAAATGCCCTCGTCGGCCATGAGGCGGCGATCGTCAGTCCCAGCCCCGGGACTACCCGCGACCTCGTTCGGGAGCTTGCCATTATTGATGGTTTGGCGTTGCGCCTAACCGATACCGCTGGCCTTAGGGCCACCACCGACCCCGTGGAGCGCGAAGGGGTGCGGCGCGCGGAAGACGCCTTGGCCCGCGCTGACTGCGTGCTCTGGCTGGTCGACGACCTGGGGCCGCCCGACGCCCTGCTGCCGCCCATGGCGATCCCGACGCTCATCGTCTACACGAAAATCGACAAGACCGGCAAGCCCCCCGGTCGGCACGCTGGCGGCTTCGCGATCTGCGCGCCGACCGGGGCGGGTCTAGCCGCGCTCCGTGCGGGGATCCGTACCCAGATCCTGGGCCCCGAGAAGGTTGTGAGCGAGGAGGGCGCGTTCACTGCGCGCCGCCGCCACGTCGTGGCCCTAGAGGCCAGCGCCGCCGCCCTTGACGGGGCGGTTCAGCGCATGCGGGAGGGGAGCGCAGAGCTTGTCGCCGAGGAGCTCAAACGCGCACATCAAAGCCTTTGTGAGATTACTGGCCAATTTACCAGCGAGGACCTCTTGGGCCGGATCTTCGCGGATTTTTGCATCGGCAAGTGATCGGTCGGTATCTTTTCGGCGAACCGCCGCCCATGGCGATTTCCGCGGTTTAAGGCCGCGCCACTATCGTCCGCCGTTCATGCGGCGATCACCCACCCACAGCGAGGATGAGCCGTGTCATCTCCAGACGACCTCAAGGTGTCGCGAGCCATCATCGGTGCGCTTGTACTGCTGCTTTCGGCGGTGCTGGCCCTAGTCGCCGCGAACTCGCCCTACGGCCCCGCTTATCATCGTTTTTGGCACCTGCCGCACGTCTTTGCGCCGGGCCTCCGCATGACCGCCCGGGCGATCGTCAACAATGGCCTCATGACGCTCTTTTTTCTAGCTGTCGGCCTGGAATTAAAGCGCGAAGTAACCCAGGGGGCCTTACGCCACCCACGTGCCATGGCGCTTCCGCTGGTCGCAGCGCTGGGCGGCATGATCGTGCCCGCCATCCTTTACTACGCCCTAAACCGGCGCGGGATCGCGGCCGGGGGCTGGGGCGTGCCGATGAGCACTGACATTGCCTTCGCGGCCGGGGCATTGGCATTGCTTGGTCGGCGCGCGCCGCGCAACCTCATGATTTTTCTTTTGGCGCTGGCCATCGTCGATGACCTGGGGGCCATTCTGGTCATCGCTTTCTATTACACGCGCGACCTGAATCCGCCCGCCCTGGGGTGGGCGTTTGCGGTCTGCGCCGCGCTGGTGTTCCTCAACCGCCGCCGTGTTCGCGGTCTGTTTCCCTATCTTTTTCTCGGCGTACTTTTGTGGTGGGCGCTGTGGTGCGCAAACATCGACGCCCCGCTGGCCGGCGCCATCGTGGCTGCGACCATTCCGGCCAGCAGGCCGCCGGTTGTGCCTGAGGGCCGGCCGTGGACCGCCGCAGACCGCTTGGGGCGTCGCCTGGACCCCTATATTAGGCTTGGCGTCATGCCGCTTTTTGCGTTCGCCAATGCGGGCCTCGTTTTTTCCACCCACAACATAACCGCTCAGCCCACGGTGTTTTTTGGGGTGCTACTGGGGCTCGTTCTAGGCAAGTTCATCGGGGTCGGCGGCATATCGTGGCTCGCCTTGCGCTTTGAGCTCGTCCATCTGCCGACCGGGGTGGCGTTTCGCCATCTGCTCGGGGCGGCCTGGCTTAGCGGCATTGGCTTTACCATGGCGCTTTTCATTAACGCGCTAGCCTTTGCGCCGGGCGCCGAACGAACCGCAGGCCAGTTCGGAGTTCTCGCGGCTTCGGCCCTTGCTGCCATGCTCGGCATGGTCTGGTTGTGGCAGACGGCCCCGCGGTCACCCTAGGGTCGCGTAGTCGGGTCGCGAGTTCGTGCCACGGCCGGCGCGGCCGACCTTAGGGTCGCCGGCGGCTTGGATTGCCGCGCCCCGCCCTCCGTCGCGGCCGAAACCGCCGCACTTGGCGCCTCAGATCCGCCAGTGCGCCGTCATCCTGCGCGTAGCGTGTGGCCACATAGGCGCGGGTAATCCTTTCCACTTCCGCTTGAATGTCTGGCCGTGCTCGGGCCGCTCGCGTGGCGTAATCCACGGGCCCCTCGCTTAACCGCCGCGTGAGCCCAATCCTTGCCAGCCGGCGGCAGTAGCGCTCGTAGATCCGGTGCGCCGGGTCGCTCGGCGGGCGCGTACGCCCCCCCATCGCCTTGATCGCCGAGCCGATCAGGATCAGCAAGGCCAGGGTCACCACAGCCAATGACACTCGGTTAGCGTTTCGCCAACCGAGTCGTTGCAACAACGCCTCCTGGCGCTGCCAGTTGTAGTCCAGCACCCAATTGTCCCAGGTCGTGGTCGCCGCGTCATGCCAGAGCATGAGGTGGTGGGTAAGGCCCCCCCACCACGCGCGGTAAATGCTGTAATGGCCGGCCCGCTGCGCCAATAACAGCTGGAGTGCGCCCACGCCCTCATGAAGCGCCGTCGGGGCCACCGCGGCGGTCGGGTCGACGCGCCGCCAGATGCCCGCTACCCAGATCTCGGCCCAGGCGTGGGCATCTCGGTCGCGCACAATCACGTCCCCACCATCGGGATTGAATTCTCCACCGAGAAAGCCTACGACGATGCGCGTCGGCACGCCGGCCGCCCGCATGAGCGTCGCGAACGCCGATGCGTAGTCCTCGCAGTACCCAGCCCGCACCGTGAACAGGAACCGCCCGGTCGGGTCCTGTCCCATGGCCGGCGGTGTGAGGGTATAGACGAAATGGTGGCTGACGAAATAGGAAAGTACGCGGTTCGCGATCGCCCGCGGGCCGCCGGCGCCGCGGGCCAACCGCCGCGCGAGGTGCCGGATACGCGGATCGAGGTCGGCCGGCAAGGCCAAGTCTTGTCGGCGCGCAGCCGGCGTCAAGGCCGCTTGCCGGACCGGGGCGGCGCGCAACTCGTAACGGACCACGCGGCGAATGATGTGGCGGGCGCGCACGAGCGCGCCGCCTTCGAGCATGCCACCGCGGGGGGCGGCCAACGGCCAGTCCAGGGCGGGCACGACGCGGTTGCCGGTGGGGTTTAGGAGCACACTATAGGATTGCGTCGGCACGCCGCCAGTCGTGCCCGGGCGCGCCAACGGCGCCCCCGCTCGCCATGAGCGCCCGTTGGTCGCGGTGAGCACATAGGCCCGAAAATAGCGCACCTCTCGGGGTGGCCGCGAGCCCTGAAAAATCACGCGCATGGCGACTGCGCGCGACGACAGGAGTGCCGCCAAAGAACCTGGCCGCAGCACTGGGGTAAGGCCCACCTGCCCGAGCGGCTGCGGCGTGCCGTGCCAAAGACCGCCGGCGATCCGCGGGAACGCGATATAGGCCAGCAGGGCGAGCGGCACGGCCAGCAAGAGCAATAGGGCGCCTTGTCGCCAGCGTGCGCGCATCGCCGGCCCTTGGGGTTGCGCGATCACCGAGAGCGCGACAAATGAGGCCACTATGAGCGCCAGCGCGCCGAGACCCATAAGTAGGGTCGGCCGAAACAACAGGTCACCGAGCAAGGCTAAATAGCCGAGCAGCACCAGCATGACAAAATCCCGCCGATCGCGGGCCTCGAGGCACTTGACGCCAAGCAGCATGACCAAAAAGCTAAAGCCTGGCCGCTCGCCGAAAATCGTATGGTAGTGGGCCAGCACGAGCAGGATCACCAGCCCGGCCAAAAGCCATCTGACCGCCCGCGACGGCATGCCGAGATAGCGGACGCCCAAGGCGCGCCAAGCCAAGAACGTCCCCGCGGCCCCCGTGGCCCACCAAGGGATCTCGCCCACCAGCGGGGCGAGCGCCAACGCCACCAAGATCGCCACGATCGCGGGCAAGGTTGCGGGCGTCGCGCTAGTCGGCGTCGTCATACAGCGCCAGCGTTCGTAGACAGCCCTCAAGATGGGCGGGGCCGATACCAGGCGGTATGCGCGTCGCGCCGATTACCAGCCCATAGCGATATCCGCCACGCTCGGCCTCGAGCACCTGTCGACAGACGTAGCTCAGGCGCTGCTCGATGTCCCCTTCTTGCGGGAGCACAAGCCAGATCTCGCGCTCGGCGAGTCCCGCGAAGCGTTTGACCAGCAGGCCACGACCGGCGGCGACCGCCTTCCAGTGGATGTGCCGCGGGCTCTCGCCCTCCTTAAACGCCGCGAGGCCCATGAAATCCCCGCCACCGTCCTGGCTCGGTCCTACGGCCTCATGATCGGTATCGGCGCTCGCCTGCCCGCTTGGTAAGGCGGCATGGGCGGCGGGCGCGGGGTAGGCGATGGCCGGGTCTTGGAGGGCAATGCGCCGCGAAAATGCGCGCAAGAGCCCAAACGGGTAACGGCTATGTACGCGCACGACCGGCGCGGGGACGAGGCCGCGACGGGTCGTGTTCCAGGGGATCTCGACCATACGTCGCTCATGCGCGGCCAGATCGACGGTTAGGGAAGGGCCCTTGTCGGCTGTGACCGTTATCCCAAGGCGCGGTACTGGACCGGGGTTTACCACAATGACCTGAAAACCCACGGGCGACCTGGCAAAATCCGCGCGCGGCAGGCCTTCGTGTATGACTAGGCCCAAGAGATTGCGCTGGCTCATCGCAGACGACAAGGTCGCCGAGGCCGCGAGCAAGAAGGTGAGGGCGTAGGCTAGCCCGTTGCCATAGTTCATGGCCGCCAGCAGCACCACAAAAAGCGTACCGGCGAACCACAAGCCCTCGCCCGTCGGCAACAAATAGATGGAACGGCGCCCCAGGGTCCAAGCCGCTAGGCTCATGGCACGGCCACAATCTCGATGAGCTGCCGGACCTCACGCTCCGGGTCGCCGACCGTCAGGCGGTGGGCCAGCACCGCAACGGCCACTGCCTGGGTATCCTCCGGCAACGCGTGGTCGCGGCCGCGAAGGAGGGCCAAGGCGCGGGTGGCGGCGAGCAGGCCCAGGCCCGCCCGGGGCGAAAAGCCGCCGCCCCATAACGGCAGCGTACGACTTGTGGCCAAGAGGTCTTGAATGTAGTCGAGCAGCGGGCCAGCGACATGCACGGCCGCGGCTTTCGCGCGCAACACCAAAAGATCGGCCGGGCTTAAGATCGCCTTTTGGGCGCGCGCCAAGACCTGCCGGTCGGTGCCGATCAGGATCTCGCGCTCGGCGGCGCGATCCGGGTAACCGAGCGTAAGGCGCATCAAGAACCGGTCGAGCTGTGACTCTGGCAGCGGGAAGGTACCGATCTGATGGTGGGGGTTTTGGGTCGCGACGACAAAGAATGGCCGCGGAAGCTCGTGGAGGACCCCGTCTACTGTGACCTGGCCCTCGGCCAGGGCCTCCAATAGCGCGCTCTGGGTCTTCGGTGTGGCGCGATTGATCTCGTCTGCCAGCAGCAGCTGGGTAAATATCGGCCCCCCATGAAAAGAAAAGCTACGCGTCTCCGGATCGAATATCGATACCCCGAGAACGTCGGCCGGCAAGAGGTCGGAGGTAAACTGCACGCGCTTAAACGACAGCCCCAAAACCGCGTGCAGCCCATGGGCCAGCGTGGTCTTCCCGACCCCCGGAACGTCCTCGATCAACAAATGGCCGCCCGCGAGCAGACAGCACAGCGCCAATCGAACAGGCTCGGCCTTGCCGACTAGGATCGACTCCAGCGCCGCTTGCGCGGGCGCCAACAAGGCCGTAGGTGAGATCAAAGAGTCCACTCGTTAGAGTATAGCGATGCGGAATGTCGGTGCCTATGACGGTCGCTGCCGCCCGCGCCGACCCCCAACCAAGGCGCCATCAGCTGATCTAACCTCGGCGCCCAGGCCGCGGCCCGGTCGCGGCCTGGGCGCTCATGCTATGATCGCGCCATCAGGGAGGCTGTCAGTGGAGTACGCAGAGCGCTACGAGGTGATTGTGGTGGGCGGTGGCCATGCCGGCACGGAGGCTGCGCTTGCGGCCGCACGCATGGGCCGTAAAACCCTGCTCCTCACCCATAACATCGAGACCCTAGGCCAGATGTCCTGCAACCCGGCGATCGGCGGGATCGGCAAGGGCCACTTGGTCCGCGAGATTGACGCTTTGGGCGGCGCCATGGGGCAGGCCGCCGATTGCGCCGCCATCCAGTGTCGAACGCTGAACGCCCGCAAGGGGCCAGCGGTACGCGCGACCCGCGTTCAGGCCGACCGGGCCCTTTATAAGGCCGCGATCAGGCGCGCCCTGGAGGACCAGCCCGGCCTTCATGTCTTTCAGCAAGCGGTAGATGATCTGGTCGTTGTCGGGCGCCAGGTGGAGGGCGTGGTGACCCAGATGGGCCTCACGATTCGGGGCGAGACCGTGGTGTTGACGACCGGCACCTTTCTGGCCGGCCTGATTCACATCGGCCCTAGCCAGTACGCCGGCGGGCGTGCCGGCGAGGCGCCAGCGCGCGCCTTGGCGGATCGGTTGCGAGCGCTCCCGTTTCGTGTCGGCCGCCTAAAGACCGGCACCCCGCCACGCATTGATGGACGCACCATCGACTTCTCCGTTTTGGCGGCCCAGGCGGGCGATACGCCCGCACCCTATTTCTCGTTTGCGCAGCCCACCCGCCCGCGCCAAGTACCCTGTCACATCACGTATACGACGACCAAGACCCACGCCATCGTGCGCGCGGCGCTTGATCGATCACCGCTTTATACGGGCGCCATCGAGGGCATCGGCCCGCGCTACTGCCCCTCGCTGGAGGATAAGGTTGTCCGGTTCGCCGACAAGGGCGCGCACCAGATCTTTCTCGAGCCCGAAGGTCTCACGACGCCCGAGGTCTATCCCAACGGCATCTCGACTAGCCTCCCCTTTGATGCGCAATGGGACTTCGTGCGCTCGATCCCCGGTCTCGAAGGTGCCATTCTCACTCGTCCAGGCTATGCTATCGAATACGATTACTTCGATCCGCGCGACCTGAAGCCCTCCTTAGAGACCCGCGCCCTAGAGGGCCTATTCTTTGCCGGACAGATTAATGGCACCACGGGCTATGAAGAGGCCGCGGCCCAAGGCCTGCTGGCCGGTATTAATGCCGCCCTCAAGGTGCGCGGCCAAAAGGCCTGGTGGCCGCGGCGCAATGAGGCCTACATCGGGGTTTTGGTGGACGATCTCATCACCCAGGGCCTCACTGAGCCCTACCGCATGTTTACGTCGCGCGCCGAGCACCGCCTGCTTTTGCGGGAGGACAACGCCGATCAGCGGCTGGGTGCCGTGGCCTATGACCTGGGGCTCATCGACGCCACGCGCTATGAGCAAATACTCGAGCGCAACGCCGCAGTAGAGCGCGAGCGCGCGCGCCTTAGCGCCGTTATCGTGCACCCCGGAGACGACCGGGTCATGGCGCTTCTGGGCCAAGATCTGGCCCGCGAGCATAATGTTTTGGATCTCCTGAAGCGCCCGGGTGTGACGTACCGGGATGTGGCAACCTTAGCGGGGGCGACCGCAGCGGGGCTTGTCGAGCCCAAGGCCCAAGAGCAGCTAGAGATTGCCGTTAAGTACGAAGGCTATATTGCGAGACAAGACGATGACATCAAAAGGCGCGCCCATCACGAGGAGCTCATGCTACCCCACGATCTTGACTATCAGGCCGTACATGGCTTGTCGACCGAGGCGCGGCAAAAGCTTGCCCGCCATCGTCCGGCCACCCTTGGACAGGCCGCGCGGTTACCGGGCATGACGCCAGCAGCCGTTTCCATCCTGTTAATACACTTGAAGCGTCTCCGGGCCTGACGTGGCGAGCACCCATAAAGACGAAACCTCGTGGCGCTTGGCGGCCCAGCGCCTAGAGGAGGGCGCACGCGAGCTGGGCCTTGCCGCAAGCCATGCGACCACAGAGCGGCTCCTGGCATATCTCGAGATCATGAGCCGCTGGAACCGGACCTTTAATCTCACCGCGATTCGCGATCCCGAGGAGATGGTCACGCGCCACATTCTAGACAGCCTGGCCGTACTGCCGCACATTCCCGCGGGCACGCTCTTAGACGTCGGTAGTGGTGCTGGCCTTCCCGGCATCCCCTTGGCGCTGATCAATCCCATCCGGTCCGTGACCTTGCTCGACAAGTCTCACAAGCGCGTGGATTTCTTGACGGAGGTCGCGGCCCAGCTCGTCCTTCCCAACGTCACGCTCGTCTGTCAGCGTGTCGAGGACTATCGGCCTGCGCGCCCCTTCGATGTGGTGATCGCGCGTGCCTTTGCAAGCCTGCACGACATCGTCACAGCAACCGACCACCTCTTGGCCGAACACGGCGTTCTGATCGCTATGAAGGGCGCGCTACCCACAGAGGAGTTGGCCGCCATCGGGCCACCCTTCGTAGTCCGGGCCGTTCACGCCATGCGGGTCCCCGGTCTTGCGGCAAAGCGCCATCTTTTGGTGTTGGCGCGCGCCCCATGACGCGCGTGATCGCGGTGGCCAACCAAAAGGGCGGGGTTGGCAAAACCACCACCAGCGTCAATTTGGCAGCCGCGCTCGGCGAGCGTGGCCGGCGTGTGCTCTTGATCGATCTCGACCCCCAGGGCAACGCCACCATGGGGAGCGGGGCCACGGACGGCGCAAGCGGGGTGTATGACGTCCTGCTGGCGGACGCGGACGCGGCGAGTGCGGCCGAACACCTGTCCTGCGGCTACGATTTGTTGGCAGCCCATGCCGATTTATCGGGTGCCGAACTGGAGCTCGCCTCGGTGGCGCATAGAGAACGGCGCTTGCTGGATGCTATCACCCCGCTCCAAGGGGTCTACGATTACATTTATATCGATTGCCCGCCCGCGCTCAACCTGCTCACGGTCAACGCCATGGTGGCCGCCGATGCCGTCCTGATCCCCATGCAGTGCGAGTATTATGCGCTCGAGGGCCTGACGGCCTTGCTGTCGACCATTCGCCGGGTGCGCGCCGCGCTCAACCCATCGTTGACGATCGACGGTCTTTTGCGGACGATGTTCGATCCGCGCAATAGTCTGGCAGTCGAGGTCTCAGACCAGCTGGCGCGCCATTTTGGCAACCAGCTCTTTCAGACCGTTATTCCCCGTAACGTGCGTCTAGCTGAGGCGCCGAGCCACGGGAAGCCCGTGATCCAATATGATCGGCTCTCCAAGGGTGCGCAGGCCTATCTGGCGCTGGCCGAGGAGATTTTGGCGCGCGAGACACTAGATTCGGTAGGAGAGGGTTCGATATGAAGGAAAAAAAGCCCCGCTTGGGGCGCGGGCTAGACGCGCTTTTCGGGGACAGCCCACCCGCTAGCCCAGCGGCAGAGGTCTTTAGGGTCCTACCCGTAGAGCGCCTGCAGCGCGGTCGTTACCAGCCGCGCACACACATGGCCCCCGAGGCACTAAACGAGCTTGCCGAGTCGATCCGTGCCCAGGGGGTCGTGCAACCGATCTTGGTGCGCCCGCTGAAGAACGGTTTCGAGATTATTGCCGGCGAGCGGCGGTGGCGAGCGGCGCAACTCGCGGGCTTGACCGAGGTTCCGGTGATCGTTCGCGACATCCCAGATCAGGCGGCCATGGCCGTCGCCCTGATCGAGAACATCCAGCGCGAGGACTTAAACCCCATAGAGGAGGCCGCCGGCCTGCGGCGCCTGCAAGAGGAGTTTAATCTCACACACCAGGAGATCGCATCTCGTATCGGCCGGTCCCGGACTGCGGTTACCAATCTCTTGCGACTCTTGGGGCTAGCGCCCGAGGTGCGCGTGCTGCTCGAAGACAGCCAGATTGAGATGGGGCACGCGCGTGCCCTACTGGCTTTGCCCGCCGAGGCCCAGGTCGCGTTGGCGCGCGAGGTGGTGGCGGGTAGTCTGACTGTTCGAGGGACTGAGCGGCGGGTCCAGCAACATGGCGAGCCGCCAGTGGCGGCGCCGGCGCCCGACCCCGACGTCGCGGCCTTGGAGCAGCGCTTGAGCGATCAACTCGGCGCGCGCGTACGCATCCAGGCCAAGCGCACAGGCGCGGGCCGCATCACAATCGACTATCATAGTATGGACGAGCTCGAAGGCCTGTTGGGCCGATTTTCCTGAGGGGGGATTTGATGAAGCCGTGGATCATAGTCGCCGTTGCCCTTTTGGCGTGCACGCTGGGGGCGTTGCCATGCGCCGACGCCAATTTACAGACGTTGCGCCGCGACGCCCAAAAAGGTGTTCCGCGGGCGCAATTCGAGCTCGGGGAGCTTTATCAGTATGGGACTGGTCAGCCCAACCACTTGGTCCGCGCGCTTTCATGGTATGAGCGTGCCGCACCGAAGATCCCAAGGGCTGCGGTTCTGGCCCGACGTATCGCGGCCCAGCTTACGCCAGAGCAGCGCCAACAGGCGGCCGCCTGGGCCAAGCCGCAGCTCGGACCCCGTTAACTTCGCGCGGTTGTGTCTTCGCGGCCCCGGCCAAAGGATCCGCATGGGCTGCTTAGCCGCCGAGGACCTTATCGGGACGGATGCTTGACTGCCTCTGAGCGCGGATCACCATGACTTACGCCGCCAAAACCTTGTACCGGGGCGCCCGGCGCGTGCTGTGGTGGCAAGCGGGGCTTACCACGCTCGCGGGTATCGTGACCGCCCTGTTAGGTGGCCCGCATGGCGCCATTGGCCGCTTTTTGGCGGCCCTGGCGGGCGGCTCGATCGCGATGTTGAGCACCGTTTTGCTGGTTCATAGCGTTGGCCGCACAGACGCCCAGGGCGGTTCGGTCTCGGCACGGCTTTGGTTGTACGGTGGGGCCGTGACCCGCTTCCTTTTGGTGATTGTCCTGATCGGCCTGGGCCTGGGCCTCCTGGGCCTGTCGCCCCTGCCTTTTTTGGTGGCGTTCGGGCTGGGCCAGTTGGCGTTTTTAGCCGCCGGGCTCTCGTTGGGTCCGTGAGCGCCCACGCCCCAGGGCGATCATTGCTCGGTCGCCTGGTGCCAGGCCTTCTTAGGGCATCAGCGAAGACCGTTGCGAGGCCACGCGCGGTGGCAGGTGGTTTGGCGGCGTCACAAAAGGCCGCAAGAGACCAGGGCGATTCCTGGCCGAGGCAAATTCTCGGTGGTGGATGAGCCGCTAGTCGGTGTGCCCGCAACATTCAGCTGATCTTGCCACCATCCTTTTTCTGCCCGCGGCCTGTGGAGGCTCGGCCTGATCATGTTATTGTGTCGCCCGACAAATGGCAGGGGCCTCGCCGGAGAGGCCGGTTGAGCCGATTGCGCGCGGACAGTTAGGTCGCCGATCGCATGGTGAGGCCGCAAGCGGCGCGCACCTATTGGACGCGCCCTTTAAAGACCCGCCACCAACCTGTCGCCCGAGGAGGAATAAATGGTTAAAAAGGACAAGATTGTGTCGCTCACCTACACCCTCCGCGACGAGCGTGGTGAGATTTTTGAGCACACGGATATGCCGATATCCTACCTGCATGGTTCCGGCCAGGAGCTCTTCGATAAGATCGAGAAGGCGCTGGAGGGCCGCTCGGTGGGGGACTCCGTGGAGGTAGAGCTTATGCCTGCCGAGGGTTTCGGCGAGCATGACCCCGATCTTACGTTTACCGACGACATCGAAAACGTGCCACCCGAGTTCCAGCGCTTGGGTGCCGAGGTCGAGGCCGAGAACGCCAAAGGCGAGACCGTTCACTTCGTCGTCACGAACATCGCTAACGGCAAGTTAACTATCGACGCCAACCACCCGCTCGCGGGCCAGACGGTGCGGTTTGATGTCACAGTCGAGGCGATTCGCGATGCCACCCCAGAAGAGCGACGCATGGGCAGGCCCGCGCAGGCGATGCACTAGGGCCTCGCCCCTCGGGCATTGCCTTTATTCCACAAGACGACTCTAATAACACGCTATGCAGGGCTCGCTTTCTCCTCTTGAGGTTATCGTTTTGGCGGCCGGCCAAGGTCGGCGTATGGCCTCGGCCCTGCCTAAGGTCTTGCACACGCTGGCCGGGCGACCCTTGCTGGGCCATGTTCTTCAGGTTGCGGCGCGTCTAGAGCCGCATGCCATCCATGTCGTTTATGGCCACGGCGGGGACGCGGTCCGCAAGGCCTTCGATCAAGCCCCCGTGCATTGGGTCTTGCAGGACGAGCCGCGCGGAACGGGAGATGCCGTGCGCTGCGCGCTGCCGCACGTGGGCGCCGACGCCCAAGTCCTCGTGCTGTTGGGCGACGTCCCGCTGATTACCCAGGCCACCCTGGCCGCGCTCTCCGACCGCGCCCGCGCCGGGCTTGCCTTGCTCACCTTTCATGCCGAAACCCCCAATCATTATGGGCGTATCGTTCGCAACGATTTGGGCGGCGTTGAACGCATCGTCGAGTGGCGGGACGCCACCACAGCTGAGCGTGCCCTAACCGAGGTCAACGCGGGTATTCTGGCGACCTCAGCCGAACACCTGCGGCGTTGGGTTCCGCGCCTAAGCGCCGCCAACGCCCAAGCAGAATTCTATTTGACGGATATCGTAGCGCTCGCTCGTGCCGATGGCGTGGCCGTCGATGCGGTCACCCCCGAGGCCCTGTGCGAGGTCCAAGGCGTCAATAGCCGAAACGACCTCGCCGCGCTGGAGCGCGTCTTTCAAGAGCGCGAGGCCAAGACCTTGATGGCCGCTGGGGTGCAGCTTATGGATCCCCACAGGTTCGACGTCCGTGGCGCCCTCACAGCCGGGCGCGACGTGTTGATTGATGTGAATTGCGTGTTTGAGGGCGAGGTGACCTTGGCCGACGGGGCTATCGTCGGCCCCAATTGCCTGATTCGCAATAGCCGGGTCGGGCCCGGTGCGCGTATTGAGGCGCAAAGCGTCGTCGACGGCGCCGAGATCGGGGCGAACGCCGTGGTTGGGCCCTTTGCGCGGTTGCGCCCAGGCACTTGCCTGGAGGCCCATGTGCGGGTCGGCAATTTCGTGGAGATCAAGGGTTCAACCGTCGGGCAGCATTCCAAAATCAACCACCTGAGCTATGTGGGAGATACGACCGTCGGCGCGCACGTCAACATCGGCGCCGGCGTCATTACTTGCAATTACGATGGCGCCTACAAGCATCGCACGATCATAGGCGACAACGCCTTTATCGGCTCGGATGTGCAGTTGGTGGCGCCTGTGGAGATCGGGGCGGGCGCCACGATTGGGGCTGGCTCGACCGTGATCCGGGATGCGCCAGCGGGCGAGCTTACGCTCAGTCGCGCCACCCAAACGACGGTCAGCGGCTGGCGCCGTCCAGAGAAGAAGTAGGCACTTAAGCGGCGAGGAGTGGTTCATGTGCGGGATTGTCGGAGCGGTGGCGGAACGCAATGTTGTTCCGATTCTGATGGAGGGCCTGCGCCGTCTCGAATACCGCGGCTATGATTCGGCGGGTATCGCCCTCATCGATCGCGATCAGCGCCTCGTGCGCGCCCGCTCGGTGGGCAAGGTCCGCGATCTTGAGGCGTGCCTCGATGCCAATATGGCGGGCACCACGGGCATCGCCCACACTCGTTGGGCTACCCACGGGCGCCCCACGACCGAGAACGCCCACCCCCACATCTGTCGCCACGCCGTCGCCTTGGTCCACAATGGCATCATTGAAAACCACGCCGCCCTGCGCAAGGCACAGGTGGAGCTGGGTTACGAATTCACATCGGAGACCGATACCGAGGTCATAGTCCACGAGATCCACCGCCGACTCGAAGAGACGGGCGACCTCTTAACGGCAGTCCAGGCGGCCCTGCCCGCCTTGCGTGGCACCTACGCCCTTGGTGTTATCACGAACCGCGAACCCCACCGCCTCGTCGCGGCCCGCCGCGGGAGCCCCTTGGTCATCGGCGTGGGCATTGGCGAGCACTTTGTCGCCTCCGATGCCGCAGCCCTTTTACCGGTCACTCAGCGCTTCATCTTCCTAGAAGACGGCGACGTAGCCGACCTCACGCCCGATGCCGTTACCATCTATAACGCAGAGGGTGACCGCGTGGAGCGGCCAGTCAAGCACAGCGAGCTGTCGGCCGATGCCGTTGCGCGCGGCGAGTACCGCCACTACATGCTAAAAGAGATCTACGAACAGCCGCGGGCGATAGCCGATACGCTGGAGAACCGCATCGGTCTCCACTCCGTCTATGCGGAGGCCTTCGGCCACGCCGCGCCCGCTATTTTCGAATCGACGGAGGCGGTGCAAATTGTCGCCTGTGGGACGAGCTATCATGCCGGCCTCATAGGCCGCTACTGGCTGGAGGATCTAGCCGGTATCCCATGCACGGTCGAGGTGGCGAGCGAATTTCGTTACCGCAAGCCGCAAGTGGCTCGCAACGCCCTGTTCGTCACGCTGTCCCAGTCCGGCGAGACAGCCGACACCTTGGCGGCGCTCGCCCATGCCCGCACGCTCGGATTCGCTCACACCTTGAGTATTTGTAATGTACCGGAGAGCTCGCTTGTGCGCGGCTCGGAGCTGACCCTCATGACGCATGCGGGCCCGGAAATCGGCGTGGCCTCGACCAAGGCGTTTACGACCCAGCTAGTCGCCCTGCTCCTGCTGGTGGTAGCCCTTGGCCGCCGCCACGGTGTTGATACCGCTACCGAGACCCGCGTCGTGGGCCTGCTGCGCAGCCTGCCGGGATTGGTTGAACAGGTCCTGGCGCTCGATTCCGCAGTCCAGGCCTGGGTTCCCTTTTTCACCCACAAGCAGCATGCGCTCTTTCTTGGGCGCGGCACGCAATATCCGGTCGCAATGGAAGGGGCGCTGAAATTAAAAGAGATCTCCTACATCCATGCCGAGGCCTATCCTGCGGGGGAGCTAAAGCACGGCCCGCTCGCCTTGGTCGATGCCGATATGCCAGTCGTGGCGGTGGCCCCGAACAACGAACTTTTGGAGAAGCTTCAGTCCAACCTTCAGGAAGTGAGGGCCCGGGGCGGGGAGCTTTTCGTGTTTGCTGATGTGAGTAATGGGATTTTGGAGGATGCCCAAATGCATGTCATTTCGGTGCCCCCCTCAGACGACCTGCTCGCGCCTATCGTATACACGGTTTTACTGCAGTTGTTGGCCTATCACGTCGCGGTCTCCAGGGGCGCCGATATTGATCAGCCCCGTAATCTCGCCAAGTCGGTAACAGTGGAATAAGGCCACACGATCGCCGATATTTTGATGTGGCGGGATCATAAAGCTGGCAACGCCATTTTAAACGTACCATTATTGATACAGTTTAAATGTGAACAAACCTACACCCGAAGTCAGATTCTTCAAGACAGATGGCGGCACTGGGCCAGCGCGAGATTGGTTACGCAAATTACCGGCTATCGACCGCAAAACGATCGGTGAAGATATCAAGACGGTGCAGTTTGGCTGGCCTCTGGGTATGCCACTAGTTGCACATCTGGATGGTGACGTGTGGGAGTGCGGGTCAGGCTGGATACGCGCATGAGCAAGAAAAACATCGGAAGAAGCAATACTGGACGAAGCAACAGCGGTAGCCGTTAAGCGTGTCATCGCTTGGCAAATTGACCAAGCCCGCCGCGCAAGCCCCGGGATTTATCCCTGGGGTCAGCGGCGTTTGGCGTCATTATGCAGGGATCGTATAATACTCAACATGATGCCCAAAAAGTCCGGTCCCTCCT
>Ga0307375_10000669_pt1 | contig 41117 bp, 38 predicted proteins | sample TR1MG_FD_202531 | JGI IMG/M metagenome (GOLD analysis project Ga0307375, IMG submission 202531) | Soil microbial communities from Risofladan, Vaasa, Finland - TR-1 | ecosystem: Environmental > Terrestrial > Soil > Coastal area > Acid sulfate soil | place: Finland: Risofladan, Vaasa | collected...
GAGCCGGTATTGAAGTAGAGCAGCAGAAAAACGATGAAGAGAGTGATCGGAACGACCAGCTTCAAGCGCTGTGCGACGCGCTCCATGAACTCATACTGTCCGCTCCACACAAGCTCGTAACCTGCAGGCACTTTGACTTTATCGGTGACGGCTTTTTTGGCGTCGCGCACGTAACTCCCGATGTCTCTGCCAGAAACATCGACGTAAACATAGCCGCTGAGCCTTCCGTTTTCGTCACGAATCATTCCCGGCCCGGTTCTCATACGGATGTCGGCAATCTGTCCAAGAGGAATCTGGGCACCCGAGGGCGTTGCCACAAGCACGCGTTGGAGTGCATCGACGTCGCTGCGGTAGTCGCGCAGATACCTCACATTGACCGAATACCGCTCACGCCCTTCTACAGTGGTCGAAACCTGATCGCCGCCGACCGCCGACATGAGAACGCTCTCGGCGTCATCGATCGTTAAGCCGTAGCGGGCAAGTTCGTCCCGCTTCAAATCGAAGTCAAGGAAATATCCGCCGCTCGTACGTTCTGCAAATACGCTAGTGGTGCCGGGAACATCTCTCAGCGCCATCTCAATCTGCTCTCCGACTTGTTGGATCTGTCCAAGGTCGGAGCCAAGCACCTTGATGCCGAGCGGAGTGCGGATGCCGGTGGTCAGCATGTCGGTGCGAGCCTTGATGGGCATGGTCCACGCGTTCGAGATTCCAGGTATCTGGAGAGCCTCATTCAGCCCGTGGGGGCCATAAATCAGTTGCTGAGTGGAAATATGATCGGGCCAGAATCTTCCAAGGAGGGGCCGAAGCCACTTTGGCGACGATTTCGAATACCAGCGATCCAGCTTCGGCCACTGATCCTGTGACTTTAGGACGATGGTGGTTTCCATCATGGAATACGGTGCGGGGTCGGTCGAACTCTCCGCCCGGCCAGCCTTACCGAACACGCGTTCCACTTCCGGGAAGGCGCGGATAATCTTGTCCTGGGTTTCAAGCACGCGCTCTGCTTCGGTAACGGAGATGCCTGGCAGGGTTGATGGCATGTAGAGAAGTGTGCCTTCATCGAGCGGAGGCATAAATTCAGACCCGAGCTTGAAATAGACAGGAACACTCAGCCCCATAACCAGGAGAGCCATGCCGATAGTCAGCCACTTGTGATCGAGAGCAAACTCAACCACCGGGTGATAGACCTTCATCATCGGCTTGCTGATTGGATGATTGTCCTCGCTGTGAATCTTCCCCACGAAGATCGCGTTGACGATCTTTGCGAGCCAACTAGGACGGAAGTTGAAACCGTCCATACGCGAGAAAAGGAAGCGCATCGCAGCCGGAGCCAACGTAATCGCCAGCAACGCTGCAATTGCCATCGAGAAATTCTTAGTAAAAGCAAGCGGCTTGAAGAGGCGTCCCTCCTGGCCCTCCAGGGTGAACACGGGAAGAAAGCCAACCGCGATAACGAGCAGAGCAAAGAAGCTCGGCCCTCCGACTTCCTTCACTGCCGCGATTACGACAGCATGAGATGGGCCGGGCCGGCCTTCAGCCTCCCAATGTTCAAGCTTCTTGTGGGTTTGCTCGACCATCACGACGGAGGCGTCTACCAGCGCGCCGATCGCCACGGCCAGGCCACCTAGCGACATGATGTTTGCCGTCATCCCCATCAATTGCATTGGTAGGAAAGCCAGAATCACCGTGACCGGGATGGTGATGATCGGAACGATCGCACTGCGCACATCCCACAGGAAGATCATGATCACGATGCTGACAATGACCAACTCTTCGATCAACGTGTGCCGAAGGTTATCGACCGCTCGGTCGATCAACTCAGAGCGATCGTAAGTTGTTACTAATTGGACGCCGGGAGGAAGTGTAGACTTCAGATCGTTCAGTTTTTCCTTGGTGCGTTCGATCACCTTCTGCGCGTTCTCTCCATAGCGCATAATGACGACGCCGCCGACAACTTCACCCTTGCCATCCAACTCTCCGACACCTCTACGCATGTCGGGGCCAAAGGTAACGGTTGCCACGTCACGGACGAGAACAGGGGTTCCCGTCTGTGAGTTGTACATGATGACGGTTTTGCCAATGTCGTCAAGGGAGCGAATGTATCCGCGGCCTCGCACCATGTATTCACGGCCAGTGAATTCGACTAATCGCCCGCCGACATCATTGTTGGACTTCCCTATTGCATCGCTGACGAGATTGATCGGGATCTTGTAGGCAAGCAACTTGTTAGGATCGACGTTCACTTGATACTGCCGCACGAAGCCCCCAATGGGAGCAACCTCGGCAACGCCCGGAACTGTCTGCAATGCGTAGCGCAGGTACCAATCCTGATAGGAGCGGAGTTCGTCGATGCTGTACTTCCCCGTGGTGTCTACGAGCGCATACTGGTATACCCATCCAACAGAGGTCACGTCCTTCGCTAACTCCACGCTCACGCCCTTGGGCAGCTTTGGGGTAACGGAGTTCAAGTATTCAAGCGTCCGGGACCGTGCCCAGTAAATATCAGTTCCTTCGTCGAAGATGATGTAAATGTAGGAGAATCCGAAGTCTGAGAAGGCTCGAATATCCTTGACCTTCGGCAAGCCAAGCAACGCCGACGCGATCGGGTACGAGACTTGATCCTCCATGATGTCAGGGCTGCGGTCCCACTTGGCGTAGACGATCACCTGGGTGTCCGAGAGATCAGGAATCGCGTCGAGCTTGGTATTCCTCATCGCGTTCCAGCCAAGCACAATGGCCACCGCAACGAAGAGGAAGATGAGAAACCTGTTTTTGTCGCTGAAGTCGATGATCTTGTTCATCATTGGAATTTGGCCTCGCCCATCAGTTGCCCAAACGAGATGACAGCACCGCCATTTGCCGCTGTAAAGTCTTCAGCTTCCTGCTTGGCTGCGAAAGTCAAGGTCCCAGGTGAGCAACGGTCGTACGCCATTTCCGACGTCTCTTTCATCTCATCCATGTTCATCGCGCTGTGTTCGCACGCCATGACGCGGCTTCCCTCGACGTACCATGCCAACCCAGGCGACAGTGCCTTGCCAGTGCTGTAGTCATGCACGACAATCAAGCGCACCGGCTTGTGCTCCTGATTGGCTTCGGAAATAGCACAGCGCGGACAGCAGACTTCTGCTCTCTTCCCATCAATCTCCGCTATCACCTTAACGTTTGCGTGCAATGGACGCAGGCAGTAGCCGCAAGTCACAGGAGTTGGATGAGCGACATTTCTGTACCAGACATAGACACTGGCGCCAACAATGATCAGCAGAGTCACGGTAAGTGCTATACGTCGTGAGTTCATGGTCATCCTCCTCAGTGCGCCATTCCGCCCATTGCGTTTTTGAGACCGCTTTCAGAATCGATCAGGAAGTTTCCGGAAACGACAACTGTTTCGCCGGCCTTAAGCCCTGAGAGGATTACGGCGTTGCCGTCCACCACTGGCCCAATGGAGACTTTTCGAGGTTCAAACATGCCTCCTTCGTGAACCACGAAGACATGCTGTTCGGTGCCCGAGTTGAGCACCGCTTCCTGTGGCACGAGAATCTTCGAGCCGTAATCCACGTGCAATTGGGCGTCGGCGAACATCTGCGGCTTCAATACAAATCCTGGATTGGGAATCTGCACGCGCACTTTGACGGTTCGCGTCTGCGGGTCGACGGTCGGATAGATGTAGGAGATGTTTCCCGAGTACGTCTTGCCAGGGTAGTAGCTCAGAGTCAGGGAAACCCGCTGACCAAGATGAACAAAAGGAACCTCGTACTCGTAGATGTCTGCATTGGCCCACACTGTAGACAGATCCGAAACTGTATAGAGTTCCGTATCTGGTGTAACCGAAGTCTGCGGAAACACCTTCCGGTCCGTCACGAAACCCGTGATCGGTGAGTAGAACGTGAGATCTTTGTTGACCTTGCCGGTCTCATCTAATTCCTTGATCTGGTCGTCAGAGATATCCCACAACTTTAGGCGCTGTCTGGCCGACTGCAAAAGCGATTGCGAACCCTGGGATATCTCTTGAAAAGGCGCACTGCCGAGCGTGGCGTTGCCGCGCTTCGCTATGAGGTATTCCTCCTGCGTCGATACAAGGTCGGGGCTGTAGAGAGTGAACAGTGGTTCGCCCTTCTTGACGAGTTGACCGACAAAATCGACATAGACCTTATCGATAAAGCCAGCTACCTTGACGTGAACATGGGCGATTCTCGTTTCATCCGCAACGATTTGCGCCGTCGTGTGAATATCGCGAACCAAGGATTTCCGCTCGACAACTGCTGTCCGAACGCCTGCAAGCGTCTGCTTTTCGGGCGGTATCGTCACAGTGCCGGCCGGCATTTTGGCCATTCCTTGATCTTCCGCATACTTTGGGACAAGAGTCATGCCGCAGTCGGGAGCAGTGCCCGGCTTGTCCGATTTGTAAGCTGGATGCATCGGGTCGTACCAGTAAAGAACCTTGCGTTCCCCGGGACCAGCTTGCTTCGACGCCATGCTCGAAGCATTGGTCACGCTGGAGGAAGTGGCGTCGCCTGCTTTCTCTGGCGCTCCTGACGCCTGCTCGGCGTAACGCGGCACGAGGTCCATGCCATCAGGAGCCTTGCCGGGATGGTTGTAATGATGTTGCGGATCCATCGCGTCATACCAATAAAGGACTTTCCGTTCGCCGCCTGAACCTGCGGAAGCCGCGGCCGTATTTCCCAAATTGCCAAAGAACCAGCGATGCGTTGCACCTGCGTACACGAGCCCGAGCGCTAGAACGAGCAGAATGCCAATTACGATCTTTTTAGGTGAGAGTTTCATTGCTCGAAGCTCCTCTGCTTCCATAAGAGGAAGCGGTACAAATGAAATGCATGCCAGTTCATCGATTCTTCGCAAAGGCGGGCGTAACGAAGAGAGTGGTGCATCGTTTTGTCTGCGCAGCGTGCGGGCATTTATTTTCCCTCCTCGACCGGATGAACAGTCGAAGTTGTAGCTGCGGGAATTGACTGACCAGCTACATCGGAGCCTGTCAAGCTCTCGATGCGAGCCAGGGCCGTCTGATAGTCGGCGAGTTGCCGATAGTAATCGATCTCGTAATCCAGGAGCGTCGTGAAATTGGCTACGAGCGAAAGGAAGTCCACATTGCCTACTTGATATGAGGACATCGAGGATTCCAGAGCCAGGGACGATTGAGGAACGACACCCTTCGAGTAGAGTGTCAACAGCCGCTCCGATGCTTTCGCCGCGAGATATTGCTGTTTGAGTTCAAACCGCACTTCATTCTGACGGTTATCGCGCATCTTTTCCGCGCTGATGAGATTTTCGCTGGCTTCGGCTACGCCCTGACGCTGTTTGGATCTGTAGAAGACGGGAATGTTGACGCTGAAGGTGACTCCGTTCATGTCAGGCTGCGCCGTGCGCTGCTGATACATGTAGCTCACTCCGAAGTCCGGCCTGTACTGCTTCTGAGCCAGCGCAACGCTCAGGCGACTCCGCTCCACCATCCGTTGGTTTCGTTGAACGGCGGTGTCATTGTCTCCGGCGAGGGCATATAACTCCTCGAGTGAGTACTTCATGGTTGCCGGCTCAACTTCTGCCGCGGGAGGCAACGGAGCCTCAGGAGCCCTGAGAAGGAATGTATTGATCCTTGCCTGGGCCGTTTCTTTCTGCTGCTCCAATACCGTGAGCTTTTCTATCAGTAGGGAGACTTCAACCTGTGAGCGCAGCACATCCTGCTGCATCGCTTTTCCGACTCTGTACCGGGCCTCGGCGATCTTCGATAGCTTCTCAAGGAGATCTTTGTTCTTGGTCGTCGTTTGGATCGCTTTATCGAAGTAGAAGTAGTCGTAAAACGCGGCTTTGACCTCGGCCGTTACCCGTCGCCTTATGGCTTCGTAGTCGGCTTGTGCAGCGTCCGCTTCCTTGTCCGCGATGGCTCCCTGCAGCTTCAGCTTGCCGGGATAAGGGAATTGTTCGGAAACGGTCACGCCACGATAACTTGAGGGATCGCCAGACATGGTGCTGAACGGGGCGAGATTTCCGGCCCAGCCGATTCCCACTACCGGATCAGGTAGGGTTTTCACTTGCGGAACTCGCCGCCTCAGAGCATTGACCGTGTGCAACGCGCTCTGCGCTTCTGGATTTTTCTCAAGCGCTTCCTGGACCAACTCATCTAGCGACAAAGATAGTTGGGCATCTGGTTGGGTTACCGTCACGGTTTCGAGGGTTGGGGTCGGGACCTTCACTGCCTCCTGAGACAAGGAACTAAGAGGAAGAAACAGCGCCAAGGCCAGCCACAGGCCGTTTTGATTTTGGACGAGTCTACTCATTTCCGACTCCCGGTCCGTGCTTCTCGGAACTGTTCAGATGTTTTCGCCTTAACTCCGGTCCGAACTTGGCAGGATTGTGTGCGTCAATTGAATCTACCGAGCGGTAATACAGAGACTGAGGCAGGATCTCCTTCAGGTCGAAGGTGTAATTATCGCGGTATCCAAATACGAGCAGGTGATACGGATCAGGCGCGGATACGGTTTGGAGATCAGCCCAACGCCAACTGCGGCTGTCCCCTGAGGCGGACGATACATAATCGATCCCGCCCTCGTGGAACCGGAGTACACCGTTTGTGCCGCCCCTTACTGTCCGATGGTGCGCAGCGACTGTGACCGCTTGCGAGTCAGGATCAGGTACTGAGTTCTGAGATGGCTTCCGCACATAGCTGGCAAGTTCAGCCGCGACAGATGGAGGAACGGTCTGAACGAGGTCAAACCTGTACTGCGCAACTCCAAGGCCTATTTTCCGGTTCCGGTAAGTTTTGACCGTGAGACTGTGAGACTCGAGCTCGAAGGTCTGTACCTCGACGTAAGGAATCTTCATCGGTTCCCCCTTCGGTTGCCGGAACTCAATTCCATTGGCGTCTATGCTCAGATCACCCTTGTCTTTTCCCGCGAAATGGTGAAGTGTTGCAGGCGACTTCCAAGTGACGAAGGATTGTTCGGAGACGGTTTCGTTGCTCGTCTGAGCGAGCCCGGGAGTTGAACCATAAAGCCCAAGCCAGATGCCCGCTGCAAGCGTCACACTCGAAAATGCACGCCGTTTCACACTGCTGTGATTCATGACTTATCCAATTCCTGAAGAGCAGATTCAAACCAAAAAGGAGAAAGACTTCGCCGAATGCGCGATGTCAAAGCCCGATTCTTCCGGGGCCTAAAACATGCTGAGGATCGGCAGCCGGTATTAGCTGCGCGCGAAGTCTAAATTTGGAAGGTGCAAAGGGCAGATTGAGTGTGACTGCCGGGCGCTGGGTTGGGCGGAAGATGGTCCAGCGCTATCTGATACACAACCTGCCAGGGCAAAAGAGCAAACGTGTTGTTCCCGACCAACGTTTCCCCGGAATCGCGCAGGTTTTGTTCATTCGCTTTCAGAACGGACGTGGATGGAGTAACCTGGCATCCGCATCGGCTGGAATCGATCCGACTGTGAGGCTGGCCCTTTGTCATTGCCGCCATCATGGGGCAGTCGGCCGCACAGCACATCGAAGTCTTCGCGTGCTCCTGGCATTGGGTTGCCGCAATCAGAGGCAAAGGCCCTGCCCCTAGAAATACGAAGAGCATTGCGGTAACGATTTTGGAGAAGAGCGCCATTACACGATCCTTAGTATGGCTGGGTAGTAACGATTAAAGTTGTGATCTATATCACACGGCCCCTTCCAGTTCCTCATGGATTCCGTGCACATCCCTGATTCAGGCCATCTGCAACATTTGACACGTCACTACTCACCTGAATTTCGCGCATAAGACAGGCCATACTGCGTGGATCGAAGATCATTCGAGGATCGATCTGGACCTAATTCCATTTTTTTCTCCATCTTCCTGTGTTCGGAACTCCATTTTTCGGCCACGCGCTTGAGTCCGCTGACGTCCCACGCGATTCCCGTCGAATCCGGTCCCGGCTCAGTTTTCCGCAGGTCACGATCGAACTCCGACATCCTGGAACTCAGTTCTGATTGCAAGTGGTCCAACTTCAGTAGCGGTTGCTCCAATCTTTGTTCCTGGGCTTCGCTCAACCCCTTCAGAAGCTCCTGGTGAACAGCCGCAAGATTGGAGACAGCCAGTCGGAGTTCATCTCTGTAATCGGACAGAATGACCAGGTCGTTCTTGCTGAAGCCGATCCTGCCGCGGCCCCAGGGTCTTCCCGTTGCCTGCATATCGCTTGCGAGAATGCGAACCTGCTCCGTGGCCTTCATGCATTTCGCAAGTGCCAAACGGTGGTCGTTCGCAGATGCTGCCGGATCATTCGGAGCGACCACTGCTGGCTTGGACGTGGCTTGCTTATCTGCGCTGAGCCGTGCTTCTTCCGTCGGAGATGGGCGACCGAACTTGGCGCGATACCATCCCTCGAACCAAGCATTGGTGGGTGTGACGGCTTGAGTCGGCGTGACTTCGCGGTAGGCTGTATTTGCCTGCTCGGTCTGAATGCGCGCCTCTTCCGTAGGAGAGGGGCGTCCAAACTTCGCGCGATACCATCCTTCGAACCACGCATTGGAAGGGACGGCGGTTTGGGCTGGCGTTACCTCACGATAGGCTGTGTTCTCCTGCGCGGCCTGAATGCGTGCTTCTTCCGTGGGAGAGGGACGACCGAACTTGGCGCGATACCACTGCTCGGACCAGCTGTTTGACTGAGCGACCATGGAGGTAGTGGCAACCATGGCCAGGACTGCGGTAAAGAAGATGCTTCTTGATTTCATATGATGGCTCCTCAACTAACTTCGCCCTTCTTCAATGCACCCGGCGTGCCATCATTCTGCTTTTTCGCAACTACCTCATTTCATGGAGACTCGACGGCTTCGCAGGCGAGCGATCGCTGCGAAACGCGCGATTCATTGCCTCATTTGAGGCACACGATGCCGGATATCCGCTGGGGAGCGCGCGTCACTGTGGGTGAATCCGACGAAGCATGCACACTCGACATCAGCATCCGCCATCATCGCGTGACCCGCACGTCCCAACGTGTTCAGACCGGTCGCCTTCTCCACCAAGAAATGTGAGGCGCAGCGCACGGCTTGGCCATGGACCGAGCAAATTTGGCCCGTAAGTGCCAATGCTAGAATCGCGGCAGTGAAGATCTCGACTCGAAGCTGGCTGCGTGCGGCAATCTTGACGGCGGCAATTGCCGTCGTTTCGCTTTTGCACTACGTCATGCCGACCACGCTGGCGGTGTGGATACATCCTCTGCTGCAGCGGGTGTACTACGTCCCCATTTTGCTCGGAGCGCTGTGGTTTGGATGGCGAGGAGGAATCGCCTTTGCCGCTCTCGCCGGCGCTTCCTACATTCCCCACATCGTGATGGCCTGGAAAGCAGAGCCAGAGTATACGGCGGCCCAGTATGTTGAGATCGGGATGTTCTTTCTAATCGCCGCCTTGACAGGGGTACTCGCCGACCATGAAAGGGCCCAGCGACATAAGGTTGAGGAAAATGCTCGCCAGTTGACCGAAGTGAACGCCCAATTGCAGAAGTCCTTTGAACGGCTGCGCCGGGCTGATCGTCTGTCCGCGTTGGGAGAACTCTCGGCGGGTCTAGCCCACGAGATTCGCAACCCACTTGGATCCATCGAAGGGGCAGTGCAGATTCTTGGTCGCCCTAATCTTCCCGAAGACACTCGCCACGAGTTCAGAGACCTGGCCTCTCGTGAAGTGGTTCGGCTCAAGGGTTTGCTCACAAATTTTCTCGAGTTCGCTCGACCTCAATCGCCACGAATCGTGGAGTCGGAGATCGGGTTGCTGCTCGAGTCTGTGGCAAAGCTTTCATCTGAGACCGCGACGATGGCCAAGGTCACAATCAAAGTGATCTGCGAAGAAGAAATTCCTCCGGTTTCCTTCGATCCGGAACAAATCAGACAGGTTCTTTTAAACCTCGTGATCAATGCGGTACAGGCAACGCCGAATGGCGGCCGGATCATTCTGCGCGCGAATCGAGATGGCGATTGGGTTCGAGTGGAAGTTGAAGATGAGGGGGTAGGTATTCCGTCCGAGGATGTGGAGCGGGTTTTCGATCCATTCTTTACTACGCGCAGCAGCGGCACAGGATTGGGGCTCTCCATCGCATACCAGATCGTCAACCAACACGGTGGACACATTGGCACTCGGCGAAATGCGGATCGAGGTATGACGTTCTCGGTCACGCTGCCCATAGCTAAAACGGTTGCCGCCCAATCCCTCGTGGAAAATAGGTAACAAATGGCAAATGCCCTCATCCTTGTTGTCGATGACGACGCCAGCCAGCGTCGCCTCCTGGAGTTTTGGCTTAAAGAAGAAGGATACGAAGTCGCTACAGCAGCCGATGGCAAGACCGGTCTGGAGATATTCGAGAACAAGTCTCCTGCGCTAGTGATTTCCGACATCCGCATGCCTGGCCTGAGCGGGTTGGACCTACTCGGTCGCATCAAAGCTTCCAGCCCAGACACCCCAGTCATCCTCATTACTGCATTCGGCACGGTTGCCGATGCAGTGGATGCGATGAAGTTCGGCGCCTCCGATTATGTGCTCAAGCCCGTCAGCCCTGATGAACTGAAGATGAACGTCCAGCGGGCGCTGGAACATCAGCAGTTGGTGGACGAGAACCGGTATCTACGGGATTTCGCGGACACTGCTTTCCGCTTCGAGAACATCGTCGGTGCATCCAAGAAAATGCGCGACGTCTTCGATATTGCATTGCAGGTTGCTCGACGCGATTCGACAGTTCTCCTGACAGGCGAATCGGGTACAGGTAAGGAACTGCTCGCGAAGGCAATCCATCAGAATAGCCTTCGTGCATCGAAGCCATTCATCACAATCAACTGCGGCGCAATCCCCGAGAACCTGATAGAGTCCGAACTCTTTGGCCATAGGAAGGGTTCATTTACCGGCGCATTAACCGACCACAGTGGGAAGTTCGAGGCCGCGAATCAGGGGACCGTATTTCTCGATGAGATCGGAGAGCTTCCAATTAATCTCCAGGTCCGCCTGCTGCGCGTTATCCAGGAACGCGAGATAGACAAGATCGGGTTTCCCAAACCGATTCCAATCAACGTTAGAATCATTGCCGCAACAAACCGCGATCTCCGTGCGCGGATTGACGACGGCCAGTTCCGCGAAGATCTTTTTTATCGACTCAGTGTGGTGACTATCGAACTTCCTCCGCTTCGAGAGCGGCGCGATGATATTCCATTGCTTCTACAACACTTCCTGCGCAAGCACTGTGAACGCTATAAGCTTGCGATTCCTTCCCTGACGGATGACGCCGTAGACCTGTTGACGCGGTATGCATGGCCTGGGAACGTAAGAGAATTGGAAAATGTCATCGAAAGACTCGTTGTTCTCGGTCAATCCAATGTCATCCATAGCGAGCAACTGCCGCCAGAGGTTCGGCAGGCGAAGTCGCGGGTTTCAGCCATTAATCTGAAGCTTCCCGACGAAGGAATTGACTTGGAGGAAATCGAAAAGGAGATTCTCGTCCAGGCTCTGGAGAGACATGATTGGAACCAGACGCAGGCTGCCCGGTATCTGAACATCAGCCGGAAGACTCTCATTTACCGAATGGAGAAATTCGGATTGGGAGAAACGCAAGGGGCTCCCTCTTCGATCGCACCCTCAGAGTAGATTCCAGACTCAGAACGGTATTTTTCATGCACTGAACCCACTAGGGCGAACCTTCCCAAGGTCGTGCCAGTGCGAGAGGGATAAACAGCAAAGAGCGTGTGGACCTAGAATTGTGGGCGAGGTGGACTCCATGATCTACAGCAAGCAATCATCGCGATCTCCTGAAGAAGTCGGGAAGAGACTTGAAGAGGCTGCCGCCAGGCATAAATTCGGAGTTCTGCATATTCACGATCTGAAGAAGACACTCGAATCCAAAGGCATTCAGCTTGGTTCGGAGTGTATGGTGTATGACGTCTGCAATCCGGACGCCGCCACCCGAGCATTACATACAGATATGAGAGTGTCGACAGTTCTTCCTTGCCGGATCTCCATTTTCAGCAAAGACGGCGGTTGTTTGATCTCAACGGTCAAACCGACATCACTGTTCGCAGCCACTGGTCTGAAGGGATCAGAAGCCCTCGCTGCAGAAGTAGAACGAAAAGTCCTCGAAATCATTGATGAATCTGCGTAGCCACGGCCGGGTTCTTTCACAATGCGATTGGGCCGAGTGTGAGCTCGGCCCAATCAGCAGCTTCGAACAAGATGAACTGGTACGAATATCAGTTTGAGCCCAATCTTGACGCCACCATCTTCCATTGCCCGTTGTCGAGGAACATCAACCCAAAAGCATGGACAGTGGAGCCGCTCGCGATAGAAGAACCGTTTGCCATCGCAGTCTTGGGCTGCTGGTAGACAGTCACACTGGTCGAACCGGTGAGGATAGTAAAGGCGCAACCCGAAGGAAGGGTGAGCGTGAAGCTGGTTTGTCCGCCGCTCGTGATCGTAGTGGCGACTGTACCGCTGACCCCCTGCGGTTCGAGTTCTATGTTCGTGGCGGTCATGGTCCCGGCCATGTTGCTTCCACCCATCATTCCGCCACCCATACCCCCGCTCGTCATGGCGCTCGAACCGACCGGCATCACACTCTGTCCGGCATGGATGTTGCTCGCATCGAACGCTGGCGTGAAGGGCAGACTGGACATATCCATGTTGTCTTCGTCGATCTGATACGTTGTGCTTCCGTTCAAGTCGATAGTGACCCCGGCAGCAAAGGCTGACGACATCATCCCCGATCCCGCGCCATTCTGCATGACCATTGTGAGCGTAGTCGGCGGTTGCCCAGTTACGGCGGTGATGACGCCCCCGCCCATCACTCCTCCCGAGTTCATCATGGACTGGACTTTTGTCGCCATCAGCGAACCGTCTGACTGAAGGGTCGCATCCACAATCAGGAGCATTCCGTTGTTCATCCCGCTCATGCTCGTGCCGTCGAATACAGTAGACGAGTTGGTTGCGAAAGTTAAGGACTGTGCCGCTTGCATGGACGTCATTCCAAATGAACTGCCCGACACGCTTGAAACAGCACCCATCATCTCTTGGATTCCGCCATCGGAAGGATCCATCGGATTCCCAGAACCTTGTGCGCCGGAAGTGACGTGAAAGACCGGATTCATCATCATGTTGCCGCCAGTGTCCATCGTGACGGATTTTGAAAGATCAAGATCGAATCCCATGGCCATTGGCGTCGATCCCACCGTCACCGGAGTTCCGAAGGTTACGGTCGTTGAGATGGGGCCCGAGATCGTCTTTTGAACTGCAGCTTTGGTCGTCGGGTCCATGTACATGACAGTGGCCGAACCGATGGTGATAGATGCGCCGGTATAGGTCCCCTGGGGCGCGCTGACCATGTTCAGCGGTTGCATGGTGCCCATCAGATGCATCATCTCAATCGGAACTGAGGAGGAAACGACCGTTGCCGATCCGTTGCTTCCCGTCAACGACATGGAACTGATGTTCATCGAAAAAGCGAGCATCCAGTCCGAGGGAGAATCGCCGATGTTGACCTGGACTGGCGTTTTCTGGGCCGTTGCTGGTGGCTGTGTTGTGGAGGTTCCATTGGAGCCGCCACATGCAGCGAGCGCGGCGGTCAAAACTGTGGCTAAGGTGGCGACCGCGACGGTCCTTAGATTCAAAATCTCAAAAGAATGAAGGCTTCTTGTGCGCATAGAGTCCTCTCCTCGGGGAAGCAAGGGCAACATGGACTCAAGAGGTCGTGCCGGCGATTCCAACAAATATCCAGGATCTGCCATGGCTGCCCGCTCTCGTCCCAATATCGTCCATATGGAGACTGGTGATCTGTGATCTAAGTCACAATTGAGACGAAAAACTCAAAGTAGCGCTGAGCTTTAGTGATAGTGGTCACCAAGAAGATCAACTATGCTGTTGAGTCAGCCAATCTCTCTCGCAGCTGCCATGCACACCTTTGAGCCTTCAAAGCGATGTAGAGAGAATCTATTTCTGATTGTCCGTTCCTTTGTCCATCTTCATCGGCGCCCCGGTTTTCTTGGGCATGTCCATTGCCGCGGGCTTCATGGTCATTTGCGCGCTCATGGCCTGCATATGGTCATCCATCGATTGCAGGTGGTCAATCACCGCCTTTTGCAATGCCATCTGGCTCGTCATGCTGGCCTTTTCGGTCTCCATGTGAGTCTTCATAGCGGCGTCGGCGGCAGCCATCTTCTCCATAGCGTCCTTCATCAGAGCTTGTAACTGGACCATCTGCGCGTGCATCTGCTCCATCTGTGCATGCATCTGCTCCATTTGAGGTTTCATGTCCTTCATACTCGTGCTGGGACTGGGCGTAGCATCCTGGGCTTGCAGTGATGTACCGTAAAAGCCAGTCAGCAGCAGCGCAAGGATCGAAACGAAAAGCAGATTTGTCTTTCTCATTACTTCATCTCCTGTGGGGTTCTCAAATTTGGATCGATTGTGGCTAGACGGTTAATTAGCCGTCTTCAACAACGCATTGGCCATCCATCCAGCAGGTTTCGTCTGCAGGCAGATCTAGTTAGAACGCTGTCAGTGTGGAGCTGCTGGTGTCTGGTCAAAAATGCACAATTGCACGGATTGCGGCAGAATCGAATCGGTGGGAGCAACAACAGCAGCTGCCCGCGATTCATATCTCGATTCGCATGAGGATATTCACCGAGCGACTATTTCTTGGATAGTTTGCCAACGATGAACGCCAGAAGGGCCACCACCACTAAGGTGGTCACCACCCAGATCCACATCCCCCCACCCATCCATCCGTAGCTGCCGTTCATCATAGGATCTCCTTCCGTGCCGTTGCGACGATTTGATCGAGCGCATCCGTGCTGCTAGACAAAGCCTCATCGACCTAGGGATTTAGCTGCAGCAACCCTGGCCACTGTTCGGCTTTCCCGGATGGTTGTTCTGGTATTGGACCGGATTCTTATCGAACTTGTCTTTGCACCTTGAACTGCAAAAAGAATATGTCTGTCCAGCGTGCTCGGTGTGCCCAGCGGCAGTAGCGACGTCTACCTCCATGCCGCAAACAGGATCTTTCATAGCGGTGGTACTGCTCATTCGGTTCTCCTTGGTCTATGAAGTTGGGACGAGTGAACTCCAGCGGTGATGGCCGGTCTCCAGAAGCGACTTTGACCCCGCCCCGAAAGACCCAACGTTCTCGCCGGGTCCCTACAGAAATCTTCTCTCTTCGGAGAGGAACAGGTCTGGTCAAGAATGCTCAGGATCTGTTCGCAAGGCCTCTGCCGGCCCACGCATCGCACCAGGTTCAAACTCGCGGAATTAGGAGTGCCCGTTGCTGGCGCTTCAGAGCTTGATGGTCCGCAGTCTCAACGCATTGGCGATCACCGAGACGGAACTGAAACTCATCGCAGCCGCCGCGATCATCGGGTTCAGCAGCAGTCCAAAGACCGGAAACAGAACACCTGCCGCAAGCGGCACCCCAGCGGCGTTGTAGACGAAAGCGAAGAACAGGTTCTCGCGAATATTGCGCATGGTTGATTTGCTGAGATGTCGAGCGCGAAGAATACCCCGCAAGTCACCCTTCAGGAGCGTGATGCCACCAGCTTCCATCGCCACATCGGTTCCAGTTCCCATCGCAATGCCAATATCGGCCTGCGCGAGAGCGGGTGCATCGTTCACTCCATCTCCCGCCATTGCAACCACGGAGCCTTTTTGCTGACGCTCCTTGACGACATCTGCCTTCTTTTGCGGCAGTACATCTGCCTCGAACTCGATGCCGAGCTTATCCGCGACTGCCTTGGCCGTCGTCGCGTTGTCGCCGGTGACCATGATGATTTTCAAGCCCGCTGCTTTCAGTTCGCGGATCGCGTCGGGAGTAGATTCCTTGATTGGATCAGCGACGCCCACGATTCCAGCCGCTCTGCCATCCACGGCAACCAGCATCACCGTCTGGCCCTCCTTGCGCAGAGCTTCAGCCCGATCAAGCAATGGGGCGGGATCGACGGACAGATCGCGGAATAACTCCGCATTCCCGACTGCAACCTGTTTCCCTGTCACGGTTCCCTTCACGCCTTTGCCGGTCGCGGAGTTGAATCCAATTACATCGGACAGGGATAATTTCTTTGCTTCCGCTCCCTTTACGATGGCTGCCGCCAGCGGATGTTCGCTCGAACGCTCAAGGCTGGCGACGAGTTGCAGGAGCTCGTTTTCATTTGTGCCAGGCTGCGGAATGACGGTGCTCAGTGTCGGCTTGCCTTCAGTAAGCGTTCCCGTTTTGTCGATGATGAGTGTGTCAACTTTGCCAAATATTTCCAGCGCCTCCGCGTTGCGGATGAGGATGCCTGCGCGAGCCCCGCGACCTGTGCCCACCATGATGGCCATGGGAGTAGCGAGTCCGAGAGCGCATGGGCAGGCGACGATCAGAACGGCTACAGCATTCACGAGTGCGTGTGCGAAGCGCGGCTGCGGCCCGACAAAGTACCAAACAATAAAGGTGATAACGGCTGAAATAATGACAGCCGGAACAAAGTACGAGGACACTTGATCTGCTAGCCGCTGAATCGGGGCCCGTGACCTCTGTGCTTCGCTGACCATCTTCACGATTTGCGCTAAGAGGGTATCGGCACCAATACGTTCCGCATGCATCACGAATCCGCCGGTTCCGTTCACCGTTCCTGCCGTCACTTTCGCGCCCTTGTCCTTTTCTACCGGTATGGGCTCTCCGCTGATCATCGATTCATCGACGGAGCTGTGGCCTTCAAGAACAGTCCCATCGACTGGTACCTTTTCTCCGGGACGGACGCGGAGCCGGTCCCCAACTTGCACCTGATCGAGAGGCACGTCGGCTTCGCCGCCCTTGTCGTCAAGTCGCTTCGCTGTCTTCGGAGCCAGGCCAAGCAGCGCGCGAATTGCTCCGCTGGTTTGGCTGCGAGCGCGCAATTCCAGTACCTGACCCAGAAGAACCAGGGCAACAATGACCGCCGCAGGTTCGAAATACACATCGATCTGTCCTCCGTTTCCGCGAAACGACAACGGAAATACCTGGGGAACGACGGTAGCAGCGACGCTATAAAGATAGGCCGTACCCGTACCAAGGGCGATCAAGGTGAACATGTTGAGACTACGATGCACCACCGATTGCCAGCCCCTGACAATGAAAGGCAGCCCGCACCACAAGACGACAGGAGTCGCTAGAGCGAACTCGATCCAGGCCCACACTTTCGCCGAGAACATGTGCTGCATGGGCATTGAAGGGAGAAAATCGGAGACCATAAGAGCGAGCATGGGCGTAGCGAGTACGACGCTGATCCACAGCCGCCTTGTCATATCGATCAGTTCGGGATTCGACTCTTCGGCAGTGACTTCTCGAGGTTCGAGCGCCATGCCACAGATCGGGCAACTACCCGGTCCGGGCCGCACGATCTGCGGATGCATTGGGCAGGTATACTCGGCGCGCTTGGATGGTACGGAGACTGTTACCGGTTCCAGAGCCATTCCGCACTTTGGACAGCTACCCGGCCCGATCTGTTTCACCTCGGGATGCATAGGGCACGTGTATTCAGTGCCGGCGTGTCCGTGCTGATGCTCCCCCTGAGTTTCGCCACCTTGAAGATACTTGCTCGGATCGGCCTTGAATTTGGCCGCACAACCTTGGCTGCAGAAATAATAAGTTTTGCCGTCCTCTACGATGCGTGCGGCTGCTTCAGAAGGCTTTACCTGCATGCCGCATACGGGGTCGATCTCGAAGTTCTCCTGTGCGGTCGGTTCGGTCACGTGTTCGTAGAATTCCGAACTGCGATCGAATTTCTCTTTGCAGCTTTTCGAACAGAAATAATAGGTTTTCCCATCAAATTCGGATTTCCCTGCAGCCTTGGTGGGATCCACGGTCATACCGCATACCGGATCTTTCGTGCCGATTGTAGTCATTGATTCGTTCTTTCCGCAGCCGCACATGTTTGCCTCCAAGTTCACTCATTGCTGCTGACGCATGAGGTGGATCAACCTTACACCTTCGCGTGACGGCAGGTGCAGTCAAGGCACTTGTGCTCTGCACACGCGCCGCAAACGGTCGTCAGTTGCTTGGCGGCGGCTTTTCTTGCCCTGTGCAATCGAACAGAAGCATTGTTCGCAGATATTTGTTCTGACCTTGCGAATTCTTCAACCGGCTTGCCGCCTATGTCAACCTGCTCAATGGCGGTACGATACTCGTCCTTTAGATCGTGGACCACATCTGCGATACAAGCGCAGGCCGTTTGTTCGAGCTCCAACTCATAACTTGTGGGAGCCTCCACGACAAATCCCTCGTGCGCTTTCACCCGAGCAGCTCTCCGCCGATAGTGGTCTGTAATTGCGTTGCGGAGAATGCGATAAAACCACGCTACCGTACTTTCGTTGTCCCGGATCTCGGAGCCATGTTCGATGGCGCGCATATAGGCCGACTGGAGAATGTCTTCTGCAGTTGCCGCATCTTCCACACGCGCACTAAGAAATCGCAGAAAAGTGGCTCGGTGAGCCGTGATCTTCTCGAGTTGCACTTCCTGAGATTTGGACTGCACGTTTCAGGCTCCTTCGTCTAACAGACCGCAGGTCAACTCTTTGATGAAGGTCCGACGATTAAGGTTTCGCTGCAAACTCTTGAGCTTGCCTCCGTGAATGCCAAATCCCGATGCGTTTCGACATGCCAGAACGATCGAATCGCGCCTGCTATGCCTGCCTTTCGGCTTCAAGTGACCTGCTATAACCAAGTCTATGAATGAACCCTTGCCGCTGCTCCGCCACCGACATGCATCGCCCAGCGCATTCACCCCCGAAGAACTTGTGAATGCAGTTCGCGCGGAGCGAGGAATCGGAGCGGTCAGTGTGCCACAACTATGTGTTCTCGACTTCGACGGTGACTTAACCGACTGGTTGGTTCAATCCGGGTTGGCTCGCCCGTATTCAGGTTGGGCGTGTTTTCACACTACCATGTATTCGTTCCGAGTCGAGGAAATGGAATGCGGCATTATCGCCCGGACCATCGGGGGCCCATATGCAGTACTGGTTGCTGAGCAACTCCATGTTTCCGGCGCGCGTACACTCCTCGGACTCACCTCTGCAGGCCGGGTCAGTCCCTCTCTTCCAGTCCCAAGTCTGGTGGTCGCAACCAGCGCAATTCGAGATGAAGGAACGTCGTACCATTACCTGGCTCCAGCCGATGTCGTCAGTGCACCCTCAAGGTTGGCTGCGAACCTCTTCTCCGGATTGCAGGGAGTTGGGCTGCCAGTGTCTCAAGGGCCTGTCTGGACAACTGACGCCCCCTACCGCGAAACCACAGAGGAACTGACAGAGCATGCGGCAGATGGGGCCCTGGCGGTGGAGATGCAGGCTGCTTCGTTGTTTGCCTTTGCGGAAGCACGAAACGCGAATGTTGGTGTTGTAGCCCACGTGACCAACGCCATTGACCATACCGGTGAGCCGTTCGATAAAGGAGCGGAGCAGCAAAGTTGGCACATAGTTCAAGCCATGTGTCGAGCTTGCTCAGAATTTGTCATGTGATGCGAGATTTGGTGAGGCTACGCTGAGGCTGGCTCCAGTGCATTTCTGTAGAGGCAGAGATCGAATTGCGTTGAAAGCTTCGGACTATTCCAGTCGGCAGTGACAATAAAGAAACTGCTGAACCGTTCCAAATGGAGTTTGGTGCAGCTCTTTGGAGCTCTCTACTAAACGGAAGTTTATGCCAAACTCCTTGTGCAAGGACTGGGCATCGTAGCGGACAACGTCGAGGCCACTGCATTTCATTGGGCCTTCCGGTCCGAACGTGCTGACAATCACGTGCCCTCCGCGCTTGACTGCACGAGCAACCTGGCCGACGTAAGCGGTACGGTCGCGTGCCGCGGTAAGAAAATGAAAGACGGCACGATCATGCCAGACGTCGTACGCTGACGGATCCAGTTCGATCTTGCAGATGTCCGCGGTGAGCCATTTCACGCGCTCCGATTCTATCCCCAGCCGTTTGCGATTCGCATCGATTGCAGTTTGTGAGATGTCGAGAATGGTGATGTTCTCATATCCGCGCGCAAGAAGGTCATCCACCAGCGTAGATTCGCCGCCACCCACGTCGATAATCGATGCGGATCGGTCCGGAGAAATCTGTTCGATAAGAGCGAGTGATGTCTCTAGATGCGGACGATACCAGCTAACGGCATCCGAAGCCTTTTCCGCGTAGATTCTTTCCCAGTGCGTTTGAGAGTTCATATCATTCGATGCCCGTTGTCATCTTATTTGAGGATATACCCGTCATATTCCGGAAGTTACCAGCCGACGCTTGCAGAGCAAATTAATGCGCTGTGAGATGATCTAGAGCGTCCTGCGCTGAGAGTCGATCGCCGTGACTATGGCTGATCTTCTCGAATTCGATGGTGCCGTTCCGGTCCAGAATGAAAGTCGATGGATACGCCGTCTCATGAGGAGCATCCCAGCGAAGACCGTAGAGGTTGGTCACTTTGTAATCGGGATCGATTACCAGGACAACGTTCGGTGGTAACTGTGACTGCGCAGCGAGAAACTCGTTTGCGCGTTGGCCAAGATCGGCTGGAGGTCCCGGGTAGACGAGAAGCACGCTCGCCTTCTTGGCAGCGAAGTCCGCGGCATGCTCGATGAAATCGTGTAATTGCCTCTGGCAATAGGGGCACTGATACCCAGGAAAGCCGCGCAATACGACGAGCACCAGCGAACTGCCACTGTGTTGTGCTGAGAGACGAATGGGATGGCCCGTTGGTGTCGCGAGGGTAAAGTCTGGCGCTTTGCTCCCAACGGAAGGGATCTCGGCAGCAGCTGCTGCTCCCACAAAATAGAAAAGTGACAGTGCGAGCAAATATCGTGCTGCTCGGTGGATGCGAGATCGAACGAGACGATTGAACGGGATAGCGGGGAGACCGAACGCATTCATGCTGAGACACTCCTGAAGTCAGATAAATACACTGGACATGGCCATCAACAGAGCCACGAAAGATTGGTAAATCACACGCGTCTAGCAATAATGACCGCATACCCTAGAGAACCATTCCGAATCGCTTCTCCGGCTGCAGTCGCAAATTGCTTGGCACTATTCAGATCGATTCCTGGCAGTTGAAGTTTTCCGAGACCGGCCATGACCTCAATCCCGAACAGCCGGGACTGCACTCCCCGGACCATCTCTTCCAGCGCGTCATTGTGCTCTTCTGTGCATTCGACGCGCATGCCGGACGCCTGCAGTATTGCCGTGTACTCTTCTGCGGGAAGGGCGTCGCCAATGCAGGCAATCCATGCGAGCAGGCCCTCGAGATCGGGAATTTGCTTTTCCGTCCGTGTCAGGTCGCTTATGCCGACCCGGCCTCCAGGCTCGAGCACACGGAAGAACTCACGCGCTGCAACGGCTTTGCTGGGAAATGTACAGAAGGCGCATTCGCAGACGATGGCATCGAACGAGGCGTCAGGAAAAGGCAGCCGCTCCGCGTCACCGAGTTCGAACCGAACCGTTCCGTCCAAGCCCCTCGAAGCCGCTTCTGTATTGGCCGCCTGCACGTTGGGCTCACTGAGGTCGACACCTGTGACCCTGCATTGGAACGTTTCAGCCAGATGCAAGGCGCTCGTTCCTCGACCTGAAGCAACATCGAGTACATGGCTGTCTCTCTTGAGGTCCAAAAGCTCGCCTAAACGCCCGGTCAGCTCCGTTCCCCCCGGATGAAAGCTTTCCCCAAGCAGGACCCGTGCCAAGTCGCTTCCGTAGAAGGCCGCACAACACTGTTTGACACTTGGCTCTTCCATGTTCACCTTTTACTTCGTTTCGATTTCTGCGATTTGGAGCAGAGAGTCCACTTCCATTCGTTCTGTCCCTGCATGGAAGTCAAAGACAACCGGCTCCGGCTGATAAGGCTTGCCGTCTCGGCGAGCCTGTTTGCGCTTGGGTTCCATGGCATCAAGTTGAGCGCGAGCCTGTTCGCGGTATCCGACTGAGTTGTAGGAGCAGAACGGAATCTGCTTGCCGCCAGGGAGCAGAAACTCCTTGCAGCATTTCATCAGATTCTTCTGGTTGAAAGTCCAGGGATCCATGAAGTCCTGCAACATGATCATGAGCATGTTCTTCGCGATATCCCCGATGGTGAGGCTCTCGGGTAAGCCGCATGCCTGGCATGAGATGGCGAATTGCTCGGCTGACTTCTGTGAACCAGAGACAGACGATGAGGACCACAGGCCTTCGAGCGCCTTCTTGATCTCAAGACTGAAGTCGGGCATCACGCGGTTGGTGATGTAGTCGAGATAGTCGTATACATTCACGATTCGCGAGAGTGGCGTTACATTTTCGCGGTCGATAAATGCGTAGGTGACGGAGTTGCATGACGGGAAGCAGCACGGAACAGGGATGAAGTCGCTGGCTACGAACTTGCCCGCTGTTTGCTGCTCGATCAGCTGGACGATATCCGGAATGGTCATCCGCTGCATCGGATCATGATGCATATGACGGCCGGCGTGGAATGCCGGCTGAAAGTTGATGCCACGAATGGCCGGGTGCTTGATTGCCAGTTCGATGATCTTGCCCACTTCATGATCATTTACGCCGCGCTCTATGGCGGGGACGAGCGTGACGTTGAGGCCAATGGACGCCAACCGATCGAGGGCAAGCAGCTTCTCTTCAAGAATGTCAGGCTCGCCACGAATGATGCGGTATGTCTCGCTGTCGAAGCCATCGAACTGAAAGTAGATTGAGGGCCGCACCTCAGCAAGTTGCTCAAGGAACCGGTCATCGTGCGCGATCCGCTTGCCGTTGGTGTTGACCATGACAAAAGGAATGCCGCGCGCGTGCGCGGCTCGCACGAAGTCGATGATCTGCGGATGGATGGTGGGTTCGCCGCCGGAGAACTGCACCACTTCAGGGTTCCCCTCGGTGCGGACAAAATCATCCAGCATCGCATCCACTTCTTCCATCGTCAGGCTGAAACCAGGTCGCGCATCGGCAAAGCACAGCGGACAATTCATGTTGCACGCGCTATTGACCTCGATAATGCCAAGACAGGCATGTTGCTGATGGTCAGGGCAGAGGCCGCAGTCGTGTGGGCAGCCTTCCTTAATCTCCGTGCCGTAGGCCAACGGAATCGTGCCCGGTTTGTTGAACTTGTTGAAGTTCGTATAGGCTTGCGCATCGCTATAGACAAGGGCTTCGAAGGGGCCACAGTCGGGGCAGCGCTTGGCCATGTAGACTTTGTTGTCGCGCAGAAGGATCTTGGCATCGATGACTCTGCGGCATTGCGGACAGATGCTGCGGGTGAGTTCGTAGAAAACGTAGTCGGCGTCCTTCTTCCGCTGCGGGCGGGATAACGTAGCCGAGTTGCGGGGTTCGTTCAATGTGTCCAAAAGGTTCACCATTCTCGCAGAATCAACTCTACGACTTTGAAGGTTGTGCTATCAAAGCTCGGTTTGGGCTGTTGCCGTGTCACGAACCTTGAACCTCATACTCCAATGCCCGTTGAAAGACCATTTTCCAACCAGCCAATCGAGGGAAAATACCCCGGCTCCAAAGATCAAGACCATCAGAGATGCAAATAGGAAGGTGTAAGGATCGGCCACGTAAAACTTGCCCGGATCGCTGAATATCGACTTCAGAGCTTCGTGGTCAGCCGTCCAATAGGCGACGAACATATTGATGGAGAGGACGAGACCCGTAAACCGCGAAAACAGTCCCAGGATGAGCAAGATTCCGCCCAGGAGCTCAACCCAGGCTACGAACGCCGCGGTGAATGCGGGAAACGGGAGATTGAGAGACGTAAAGAAGCCGGCGATCTGCGACAGATTGTGGAGCTTACCCCAACCGGTCTGAGCAAACTGCCAGCCCCAATACAGCCGGACCAGCAGCAGGAAAGGAGACTGAGCGAAGGCTGCGACGTTTCCGAAAGACTTGTAGCACCGGAACATCGTGGCGGGTAGCTTTTCATGAATCATTTGAGATCTCCTGATCGTGCGGATTTCTGACTCGGGAGGTTGTGTTCGCAAAGCCAGCCAAGAACTGCCCATTGATGGAAGCATTCCTGGAGAAAGGCGGGGCGGGCTGCTTCATCCATCGAACTGTCGATAAATGCAGCTTCGAAGGTAACGCCGAGCGCTGCGCCGGACTGAATTGCAGTGAGCATTCGATATTCCTCGAACGTCAGGCGCTTGTAATAGACCGTGAACTCCTGCCGATGGACGGCCAGCCAGATCCGGGCAGGTGGAAGTTTTGCAACGCGCCGTACAGCGTTTATCTTGCGAGTGGCGGTTGCATTGTTGGCAGAGGTGGCGCTATTTCCGGTGCTCCGCCGCACGGCAATCAAGAGTTCATCCACCGGATAGGCCAGATCCAAAAGGCGCACGCTCGGCTGCAGTTGGAAGACCGTTGTATCAGTGACGTTCGCAAAAGACTCTGCGGTTGGCGCGGGAGTGGTGGCAGCGTCGTAGGCTTCGATGTGGGCCCACTCCAGAAGCCCCATATCTTCGGCGAGTCGGCTCTTCGGCGCGGTAAGTTCCTGATTTCTGGTCAACCAGGAGGGAAGCCGACTGCCGAGATCGCGAAGCGTGAATGAGATTGAGGGGCACTTGTCGAGATATGCGCGCATGAGACGGTCAAACTGCCTCCGCCCCAGCACGGCCTGAAGGCCTGGAAAGTCCTCTTCAAAGCTTGAATAGAGCCGAAACCAGTACTGGCGGTTATAGATCTCCAACCGTTCAAGAGAGGTAAGCGCATCGTTTGGCTTGATAAAGGCCGCCGCCTCACGCTCCATCACCACTCCGTCACGCCGGACCCTGCGCATAGTTTCGTTACGCGTCAGAGGTTCCATCACCGCCGTGGCCATGCGTTTCTGCAATTCAAGTAAGGCGGCACTCATCGCGTTGCCTCCACGAGGATGTGTTCCTCCAGGCTCTGACCAGAGATCGGCGATCTTTTTTGCTTGTGAAGGAAGCGGTTTGCCTTCAGCGCTTCTCGATGGACTTCATCGAACGACGGAATATTGTCGTCCCATTCGAGCAGTGTTGCGGTAGGTCCACACCGTTCGATCGCCCGCTTGTACAGTTGCCAGACAGGTTCGACGACGGGATGATCGTGCGTGTCGAGCGTGTACCTTTTGAATTCGGAGTGGCCGGCGATATGAATCTGAGCAACACGCTCAGCGGGAACGCTGTTCACATAATCGAACGGGTTGAATCCGTGATTGCGTGACGAGACGTAGATGTTGTTCACATCAAGGAGAATGCCGCAGTCGGCCTGCTCAACCACTTCGTTGAGAAACTCCCACTCGGTCATCTCGGAGAGATGAAACTCGGCATAGCTGCTGACGTTCTCGACCGCTACCGGTACTTCAACAAAATCCTGAACCTGGCGGACCTTCTCGGCGGTCAGGCGAGCGGCCTCGAAAGTGTAGGGCATGGGAAGCAGGTCGTGCGTGTAGCGGCCATCCACGCTGCCCCAGCAAAGATGATCGGTGAGCCATGGCGTCTTCGTTCTACGGACGAGGTTCTTCAGCCGCCGGAGGTGTTTGCGATTAAGCGGCTCTGCCGAACCGAAGTACATCGAGACACCGTGCTGGACCACGCGATATTGTTCGAGAATCCGATCCAGCACATGGAGCGGCCGGCCGCCATCGACCATATAGTTTTCGGAGATGATCTCAAACCAGTCGACGACAGGCTTCTGTTCGAAGATGTGCTGGTAATGAGGTATCCGCAATCCGATTCCCACGCCATAGTCGGAAAAGCCGTTGAATCGATTTGCGGGCATCTCACTTCTCCGTCTGGCAGTTCATTTGCCGCATTGGTAATGATTCATGTGAAGAGAGCAGATTGCGGGGTCGGCCTGAGCCCTTCCCCGCAGTCTGAAGCGAGGCAGGCATTACATCTTCGGCATTGGCGGCTTCGAACCGTCGGTCGCGCAGCTTCCCTTGCCCTTGCAGGAGTTCTTGCCGTCGGCTCCCTGTCCCTTGCAGTCGTTCTTGCCCTTGCAGGAATGCTTCGGCTTCTGAGGGTCTTCCCCGAATGAGGACGCACCCGCAATTGCGCTTGAGACTGTGAGATTGGCGCCGTTGACATGACCGGCAACCGGCTGAGCATGAGTAAGAGTTGAGGCACCGCCGAGCAGCCCGACTACCGCCGCTGCAAGACACAGGGACTTCATGGAATTGGTCATTTTGGGGAATTCTCCTCGTTTAGATTGAGCATCCCGCCCCTGGTCGGGGACAGTCGGCTTGTACACGAGGAGATGGCGCGTGAAGACAAAGGTCACAGAAGTCGCCGAAAATATTTATTTGCTTGAATCCCTGTAACCTAGGTCTCTCGCCCGCATCATGGCGAATAGTGTTCAGAGGTAAATAGCGCGAAGTACGTCAGAAATGGAAGGCGGTCGCTTGGAGCATTCGGTTAATGTGAATTCCGATAGGGCCGATGAAGAAGCGATCATTGCCCTGATTTGCGCCGGCGACAAAACTCGATTTCACGAGTTGATTCGTCCCTATACGCGAATCATGTTTGCTGCTGCGATAGGTGTATTGAAGAATCCGGCGGATGCAGAAGAGGCGGTGCAGGAAGGCGCGTTGAAGGCATTTCTCCATCTCACGCAGCTTGAGGATCGGAAACGGTTTCGCTCCTGGCTAATACAGATTGTCATTAACGAAGCGAGAATGTATCGCCGGAAGCTTCGAAGGCAACTCTACGACTCCATAGACGAAACAGATGAGGGCGACGACGGTGACTCGGTACCACGCCAGTTCGCCGATTGGCACGACCTGCCAAATGAGGCACTCGAGCAGGAACAGCTTAGGTCCGCCGTTCGAGCGGCCGTAGACAAATTGCCTAACATCTATCGAGAGGTCTTGCTGCTCATCGATAGCCAACATTTGAGCTACGAGATGGTCGCTGAAGCTCTCGGCGTCTCAGTAGGCGTTGTAAAGACGCGTGTTCATCGAGCCAGAATGCGCATTCAGGAAGAATTGACTCCGGTATTCAAGCCGCGTTTCGCCGACCAAATCAGGCTTATGAAAGGAATGAATCCATGGTCTCATGCAAGAAGCTAGCGAGGAATCTCTCTGCCTATATCGAGGGTGACGTGGATCGAGAACTTTGCGGCGAGATCGAGCGCCACCTTTCTCATTGCCGACGCTGCTCAGTGTTGCTCGACAGTGTCCGTAAGGTGCTCGTGATCTCGGGCGATGAGCACACGTTCGAGCTCCCAATGGGATACGAGGAGAGGCTGCATTCCTTTCTCGATCATCACATCTGACAATCGTGAGGTCTTCTGCCATTGAGCAATGGCAGGGAGAAAGTCGGAACTGGCTTACAACGTCACCAACAAGGAAAGTTTGAAGCAGCAAAAATGGACAAGCAGGCGCGCCGATTAGCTATCACGATCTTTGCACACGCAGTTCTCAGAATTGCGAGCAGTGCGAGCGGCGTATTAATCGGAATCTATTTGGCTCGCCTGAGCGGACACGGCCTCCGTGTGGACGCCGGCCTGCTTGGGATTTTGGGTGCAGTCTCTTTCGCCGCGGAGTTGATCGCTTCGATTCCCTTCGGTATAGCGTCCGACGCGATCTCGCCTCGCTGGTTGATGGTAGGCGGTGCGCTGATTGGCGCCCTTGCCGTACAGCTCTTCGCCCTGAGCTCGCATACCGCAGTATTTTTCCTTAGCCGGGCACTGGAAGGAATCGGTGTCGCGGCCGTGACTCCTCCTCTTTTGGCGTACCTGGCGGACGCGACGAGCCACGACTCCTCCCTGCGGGCACGAGTGATGAGCTTCTTCGAGCTGTCGTTGCTTGCTGGACTCGCCCTCGGCGGGCTTATGGGTAGCCAATTCTGGGATCGGTTTGATGTTCACGCATTCAGCTTCGTGGCCATCGCCTATTTACTCTGCGCGATGCTGCTTCTCTTGGGAGCAAAGGGCAGCCAGTCGCACGGTTCCCATGCTGCATTGCAGGGTCTGCTGCGGGCCATCAAAGACCCGTCGGTGCGATCTCTGGCTCCGGTGTGGCTCTGCGTGAATGCAGTGGTTGGGCTCTGGCTGGGACCCACCCTACCGTTCTTGATGACCAAGAGACCCAGCGGATCACAGTATCTTGATGGGATCTTCGCGAATACCCCAACCGAGGTCGGTTGGCTGCTGCTTGGCTACTCAGCGGTCTTCGGAGCAGGGGTCTTCGGGTGGAGTTTTATCCTCCCGCGAATGCAGATTCGCTCCGCTATGCGGATCTGTTTGTCGGCAATGGTGCCTGTTTGTCTCGGGCTTTACGCAATCAATCATTCAGGTCACACAGCTACCTACATTCGCTGGTCAATCACTGCGGCAACGGCACTTCTGATCATGGTGGAAAGCGGCTTCACACCGGCGGCGCTAGCGTGGCTGGCTCAATCACTTGGCCCCAAGTCAGGAAAAGGCGCGGCGATGGGTATTTACTCCGTTCTGCTCAGTGTTGGCGCTATTGGCGGTTCGCTTCTGGCGGGAGCGCTCGGAAAAAACTGGTCTGTCGATGGATTGTTGCTGGGTACAGTGTTACTCGCTGCGTTGGCGCTGATTTTGCTTCATAAGGTAACGGATTTGAAAGTTCGACCATTTGAGGAAAGCTATGAGCAAGCCTGAATACGATCTCGCAATCTTCGGGGCTGGAGCTTCCGGATTGATTGCTGCAGACTTCGCCGTTCAACTGGGTGCGCGAGTCGCGTTGCTGGATAAGGGGCCGATTGGTGGTGACTGCACGTGGACTGGATGCGTTCCCAGCAAATCGTTGATCAAAGTGGCGACAGTGGCTCATCACGCCCGAAATGCGGCACGGTATGGAGTCACCACGAGCGAGCCGGTTGTTGACATGACCATCATTCGCGATTATCTGCGCGCAACCATCCGGCAGATCTATAAACCAACCGAACCAGAGACGCTGAGCAAGAAGGGCATGGACGTTTTGATTGGTGCGACGCGGTTTCTCGATCCGCACACGCTCGAAGTGGGAGAGCAACAAATTCGTGCGAAGAAAATCCTGATCGACACGGGCGCCGAACCACGAATTCCCCACATTCAAGGTCTTGCCACAGTCCCATACTCTACCTATCAGCAGATCTTCGACAATGACCGATTGCCGCAACACTTTCTTGTGATCGGTGGCGGCCCGATCGGTTGCGAACTTGCCCAGGCATACCGCAGGCTCGGATCCAAGGTAACCGTCATCGCCGAGCACTTACTTCCACACGAAGAGCCCGAAGTTTCGGAACTGCTGAACCGTATATTCGCTGAGGAGGGAATAGAGCGTCTCACCGGGCGCGCCGACTTTGTGCGAAGTGAAGGCGATGCCATCACTGTGCATACCGAGTCGGGAAAAGCGACGGGCGACCTTCTGCTTGTCGCAGTTGGGCGCGCGCCGCTCGTTCGAGGGCTTGGCCTGGAGGCGGCTAACGTGCGCTACACGAAGAACGGCATCGAAGTGAATGAGTTTCTTCAAACTTCAGCCAAGCACATTTACGCAGCTGGCGACGTGATCGGCGGCGAACAGTTCTCGCATCTGGCCGGATGGCAGGGCTTTCAAGCGGTTCGCAATGCATTGCTGCCGGGCAACAACGCCGGCACATCGCCTGCGATGCCTCATATCACCTTTACCTCGCCCGAGGTTGCCCAGATCGGCCTCACAGAAAAGTCGGCGCTCGAGCGATTTGCAGCCAAAGATCTGCAAATCAAATCTTTCGACATCAGCAAAGTCGATCGCGCCGTCAATGAAGACGATCGCCTCGGGATAATCAAGATCGTCGCTCGAAAAAACGGCGTCATCCTGGGCGCAAGCATCGTCGGAGAACGGGCGGGAGAAACGATCACCGAAATCGCTGTCGCCATGCGCAACAACCTAAAGCTGAGCGACCTTGCATCCACGATCCATCCCTACCCGACTTACTCCACCGGCGTGCAACTGCTGGCTACTAAGATGTCAGTGGAAAGCGCATTCTCTGGGGCCTCGGGAAGAATCATTCGTGGTCTTTCCGCGCTCTGGCGCTAGTTTCAAGGAGACTGGTATGGCGCAATTCACGGGCAAAGGATCGTTGATCGCAGGCGCGCTCGCCGCCATTGGCGCATCCGTGTGCTGCGTGGGGCCTCTGGTATTGCTGGCGCTCGGAATCGGCGGAACATGGATAGGCAGCCTCACCGCAATGGAGCCATTCCGGCCATATTTCATCGGACTGACTCTCCTGTTTCTTGGATTGGCTTTTCGGAGGCTTTACATGACGTCGCGGGTGTGTGCGCCGGGCACACCCTGCGCCAATCCAGATACCCTTAAGCGGCAGCGCATTACTTTCTGGATTGTCGCGACATTGCTGCTCGGTTTGTTGGCTGTTCCGTGGGTCGCCCCACTTTTCTATTGAAGGGAGATGTTGATGCGCAAATTACTGACTGCCGCCCTGGCTATATTTTCACTAGTGGCAATGGCGGCTACACCCAAGACGATCACACTTGACGTAAAGAACATGACCTGCGAAGTCTGTCCGATTACCGTGAAGAAATCGCTGGAAAAGGTTCCCGGCGTGAGCGCCGTCAAGGTCGATTTCGGCAAGAAGACGGCGACCGTCACTTACGATCCGGACAAAACTAAACCCGAAGCGCTGACGCGCGCGACGACAAATGCGGGCTATCCGTCGACCGTCCAAAGGTGATATCGCGATGAGCGGAATTGTTCAAGAATCCGTACTCACGTGTCCGCATTGCGGCTTCGCTAAGTCGGAAATCATGCCCGTAGACGCTTGCCAGTTCTATTATGAGTGCGGCAATTGCAAGGCTCTCCTTCGCCCCAATCCCGGCGATTGTTGCGTGTTCTGCTCCTTCGGCTCCGTAAAGTGCCCGCCGATGCAGCAGTAGAACGGGTGCTGTGGGTAGACTCTCCACTGGTTATTGAGTCTGAAGTTCAATACGAGCCTTAGGAAACACTTAACGTCCTAGTGGAATCTCGATGGATGCCCCAAGCATATGCGTTCGTGCATCGGTCATGGGGTTCACCGAATCGATCAGCTTGCTTGTCAGAGTTCTCCTGGCGCCTGGGCGATGCAGGGCACGGTGATTCAGTACGTAGCCACCGGAGAGGAAGCCGATCGCCTGACCGACGAGCACGTCGGAGGGGAAATGCTGGTTTGCCAGAATACGAGAGATACCGATTGATTCAGCAAACCCGTAGGCTGGAAGCATAACGTACCAACGGGGGTATTCCCCGGAGATCACGCGAGCGAGCGCCATGCTTGCTGTCGCATGGTCTGAAGGGAACGACGAGTCCCACTCCCAATGGTTGGTTCCCTCGGCCCAGAAGTGCCCTTGCCCGTCACCTTGAAGCGGGCGCTGGCGATTACTTGCGAGCTTAATCACCAGAGAAACGCTTCCGGAAGCCAAAATGGCCTCCGCGCTCAGCCGTCCCGTTTCCGCAAGCTTGGGATCCTTTCGCGCGAGGCCTATAAAGTAGATCCCGGCGCTCTCCGCGCCGGTCGCATAGAAGGAACCAAAGTCTGTGATCGTATTCGCAACATTGGTGCGACTCGCGTCCACGCCAATCGCCTGGGAGGCGTCGGCGTCGTAGGCGAATGCCAATCCCGTGGCAGCTCCTAAAGGCATCAGCCAGTACGCGTCCTTAGAACCGACACGCAATGGACTGGTAAAGATACCTTTTTCATCCTCACCTAGATCCTGAATGCAGCGAACCAGATGATTGATGCCACAAATTGGATCGCCCTTGGAGACAGCGGCATTCCCCGCCATAGGCTGTGGAAGACCGCTCCCGGTTTCATGCCCCGCCATGTCCTTATCAGGAAGGGCGGTGCTCTGTGCAAAGACATTTGAAGCAGAGAGGGTAAATAGGATCGACGCTGCGAGAGCAAGCTTCCGTGTGAGCAGGTTCATTCTAGAGATCTCCAAAAAACTGTCAGTTATGTGCGGTCAAAAAGCCGTGAGAAGAATCCTGCTTCAATTAGAAGACCTCTCAAATCGTCCGAATCGCAGTGCCAGTGTTGGTAGCACTAGCAAGTTGAGTGCTGTTGAGGTAACTAAACCGCCGAGAATGACAATAGCCAGTGGACCTTCGATCTCCTGTCCTGGTGCGTTGCTTCCGATCGCCAAGGGGAGCAGGCCAAGAGCAGTTACGAGCGCGGTCATCAGAATTGGAACGAGCCGCTCCGAGGCGCCATCGATTGCAGTCCGGTAACCCCACTCCCTGCCTTCGATGGAGACCAGATGCTCGTAGTGCGAGATGAGCATGATGGAATTGCGCACTGTGATTCCGAAGAGGGTGACGAATCCGATCATCGCGCCTAGCGAGAGCATCCCACCGCCCGCAAAAACTGCAAGAATGCCGCCGACCAGCGCGAAGGGGAGATTGGCGAGCACAAGGAGCAGGTTGCGTGCATTCATGAGGACGATCGAGAGCAACAGAATAATGCCGAGGGCTGCCAGCAAAGAATGCGTCAGAAGGTCGCGGCGTGATTGCGCTTCGGCTTCCGCAGTGCCTGTGAACTGCACGTAATCACCAGGTGCGAGCTTCACTTTGGCCGCGAGCTCACGCTGCGCGCTGCGCACGAAGGCACCTGTATCGCTGCCGGCCACGTTCAGCGTGATGGTCTGAACTCGCCGCGCGCCGTCGTGCAAAACTGCATATCTGCCGGAAGTTTGATACACGCTGGCAAGCTGGCCGAGGGGTACGTAGATGCCCTCCGGATTGCGCAGCGGCAGTTGCGATACAGCATCCACACGGCTGCGAAGGGATGGGGGCAAGATGACATCGACTCCGAAGACACGGTTGCCTTCGTAGACATTTCCCACCTGCTCACCTTCGTAAGCCGTGTGGATGTCATCGAGCACGGTTACGGGATCGAAGCCCCAATGCTGAAGCTCGGGCGTGTTCAGGTCGACCGCGATCTCCGGCGTGCCAGGCGGAGCCTGCATCTGTACATCCCTGGCTCCACGAATACCATTCAATACGCGCGTCACCTGCTGAGCTTCTTGATCCAACTGGTCGAGATCGGTTCCATAGATGTTCGCCACCACTGAGGCGGTGTAGCCCGAAATCGTCTCCTGGATGCGTTCGGTGAGGAAGGTTTCCATGGAGAACGAAAGGCCGGAGAGCTGGCCCAACGTTTTGCGAATCTGCCCTTGCGCAGCTTCTTCCTCCCCGCCGCTCATGGGCTTCAGGTCGACTTCGATCTCGCTGTAGTGCGGTCCCCAGGTATCGTCTGCAAGTTCAGCACGGCCGACGCGCTGGGCTACCGAGCGCACAAACGGCAGCTTCTCGAGCGCTGCCGTCACCTGGCGCCCCCTGCGCAAGGACTCGTCGAGCGAAGTTCCTGGAACGGAGATCATGTGCACGATGTAGTGCCCTTCGTGCAGCTCGGGTAGAAAGCTGGAGCTGAAGAACGGCAATGTCGCGATGCCGCAAATGGTCGCCACGACAGCGAACCCAATGACCAGGCGCGGCATACGCTCGATCTGTTCCAGAACGGTGACGTATCGCGCTCGCAGCCAGTGCACGAGTGTAGGCTCCTCCGCGCGAAGCCTTCGATGAGTCAGAAGAATCATCGAAAGAGCCGGCGTCACGGTGAGCGCGACCACGAGCGACGCCAGAATGGACAGAATGTAAGCGATGCCGAGTGGCGCGAAGATTCTGCCCGCGAGCCCTGAGAGCGTAAGGACGGGCACGAAGATGAGAGCCACGGCAAACGTGGCATAGACCACGGCGCTGCGGACTTCGAGCGAAGCAGATAGCACCACGTCGAAGACTGGAAGCGGAGTCTCACTTGCTGCATTTTGGCGCAGCCGACGCAGGATATTCTCCACGTCGATGACAGCGTCGTCGACGACTTCGCCGATGGCGATGGCCAAACCGCCGAGAGTCATGGTGTTCAGCGCGAAGCCCATCTTGTCCATGATGGTGACGGCTGCGAGCAAGGATAGCGGTATGGCAGTGCAGGAGATGGCCGCGGTGCGCAGGTCAAAGAGAAACAGGAAGAGGACCACGATCACCAGCGCGGCGCCAAGGAGAAGAGAGTTCCGGATATTGTGAATCGAGGTGTTGATGAAGTTGACCGGTCGGAAGAGGTCGGGCTGCATCTCGATGCCCTGGCGCTGGAGAGCGGGGTTCAGTTCGTTGAGAGCCTGTTCGACCTGGCGGGTGACCTCGATAATGTTGGACCCGTACTGTGCATTGATATTGAGAATGACGCCGGTCTTGCCCTGAATCAGCGCGGCGCCGAAGGGAGGAGCCGCTCCTTCGCGCACATCGGCGACCTGGCCCAGCAAGACATTGGAGCCGTTCTGACGCACGAGCACTGTCGCTGCTATCTGTTCCGGCGTTACGGGCTGCCCAGTCGGGCGCAAAATTAGTCGCTGATTTCCGTCTTCGACAAACCCCGCTCCCAGAACCGCGGTCGCTTTCTTCGCAGCGGCTACGACGTCATCCAGGGACAGGTTGTACTGCACCAGCTTCTGAGGAAGAAACTGCACCTGCAGTTGCTTCACCTCGCCGCCGAAGATGGAAACGCTGGCAACGCCCGGCACGGCCAGAAGCCGAGGCTGAAGAGTCCAGTCCGCGACGGTTCGCAACTCCATGAGGGATTGACGATCAGAAGTCAACCCGATTACCAGCACCTCCCCGGTTGTGGATTTGAGCGGCACCATAATGGGTGGGTGGACGCTCTGGGGCAACTGTCCTGCTACGGTGGAAAGCCGTTCCGTGACGAGCTGGCGGTCGCGGTAGATGTCGCTGTCGTTTCGGAAGACCACTGTGATGACGGAGAGGCCCTGGATGGAGCTCGAACGCAGCGACTCAATGCCCGTGACGCCGTTCACAGCATTTTCGACGGGCTGCGTTACCAGCAGTTCGACTTGTTCTGGGGAAAGCCCCGGAGACTCCGTTTGAATGGTGATGAACGGCGGTGCAAACTCCGGAAAGACGCTGAAGCTGGCCTGGGTCAGCGTATAGATTCCATATCCGAGAAACGCCACCGCCAGCGCGAGAACGACCCCGCGGAAGCGAAGCGAAAAATGAACAATGGCATTGAGCATGATTTCTTCCTCGCTTCGGTTAGTCCTGATCGGGCTGGATCTGAGAGCGGAACTCCTCTGAAAGAAGCGTCTGCGCGCCTGCCGTCACTACTCGTGCGCCTGTTGGGATCCCTTCACTCACAAACCATCCTGCTGGCGTTGGGTCTACGGTCGATACTTCTTTCCGCGTAAACTTGCCGGCCTGTTCTTCGACGTAGCAAAATGCGCGGCCTTGCCACCACACCACGGCGCTGTAAGGCGCGATAACTCCGCGCCGCACCGGTCCTGATGGGAGAAAGACAGAAAGGTTGATCCCCGGACTCAGGCCCGGATGCGCAGCGACAGAATAAAGAAAACTCGGCGCCTGCAAACGCGGATCAAGCTGCGGGAGCGTGGAGATCAGATGTGCGGTGACGTGCGCGCCATCTGCCAATTGCACGGTTGCCTGGACGGGAGCCGTCAAGCCGGCGCCGTTCGTGGCTGTCACTTGCAGCAGATAGGCGCGCTGTGCCAGCAATGCGTCGAGCGGCGACGACGAGCCTTGTTGCAGCCAGCCTGCAATAACCGCACCCCAATGAAGCGGTATGGAACTCTTGAGCACGGCTAGTGATTGTTCTGCGTTTTGAAGCACTGCCGCGTCGCCCTCCGACGCCGCGCGCGCCGTCTCGACAGACTTTTCCGAAACGTTCTGTCCTCCCTGGTTCAATTGCGACAAACGCCTATACTCGGCCTGCGACGCATTCGCCGCTGCCCGAGCTTTGGCAATATCCATCAGCGCCGCGTTGTAGCTCGCCTTGAGATCCAGAAGGGGCTGCAATTGCAAGACGACCCCGGTCACCTGTGTTTCCGCAGAGCGTCTGTCCGCAGCGAGCGTCGTGACCACAATGCCATTGGCGCGCTGTGCCTGCTCGTCGAAGCTGAGGACCGTCTTGCCGCCTTCTGCCGCAACACGCGAGGGCGCTTCGACGGGAGCGTCGCGCTCCTGTTCGGCCGCCTGCTCGGATCGTCCGGAGCGGAATCCCCAGATCAGTCCGCCGGCGATGCCGAGAACAACTACGCAGACAACAAGGATGCGAAGAATCGGTTTCATTGGTAGTCTCCTATCGCGGCGCTTTCTTCGGCAGTGCGGGCACAATGTTGGGATCGATGGGCCGCTGCAATGCGTCTTCCAGCGATCCGAGTGCGAGTTGGGTCTGATGCAACGCGTCCAGGCGCGCGCGTTCGGCAACCGCGGTCTGAATATCCGCCGAGACCGCGGTCAACTGATCCGCTTCGCCAGACTTGAGCCATTGGTAGGCAGTGCGGCGCTGCTCGTCCGCTTGCGCGGTCGATCGCCGCGCCTCTTCCAAAACTGCGTACGCTGCACGATATTGCGCCAACGCCTTATCGGTCTGGGCAATCACAGCGCTCTGGGTTGCGAGCAGTTGCGCGCCTGCGGCTTTGCGCTGAGCTTCCGCTTCGGCGATTGGGCCTTCATTGCGATTCCGCACGGGCAACACCGTCCCCAGGCGTAGCGAAATCAGGTGCACGCCCTCTTCGTAGGCGTACCCGGGGCCGAGGTCGATGTCGGGATATTGCCGCGCCACCTCGAGTTGCAACCTGGATTGGGCCGCCTCATATTGCGCAAGTGCACGTTGGACATCGAGCCGATTTTCGACAGCAGTGGCGCGAACGTCCGGCGCGGGAAGCGTCCCAGACGTAGGCGGCTCGTCAACTCGCGCCCAACTCAGCGTTTTGCCGGTGAGACCGCTCAGCGGAATCCCTACAGCCGCTGCCAAGGCTGCGCGTGCAGTTCCGACCTGGCCTTCGGCAGCGCGGAGCGCCTGTCGCAGATTGGTCAGATCGATGCGCGCCGCAGTCACCTCCGGCAAGGGAATTTCGCCGGCCCGAAAACGGGCTTCTAGCAGATCGACGTATCTGCTTTGCAGGGACTCCTGCTCGTGCAAGAGAAAAGCCGTCTTCTCAGCAAACAACAAATCCACGAGCGCCGTACGAACCCGACTGCGCACCATCCATGCCGTCTCGGCAACCTGCAATTGGCCGGCATCGCTCAAGTGCGTCGCCTCTGCGATGCGATAGCCGCGCTTGCCGGCGGTCTCGATGGGCAGGGAGAAATCGAACCCCAGCAGATAGGGACTCTCCGCGGCCGTTTCGTAGCCTGCGTCCGCGCCTACGGAGGGATTGGGCTTCATCGCGGCAGTCTTTATGGCGGCGTCTGCGACTGCTGCGTTGGCACGCGCCACATCCATATCCGTGTTGAAGTAGTAGGCCGCGAGCGTGAGCGTACTCAGGTCCCACGTTGTCATGGGCCACGCAGACGGCTCGGAGGCCGCCGCCTGGCTCATCCACGCGCGCAGCCCCGGATCGTCGAGGTTACGCACCTCAAGACCTGCCGCGAGCGCCGGCGGCGCAATAGGCGCTGGATGATATTTGTACGGAGCGCAGCCGCAGGCGAGCGCCAAAAGCGGCAGCACAAATGCCAGAGAAGTTCTCATAGAAACTCCCGCACATCGTAGTTCGAAGAAAGACGCGCAGATTCACACGCGCGCATACGAACGCGAGCCACGAAGAGAAGGGAGATCTAGATGCGAAGGGAAGTGAGACTCAACGGAGGTGAGAAAAGTATTTGCAGGAAGTCGTTTCCGTAAGAGTGCGGTTGGGCGGCACACGCAATTGCGCCTAAGGACCGCATGATAATCGAAACGGTAAGTCGGACTAACTGGAGGATCAGCAACGCCGAAAGGAGGCACAGTCCGATGCAGATGCCAATCACGATTAGCATGAATTCGGTGTCGTTTCCAAAGTCGGCAATGCTGTCCCAGCGGTCGAGAACCTCACACAACTGCGGGGCGAACATCAGCAAGATAGCCGCAACCGAGACGAAGGTGAGGAACCGGCGTTTCACAGGTCCATCGTATCAGAGGGCCTCGGGCCCAGAGGTTTTACGGCGCAAGCGAATACACCAATAGCCTTGCCGCGCTCGAGCCTCTGTGAGGTGCGGCAACCAGCACCTTGCTCCACTCAGGAACAAAAAGACCAGTTCTGGCGCCAGGAGACGTACTGACGTGGGCGACTGAGACAAGCTGATTCTCGTCGGAGATATGCAGCACATCGATATAGCCCTCTCCCCCAATTACGTAAATGCTCTTCCGGCTCCGGTCGTAGTAGAGATCGTCTGCATCTCCGACGGTAGGCGTCCGCGCGACGATGACGCCGGTGTTCGTGTCGACAACGAGCAACCGCGCGGGCAGACGACAAGCCAAAAAGATCCGGTGATGCTCTTCATCGAGGGCCATGGGGAAATTCGAGAGTGCGCCGAGATGGGCCCATTTGGCGGTCACTGTGTATGTATCGCGATTGACAACCGCGACGGTCAAGTTGCCCGGAAGATTGACGAAGAGCCGATGTCCATCCGCGGAAAGCTGGAAAGATTCCGGGTGCGCCGGGAGTTTTGTCTCGCTCGTGACGGCGATGTCGAGCCCTAAGGTTGCGATGGCTCCGCTCCCATAGCCGGCCAGGACAAGCCTGTGCTCCACGTCATAACGAAGATTGTCAGCATCGTCTCCTAGCTTTGTCGACTTCAGGAGTTGCATGGTGCGTCCGTCGAAGCTTCGCACTGTTCCATCCGCTCCGTTCGCTACGTACAGAGTCTGGTTGGCCGGAACATAGAGGACGCCCTGCGGTTCTTTGAGTCCCTTAATCTCTGCTGCTCGTTGCCCAAGTTGCAGATCCAGCGCTTCGACGGTGTTGTTACCGAGTGCGGCTAAAAAGACCCTTTGCCCTTGCACGTCCGCTGAAAGGTGATCGATGCGCCCCTCAACGTTGGGAAGCGGGATCTCCTTCTCGAGGCGCGGAGCAACTGTGGATTGCGCAAAGCACAGGTAAGTGGAAAGCATCAAACTCTGGGCGATGACGATTCTCAGAATGTGCACTTAGACCTCCCTGTCGAATCCAGGCCGAGACATCGCTCATGGCCGCAGGAGAATTGTACTTGCCTGTGACAGAAAGCTTGAATGAGCGGCGCGAATGTCCGACCGTACGGCACCGTTACTTTCCATTGCGCAATGGCGTCACGGTTTCCAGAACGATTTTCCGGGAGGAGTGAGTCGGCCCACCGCTCTAGGTGATCCGAGGAAATCGGATTCCTCGGATGTGATCTTAGATTAGCTGACAAGCATGGTTCCCGTTGCCTACTCGATCTGATCATTACGTTCCGGCGACAAGGTGATAACGCCGATGGGGATCCCTTGGGCTGCTTCCAATCTCCACGATCAGTCCACGTTCCACCAACGAAGCAAGCCGAGTTCGAGTTGCTCGGGGAGAGAGCTCAATTCGCTTGGCAATCTGCGAAGTGGACATACCAGCATCAGGATGCTTGGCCAATGCCGCCAGGATAAGATCGTCGCGTGTGTCCTTGTCTGGGGCTCTCCGGACGACCGCCGAGAGGGTCACGCGAAAATGAGTCCCAATCTCCTCGAAGCGCGGAGCGTCCAGCCCACGGTCCTTGCAGGCCGCAGTCATGCGCTGGATACCGCTTCCCCAATGTTCGATCAGCCCGAGTTCCTGAAATACCCGCCCGATGACTCGGTTACGGAGCTTTGAGATTCCTTTTTGAATGTCGTCGATGGTGAGGCCGAACGGAAGCAATCCAGGATTTTCAACCTCAAGACGATCATCGAAGAGAGCAACGCGGATGGGCGCACCCCGCTGGGCATAGTCAGCGTGGACGATTGCATTCATGATCGCTTCTCGCACGGCCACCATCGGATAGGTCCAGACGTCGGTCCGCTTTACAGATCCGATCACCGCCTCGCGGGTCATGTGTTTCTGCAAGAAGGCGATCACTTCTTCAGCTGCGCCCGGAAGATAGGAGCGCACCTCAGTGGTGTCCATGATTCGACGCCGGTCATTACCGGCGAATCTGCCGGCTTGTATCCATGCGTCGGGATAGCGGCTCAGTCGATCGGCGCCGAAGAGGAGAACGCCGCCGATAGTCGGCACAATCCGGCCCTGATAGGTCGTCACCAGCCTCAAAGTCTCCAGTTCATGCCGAGTCAATTTGCGGATCGGCCGAAAGTACTCGGAAGCAGCTCGGAAGTCGATGGCTTCCGAGTTCAATTCCGGTATTGGCTGCTCGTCCAGGGACGACACCTGGCTGAAACGCCGCATTTCCTCGATTAGAACGGGATCGGCGCGACGGTTCGTCGAGCCTACGCGAACGAAAACGCCCTCTTCCGGCCCGAGGCGTTTGAGATGGTGAGGACGGTTGGAACTCGGATAGATCTCGACTCCCAGGACATGGGTCTTCCGCCAGGCGATGACCTCGATGGAAGGGACGATTTTGGGCGAGATGTTGTCCGAGATGAGGTTCGCCAGACGTTCCTCTTCCTTCAGGACGTCGGTGACACCCTTGACTCCTCTCGCGCCATCCTCGATCCCAATCAGAAGGGCGCCCCCGGAGGTGTTGGCGAAGGCGACGATAGTCTTCAACGCGCCTTCAGGGGACGAAAGGTCGCGCTTGAATTCAAGCGTTTTGCCTTCCGGCCGGCTGAGGAGGGAGACCAAATCCATAGCTCTGCATTTTACTCTGATGTCCCGGCGCGACCTTGCCTTCCGAGTAGCCGCAGTGTAGCCGCAGGCAGTGAAGACCAAGAGTGCGAAAATAGGAGCACGCTCCCCAAACTCAATTTCGCAGACGCCCGTCTGCGAAATCTTTGAAGACATTTCTGCAGCCGAATCCGCAATCTGTGCCTGCGGGCCCATGCTTGGTCGCTCATCAAACGATCGGAGTTATGGTAGGGGAAGGAGACAGGATTCCGGTCGTCTTGAGCTTAAATATCTGCTCTCCAAAATGTAGTCAATTTTGTCGTCAGCCCATTTCAAAATCGGTCATAATCGGGGATGTACCGATAGCAATCCGCGAATGGGAGGGGGAAGGGAACAGCAACCGTGCAGATCATGGGCGATGCCACAAGTCCTTCATCTTTCAGCGCTTAATTGGCCGATTCAACTGTCTTTGCTACAAAGAGTTAACGGAGAACGACGCTCAAAACTTGCTCCATCAGGCGATTCTCAGTAGCTCAATGGCAGAGCATTCGGCTGTTAACCGAAGGGTTGTAGGTTCGAGTCCTACCTGAGGAGCCAATCTATTTTTATAATCAATGATTTACAGA
>Ga0307375_10000671_pt1 | contig 41046 bp, 93 predicted proteins | sample TR1MG_FD_202531 | JGI IMG/M metagenome (GOLD analysis project Ga0307375, IMG submission 202531) | Soil microbial communities from Risofladan, Vaasa, Finland - TR-1 | ecosystem: Environmental > Terrestrial > Soil > Coastal area > Acid sulfate soil | place: Finland: Risofladan, Vaasa | collected...
GATATTAATAAGTGCAGATGGTGATTTTGTATGTGATGAAGTTTGTAAAGCAGGATATGAAAAACAAAAAGATGATTTTTTTAATAGAATTTGTCATAGTGAAGAATTGACGGAAAGATGGCTTTTAGGAGAAGATGTATGAAGGTTCAAAAAGATATGATTGTTGGATTAAATGAAAGAGCTTTTCTTTCATATCGTGGATATAAGACACCAAAACATTTAAAAAATTTTCTATTTAAATGTTTACATGATGCAGGCGATCTTGAATATGATGACGTTGAAGTTGAAGTATTTTGTCATAAAACATTTCAATTAAAATTACCTAATATGAAAAAACCACAAAGATATAAAAAGAATGAATTAAAAGGTACAAAATATAAATTTAGGACTAAAGTTTTAGTATGATAGAAGTTTAAATTTATGATAGAAGGAGGTTGCTATGACAGAAGAAACAACGAATAAAAAACAACCTTTCAAAAAAATCGATTATACAAAAGTCGATCCCATCCTTAAGGACAATCCTAAAATTTCTTGGGAAGAATTTAAAGGGAAATGTTCCGAGACAATGTCAAAATGGACATTTTCTAATAGGAAAATATATCTTCTCACTGGAAAACAATATGGTGATAGAACACGCAAAACCGATATAATATCAACAGATACAACATCAACAGGTACTGTAACATTACAACATGTATTTGATAAATGTATTCCACCTAAAACTTCAATGCGTAAAGAATATAAGAAAATTGCTGCCATTTTATTTAAAGATAATACATTAACATATGCTTCATTTGTAGAAAAAAAACAGGTGAAAATGTGTGATAATAGTTTTTTCAAATTAAGAAAGAAAATTGTAGCATTAATGAATAATGGCGAAAAAGTTGAACCAGAAAAACAAGAAGTTCAAACTATAACTCCAAAAAGAAAAAAAATTCTTTACTCCATTATTTTTGAAAAAGAAATTGAAGGTATGAGTAATGAATCACGTGAACTTCTTCAACAATTTATTAATGAACTCAATACACGGAAAAATATGGGTCTTGAAATTGCTGAAGTCATTTTCCCTATTCACAAAGTAGAAGTAAGATCATATTCATAAGGGGGATATTATGTCATATGATGAATTAGTAAAACTGAGAGAAGAGTGGGAAAAAGGTTATATGTTATTAGCAACTATTCCACAACTTATTGATGGTTATGCAACAATTTATGTGTTGTTAGAACGTGAAGAAAGGTATTGTGTCAATAGATATTTTAAGATCGGAGATAAATGGCAAGTTTCTGTTGATAAACAAGATGTTTCACTTGATGATATTATGGAACATATACATATGGAATTTGAAACAATTTATAATATTGCAGTTGAAAAATTTGTAGAACCAGTGGAGAAGAATAAAAGTGAGGATACAAAAACGTAATATAGGATTGCATCACAATCGTGTAAATTATGATTATGGTTGTGGTATAAAAAATTCAGAGAAAATATTTCAAGAAGAATGGAATAAAGAAAATACATCAGATCAAAATCTTGGTTTTGGTTTTGGAATGTTACAAGATTTATTTCTTGTGAATAATAAAATTGCAGAACAATTTGATGGAAAAGATCAAGATAATATAACTGCTAATGATCGTAAATTTGGTGGAAGATTAGATGGAACAAGCCAAATTGTATATAAAATATCTGAAAGAGAACATCGTATTGCAGCCACTGTAATTCAGTGGCTTGGTACAAATATTGGAACAGCATTTTTAAAAACATGTTTTGGAAAGATGGGTTATAAGCTAGTAAGGAAAGAAGAATAAAAATAAATAATGGGAGAAGAAGATGAAGAAAGATTTGTTGAGGATAGAAGGAATAATGTTGGGACTAGCAATTGGTGATGCATTAGGAAGTCCAACAGAATTTATTAATTTGGAAAAAATAAAGGAACAATTTGGTAAAGACGGTATTCAAGAATTACCTGATCCTGCTTTATTTACTGATGATACACAAATGACAATTGCTATAGCTGAAGCATTAATAAATTCAGAATCACATGATGTTGAAGATTTTATGGCAATACTTAAAGAAAAATTTGTAGAGTGGCTTCATTCTCCCCAAAATAATAGAGGACCAGGAAGAACTTGTTTGAGTGGTTGTAGAAAAATGGAACTTGGAAAACCATGGAAAGAGAGTGGTGTTCCAGAATCAATGGGTTGTGGAACTGCAATGAGAGTTGCACCTGTTGGTTTTATGTTTCAAAATAATCCTGAAAAACTTAGAGAGATTGCTCATGCTTCAGGTATTTGTACACATGGTCACAGAGGTGCAGATGCTGCATGTATTGGAACAGCATACATTGTTAAATTATTACTTGATGATTGTCCATTTCATAGTATTATTGAAGAAGTCATTGAATTTACTAATGGAATATCAATTGAATTTACTACTGCAATGGAAAGAGTGCAAGAATGTATGGGCTGGGCTGATGATGAAGCAGCACTTGATTATTTGGGTGAAGGATGGATTGGACCTGAAGCCACAGCATTGGCATTATTTTGTTTTTTAAGATATCCAATGGATTTTAAAAAGACAGTGATAAGAGGTGCAAATACTAATGGTGATTCAGATTCAATTGCTTGTATTGCTGGTGCTTTTAGTGGTGCATATCTTGGTATTGATGCAATTCCTCAAGAATGGATTGATAGAATTGAAAGATCAAAATATATTAAAATATTGGCCCTTCAATTAAGAGAAAGAAGAGAATTTGAATTATATAAAACTGAAACAGGAAATAAATAAACTAGCACAACATTTAATATGTTGTGAGACTTGGATAAAATAAATAATTTTTTAGCTTTAATAATAGGAGGTATTTGTGCGATACCCTACGTTACGGCCTGCTAGTGTGCCTGGTAGTGGGAGTGCAATATATATCTATCTTCTAGAGAATATTGCAGTTCCATCACGTTTACCACATGAATTGTGGTATGCGAGCCAAAAGAAAAAATTGGATGACCCCCATGATGCATTTAAAGGGTTTTTTCCAGTTGGTGAGACTCTCGAGTTAAGTTATGGTGGGAGTGAAGTTGGTCCTTATACTTTTACGGGTGAAGAGAAGAATCCTGTATTTGTAAAAGACTGTTCATATGAAACACTTATGGGATTAGGAATTCGTGATGCTGATTCTAAAGACAAAGTGTATAACCCTAACTTCGTTGCTTACGAGGATTTGCCTGAAAAAGCACGAATAAGTAATGAGACTGCAACAATGTCACTTGCAAAAAGTATAAGTGCATTTCTGTGTAGTAAAGGAGATATACTATATACTGAACAAGATGTTGTTGATATGTTAACTGTTGCCATCAAAAAATGTGATTCGCAAGAGATGCGGTATATTTTGCATGGTAATCATGTTGCTTGGTGTGCTGCAAGATACATAGAAACCGGCACAATGGAAGAAGATATCAAACGGCAATTTTATGGTCAAAATGATATTGATTTCTATATCAAGGATATTGATACTATTATGCCAGGGATGTTATATACTTTAGCAATTTTGGGTGTTGATCCTACAGAAATAATCAAAGAACTTGATTATGAAATATGGGATATTGATAAAGTGGCTGAAGAACTCAAAGGCTTCATGAAAATACATCAAAAAGCAAAGAAGGTCGCATAAAATAGTTATAGTATAAGAGAATAATCAATGATGGTTTTATAATTATAGAATAGCCAACATTTGATTATTATAATTTTTTAAATATTATGGAGAAGAATAAATGATTAATAAATAATGTTCATTTTCTTGTAAATATATAATATTTTCTATTGCTTTTATATTACTTTTATATTGGATTTTATATACAAAATAGATTAATATTATTTATTTTACAGGGAAAGGGATGTAAAAATGAAAGAATGGGGAATTTCTTCTGCGATAGATATTTATGAATGTGATTTGAAAAAAATAAGAGATGCAGACTATATTAAATGTTTTGTAAAAAACTTATGTGATTTAATACAGATGAAAAGATTTGGTGAAACACAAGTGATTCATTTTGGAGAAGATGAACGGGTTTCTGGTTTTTCAATGATACAATTAATTGAAACTTCACTTATTTCGGCACACTTTGCAAATTTTACAAATACCACCTACTTAGATGTATTTAGTTGCAAAGAATATGATCCTGAAAAAGTTAAGATGTTTGCTCAAGAATATTTTGATGGTAAACGAGCAATACTTAAGGTAACATATAGAATATAATAAAGGAAAATATAATGAAGAAGAATATAATAATTGATGCAAAATGTCCTAAAGAGGGGTGTGATGGTGAATTAATAAAACGAATAAATAAAAGAAATGGTCGTTTCTTTTTTGGATGTAGTAAATATCCAAAATGTAAACATACAGAAACTAGTGACGAAACCCCTGTCCCAATCACTAAAGAAAAATGTTGGCTATGTAATTGCAGTAGTCCTCCTCCTGATTCAACAATAACTGTAGAATGCGAAACACCAGCTGGCAAACCTTGTAAACCAAAAGATGTACTTGTACATTTTCCTTGTTATATGGATATTGAATAATGACAAATGAAGAACTGACAAATTTAAAAGATGACATTATAACAAAATCATATCGTGAATTGGCAAGAATGGACATCATGATTGAGTTCAAAGAACTTGATGATTCATTATTAGATGTCGGTGTATTGGAAGATGAAGGATATTATATTGAAGTTGATGAAGAACTTATTAAAACAACTGATGAAAATGAATTATTTGATGTTTTAACAGGTGGAATTGCACATGAATTGTCACATATTTGTAAAAAACCAAGAGGTGCAGCTAATGTATGGCTTGATAAAATGTTATATAAATTTTCATGGCAATATAGAATGATGGATGAAAGAGATACTGATCTTCATGTTATTTTAAGGGGATATGGTAAAGAATTACTCAAATTTATGCAATATTCTGAACGTTTATATTCTAGATATGAGGAAGATGGATTATCTCAGATAGAATTGAAAGTTTTGTTGGAAAAAAAATGATGTAAAAATAATAAAAATAACTATGATAAAACATACATTATTTTTTATGGAAATATTATGAAATTTGAATTTAGTCCAAGTAAAAAAATAAGGGAATTTGATATTTCATCATTCATTGGGAAAACAGTCGAAATAAAATTAAAACATATGAATAATAGCAAAACTGATCAATTTTGTGGAATTGAAACAAAATTAACAGAAGATGTAGAATTTTATGATTTTATAATGATTAGTGGATGGATGGGTAAAATTTTTGGTAAAGAAGGCGATATAATAGAAAGAAAAATAATAGATGTATACTTAATAGAACACATGAATGGTGGAAGATCAGATTATAGAAAAGGCAGTTCATACACAGATTTTTTTGATGATCAAAGAAAAAGAGAAGTTCATAAATTTTGGAAGGGTGGAATAATTGGAAGAATGATAGGACGTGGTGGCGGTGATGCTGATCAAGCTGATATTGTTTTTGTTTTTAAAGATTTTAAGATTGAAGAAAGTTGTTGGTCATATACAGCACCTGAAGAATGGTATTCAGAGTTGCATCAAGATAAATCACGTTTCTCATTTCCAAAAGGTTTTTATAAAAATGCTGATGAGGCAATACATTTCTTTTCAGATAAACCAAATGATGATATGTTTGGTGAAAGATATTTTCCTGTTGTTGTGTTTCCTATTGAATCTGAAGCAAAAATAAGAAGTATTATAGGTAATGCAAAATCACATTCGAAAGCTATTGTTACTAAAAAACATATAATTTTTGGAACCCGTTGTAAACCTGATGAATATGGTTATGTAATTTCACAAACATATGAAAATGGTGGACAAGTTCCAAGAGCACAAGTATGGGATTGGGATTAAATGTATATACCTACCAAATCCATAATTGATTTTACTGCATTTGATGAAGAAGATAGGTGGTATGTAATTAACACAATGTTTTCCAGATTAAAGGGGTTAATCCAGAAAGATCTGGATAAATTTAAACTGGAAATCAATGATAGTATATCATATAATGTTAAAGGTCCTCCAGTGTTTTCTGTTTATCCTAAGCAGATCATTGTTGATGATAAAATAGAATTGATAAAAGAATCAGTATTTAGAAAAATAAATGCACAAAATACATTCATTGATTTAAGAAATAAAATAAAGAAAGCCTTACATAGAAGAAGACATAAACATTGGAAAATAGAATTAATTTATCATGAGTTTTTTAATATAACTTTTGTGGTTAAAGATAGATATTGTGGTTTAGCAGCATTGTTAACAGAATGGGGCGAATAAATTAAAGGAGAAGAAGATGAAAGATATTAATGATAAGTTAAGGGAAATTGAAGATAGTTGGTATCTTCATCTACAAAAATCAGATAAAAGAAGAATGCTTTTGCAAACGTTGTATGAGTGTGATGAAGGTGATTTTGATGTAATAAGAAATGGCTTGGAAAATGATATCAAAGAAGCAATAAAAGAAGTTGATGATGGGTAAAAGGAACAACGGAAGTATAATGGCACGAGATATCAAAGAAGTCATTGACAAAGTTATTGAACAAATTCCAGATGGTGAACATGAAAGGTTAATTAGCAGACTCAAAAGCTTTAAACATAGTTCTGATTACTGTCCACCTGATCAGATGTATCATTGGTGGGGTATGCTTGCAGTGACATTAAATAGTGAATTGCCTATTCAGCCCGAGACAGAATGGCAAAAAGAAATTTATAGAATTGTGACACAAAAAGAACCATCTAAATAAATAGTCGAGTGACATATATTATATTAAAATATGATAACTGAAGAAAAAGAAATCTATAGAAAAGAATTATTAAAAAATTGTTATATTGTTAAAATAAACAGGCAGGCAATGGAAATACTTCTTGATATTGAGAAAAAGCACAGCTGTTTTGTAAGAGCAGATGAACCAATGTCTGGATTTGTTGGTGTTTATAATATTGGTAGTGATCATTATTATGTTTGTGAATATGAAAAATTGGGAATAACAATTGAATGATGACGACATAACAATTTGGAATTGTCCAATACCAAAATGTAAAGGAAAATTAATTTATAGGATAAATAATACAACACATGAAAAATTTCTTGGATGCACAAATTATCCAAAATGCACATATACACAAAAATGTGAAGATGAATGTGAAGACATTCAAGATACATGCTCAAGGTGGGAATAGAAATTTTTAGTTAAAAATCGGCCGGGGTGTGGGAAATTTTGTTTGAGAAGAGAAACTGATGGCGTTTAACAAACTTGAAGCTTTGGCCATATCAGACTCGCTACGTAGATCGCAATCTTTCTCGCACCCTCATTTTAATTTATAATGGATGTATGATAAAATTTAAAAAAGAAACCTTCATATACATTAAGGATAATTGGAAATTAATAATATTTTTAATGTTCAGAACAAAAAGATTTGGAGTTAATAACAAATGGTGGTGTGATTTTGATTCTAGATTTGGAATATCTATTGGGAAAAGAATAAGATGGCTTATTACAATTAGACCACTTATAGAAAATTATAAAATGGTGAGATTTAGAGCAACAGCATGTCATTTTTTATGTGATGAACATAAAGATCTTTTTGGATGGAAGGATTTTAAATGAAAGAAATAATGGTAAAAATTCCTTATATAGATGAGGAATTAATTGGCAGAAAAGTGGTATGGAGAATTGATTCTATAAATGGAGATATAAAAAAGGGTGATGTTGTTGGAAAAGTAGCAAGAATTAATGATGATCATGTTGTTTGTGAGATAGATGATCGTGTTCATGATATGATTATAAATGATAAGGTAGAACATGATTTTTCAATACAATTATGGGAACAAGGTGAAGATTGATTGACAGTTTATGTAGATGATATTCAAGAATACTTCAGTAGTATGATTACTTCTGAAGCCAAAAGATTTGGCAAAAAATGGTGTCATTTATGGACAGATGGAAATATTGAAGAGCTACATACATTTGCCAAAGAAATAGGACTTAAAAAATCATGGTTCCAAAACAAGAAACGATTTCCTCATTATGACATAGTTCCATCAAAAAGAAAATTAGCATTGGAAAATGGTGCAATATATATGAATTTAAGGGAATGGTATAAACTTCAATATAAAAATAAATGTATATAATAAAGAAAAGTTAAAAGATAAAATGAATGAATATGAGTAATTCTTTAGATGAATATAATAAAGATCTTAGAGAAAAATCTGGTGCTGTCAGATCAAAAGATCCACTTGTATGTTTCCTTTATTTATTAATGAGAGATCATGTTCCTGCTGGTGTTATTTCAAAAATTGCTAATGATTCAAAAACAAACACCGATGGACATATATATACAAATGGATTTATTGCTGAATTTGCAAAATATATAGCTGAGAGATTAAGAAATGAATAACTCTAATAAATTTCATCATTTATATCATGATGATGTAATAAGAAAATTAGAAACACAATTAGCAAAAATCACTAAAAGAGTATTAAATCTGGCTGAAAAATATTTTGATAAATATAATGGTGAGTGTGGATCAATTAATGAATATAAGAAAATAGAAGAATTATGTAAAGAAAAAAATATATTAATTGGTAGTGTATTTGATGCAGTTAAAGCAAAGAAATTATTAGAAGAAAATGAAATATGTGCAAAAGAAAATGAAAATAATTTTAAACATATAAAAGAATTTATGGTAGATTTTTTAAAAAGTAATTTGAGTATTGAAGTAGATGAAGATAGTTTTGGATTTAATGGAAGATCATTAAATATAAAACTTGTATTAGGTGAAGATACTATTTCAGAAGGAATGTATACATTGAAAGAAGATGAAGGATAAATGGCAGCAATAGAACCAACTAATTCTACATGTAGAAAATGGAATTGTACAGAGAGTTGCCGTTATTGTACACGTACATGCGATCTATTATTTTATGTAGGAACTAGTACATCAAGTGTTGTTGCTGTAGGTATGTATAAACATGAGGTAAGAAAAGCATCAGTAGCAACAAGTGATATAGAAGAAAAAATGCCTGATGAATCTCCTGAACCAGAATTTTATGTTCCAAAATATGACATTGAAACAATAAGATCATGGAGAAAATTACAGAGATATTGCTCAGTTCATAAATATAACTTCAAATATAAACCCACAATAAAAAGACGGCTATCTATATCCAAAAGTGGATGGCTACCAAGATCAGTTCATAAAAGAAAAAAAGGTCACTAACCAACCAGTTATTACCAATTAATAAAACTTTCCATAGTTTTTATTGAAAATTATATATGTAAATGATATATAAATATATTGCGATGTATTTTTATACTAAAATTTATTAAATAGAATAAGATTAAAATTTAAAACTTAGGTGAGAGGAGGCATATTTTGATTGTTTAAACAATAATAAATAATTTTATAGGTAGCGTGACTGTTAACCAGGTCACAATAAAAACGATTCTACTGAATAAAAGGTAGGTCACAATTTTAAACGAACTGATAAAAAGGTTCACAAAAAAGGAAGTATTATGTCTGAGAAAGATTCTACTGTTTTACAAACCCGCGTTGATGAAGCTGCAAAAGTCCTCAAAATAAAAGATCTCGATGAAAAAAATCTCAAAGAAAAAATAAACAGTTCTCTTGAAACTATTGGTATTGATGATTCAGATATAGGTATTAAAATATTGGAAGCTGAAACAACTACCTTTGAAGATTTTGAGAAATCATTTTATGATGGGGAAAGTGTTAAGAAATCGAAGCTTGTTGTTCCTATTACAAATAGTATTATTCCTATTCCTCGATTGAAAGCTGCATGGGAAATTCTTAAAGGTAATGATCCTTTCAAGAAGAAAGAAGAAAAACTTGAATTTGGTCAGCCTGATGCTTCTCTTTATGCAACACTTCGTCCAATTGGTCAGTGGGCTGATAATGAATTGATTGAAAAATATAAAGAAGCAGGACCAATTGAAATTGAGGATCAATTAAAAAGGCGATCTAAAGGAAGACCATGTATTGTCTTTAATGAAGATGGTACAGTAAATGAGGAAGATTCATTGTATATGCTCAGAAAAGCAAGACAACATGAATTGCCTGATAAATTCAAAATCAGAGAAAAACTTGTGTTGTTATATAGGGTAGGTGAATTTCCAAAAAGTGTCTTCTTTGAGTGTCCTGTTCATCGCAATGTGTTATTAATTGATGGCTATTGTGATGAATGTGGAAAAACTTGGGATGTAAATGACTATAATAAAAATGTATTTATAAGATTATTAATGGCTGAAGAAGATATTGATATTAGACTATATAGAAAAATGTCATTTGAGGAATTGAAAGAAGAATTTCCAAATGTATTTATAATCTATAATGATCTTAATGAAGAAGGAAAACTTCCAAGTTTGAAGAAAAAATCGTCAAAAAATGTTGATGGCTCAGATCCATTTAGAGTACATAAAACATATTAATCACGGAATTACTATGTGAAATTAGACAGCAGGAATATTCCTGCTGTCTATAAAAAGGAGAATAACAATGTTTGAGATGGAATATAAAGGTTTTAAAGCAAGTATAATGCAGGCAGAAAAATTAACTGGTGACTTTGCTCATGGTCTCCCACCTGGAAGACACATTGATGTTCATCCCGTTGATGCGTTTGAAAAACCGTTGGACAATTGGATACCAGGTCCAGGAAATTATGTTGTTCCTGTTGAACCAAATTGGGGATTATGGTTTGATTGGAGAGATAATGATACAATGAATACTGCTGTTCTACCTTCAATCAAAGGAATGAATCCTATTACTGGGCAAAGGACAAATGGTCTTTCACTTGAAAGATATGAAGAAAAATGTCCTGTTCACAAAATTAAATTTAAAGATGGATTATTTTGTGAGAAATGTAACTTCAAATGGCCATATCAAAATTATGTATGTTATCCAAATATTTTATGGTGGGATGGATTTAGATCATCAGATGGGAAAGTACGACAATTCTTTTTTACTGAAGATCTTTTGAAATCTGTGCCTGAGCAGGTAATTGGTAAAGAAGACACAGTTCCTGCTTTTGGATTTGCATTTTTTAGGACTAAAGTAAGACGTGAACCCGCTAAATCTGATACTATGAGGGGAATTTCAACTAATAATTTTTCAGGTGATATTAAGATATATCATAATACATTAGGTGGAATGACAAAAGGTGGAATTCTTAAAAAAATGAGTGGCACATCTAATGTGTATTATGCTAATAGTGAAAATTCAGGTGGAGGAATAATTAGTTCAGGTTTACCAATAACAGATGGTGAACTTTCATTTAGTAGTAATTCTCCTATGCCTTGTGCTGGTGGCCCAGCTGATGCAAATGATAATCCAAATGCCAGTATAAAAGGCAAATTTTTGGGACAGAATACTCTTAAGAAAAGTAGTGGTAAAAGCCGAAAGATTGGAGAAAGTCCTACAAGGTGCATGCAAAGTTCAATAGGTGAATTGTCTAATGATATTGAAACAAGAGAACGTGGAATTTCACTACCACCACAAAAACCAATGCCAACAAAAGAAGTTGGTGTAGGAGGTGGTGCAGAAATAAAACAAAAACTTAATATCGATCAATTGAAATTAACTGATTGGGAAAATGAACCTGCTTCTATTATGAGGTTGTATTTTGTTTTCACAAACCAGTTTAAGGATATTGCAAGTAAAGGAATGAAAAATTTGACAGGTGTTGCTGATGGCTTTATGAACGGAATAAAACTAGGATAAGAAATGCCAATACCCGTACATTTAATTTGTGGAAGATGTGGATCACTTGATGTTGAATTTGTTATAGGTAAACATGATGAAGAAAGTTGTGGTGTAAATATTAGCTGTAACAATTGTAGCGAATTAACTAGTGTAGAAACTGTTAACGAATGGAAGAAAGTACAGAGGGGATAAATGGTTTTTGCAAGTGGTGATACTCACATTCCATGGGATATTCATCGGTTATTAAATTTTGAGAAGTACCAAGAACTCACCAAGGATGATTATATGATTATTCTTGGTGATTTTGGTCTTATTTGGAAAGCCATTCCTGACATGAGAGAAGATTGTTGGACGGAATGGTTGAATGATAGACCTTATACAATTTTAGCTGTAGATGGAAATCATGAAAATCATTTTAGATTACGTGCACTTCCTACTCATAAAAAATTTGGTGGTTATGTAGGCAAAGTTTCTGCAAATATATTTCATCTGAGAAGAGGTGAAATTTATATTATTAATGGCAAAAAATTCTTTACATTTGGTGGTGCAGAAAGTTATGATAAAGCAACACGTTTTGAAGGAATTAGTATTTGGAAAGAAGAAGTTCCTTCAAATGCAGAAATGGAATATGGCTTAAAGAATCTGGAAAAACATAATAACGAAGTTGATTTTATTTTAAGTCATACAGCACCAAGAAAATTTATAAAAAGGTATTTTAAAGAATTGGGAATAAAAGATCCTGATGATATTTCATTAAATGATCCAACAACAAAATATTTGGATCATATTTATAAGACTGTGACATTTAAAAAACTTTATTGTTCACATTTTCATGATGATATTAAAACAAAAAAAATTCATATGTTATTTGAGAAAATGGCAAGGATTTGTTGATGGAATTTGAGTTTTCGTTTAATAGGAAAAAAGCAATAATGTATCAATTCTCAAGTAAAAAAAACCCTCACTTTTCAGGAACAGGAAATTTTAAAGGTTCATTAAAAGATGTAGATAGTGTTATAGATATAAGAGTAAATAAAATTGCAAAAAAATATGGTGTTAGTCCACCAAATGATATTATAAAAACTAAAATAAGAGAATGACATGATTAAAATTACAATTTACATTCATTCAAACAAAATATTAGAACAGGTTGAACTCCTTCTTAAAATAATCCCCAAAATTTATAAGATACTGTATACTAAAACATCAAAACTTATAGGACGTCAGGGTGGAATAATTGCTGATTCACAAACTGATGAAATATTTGCTGATTTTTCTGTGGAAAAGAAGGTTAAAACAAAGAGTAAAGAAGATATAAAATATTGTCATGTTTGTGATGAAGCTGCTGAATATTTAAGTAGTAATAAACTTAATAGTATTTGTAGTGGTAGCATATTGCATAAACAAATGTTGAGTAATTGTGAGATAGATAAAAAGCTTAAAAAATAATGGATGAACCATTAAATTTAGAAGAGATAAAAGCACTTGAAAAAACTGCACAAATGATGAGATTAGCAGGGAGTGATGTATTTTGGAGCCCTCAAGAAAAAGATGATTGGCTTGATAATATAGATAAAGAGATTGATGAAGCATATGTCAAATTACAGAGAACGAATCAAAATACCACATAATGGTGCAATAGATTTCAAGTTTTTTACCAAAAGAGGACCTAAAGAATTTGGCACATTTGTGGCAAAAGGATATGAGAGAGTTGTATTTGGTGGAAGAGGACCATATATTGAATTTAAAAAAGATCAAATTATAAGAAATAATATTTATATACCTGCAAATGCAGAGTGGAGACTTGACGAGGGTCAAGAAGATAAGATATATTATTATGAATATAGAACTAAAATAGATAATGTTATGGTTTACCTACAAAATAAAATTGTTGATTATGCTGACTATAAAGTAGGATTCATATATATTTCACCATTTGAATTGTATGATGAAAATGGAAAAGTATTAATTACAAAATTAAATAAAAAATGAGGAGAATATTATGGCTTCCACTATGATGACTATTCCTGAAATTATTAATGTTGGATATCAAAAAAGAAGTGATACATACACAGGCAAACTTGCCTATGTTGTTTATACTGATGTCAAAGGTAAACTCCGTAAAGAAAAAAGCTGGCGAGGTTGGTGTAGTGATCAAATTAAAAAAGATGAATTTAAAAATGAACCAACTGAAGGATTTGTATTAAACAAAGGTGTGGGTGGTCAACGACAAAGCTATGGATGGAATGCAAGAAATGAATATATTAGGGTGTATGATCCAAGAGATTTCGAGTTTGAAATTTCAGTTTCCAATTTACTTTTTATTCTGCAAGAGTGTAGTTCTATAAAAGGAAAAGGCCTTGAAGGTAAATTTGTATATTCATGGAATGGTGCTGACCTTATTCTTTTACCATGTTGTTCACAAGAATATACAGAGTGTGTTAAATACAATGAAAACATGGTAGCAAAAGTAACTAAAGATCAGATGGTTGAAGGTTGTACCTATCAAATGAAAAGCATGATCAATGTTATGTATCTTGGAAGACATCCATGGTTCTCAAAAGAATATGATTGGTCAGTTCCATCAAAAAATTATTTAAAATCTCTTGGTAAAAGACACATATTTTTGGATATAGATTCAAATCAAACTATTTATAAGGTTGAGAAGGGTTTTACAAACATTGCTAAACGAACTTCAGATGAAGCCATTGCAGATTATGCAAATGCTTATGAAAAAATGCAGAATAGTATTCATTGTTTGGTACCTACTGAAGTTGTCTTTAAAAAGATAACACTTAAAAAAGATCCATATAGTGAAGATGCATTTATTAAAAAAGATGATGAATATTATTCAGTCTCTGTAACTAAAAGATATTATCAAGATGGTGGAGGTTATGATGTTAGAATTGCAACAAATCCTTTTATTATTCCGGAAATAAAGGAAGGTTCAATTGGCAAATTAAATAAATTAAATGTTATAGGTTATACTAGTTGTAGTTTTAATAAAGAAATAAAATCATTATTAGAAGTAAATAAAATGGAATTTTATAGAATATTTTTAATAAATAGTAAAGGTGCTTCATACAGTTTAATATAAAGGAGATATGTATGTCAGTTAATGATGACAAAATCAAAAAACTACTAGGAGTTATTGACGAAAAACGTGAAAAATTGGGAACAAAACCCAGAATGATGCTTAAAACAAACGGTCTCATCAAATTTGACAACGGAAAAACTGTCAATATCAATACCATTAATTCATTAGTTGATTGTGTTCGTACAGTTGCAGAAATCATTACAGTTCGTGATTCATATAATAAAGCAGCTGAAGCATTGGATATTTATTTAATAGACATTCCTAAATTTAATGGATATTCTATTGAAGAATGGATTGAAGACTTCAAACTAAAAGTTAAGATTATTCAATGGAATATTGAAGATAAGAATATCAGAAATCTTGAATCCAAATTGAAAAATTTAAGATCAGAAGATCTTAAAACAACTGATGCCTTGGATGATATCTCTAAAGATTTAAACTTGTAGGGAAAACGATGAAAGATATCAACATAATGCATGTTTATAATGGCACATTTTTCAAGGATGGTGTTCAATATAAATATGATAGTTCATACAATACAAGAATTGTTTGCAAACAAGTAAGTGATCCAACAAAAACAATTCAATTTTCATGTTATGAAACTGTTCAAGTATCAGATGAAGAAGCAATAAAAATAAAAAAATTTCTTAAAATGGTTATCAATGATACCAAAAGAACTTTAAAAGAATATGAAGAAGGTATAGAATTATTAGATAAACAAAATGTGCCAGATGAGATTGTGATATGAGGATGAGACATAAAACAACTTCAAAAGGGTTTTTACCTTATGACAAAGCTTTGTCATCAGGTGGTTTATCAAAAAATAAGAAAAGAAAAAAGAAAATGGAAAGATTGTCAAGACGAATAAATAGAAGGAATAAAAAATGAGAACAAGAATAATAGCTGCATTTCCAGGTACAGGTAAAACATATTATCATGAAAAACATAAAGATACTACGTTGGATTCTGATTCATCACATTTTAGTTGGATCACAAAAGACGGTGAAAAGGTACGTAATCCTGATTTTCCAAATAATTATATTGAACATATAAGAAATAATATTGGAAAATATGAATTCATTTTTGTATCAACTCACAAAGAAGTTCGTGAAGCATTACTTGATAATTGTATATTTTTCTATTTAATATATCCTGATGAAGATAAGAAACAATATTTTCTTGATAGATATAGAAAGAGAAATAGCCCTGAAGCATTTATAAAATTACTTGATGATAATTGGGAAAAATGGATTAGAGAATGCGTATTTACAGAATATGGTTGTCAGAATAAAAGAATGACTTGGCTATCCGTCGAAAATGAATTACAACATATTGTAGCATCTGAACATGGTGATGTATTAGACGAAGATGAACAAGATTAAACAAGTGTGAACAAATACAGAAAGAGGGATAAACATGAAACAAGTAACAGTAAATAAAAAAGATCTTTTGGAAAAGTTAAAAGAAAACAGAAAACTGCATAAGAAATTGGTTTGGGAAGCACAAGAAGGTTTTAAAATTGCAGCAAAGAAAAAGCTTGAGCAGCTTCTAGAAAAAGTAAATAAGAATGAGATGGTTGATTTTAGAAAATTATATGAATTAGATCAACCAATGGACCAAACAAAAGAATATGATCGGGCCATTGAAATGTTAGAGATGGAAGTTAATGAAACGGTTGTTGTAACTGCAAATGAATTTCGTAGTTTTGTTCAAGATAATTGGGATTGGACAGATAGTATGCTCTTGTCGAATACTAAATATTTGAGTAGATAAAATGTCAGATATGTTAAGAATAGGACAACCAACAATTGAAGTACTTGATAGGGAGAATGAGTATCATAGAATTAAAGTTGTATTTCCGATGATTGATAAAAATAATATTGAAAAATATGTAAGAGGTGGCATAATTAAATTTACTGCTGAAAATTTTCCAATTAATCATCCGTTAGCAGATCTTTTGACAATACAATTCAGAACCGGGTATGAAGAAAAATATAATGAAGGACTTAGTAAAGACCAGTAAATATTTGAGTTTAATACTTCGACATAATCCTGATATTATAGGAATTAATTTAGATGAAAACGGATGGGCAAATGTTGATGAATTAATTAAGGGAATGGATATTTCTTTCGATATATTGGAAAATGTAGTTGAAAATAATAATAAGAAAAGATTTACATTTAATCCTGATCTCACCAAAATAAGAGCAAATCAAGGTCATTCAATTAATGTTGATCTTGGTTTGAAACCCATCGTTCCTCCAAGTAATTTATATCATGGAACTATTGAAGAATCTTTTAATTTAATTCGTTTATTTGGATTAAAGAAAATGAAACGAAATCATGTTCATCTTTCTCGTGATGAAGCAACAGCTTATAGAGTTGGAAAAAGAAGAGGATATCCCATAATTTTACATATAGATGCATGGAAAATGTTTAAAGATGATTTTCAATTTTTTCAATCTAAAAATGGTGTATGGTTGACAGATAACGTACCTTTCAAATATATTACAAGTGTAGTTAGAGACTTTATATTGGAGAAATTATGCTAAAAATATTTTATAAAACAGGTATTTATGGTTATCAAATGCAAGAACCAGAAATGGTAAAAGCCGGAATGGTTGCTTCATTTTGTGGTAATAGACAAATAAGAACTTGTAGACCAGGTAGATTACCATGTGGGTTTTTTATTTGTGATCTTGAAGAACTTAATAATCAACCAACGTTTAATTATCCTGCAAATTATAAAGCTCATATGACAATTGCAGTTGGTCAAGGAGAATATCAAACAGATGAATATGAAGATGGTACTTATAAGATAAATGATTTGCTATATTGTGGTGGGACAGGTAAGATTTCAAATAGTAGGATATATAGAGGAAATCCAATTATTGGTATTGTAAATAGTGTTGAAAAAAATATGATTGGATTTATAACAGTATTTTCTAATTTAGAATCATTAAGTAATTAGTATTAAACATGAAAATTTTTATGACCCTGATTTAATCGGTAAATATATTATTTGTAGTGAATATGGAACACATGGTGCACTTACTGTGTGGAAAGAAAAATATGGTAGTTTTAATAAGAAAGAAGAAGTCGAAAAAATAATACAAGATAAATCATGGTTGTTTATTAAGTTTATTGAAGAAAATTGTTTTCCATATAGAGAAATAAAAAATGGAAAATCTGAAAACAATGGTAGTTTTATTTCTTGTATTCGTAAATTAAGAGGATCTTAAAATGACAGTAGCTTTTAGACAAGATATTGATTGGAATGAAGTAAAAGAAAGACTTGAAAAAAGAAATATGTCAATGTATTATGTTGGTGGAACATTATCAATATCGCTTGATAGTAAAAGATTTGTAGCATTAAATTTAGATGGTGAGGGATTTGATCAAGATGACAATATATTACAGCAACCTGAATTTATAAAAAAAATAGTAAGAGATATTTATGTAGAAACAAAAGGTGAAACTCAATATTATAAAGATGAAATATTAAAAATTTAACTAAAGGAGATTAATTATGCAACATCCTAAAAAAGGTATAATTAATGTTGAAAAGTCAAAAGTAAATTTGGATATGAGTTTTGATATGCGTGATGTTATTGATATTTTGGTATCAGAACAAGAACAAAATATTGAAAACACACTTATGAATTTTAAGTTTGATCTTCAAAATGTTGAAGGCAAGCTTAAATTGAATGATAAAAAAATACAAGATTATATAAAAACTTTTGTAAAGAGTGAATATCTTGGTAAATTTGATGCTATTGAAAAAACGTTTAAAGATTTGGGACTTCCAGCATCTGTCAAGTTTGAAATTATGGAAGGAAGAGATATGCCAACTGGCCGTCCAAGATTGACACTCAATTCTAGCCAAGATTTTGATAACAATATAGAAAAAGTTGTTGTTGCACTTATCATTTGTAATACATCTTTTGATCGTAGTACTGTTGATGGTACTTTGACATTTTATCTTGAAACAGAATATGATGATACATTAAAAAGTATGTATAAAGAAAATGAAAAATTTAAAGATGAAATAAAAAATTTAAAAGAAGAAATTCGTAAATGCAAAGAACAATTATCTGGAACAGACAGATTGGTTAGAAGAGCAAGAGCAGCTGTTACTAAAAAGGCAGTCGGTGAAGATGTTGATTCATTGCTTGATGATTTCAGAAAACAATATCCACAAGTTGAGTTAAAAGCAATTGAAAATAAAAAATAATGGACAAAGTTCATTGTATAAAATGTGGAATTATTGAAGAATATAAAACGGTACCAAACCCATATTCACAAGATGGCAATGACTTCAAATATTCAAAATGTAAATGTGGTAGTTAACAACCACTCTGTATAGGACACGGTTGTATTGATGTTATAAGTTTGAGTTGTCTTAAAACAGTAGGATAACAATGGGTTATTTAAAAATTGGAAAAGAAATAGAAACAAATAATCCCACATTAATGTATCAAGTTATTGTAAGATATATACATGGTAATGATGATAAAAGAGAAACCGAAGTAGTATTGATAAAAGATGAAAGTGTGGTATTAGAATTTGTTGAAGTACTTGAAGAAATAATAAAAACTGCGAATAGAGAAAGAAGTCGTGTTGTAGTTAAATATCCTCAATTTTTTGATGATTTATATGTGGGTGATAGAAAATATAATGATGTATTTCTTCAATGGCCAGGTGATTGTACTTGTAATAGTATGTATCCATCTGCTCTAACTGATTATGAGATATTTTATTTTGATGAGAAAGGTATAAGATATAGGGTAAAATATGTCGAAACCAAAACTACGAGGTAAAACAAAATATGCTGCAATGTTAGATGATGCTAGTTATTGTGGACATAAAGATGGTAATATAATTGAACTTGATGAATTTGGTTGGGATTGTTGCTTTGTAAATGGTACAGGTGGTGTGGCAATTAATGTAAATGATAAAGATACATTAATTATAGATATATATCAATTAAAAGTATTATTTGAACATGCACAAAGTGTAATTGATGCAATGAAAGATATGGAAGAGGAAAGAATGGGAATAAAACAATGTAGATGTGGCAAGACTACAAATACTGCTGTTTGTGATTGGATTAATTCAAAAGATAATAGAGCAGATAAATGTTTTGCTGCTACAGATGAGAATGGAAAATGGATAAAAGGTTGTGCATTTGATAAAACGCCACTTTATATGAAGAAATCAATTGATGAGCTTTTAGATTTGACAGAAGAATGAAGATACATTTATTAGGTTTGGAATTCTATTTCTTTTTTGCATGGTATGATCTATGCTATGAATATAATATTAGATGGGTGTAACTGTAAACAATTTTATGAGGCTTTGGAAGAAAAATTGAAATCGCCCAACAAACAAAGTACGCCATTACCCTTTGAATTTGGGTACTGTTGTCGTAAGTGTGGTGAAACATTTAGCGGTGAGGCACTACCATTATTGCACAGATGCTAACGGCGCACTTGCGGGGAACGTTGCCTGCAATTAAACACTAAAGAGCAAAATTGTAGTTTTTCCGCCTAAGAGCAAAAGAGATAAAAAAATGATAAACGAAATAACACACGGCGACTGCTTGCAAGTTATGAAAGACATTCCCGACAAAAGCATTGATGCCATTATCACAGACCCACCTTATGGAACGACCGCTTGCAAATGGGACAGCGTTATTCCTTTTGAACCGATGTGGAAACAGTTGAATAGGATTATAAAACCTAATGGAGCCATTGTGTTATTTGGCAGTGAGCCATTTAGTAGTGCTTTGAGAATGTCAAACATTAAAAATTACAAATATGATTGGATTTGGGAAAAAGAAAGACCAACTAATTTTCAATGTTTAAAAAAACAAGTAGGGAAAGTACATGAAATAATAAGTGTTTTTTATGACAAACAATGTAAATACTATCCTATAATGAGTGAATCATGGTTGAGTAAAAAAAGACCTAATGTATCACATAAAAAATATAATGTTGGTAAAGAATTAAATGTTTTGAAACATACTAATATGAAAGCCATAAATAGTATTAAATTTAATGGAAAAGTAATATATCCTAGAAGTGTTATAAAGATAAATAGAAATCATAAAAATTTAGGACTTCACCCCACGCAAAAACCAGTATCTTTGATAGAATACCTTATCCGCACGTATACACTTGAAAACGAAACAGTATTAGATTTTACAATAGGCTCAGGAACTACTGCTATTGCTTGCATCAATACAGGGCGTAATTTTATCGGGATAGAAAAAGATTTGCAGTATTATGATATTGCAAACAAACGCATTAAAGACACGCTGGAACAGCAGACAACAGCCGCTACACGCCATGGGCTGGAATATTTATAGATACCAAAAAAAGACATGTGTATATTGGTATTCCAACTTTAATGTGTAGGATTTCAAGTTATCATAAACCTGTTCTGACTAAAAAAAGTTTTGAATCAGTTTCACAGAAGATGAAGACAGATAAAGCAAAAAAAGTATTGAAAGAAAGTCAAGAAGAAATAGAAAAAGAAAATGAACAGATATTAACTGAAGATGATTTAAGAGAATATAGAAAGGGTATTAAATGATGGATTTACGACAACTTATATATTGCAAACAGTTTAATGTTGATACTCAAATTAAATTACTTCATATTGCTGGTTCATCTACGTGGGTTGAAGATTTACTTGACTATATCCACGAATTAACTGATACTACTGTAGATGAGGATTGTAGTAAAGATTGTAGTGAAGTTGAAGATATTGTAAAAGAGTTTGGTGATTTCAAAACAGAAGTAAGAGAGATTATTATAGATATTTTACAAGATAGTCAAGGATCCCCACTTGCACAGGAAGATAGAAAAAAAATATATGAGATTGATTCTGATGATCTTGTTTCAAAACTAGCAGATGCAATTGATAAAATACTGAATAAAAAGATTGATTTACATAGGACAAAAGCCACAATTGGTGGTATTGAATGTCCAATAGATTCTTAAGGGGAATATATGCTTGAAATGGTTGTTGGATTTTTATTTGATGCTAAGCATGAGAATGTAATGTTACAAAAGAAAAACAGGCCACTGTGGCAAAAATGATGGTTAATTATTAAAAGAATAATACGGGTTTGTGGAGATATTACATCAATTGAATATTATAGTCCTTATATAAAAACTCTACATTATCCTAATGAAAATTATATATGTCGTGTAAAGCATTGTAAAAAGAAAAAGGTAAACGGTCGATGCAGTTTAATACTAATTAACCTTGATGTAAAGGACTTTTGTATGGATGCAGATATTAAAATTATAGATAGTTTTATGGGTGAATATAGATTTCTATCTAATTTTTGGCCTGTAAGGATTGAACATGAAGGTTTAACATATCTTAGTAGTGAAGCTGCATTTCAGGCTGCAAAAACACTTGATATGGAAAAACGTAATGAATTTACAGTAATGTCAGCAGGCCAATCAAAGAAAGCAGGACAATTTGTAGAATTACGTAAAGATTGGGATTATATAAAACGTAAAGTGATGTATGACATTGTTAAATATAAATTTTCAAACCATGAAGATTTAAGACATAAATTGCTTATTACACATAATGCTGAACTTGAAGAAGGAAATACATGGAATGATAGATTTTGGGGAGTTTGTGATGGTCAAGGATCAAATGTATTAGGTCTTATTCTTATGTTAGTAAGAGCTGAACTAAGAATTGAAGAGATACGTGATTTTCGTTTTGCAAAAAAATAAATAAAAATGACAAAAGAAGAATGGTTTGCATTACAAGTTGGTGATTTTGTAAAGATGGAAGGATCACTGATTTCAAGAAAGATACTTGATTTTAATAATGGATGTATTACATTAATGGCACTGAGAAGTACAAAATTTAATAAACTAACAACAGTTTATGCCAAGAATGATAGATATAAATTTACGAAGGTAGATAAGGAGAAATGTGATGCATGAAATTAATACAATAGGTATGGTTTTTTATTGTAAAGAATATCAGACAGATAAGGATTTTCTGATTTTGGATTCATATTTTATAGAAGCAAAGACTGAATCAAAACATGTTCTCTTTTATAATGATGATGGTGAATCCAAAATTTTTAGAAGTTGTAAAAATCTTGAGATAAAATATGGTGAGGAAATAATTGAAAGATTAAAAATTCCAATTGGAAATGTTGCAACAGTAAAAGACAATATACAAAGAGATACTAAGTGGCTTAAACTTGATGAAGATGAAGCATATAAAAAATTGCATGTTGAATTTAAAAAATTAAATGAAGAAAGTTCAAAAAGTATAAATCAATCAGTAGATAAATTGATAGAATTTATAAATAAATATAGAGCACAGAATAGAAACAAATTGGAAAAATTCTCAAAAAACGAGAAGACATGGCTTATAATGAATCCTTTAAAGAGTGATGTAAGAATAAAATTAAAGAAATTTATTATGGAGCATAAACCAAATATTATTGATGCTAAAATTTTTAATTATTGGAAAGATGAGTTTAAAGAAGGATGCGAAACTAGAGGTATAAGAGGTGTAGATTTCACAGCATATAAAGTAAAAGAGCAAATTCAAGGTGTCGGCGATATAGATACAAATTGGAATGGTGACATTGGTCCAATGGGTGAAACTGGAATTCAAAGTTATACTGGAATTCAAGGAATTACGGGTTGCATGGATAGAGGAGTACAAGGTGTGACAGGAACAAATAATTTAGAAGAATTATGGAAGAATGAAGAACGCTCATTTGGAAATGATGATTTTGATTGCAATACTTATTCAAGAAGTCTTGGATTTAAAGATAAAATTCCTAAAAAAATGTTATCAATGAAAGAAATGGAAAAACTTGTAAAAAGAAACAGACCAAAACCAAGGGCAGGCTATGGGTTTTAAGAGGAACAAATAATTTTGGTCCAGGTTAGGAGATTTAAATGGCTTTAAAAGTAGAAATATTAAAATTAAAAGATGATTATTTTCTATATATTGATGATTATCTATGGATGTGGGATATTGAAATAGAAAGGGAATTACAAAAGGAAATTGCAGATAAAGCTTATGGTAGTGTTCTTGTTGCAGGTTATGGACTTGGTATAGTTCAAAAATATCTTGAAAAAAATCCAAATGTCAATTCAGTTTTGACTATTGAAAAATATGCAGAAGTATTTGGTGCAAATTTAAAAACATTTGGAGAGATGCATGGACACGTTCATATTTCAGATTTTTATACATTTACTACTGATAAGAAATTTGATTGTGTGATTGGTGATGTGTGGAAAGAAATACATCCTAAATGTTTGGATGAATATAAGAAATTTAAGATAAAATCCAAAGAACTCTTACGTGATAATGGTCAGATATTTGCATGGGGTCAGGAATACTTTGAATATTTAATTGGGAAAGAAGGATAATATGAGTTTAATTATGGTAGATATTGAGGCAGATGGACCAATACCAGGTGATTATTCAATGGTTACATTTGGTGCTGTTGTTGTTGAACCATCTTTATCTAAAACATTTTATGGTGAATTGAGACCAATATCAGATAATTGGATACCTGAAGCATTAGGTGTAGGAGGATATACAAGGGAACAAACAGAAAAATTTAATGATCCATTTGATGTCATGACTGAATTCAGATATTGGATAAATAAAAATAGTGTAGGAAGGCCTGAATTTATTTCAGATAATAATGGATTTGACTATATGTTTATGCATTGGTATTTTCACCATTTTCTACAAGAAGATCCATTTGGCCATACTTCAAGAAATTTGAATGATCTATATAAGGGTTTAATGGGAAATATGAAAAAGAGATTCAAGCATTTGAGGAAAACAAAACATGATCATAATCCTGTTAATGATGCAAAATCAAATGTTGAAGCATTATTAAAAATGCATGAAATGGGTTTAAGCAATTTGGATATAGAATGAAACTAACTAAAAAAGATATAGATAAAGGGGCAATTAATTTTGTTCTTGATGCATTTTCAACAGTTGAAACTCATGATTTAAGAGTTGCAGAAATGGAAATTGGCATAGATTTCTATGATATATTAAAAGAAAAAGATATGCTTGATGAATTTGAAGGTAAAGAAATGATATTTGGTGCTATCATCGTAAAAATAATAAGGAATGGATTTATTGTAGTAAAATCAGATAAAGAATTTAATCATGAAAATGTTTTATATCGTTATATAAATGAACCTTATAATGAATTGGATTATCAAAGATTTCATGATGTATTACATCCAATATGCAAAATTTGTAAGACTATACAATACAACATTCTCCATTAGGATAATATCAATGACAAAATTACTTAATAAAACAAAGAGTGAAATGATAGAAATGATAAAAGATTTATTTGATAAAAATAAACATAAATTTTCAAAGAAAAGTTTATTACTCATATATCTAGATATTGAAAAAAGAATTGATAGAAATGGAAAGGGTAAAGAAAAATGATTACGGCAGTATATGCATTTTCAGGTGATCCAATAACTTTTGGACATATTGATATTGTTGAACGAGCTTCCAATGCATTTGGAAAATTAATAGTTGCCATTGGAAAAAATCCCAATAAAAAATATACATTCAGCTTGGAAGAACGAGTTGATATGGCAAAGAGATCACTTGCTCATATTCCAAATGTAGAAGTAGAATGTTTTCATGGATTACTTGTAGATTTTGCATATAAGAATGGGATATCTGTAATCATAAGAGGTGTAAGAAATGTAAGAGATATGATTAATGAAAATGAATTATTCTATATTAATATCAGTCAGAATAAAAATATTGACACATTCTTTTTGCCATCTGGTATAAACAAAATTCATATAAGTTCATCAGCCGCAAAAGCTTTACAAGAAGAACAAGGATTTCTTCATGAATATGTACCATTATGTGTTAAACAGAAACTCGAAGGTAAGATGTCACATCAAAGAATTGTTGGAATAACTGGTGGAATAGGATGTGGAAAATCATATGTTGCTAATAAGCTTGTAGAATTTATTGAAGAACGAGGATACAAGGCACATAATATAGAATTAGATGAAATAGGTCACAATATTTTGACAGGTCATGATGAATTATCACAAATAGTGATTCGTGAAATTATCAATGAATTTGGTGGATTAGGTGGTGCAGATATTCTTAAACTTGATGGATCAAGTGAGATTGATAGAAAAAAACTTGGTGAAATTGTATTCATTGATACTGATAAATTAAAGAAGTTGAATGAAATAATGCGTGAACCAATACTCACAGAATTAAGACAATATATTTATAAGAAGAAAGGTATTATATTTATAAATGCTGCATTAATTGCTGAAGCAGGATTAGGATATTTATGTAATAATAATGTGATTTTTGTCAAATCAAATTCTCAAATGGCTGCATTAAAAAGTAGAGGGTTAACGGAACTGCAGATAGACAGAAGAATTAGATGCCAAATGACAGTAGAAGAAAAAATGATGGCAATTTCTGATGAAATAATGAAAGCACAAAATGGAAACATATTTCAATATGAAAATAAATTGGAAAATAAAAATGAAAAGGATGATTTAGAAAAATTATATCATAGTTTACTTAAGGAAATACAATGAAAAAATTAACTGATGTTATGAGAGTTTCATATAGTATGAATGAGATGGAAGGATATTCAAAAGAAATTATTGATTTTTTTTGTGTAAGGATAATGGAAATAAGGGTAAATGAGGAAATAACAAATATTTATCTTCCATTTGATATCTATGAAATATTATCATTATGTTTAAGAAATGATTTAAGATTTGATATAGAAGCAAACTGGCAAATGATAAGGGCAGGACATGTTGGTGCATTATTAGGTGTGGGTTTTAATATCTATACAAATTCTCCAAATGATGAGAGATTGAAGAACTATATTTTTTATAGTACAGTTGATGAGAGATGGTTGACATTTGAATAAAGGTTAATTATGGATGAAGAAAAGAAACCAGAAAATCTTCAAGATTGTTTAGATATCCTAAATAAAAATTATAAAGAAGGTGGCTGGCATGAATTTAAAAATATGGATGAGGAAGATGCAGTAACATGTTGTCATCATAGTACTGGAAGAAACATGAGGAATAACTGGAATCTATGGGATGACACTTATCCTCTTGTTCAATGGTTTAATCGTATAGGAATAAAGCATGCTGATGATATGTCTGGTATTATCATAGCAAGCTTTCATCGACAATTGAATGGGAAACCCCTTGACTTAGACGGTCAGGTTATAAGATATAAAGAATATTGGGCAGATGTTGAAAATGGAATATTAAGAATTCCAAAAAAAAGTGCTTTAAATAATAAAAATATACGTATAGATTATTTAGCATGTAAAAAACCAGATGATAGAAGAGAAGAGAAACCAGGATGGGTGGTTAAAGAAGTGATTGGTATTGGAATAATTAATGAATATGCTGTTTTACCTTGGTACAAGAAGATGAAATATATGAGATTCTATACTGATTTTTTCCATAAAATTATAAGAAAAATAAAATTGAAATGATGAAAGAATTAATGTTTATATTTGCAGTTCTTTTTTATATTGGCACGATTGGTACAATAGTTATAGTAGGTGGATATGGTTTGGAAACTGTAATTAAATGTATTTGGAAAGGACCGAAATAATATGTGGTTAGCAATACTAGGTTTTTGTGCATTTCTATCATTAGGATGGTGGATTGTGACATTAGGATTTGTGGTATGGGCATTTATTCTTACGGATAAAGATTGCTGGGGATGGGCAATTACAAGTATGATTGTATATTTCTTATTCTTAAATTTTATGGCAGGATTAAATATTTTAGAATTTGCGGCTTATCATCCAATGAAATTTTTAATAGGCATAGTCATATATTTTATTATTGGGTTTATTTGGTCATTTCCTAGATGGTGGTTATTTGTTAAAGATGTGGCTGAACAACATTTAAAAGAAAAGAAAGAATATTTTAGAAGACATAAGCCAAATAAAAAATCAACTGAAGAAATACAAATAAAAGCTGAAAAAGAGATTGAAAGAAATTGGAAAGAATCAATATCACATCGTATTAATAAACCAATGGCATTGGATAATAAAAATCAAATCACAATGTGGATAATTTATTGGCCTTTTTCACTTATATGGACATTTATAAATGATGGTGTAAAAAGATTTATAAGACATATTGTTACAAAATTTCAGAAATTATATCAGAAGATTTCAGACAGGGCATTTAAGAATATTGATACAGAGATTGAGGAGGAATAGATGTTTTATGCATTGATTGCAGGCAGTGGAGGATGTGATTATACAATTGATTGTGGTAAAACATTCAAGATTTTAAATGCAGATATCAGAGAAGATGCAGTTGAAGAATGTATTAAATTATTTGATGGATATGGTGGACAAGAAAGAGTTGATGAGATTCAACTTATAGAGGTAGCAACTCATGAACTTATTGATTTGGATAAAGTAATAAGGGACAGAGAAGAAACTGCTGATTTGGAAAAAAGAGAGAAACAGGAAAAAAAGGATAGAGAAGAGTATAAAAGATTACATGAAAAGTATGGAAAGGATAATACATGAGAAATAAAGGATTTACACTCATTGAATTGATTATTGTTATAGTGATATGTATAATTATTGGAGTTACTATGATAAGTATCTTTAAAAAATCAAGTGATAGTAAATTTACCATAACTAATGGTCAAATGAAAGTTGAAACGCAAGATAATTATGATAAAAGTTATGAAGATCAAATGAATAAACAAGATGACAAGAATTATGAGGCAATTGTATATGTTGATGGGAAAGAAGTCAAAAGATATGATGTTAAAAGATATACGAAAACAAATGAAGGATACACATTATATTTGAGAAATGAAGACAAAAAAGTTCAAGTTCCTGCATCTACAATAATTGAAGAAAAATAATGAAAGCAAAATTTAAAGATATTCTTAAACTCCCTAATTTTGAATTCCTGAAATTTAAAGTCAATGATATTTTTTATGCAATAAATAAATGTGTTAAGAATATTAGTAATAAAAATGAACACGCACTTAAATTATTAAATGAAACCAGTTCATTAACTCATGTTATAAATGTTGATGATGAAATTGAATATGATTTCATGCAAGCACAGGCAAAAATAAAACTTATATGTGCAGTATGTGATGCTACAAAAGAAGAAAATTGGGGAAATACATTTGAAGCTACACAAGTAGTAATTAATTCTGTAGTTAAAGAGCTAACAGCTTTTTGTAAAAACTATGCAAATATTCCAATGCATACACATGAATGTAGTAAAAATAATTACGGTTTACTCAAAGCAATAGGCTTTAAAATAGAAAAAGTCTTTTGGTGGAGTGATAATTAATAATGGCATGTGAAAAATGTGGTGGATATTATTGTTGTAAATGCGATCTTCTTACAGTTAAATATAAAATTCGTATAATAAAGCTTGAACTTGACAGTCTTGAATTACAAAAGATCAAATTGAAAGAAAAACATGCCAAACATGATCATCATCAAGATCAAAAAATTGATGAAGAATTATGGGAACCATTTAATGGATTAAAAAAATTGAGGTAGATTATAAATGAGATTATATTCAATAAATGAAGTATTTGGTCCTGTAGATTGTGAAATTCCAGTAATCGGAAAAGATAAATGTGGAAAAGAAGCCTGGACTTTTATACTTTCCAAATATGAGGATTCAATTCTACTTAGAAAAGAAGGGTATGAAGCAACACAACAAATATTTGAACAAAGTCTTGGAACTGCAATGTGTGGTCATCATTTGGATCTTTTGTTTGATAGAAAGAAAACCAAGAAACCTGAAGATGTTAAAGTATCTTCATTCAAAATCGATTCAAATCAAATGATAAAGATAGAAGATATTAAAGAACGAAGATTTAATGTTGATCGTGCAATAGAAGATGCGAAAATAGTGAAAACAAAAAGTGATGAAACATTATTATTTATGCGTTGTTATTGTGGTCGTGAAGTTAAAATTACAGAAGATGGTATAACTACATATTTGCCTGATTTCAAAGAAATACATAAAGGAAAATCACAAGCGGCAAAAAATTATGAATTGGATGTAATGTTGGTTAAAGCTTCATTTGCTATTAGATGCACATGTGGAAAAGATATGACTGGGACATTTGTAAGGCGAATTGAACCAGAAAGAAAATATTATATAGGATCAAGTCCAAGAAGATTTGAAGCCATTCAAGGGATTCAAGGAATAACAGGAATATAAAATGATTAATGATAAATTACGTGTAATTACAAAATTATGCAAGCTCATTGAATTAGTTGCAAATGATGTGTTTATTAAAGAGACAGTATATGATGAAGAAAATGATATGATATCATATAAAATAGTTATTGATAAATCAAAATCAAATAGTGAAACTGAAGAATGAAAAATGGATAATCAAATTTTTAATGTAAATGGTAAAACTAAAGAAGATTTTGAAGTAGCAATTAAATTAGCAATAAAGATATCTGGTTATAAAAAAGTAGCTGGTTATAAAATTACGGAAAAAGGTTTTATTTTATTATGGTCTGATAATAATGAAATTAAAAACATAAAAACTTTCCCTTTCGAAAATGACATTGATTTGATAGCAAAAATTATTTGGCAATGGTTACAAGAAATTGAAGATCATACATGGTTTGAATACACACATTGGGAAGGAAATTATGATCATGATGGTCATAACACTATTGGATGGATAGTATACACTGAAGATTGGGGTAGAATTGAAGGTGAAATTTATTCAATATGTGCTGTGAAACCAGCATACCTTTGGCATGGTAAATAATTATTAATAAATCCAAACATAATAAGAAGATAGAGAATGGAAAAAGAAAAAGAATCTTTTAATATAATATTTCTTGATATTGATGGTGTTGTTTGCACTTTAAGAAGTCATTTTGCTTATGAACATGATTTTTTAATGGAAGCATGGGATATTACATGTTGTCAAATGATTGCACAGCTTTGTCGAAAATATAATTGTAAAATTGTTGTATCATCAGTATGGAAACATGATAAAAAATGTAAAATGTATTTAGGGATTTATGCTTTATTAGATCACTTATATGGTTCAAAAAAATTATGTAATTCTGATGATGAAGAAAATAAAGATTGGAGAACAGGTGTATTGGAAGGAATAAGAGGGAATGAAGTAAAAGAGTGGTTGGATAGACATCCTGAAGTAGATAAGTATGTGATATTAGATGATGATTCTGATTTTTTAGAAGATCAAAAACCATTTTTTGTGCAGACAAATTCTGATGATGGATTTTCAGCAAATAATTATATGGCAGCAGAGAAAATATTGAAAGAAAAAGATGAAGAAAAAGAATAACTATTATTTATATTATAGACATGAGTTTATTGAACATATATTAGTAATGTATCTTAAAGGAATGCCAATAAATTCTATAGCTGTATATTTTGAAATGGCAACAGAAGAGATTAATTTTATACTTGATCATTATGCACCATATTTAGGATGATATAATGGATTATATAACAATACTCACATTTTTTAATACTTGTATATGTCTCATTTTTTGTGGTGTTATTGTAAGTTTTGTTATTAGTAAATACAGAGAAAAACAAGAATTGAATAAACTTGAAGGTAATTGGAAAGGTAATAAAAAACAATATATTAAAGATTATAAACTACATAAACAACTTATAAAGGAAAAGATGAACGAATATCTTGAGACATATTTAAAAGTTTGTTGTTTTAATTGTAGAACATTTGATGATAAGGCTACTGATGATTATTTTTGTGTAGTTGAAGGACAATGTCCAGGTGAAGATTTAACAAAGTCTGAAAAACTATGTATATTAGAAGATAAAGATAATTTGTTGAAAAAGATAAAGGATATAACAGAAAAAAGAGGTTATTAAATTATGACTGAAAATGGTGAATCAAGAGGAAAACTTGGTGATATGAATCAAAAACCAAAACCAGTAAGACAATTAACTGAAGATGATATTGTTGAAAATCCTGAAGAATTTGATGGACTTAGATATTTTGAATTATCAAAAGATCTTGAAGAAAAGAATATTGAAGAAGCAAATATTATTGACAAAAAAATAAAGGATAAAGCAGAAAAAGTTGAATATAAGATGACGGATAATGATGTGACATTTACTATATATGCTGCATTTAAACATAGACTTCCTTATAAAGATAATATACCACCTGAATGGATAATTGATGGTGAACAATATAAAGATGATCATGGTTATTATGTGCCTGATGCAGGATTTTATATTCATGCTGATTTTAAATTTAGCTGGACAGATGATGATCTTATGGCACAACTTGGAACTAGCAAATTAAGAAGTGGTTTATATTTATTGCAAAAGGTATCTGAGTGGGAAACGGATGATAATTGTATTGAAGCTCGTATTTCTAATGAGATAGATTAATATGACTGAGATCGAAAAGAAAACAAATGATATTCATGCTAGAATAATGACAAAATGTAATGAAAGAATGCCAGCTTTCCATGAATTATTTAGAAGTGGAAATCTAGATTCTATGATACTTTCTGTTGCTGAAGTTATGGCCGAAGAAATTGAAGCATTGGATAAAAAGAAAGCTAATTTTGAACGGAGAAAAAAATAAATGAAAATGGATGAGTTGCATTTGACACCAATAATGATTACTGGATGGGAATCATCAATTGTTGTAGATGATAATCATATTGAATTAAATAATGTGACAATGCAAGCAGCAATAGACAAAAAAAATGTTGAAATTAAAGCAGCATCTCTGGTAATTACAATAAAATGAAACGATTAATTGAATATATAATTTATTGGTTTAAATGGTTTTTCTATCTAAGATTTAAATATAAAAAAGAAGAAAACAAACACCATAAAATATTGAAAGAAATGTTGAGTACAAAAGAAGGTAAAAAAAAATTATCAAATATGTTGATTAATGATATTGAGAAACGTCGTAATTATAGACGTTGTATGCCAGTTCAACCTATTCCTGATTCATATTTAGATAAGGATAAATAAAATGACCGTAAAAGGAACAACATACTTTGCAAAAACAAATATATCTGAAAGATTAATTGATTTATTAAAAGAACATACAACAGGAAAAAAGAATTATAAACGGATGTTTAAAGAGTGGTTGTTACATGTTAGATGTTTTTTTCAAGGTCATCAAATGACTAAAGATATATGGAGAAGTGGAACAAATGAAAATTGGTATGAGGAAAAGGATTTTGAATATCATGTTGGATGTAGAAGATGCCCAAAATTTTATACTGAAAAACCATAGGAGACAATATGCCAATAACTGTTGAGTTTAATAGAGAAGAGTTATATGAAATGCATTTTCATCTTGCAAAAGGGAATGAAAGATTAAATGATGAAGAAGCTAAGGAAAAAGCTAATAATATTGTAATAAAGCGTGAAAAAATGTTACGAGAAATGGCTGAATTTATGAGTGTAGATCATATAAAATATGAAGATCATGGAAAAGCTGAAACATATACAGCATTTAAAAATGGAAAAGCACTCATATTTAATGTCGGTGGAAATAGTTTTGATGGTGGTTATATGAGTTGTGATGTTGTTGAATTGGTTGAAGAGGTTAAGAAATGAATGTTGTAGCAAATTTTAAAAAATATATGATTGAACATCATTCTACAAATATGGGTCCAGATTATTCAAAGACAAATGATCCAGAAGATGATATTTATAGGGCTCTTGCAGTCTTGATAGCTGATACTTGTCGACATGATATTGGCTTAGATGAAATACCAAAAAAACCATTTTGTAAACTTGTGATGTGTAATTCGAATCCATATTTCCAACAAATATTAAAAAATGATATTGTGTTAAGGGAATTTGATAGAATATATGAATTTATGGTTGATACATGGAATGGAAATTTTGATGATATAAAATTGAAGGAATTAGATGAGTAAAGATGCACAGAAATACATACAATGCCGATTAAAAAAAGGTTATATGATACGAACTGCTTGGATACCTGAAAATAAAGCAGAAATTGGCAAAATATTAAAGATAAAAAATGAAAATGGTTGGCTTGTGACAAATACATTCTCTACATTAGATAGGGTAGATGTTAAAATACAAGAACGAATACATAAAACGCATAGAGATGCAACTGACATATGATGCTTATTAAAACAATGAGAGTATTGGAACAAACAAACTCCATAAATAATATACCTTGTAGATTTTTATTTTTTGAAATATATAAAAAGGGTATAAAATGTCAAATAGAATTTGTTAAAGGTGCAGGATTAACAATTGATATGCTTAAAAATTATTTAGAAGACAAAGGACTAAGACCATGTATAGGAATTTTGGAGGATGGTATTCTTATAGGTTCTAATGGGTTTTCTTTGGCTGATAAACAATATGCAAATTTATATTTTTTCAAGGCAATAGATATTGCAGAAAATTTAAAAATATAATGACTAATATATTGAAATCAACTTGGGGTGGTCCTAAAAAATTTCAACCTGATGATTTAGTAAAATTTAAATATGACCAAGAAATATCTTCATTTGAAGACAGAGATGTTCATAATTGTCTTTTATGGACATGGATGTATATAAAAAAAGGTACAATAGCACGTATAACAAATTTTAATATCAACAAGCTTGATGCTAATGAAGAATACTACAGAGTTTTGTTTGATGTTAATTATAATATTGCTATAAAAACTGATGTTCCTGAATCTAAACTTGAACTTTTGCATAAGGCCAAAAATGTCAAAGAAGATAAAAAAAGTAAAAGTGCTGAAGAAAGTAGATGAATATATAGTTTTTATTGAAACTGAAAAAGATGTTGGTTTGAGTTTTATAATAAGTGAATTTGCAAGATTTCAACCAAGAGGTATAAATAGATTATTTGATCAAAAAAGATATTTTGTATCAGGACCAAATCCAAGATACCAAGATATTATGAATAAAGACGGTAATTTTATATTAGGAAAAACTCTTGATGAAGCAATTGAAAAATTAAAAGAAGCATTTAAGCAGGAGTAGAATATAATGCCAACAATCAGAAGACATGTACCAAATTGTGTAGATATGGATGATGAATGTAATCCAATAGAATTTTCAACGGTAGAAGAATTATTGGATATATCTTTTGTAAAAAGTTTTAAAGATTATGATGATTTCCACAAATTTTCTATAGCAGATCGTTTTAATGGTCCAAGTTTAATGGCAGAATATAATAAAGGTAAAAAATGGTGGGTTATTGGTCATATTGATGATGCTTCAAGTATTGATTTACCTGATTGGAAAGCAGTAGATTAAATGAAATATAGAATACTTTCAAAAGATACTATAATAAAACCAGTTTTCAAATCATATGAAGAATTTGAAAAATGGAGAGATGATTTTAACGAAAAAGTTAAAGACAAATTGGAAGAGAATAGAATAAAAAGGCGTGAATGTAATCGTTTTCATGCTTCAGGTGGAAGAGATTAAGGTGTTAAATCAACTAGATAAATATAAAAAAGTATCAAACGACGGCACCATCAGAAATAAATTTGGAAATTGTAATTATGCATTCGAAGATGATTATGTACATATCTATAATCTTTTCGTTTATCCTAGATTTAGGAAACAAGGAAAAGCAAAAAAAATTATACAAGCTGCAATTGAAGCAATACGAAAAACAGGATATAGAGGTACAATACAAATTGTTGCAAATCCTAAAAACGATAGCATTAGTTTAGAAAAACTTATTTCATTTTATGAAAATATGGGACTTGAAGTTTTTACATATTATGGTATATGTATATGAACTCATTTGTCTTGAACCATTAAACTAAGGAGATTATTATGTGTATCCAAAAAATTCTTATACTATTATCTATACTTCTATTATTTGGCTGCTACAACAAAACTACAGTAAACCTTGCAGTTAAAAGCTGTAACTATCCATTCGAACAAGTCAATGAAACAATACCAACACTCAAAAATAAAAACGCTACACTATACCTGCAAATAAAAGAAGAAGATATTGGTAATGAACAATTAAATAATGTTATTAATACAATAAAACAAAATGAACTTAAGTTTATTGTTTGGCCTCTTCTTAAAGAAGAACAAGGACCATGGGCAAATGAACACAATTATAATATATTTAGTGAACTTGTTTATAAAGTAATGGATTATTTGGAAGAGATGGGAGTAAAACCTGAATATGTTGTGGTTAATATGGAAAATTCAGCTTCACAAATGAATGCCATAAAATCATATGTGAAAGATAAGAAATATAGAGAAGCAATAGAATTATTGATGACAAATATGAATAGTGATCTATTTAATAGAGGTGTTCAAGGATATAAAGAATTGGTTGATATGTTACACAGTAAGGGGTATAAAGTGATGATTACAACATATCCATTTATGATAGATGATTTTAAAGATGGTGATCCTGACATCCAAGATTTGGCAAATGTCCCAATATCAGGTATAGATTGGGATGCATATACATTTACACCATATAGAACAGCATATAGTGGAGATTTTAGTGTTACATTTACACCTTATATCGTATATGAGTATGCAAATGCTGCTAAGGATTTATTTAAAGAAAAAGCACGAATTGCATTAGGTATAATTGGTGACAGTGAACACGGTACAGGATTTACTTCACCTGAAGATTTAGATAAAGATGTCGCAGCTGCGAAAGCGGCAAATATATCTGAAGTAGATTTGTTTCATCTTGGTGGAATGGAGAAAAATGGTGGTGTTGCAATTTGGTTGAATGCTGGTGTTGAAGCAAAAATACCAGATATTGATTTGAAAGTGATAGCAGCAAGAGCATTTGTCAGATCACTTGACAAAATATTGAGTGACAAATATGATGAAGGCAAAATGAATAAGATTATAGATATGTTGGATAGCTTAAAGATAAACAAATAATATTATTTAGTGACATTATGTCACTAAATTTGGAGGTATAAAATGTGTGATGATACAGAAATAAAAGATGCAAAAATTACTCTTACAACACCAACAGAATTATTAAATGTTAAGTGTAAATGTGGAAATGAATTGAGTATAAATGGAAAACAACCAGGATGGGTAGTAAATTTCCATACAGGTGTGGATTTTAATTGTCCATGTGGAGAAGTATTATCAATTAAAATTAGTGAGTAATATTATGGATCAATCTTTTAAATGTGAATGTGGTCAAGATAAACTATTTTGGTTTGGTGAATTTTTAAGATGTCCATTTTGTTCTACCCAATTCAAGATGATTGGTCGTAAAGGCAAAAGGGAATTTTGGTTGCGAAGATATAATTTAAAGTTAGGTATATATGATAGAAATTGGGAGAAGATTCAATATGAAAGTTGTAACATACGAACAGAAAAGAATAGAAAAAATAATTAAGCAATTTGATGTTGCCTCAACTGTGCCTGCCTGGATATTTGCAAATCATACATGTGAAGGTTGCTACTGGGGAATTGATGAAGATAATAAAGGGGATATCAATACACAGAGTGTGGTGATTGCTAAATCTGGAGATACTAAATATACATTTCATGAGACATGTTTTGAATGTGAAAAAGTAAAAAGGTGGATACGATGAAAAGACCAATACAACCATATTGTCCAACTAGGTGGGATTATCAAAAAGATTATCGTGATGAATTAATTTATAGAAAGACATTTGTTCATGAAGATGTTGATAAACAATGTCTTGAAGATAATTATTTCAACGAAGAAGGTTTGGGAAAACAGAATATTCATGATCTTGGATATGATAATGAAATAATTGATCTTAGTTCATTTCTCTCACAATTACCAGTAATTTATGATTCTTCAAGGATTAAAATTTATTTGAGAAGACCAAGAATGATGGATTATTTTCAAATAGAAATAGTAAATGAAGTTCCAATAGATAAAAAGAAACAAGCTGATGAATATAAGACAGCATTAAAAAAATATGGAAAAGAATTACAGACATACGAGGAAAAGAAAAAAAAATATGATGAATGGGAAAGACTACAGAAAATAAAACAACATAAAAAAGAAATTAAAAGGTTAGAAAATGAATAGAAGAGGATTCTTAAAATTCTTAGCTGCAGTACCAATTGCTTTAGCTGTAAAGCCCCCAAAAAAGAAACGACGTGAACCAAAGTTTAAAGTTTCTAAGCCATGTATTGATAATAAAGAAAGATATAAGGAAATGTATAAACATATGGATGAACTGGTAAAAAAAGCAGTTAATGATATCCAGGCAATAGAAGATGCAAGAGCATTTGGAATGTTAAAATTAGCATATAAACCACCTTTATATAGGTCAAGGACTTATGATGGAAAAATTAAAGGATAAAGTGTCTTTTGTTGGAAAAATTGAAACAATTACAATGATGGATTTTCGTGCATCTCCAGGAGAAATATTAACCTCGGTAGAAATAGGTGAAACTTTTATAGTGACAAGGAATAAAATACCTATTGCAGTATTATCTAAAATGCCTGGTAATATGCTAACTACTGTTGTTGATAAAAAAGGTAAAAAATCATATAAATTATAAGGATAATATAATGAATAGAAAAAATTGTCAATGTGAATATTGTGAATGTGAAGGTGATGAGAAGAGTTGTCCATCTCTACAAAAAATATCTCAACTTAATGACATAATAAATGCAAAGACTCTTAATAAAACAATTACGGCTAAGGCAACTTGGAGTTGTCAAAATGGTAGTGAACCATTTATGGCTATGTTTGAGATATTAAGAAAAGTGGGAGTATTTGTATATGAAGCACCAAGTTGTTTGGAAATAGAAAGATTTGGTGTTATAGTTTCAAATAAAGAATTGACAGAAGAACAAGTTATTGAAGCGGATAAATAATTTTTTTTTAACTAACAAAAGGAGGCGTCAATGAAATTGGCAGCCAGAGTAAAACGTTTGCTTGCAGCAAGTGCAAGTGGTCTCATCAAAAAACTTGAGAATATGGCTCCAGAAGAAGTAGCCGCTCAGTCAATTGGAGAAATTGACAAAGTAAAAGATGAGGTTCGAGGTGAACTTGGTAAAGTAGAAGCAGAAAAACATGTTACTACAAAACAATTGGAAAGGGCAAATAACTCGCTCAAAGATCTTAAAGAACAGATTGAAACTGCAATTAATGAAAAACGTGATGATCTTGCTGAAGCAGCAGTTGAAAAACAAATGGACTTTGAGAATCAAATTCCAATCCTCAAAGAGTCATTAAAAATTGATGAAGCAAAGATTATCGAACTCAATGGTTTTATTGAAGCTTTAAATTCCAAGAAACGTGATATGAGATTGGAACTTAAAGAGATCAGAGAGTCGAAGGAAATTGCATCAAAAGATCTTGAATCTAAGGTTGAAAAAGCAGAAGATGCATTTGCCGATATTGTCTCAAGAGTTGGTGAAACTGTTGATGTTGAGCAAACCAAAAAACTGAATGAACTGGAAGGATTGACTCACAAAAAGAAGGTAGAGGCTAGATTGGCAGAAATCAAGCAGAAGATGAAAGGATAGTCTCATGCTGGAACTATTTCTTGCAAGTGAAAATATGGTATTTTCAATATCACTTGTCATTATGTTATTGATAGGTGTTGTTGAACTCATTTCAGCTGGAGCAGCATCAGGTGTTTTAGATAATATTATTCCTGATTTTGATGGTGATATTGATACAGAGGTAGATATTCCTGCTTTGTCAAAATTATTGGGATGGATAAGACCAGGAAAAGTTCCAATATTAATATATCTTATTGTGTTTCTCATGACATTTTCACTTGCTGGTTTTATTGGTCAATCAATTGTTAAACATATTATCACTATTTATTTACCATGGTTTTTAGCTGTACCTGGTGCATGTTTTGTTGCAATATTTATATCTCGCATAGTAACACTTATAGCTAGTAAGGTTGTAATAAAAGATGAATCATCAGCTGTACCAGTTAAAAATTTTATTGGTAAAATTGCTACAATAACCATAGGAACTGCTAGGGTTGGATGCCCAGCAGAGGCAAGATTAAAAGATAAATTTGGACAAACACATTATGTTCAAGTAGAACCTGATGATGGTAATGAATTTAAGCAGGGATCAGATGTTTTACTTGTAAGCAAAGAAAAAGGAATTTTTAAGTGCATAAAAAATACAAACGTTAACCTACAAAAATAGGAGGAAGGATTTTTATGGAAAATTTAATGCCCATAATTATAATATCAGTCATAGTTCTTGTTGGATTATTTATTATCGGTATGATAATGGCAAGAATGTATGTCAAGGCTTCTCAAGAAATGGCTTTTGTGCGAACAGGTCTTGGTGGGAAAAAGGTTATAAAAGAAGGTGGTGCTATTGTACTTCCTGTTCTTCATCAAATTATTTGGGTCAAACTAAGTACACTGAAACTTGTGGTTAGCAAAAAAGATGATGATGCTCTTATTACAAAAGACAGAATGCGTGTTGATGTTATATCAGAATTCTATTTAAGAGTCAAGCCTGATGCAGAATCAATTGCCACTGCTGCTCAAACATTAGGAGATAGAACACAAAATATTGAAAGTCTTAAAGAATTGATTGAAGGTAAATTTGTGGATGGTCTTCGTGCTGTTGCTGCTGAAATGGAGATGGAAGAACTTCATGAAAAAAGAGCAGACTTTGTACAAAAAGTACAGAATAATGTAAAAGAAGATCTTCATAAAAATGGTCTTGAACTTGAGACTGTTTCTCTTACAGGTCTCGATCAGACTGGAATTGATTTTTTTGATGATAGTAATGCTTTTGATGCTGAAGGTAAAACAAAACTTACACAGATAATTGAAAGCAAAAGAAAAATAAGAAATGATATTGAAAAACAGAATGAAGTTGAAATTGAACAACGAAACCTTGAAGCAGAAAAACAAAAGCTAGAAATCAGAAAAGAAGAACAATATGCTGCTCTTAAACAACAGCGTGAAGTTGCAAATAAAAAAGCGGAAGAAGATGCTTCAGTTGCACAAATGAAAGCTGAACAGGACAGACAAGCCGAAGAAGCAATAATTATGTCTGAAAAGTCCATTGAATTAGCAAAAGTTGAGAAAGAAAGGATTGTTGAAGAAGAAGAAATTAAAAAGGATCAAAC
>Ga0307375_10000676_pt1 | contig 40875 bp, 30 predicted proteins | sample TR1MG_FD_202531 | JGI IMG/M metagenome (GOLD analysis project Ga0307375, IMG submission 202531) | Soil microbial communities from Risofladan, Vaasa, Finland - TR-1 | ecosystem: Environmental > Terrestrial > Soil > Coastal area > Acid sulfate soil | place: Finland: Risofladan, Vaasa | collected...
GAGCAGGCAGCGGCGCTCCTACGAGGAAGCCTACGCCAAGTACCGGGCTCTGCACGCGGGCTTGTCCGACCGCGAGCTTCGCGACAAGGTGGCCACCTACGTCGCGCCCGTCTCGGTCGCGGGGCACCCGACCGGCGGCGCGATCGATGTCACGCTCGGCAGCGGCGGGCGCGAGCTCGACATGGGGACGCGCTTCAACGACGAGGCCGAGGAGACCGGCGACAGGACCTACCTGCACGCTGCGAATATCGGCGAGGAGGCGAAGGCGAAGCGGGCGATCCTGAAGGACGCCCTATCCGTCGTCGGATTCGTCAATTATCCTCCGGAGTGGTGGCACTGGTCCTACGGCGACGCGTATTGGGCCTACTGCACGAAAAGCGGCGTGAAGTACGAGGCGATCGATGATGCCGCGATCGACCGCCACCCGGGCAGGAAGGGGGAAGCGTGAAAATCCACAGGGATATGGCGCATCTCGAAGGCATAGATATCTTCTACCGTGACACGGGGTCGGAAGGGATGCCGATCCTCTGCCTGCACGGCCGCTGGGGCAGGGGCGAGACCTGGGTCGACTTCATGAAGCGCTACGGCGAGCGCTACCGCGTCATCGCCCCGGACTTGCGGGGCCACGGCCTGAGCGGCCGACCCCGTTCGCGCTACGATGCCGCGGAGTTCGCGGGCGACATGGCGGCGCTGATGGACAGTCTCGGCATCGCCTCCGCGATCGTGGTGGGGCACTCGATGGGCGGCCACGCGGCCGCCTATCTCGCGGCTAACTTTCATAGCTACGCCTCGGCCCTGGCCATCCTCGACAAGTCGGCGGGCGGGCCCGAGCTGGCCGCCGGCGATCGGGGAGAGCCGCAGGACATCGATCCGCTGACGAAGGACTGGCCCCTTCCCTTCTCCAGCCGGCAGGAGGCCGAGGAGCATATTCGGCGGATATCCGAGACGGAGCCGAGTTACCAGTACTTCATGAACAGCCTGACCGAGACGGTCGAGGGCTACGGCATGATGTTCGCGCCCCACGCCATAGCCGCCAATATCGCGCATTACGCCGCCTGGTACGATCTCCTGCCGAGGCTGAGCTGCCCCGTAATGCTGCTCCGAGCCAAGGGCAACGACGCGGTGCCGGACGAGGATTTCTCGAGGATGCGCGACACGATCCCCAACTGCAAGGCCTACGAGGTGTCGAATCCCGACCACAACGTCCATCTCGGCGACAAGGAAGAGTTCTACAGTCACTTCGACGACTTCCTGAGCCGCATCGGCAGCTGATGCCCGCCCTGCGGCCGCCGGCACGGCCCACGGCCGGCGCGCCGAGGTATACCGAGTCCACGCGGGCCGCTATACTTAAGGACATGGCAGCCCGCCGCGGTTTCATCGTCTCGTCCTGGGCTTCGAAGGGCAGGATTCTGGCGACGGGACGCCTCGAGTCGGGCGAGAGCTTCGCCCTAGCCTCGCGGGCCGATCCCGGCGCGGTCCTCGTGCCGTTGGCCTATGCGGACAAGGCGGCGGAGCTGCTGCGGCGCTTCGGCGCGCGCCGCGATCCGGAAGCCTGGAGCGACCTGGACGGCAGCCCTCGGGCACGCTTCGTCCTGCCGGGTGCCGCGACCTCGGCCGTGGAGCGCGCGCTGCTCGAAGGCGGCGTGCCCCTCCCCGTCCTCGACCGCTCCGGGGTCGACGCCTTTCTCTCCGAGCGCGGCATCGCCGCCGGCATCGCGATCGAGGGCGAGGGGAGGAAGGGCGAGCGCGTCGATCAGGTCTTCGTCGACCCCTCGCTGGGCCCGGCCGAGAGCCGGCCTCCGCTTCGTTGGCTCGCCCTCGACATCGAGACCGACCGCGACGACCGCGTGCTCGCCGTGTCTCTCGTCTTCCGCTGGTTCGGAGCCGGGCCGGACGCAGGAGGACGGACCGGACGCGAAGCCGCCGCCCGCGGCGCCGACGGCGGGCTTCCGCGCGGAGAGACCGACGGCGAAGTGCTCTTCTGGGGTCCCGAGCTCGGCCTGCCCTGGGTACGCCCCTTCGGCGACGAGGCCTCGCTGCTGCGCGCCCTCGACGAGCGCCTCGTCCGGATCGATCCCGACGTCGTCACCGGCTGGAACATCCTCGAGTTCGATCTCGCCGTACTTCTCGCGCGACACGAGGCCCTGGGCATTCCCTTCGCGATCGGCCGGAGCCGCGAGAGCGCATCCTTCGTCGAGCGTCCGGGCAAGCGCCGCGTCTTCAACCTGCCGGGGCGGGCCGCGCTCGACGGCATACGCCTCATGCGCTCGGCCGGCCAGCGCTTCGAGGACCAGTCGCTCGAGACGGTGGCGCAGGCGGTGCTCGGCGAGGGCAAGACGGTCTCCGAGACCGGCGAGGACAAGTTGGCCGAACTCGATCGCCTCCGCTCGGAGGAGCCGGCGCTCTTCTGCGAGTACTGCCTGCGCGACTCCCAGCTCGTCCTGGGCATCCTCGAGAAGACGGGCATCGCCGTCCTCACCGCCCGCCGCGCCGAGCTCACCGGACTGAGTCTCGATCTCGCCTGGACGAGCATTCCCGCCTTCGAGCGGGTCTACGACGCGGCCCTCCGCTCGCGCCGCGTCGTCGCCCCGGCTCGCGAGTTCCGCCCGGTTTCGGGCGCCGCCGGAGGCACGGTCCTCGATCCCCGCGCGGGGCTTTTCGAAGGAGTGCTCGTCCTCGACTTCCGGAGCCTCTATCCGAGCCTGATGCGCACCTTCAACATCGATCCCCTGTCCCGCGCGCGCGCCTCGGGCGACGCCGACGCAGTCGCGGCGCCGAACGGCGCGGCCTTCGCGCGCGAAGGGGGAATCCTGCCCGCCGTCATCGCCCGCTACCAGGTCGAGCGCGAGGCGGCCCTCGAGCGAGGCGACGAGACGGGCGCTTTCGTCTACAAGATCCTCATGAACTCCTTCTACGGCGTCCTCGGGGCCGATGGCTGCCGCTACGCCCGCACGGAGCTCGCGGGGGCCATCACCTCCTTCGCGCGCCGGTACCTCACCTTCGCCCGCGACTTCCTCGAAGGCCGCGGCTTCCGGGTGCTCTACGGCGACACCGACTCGGTCTTCGTGGAGACGGGCCGGGGTGGAATGGCGCGTTATGCGGAACTGTCTGATCTGGGAGATAGGCTCGCCGGCCAGGTCAACGAGGCGATCGCGGAGGATATCCGCTCGGCCTACGGCCTCGAGTCCTTCCTCCGGATCAGGCCGGACAAGATCTACGTCCGCTTCTTCATTCCGCGGCTCAGGTTCGAGGCGGGCCGCCAGGCCGGCCGCGGCGGAGCCATCCTCGGCCGTCCGGGCGAAGAGGACGAGGAAGGGGACGCGGATTCGCGGGGCAGGGCCAAGGGCTACGCGGGCCTGAGGATCTCCGAGGACGACCGCGTCGCGGTCGAGGTTCGCGGCATGGAGGCCGCGCGCAGCGACGGCACGCCCCTCGGGCGGCGCTTCCAGGTCGAGCTCCTGTCGATCGTCTTCGGCGAGACGAAGGGCGGCGTCGAGCCGGGTTCGGGCGCCGAGGCCGAGGCGTACTGCAGGGCTCTCGCCGCCTCGCTCAGGAGCGGCGAGCTCGACGGCGAGCTCGTGTATCGCCGCATGCTGCGGCGCCCCGCCGAGGAGTACGGCTCGGAAAATCCCGCGGTCCGGGCGGCGCGCATCCTGGGCTGGACCAAGCACCGGGGCAGGATATCCTGGGTGATGACGAAGGCGGGCGCCGAGCCGCCGCAGCTGCGGAGCGGTTCGCCGCTCGACTACGAGCATTACGTCGAGCGCCAGCTCCTGCCGATAGCGACCTCCATCGGCGACCAGGCCGGCTGGGACGCCGGCCCCTGGCTCGCCGACCGGCCGCAGCTGGAGCTCGGCTTCTGAACGAGCCCGCTGAAAGGAGCGACAAGCCCATGTCGGTGAACCGGGAAAGGGCGAGACAGGACGCGCTGGCGATCTTCCGCGCCGCGGTCGCGCGGGTCGATCCCTTCGAGATGCTGGTCTCGGCCCTGAGCATCGAGGGCGGGGAGCTCGTCGTCCGGACCGAACTCGACGAGGCGAGATACCCGCTGGCGGACTATGACCGCATCGTCGTCGCCGGCATGGGCAAGGCCGCTGCGGCCATGGCGCGCGGCGCGGAGCGGGTTCTCGGAGAACGCATCGCGGGCGGCGTCGTCGCGGTGAAGGCCGGCTACGCCGATCGCCTGACGCGGCTGTCCGTCGTCGAGGCCGGCCACCCCCTGCCCGACCGGGGCTCGCTGGAGGCGGCGGACAGGATCCTGGCCCTGGGGCGCGGCCTCGACGAGCGTTCCCTGGCCATCGTGCTCATATCGGGGGGAGGCTCTTCCGTGGCCTGCGCTCCCGCCGATGGGCTGAGCCTGGAAGACAAGACGGCGACGACCGGGCTCCTCCTGTCCTGCGGAGCGACCATCCAGGAAGTGAACTGCGTCCGCAAGCATCTTTCCGCCATCAAGGGCGGCCGGCTCGCCGCCGCCTACCGGCCGGCCACGGTGCTCAGTCTCGTCCTTTCCGACGTCATCGGCGACGGCCTGGACGCCATCGCCTCGGGTCCCACCGTGCCCGACCCCACGAGCTTCGCCGAGGCCCTGGACATCGTGCGCCGCCGCGGCCTCGAGAGCCTGCTGCCTTCCAGTGTCGCCCAACGTCTCCGAGCCGGGGCGGCGGGCTCGCTGCCGGACACGCCGAAGCCCGGAGACCGCGCCTTCGAGCGGGCCCGCACGGTGCTCCTGGGCACGAACACGCTGGCCCTGCTCGCCGCTCGAAAGAAGGCGGTCGCGCTCGGCTACTCGAGCCTCGTCCTCACTTCGCGCCTCACCGGCGAGGCGCGACTCCAGGCGCCCCTTTTCCTCGCCATCGGCCAGGACATCGCAGCCTCGGGCTTTCCCCTCGCGCGGCCCGCCTGCCTCATCGCGGGGGGAGAGACGACCGTGACCCTGCGGGGCTCCGGCAAGGGCGGGCGCAACCAGGAAATGGCCCTGGCCTTCCTGTCGGCCCTCGGCAAGTCGCCCGCGGGAGGGGAAGGGCTTCTCTTCCTGGCCGCCTCCACCGACGGCTCGGACGGCCCCACCGACGCCGCAGGAGCCTTCGCTTCCAGGGAAGTCCTCCGGCGCGCCGGAGCCCTCTCGCTCGACCCCGACGCCTTCCTCGCCGACAACGACTCCTACTCCTTTTTCGACTCCTGCGGCGCGCTGCTGCGGACCGGTCCCACCAAGACCAACGTCTGCGACATCCAGCTCCTCCTGGTCATCTAGGATCCGGCTCGCTCGGCGCCATCTTAACGCGTTCTTAACACTTCGGCCCCCTCCCTTAACGCGGCCATTATTCCCAGCCCGCCCGTCTGTCGCTACCCTAGGGAGCGAGGTGACCTATGAACAGCGTATTCTTGCTGATCGGACTCGTCGTTTCGGTTCTGCTCCTCGCGTACCTCGCGTATGTGATGGCGCGGCCGGAGCGATTCTAGGAAGGCGGCCATGAAACCACAGGATATCGGCGAACTAGCGATCGTCATCGTCGTCATGTGCGGCGCGGCGCCGTTTCTCGGCGCGTACATGGCGCGGGTCTACAATGGGGAACGGCACCCGCTCTCCTTCCTGGGGCCGCTGGAGCGCCTCTTCTACCGGATATCGGGCATCGACGCCGCGGCGGAAATGGGCTGGAAGACCTACGCCCTCTCGGTGGCGAGCTTCACCGCCGCCTCGCTCGCGAGTCTGGACCTCATCCTGATGTTCCAGGGCCTCCTGCCCCTCAACCCGCAGAAGCTTCCCGGGATGAAGTGGGACCTCGCGCTGAACACGGCGATCAGCTTCATCACGAACACGAACTGGCAGGCCTACGCGGGCGAGGTCAGCCTGAGCTACTTCTCCCAGGCCGCGGGACTCGCGGTGCACAACTTCCTGAGCGCGGCCTGCGGCATGGCCGTGGCGGTCGCCCTCATCCGCGGCATCGTCGCCCGACGCAAGGAAGCTGCCGCCCCCGATCCGGGACTCGGGAATTTCTGGGTCGACGTGACGAGAAGCGTCATCTACATCCTCCTCCCCCTTTCGGTCATCCTCGCGGTCGCGCTGGTGAGCCAGGGCGTCATCCAGAACCTCCATCCCTACGTGTCCGCGGTATCCTTCGAGGGCAGGCAGGACCTCATCCCCATGGGGCCGGCCGCGAGCCAGATAGCCATCAAGAACCTCGGCACCAACGGCGGCGGGTTCTTCGGCCAGAACGCCGCCTTCCCCTTCGAAAACCCGACGCCGCTCTCGAATCTCGTGGAGCTGATATCCTTCGTCCTCATCCCCGCGGCCTTTCCCTTCCTCTTCGGGCGGCTGACCGGGAAGAAGCGCCAGGGCTACGTCATCTTCGCGGTCATGTTCGCGCTCTTCGCGATCGGCCTCACGCTCGCGCTCGCCTCCGAGTACCGCTGGGGCACGATGGAAGGCAAGGAACTGCGCTTCGGCACGGGCGACTCGGTGCTGTGGGCGGTCATGACGACCATGACCTCCTGCGGCGCCGTCAACTCGATGCACGACTCCTTCGCCCCGCTGACGGGCATGATTCCCCTCGTCAACCTCATGCTCGGCGAGGTGGTCTTCGGAGGCGTCGGAGCCGGCATGTACGGCATGCTCGCGCTCGTCTTCATCACGGTCTTCATAGCCGGCCTCATGGTGGGGCGGGGGCCGGAGTACCTGGGCAAGAAGATCGAGGCGCGCGACGTCAAGCTGTCGATGTTCGCCATCATCGCGCCGAATTTCGTCATCCTCGCCTTCGCCGCCGTCGCCGTGATGCTGAAGGCCGGGCTCGCCGGCATATTGAACCCTGGGCCCCACGGCCTCACCGAGATCCTCTACGCCTTCTCCTCGGCCGCGGCCAACAACGGCTCGGCCTTCGCGGGCCTGGGCGCGAACACGGTGTTCTACAATCTCATGCTCGGCGGCGGCATGCTCATCGGAAGATTCGGCATAATCTTCCCCCTGCTCGGCGTCGCGGGCAACCTCGCCGGGAAAAAGCTCATTCCCGAGAGCGCGGGCACCTTCAAGACGGACACGGCGATTTTCGGCGTGCTGCTCTTCTCGGTCGTCATCATCGTCGCCGGGCTCACCCACTTCCCGGCGCTCACCCTGGGGCCGATCCTCGACCACTTCCTGATGACCATGGGAGTCAGGCTCTAGGCGGCTCGCTCGAGAAGGCATTGGAGGACTACGATGAAAGCTAAGGTCGACAAGAAACCTGACAGATACGGATTCACGAGGAAAATGCTGTTCGCGGCCGTCGGCGCCGCGTTCAGGAAGCTCGATCCCCGCGTGGAGATCAGGAACCCCGTGATGTTCCTGGTGTGGCTCGGCTCCCTGCTCTGCACCGCGGTCGCGGTCGCCGAAGCGCTCGGCGGGACGGCGCCGAGCGGCTTCACCATCCAGATCATCCTCTGGCTCTGGTTCACCCTCGTCTTCGCCAATTTCGCCGAGAGCGTCGCCGAGGTCCAGGGCAAGGCGCGGGCCGATTCCCTGCGGAAGATGCGCAAGGCGGTCGTCGCGCACCGGCGCAGGCCCGACGGGGCGACGGTCGACGTTGCCTCCGTCGAGCTCAGGCCGGGCGACGAGGTCGTCTGCGAGGCTGGCGACATCATCCCGGGCGACGGCGAGGTCGTCGAGGGCATAGCGAGCGTCGACGAGTCGGCGATCACCGGCGAGTCGGCCCCGGTCATCCGCGAATCCGGCGGCGACCGATCGGGCGTCACGGGCGGCACCAGGGTCATCTCCGACCGCATCGTCATCCGCATCACCGCCGAGCCGGGGAACACCTTCATCGACAAGATGATCCTCATGGTCGAGAACGCGACGCGCCAGAAGACGCCGGGCGAGATAGCCCTCACCATACTCCTCGCGGCGCTTTCGCTCATCTTCCTCCTCGCGGTCGTGACGCTCTACCCCTTCTCGCTCTACATAGCCTCGCAGGCGAAGACGCCCGACGCGCTCGACATCCTGACCCTCACGGCCCTGCTCGTCTGCCTCATCCCCACGACCATCGGCGGCCTGCTCTCGGCCATCGGCATCTCGGGCGTGTCGCGCCTCATCAAGAAAAACGTCATGGCCCTCTCGGGCAGGGCCATCGAGGCTGCCGGCGACATCGACACCCTCCTCCTCGACAAGACGGGCACCATCACCTACGGCAACCGCATGGCGAGCGAAATCGTCGTGCGCAAGGGCGTCTCCGAGGCCGAGCTCGCCCGGGCGACACTCGCGGCCAGTCTGGCCGACGACACGCCCGAAGGGAAGTCGATCGTGCAATTCGTGAGGGCGAAGTACGGAGCCGCGTACGCCGAGGATGCGGTCACGGGCGCCGAGGGCGCGGCGACGTACGCCGAGGGCGCGGCTACAGGCCCCGAGGGCGCGGCTCCGCGCGCCGGCTCAGGAGGGACGTTCGTTCCCTTCACCGCGAAGACGCGCATGAGCGGCATGGACTTCGCGGGTCCGGACGGCCTCGTCGACGCCTCGGCCTCGGTGCGCAAGGGAGCCATGGATTCGGTGCGCGATTTCGTGGCCTCGCTCGGAGGAGCGTATCCCGAAGACCTGAAGGCCGCGGGAGAGCGGATCGCCCGATCGGGAGGCACGCCCCTCGCCGTGGCGGTCGGGAAGGACATGCTCGGCGTCATCCATCTCAAGGACGTCATCAAGGAAGGAGTGCGCGAGCGGCTCGCCGGCCTCCATGCCATCGGCATCAGGACGGTCATGATCACGGGCGACAACAGGCTCACCGCCGCGACGATCGCCGCCGAAGCCGGCGTCACGGACTACATCGCGGAATCGAGGCCCGAGGACAAGCTCGAGATCATCCGGAAGGAGCAGCGGGAGGGTCACCTCGTCGGCATGATCGGCGACGGCACGAACGACGCCCCCGCCCTCGCGCAGGCCGATGTCGGCGTCGCGATGGCCTCGGGCACCCAGACCGCCCGCGAGGCCGGCAACATGATCGACTTCGACAACCATCCGGCCAAGGTCATCGACGTGGTCGAGGTCGGGAAGCAGCTGCTTATCACCCGCGGCTCGCTCACCACCTTCTCGATAGCCAACGACGTCGCGAAGTACTTCGCGATCCTCCCCGCCGTGTTCTCGGGCTTCTACGCCGCCGCGGGCGCGAACCTTGGCGCGGCAGGCGCCAAGGTGGGGCCCTTGGCGGCCCTCAACATCATGCGCCTCGCCACCCCCGAGAGCGCGATACTTTCGGCGGTGGTGTTCAACGCGCTCATCATCGTCGCCCTCATCCCCCTCGCGCTGCGCGGCGTGAAGTTCTCGCCCAAGGGCGGGGCTTCCCGCCTCCTTCGGCGCAACCTTCTCGTGTACGGCGGCGGCGGCATCGTGGTTCCGTTCATCGGAATCAAGGTCGTCGACCTCCTGCTCCACGGCCTCGGCCTGATTTAGGAGTGGATACCATGAAGCTATTGGCGAAGATTCCCAAGTCGATCACCCTCCTGTTCTGGATGACCGTCCTCACCGGCATGATCTATCCGCTCGCGGTGACCGGCATCGCGCAACTCCTCTTTCCGCGCCGGGCGAACGGCAGCCTCATCGTGATCGGGAATCAGGTGCGGGGCTCGACACTGCTCGCTCAGAAGTTCGAAAGCGCGCGTTTCTTCCGCGCCCGGCCCTCGGCCACGGACTACGCCTACCTCGGATCGGGGGCCTCGAATCTCGCGGCCACCAACTCCGCCCTGGCCACGGCGGTGCAGGCCAATCGCGATGCCTGGACCGAGTCCTTCGGTCCGCCCACGGGCGGAACCCGGATCCCTTCGGAGATGCTCTACGCCTCGGCCTCGGGCCTCGATCCCGACATAAGCCTCGAAGCGGCGCTCGATCAGGTCGACTCCGTGGCCGCGGCCCGCGCTCTCGACCCCCAGGCCAAGGCCGAGCTCGTCGACGCGATCAGGCGGGCCGCGACCTCGGCCACCTCGATCATTGGACCGCCCCGCGTCGACGTCGTAGAATTGAACGCGAAGCTGGAGACCGATCCCCGCTTCGCGGGAAGGAAATAGGAGCACGCCCATGTCCGACGAGGAACGCCTGAAGCCCGAAGAAGCGCTCGGACGGCTTGAAAGCGAAGCGAAAGCCAGGCCGAAGCTGAAGATCTACTTCGGCATGTCGGCCGGCGTCGGCAAGACCTACGCCATGCTCAAGGAGGCCCATCTCCTCGCCGAGCAGGGCCTGGACCTCGTCATTGGCTGGGTCGAGTCCCACGGCCGGGCGGAGACCGACGCCCTCCTCGAAGGCCTGGCTCTCGTGCCGCCCAAGAAAGTCGACTACCGGGGAATCGCGATGAGCGAGATGGACCTCGACGCGATCATCGCGCGGCGCCCGGCCATCGTCCTGGTCGACGAGCTCGCCCACAGCAACGCTCCCGGCTCGCGGCATCCCAAGCGCTACCAGGACGTCCTCGACCTGCTGGAGGCGGGCATCTCGGTGTACACGACCGTGAACATCCAGCACCTCGAGAGCATGGCGGACTCGGTCGAGCTCGTGACCTTCGTGCCCATCCGGGAACGGGTGCCCGATTCAGTCTTCGACCGCGCCGACGAGATGCAGATGATAGACATCCCGCCCCACGAGCTCATCAAGCGGCTCGACGAAGGCAAGGTCTACACCGGCGAGGCCTCGCGCGACGCGGTCAGGAATTTCTTCACGATCGGCAACCTCGCGGTGCTGCGGGAAATCGCCCTGCGCCAGGCCTCGCAGCTCGCCAGCCATCAGCTTTTCGAAATCATGCACGGCGATTCGACCAAGCGCCCCTCGGTCTCGTCCCAGCGCATCCTCGTCGCGGTGAGCTCGAGCCCGAACAGCGAGAGCCTCATCCGCTGGGCGCGCCGCCTCACCTACACCCTCAAGGCGGACTGGCACTGCGTCAACGTCGAATCGGGCGTCAAGCTCTCCGAAAGCGACAAGGACCGTCTGCAGAAAAACCTCGACCTCGCGCGCAGTCTCGGCGCCCGCGTGGAGATCGTGCCGAGCGCCGACATGGTTTCCGGCATAATCGGCTATGCGCGCAAGCAAGGGATCTCGATCATCATCGTCGGCAAGAGCGGAATCGCCGGCGGCCGCGGCCTCTTCGCGCGCAGGTCGATGACGGAGCGGATCATCAAGGAATCGGGCGATATCGCCGTCTTCGCCATCCAGGAAAAAGTCGCCCGCGGTTTCGTCCTGTCGAAAGCGGTGCGAAGACTGAGGTCCTCGCCCTGGTGGCAGTACGGGGCCGCGATCGTCGCCATCGGGGCGACCACTGCGATCGGCCTCGTCCTCTCAGGCTACTCGGGTTATTGGGCCGCGTCCATCCTCTACCTCGCGGCGATCAGTCTCCTGGCTCTCGCGCTCGACCGGAAACCGGTGCTCCTCGCCGCCTTCCTGTCGGCGCTCCTCTGGGACTTCCTCTTCATCCCGCCTCGCTTCACCTTCACGGTCAACAAGCCCGAGGACTACCTCATGCTCGCCCTCTACTTTCTGCTGGCCATCACCTCCGGATGGGCGACCACGAGGCTCCGGGCGAACGAGCGCATGCTCCTCGTCAGGGAGGAGCGCATGTCGCTGCTCCGCGGCCTCGCTTCGGAACTCGCGGGCCGGTCGGGCATGGAGGACATCGTCGCGGTCGGAGTTCCCTTCGTGGAGCGGGCCTTCGACGCCGAGGCCATCGTGCTGTTCGGCAAAGACAAGGACGAATTGCGGCTGGATCCCGAGGGAGGGTGGAGGGCCCTCGACGAAAAGGCGATCTCGGCCGCGGCTTATTGCTACCGGTCGGGCCGGAGCGCGGGGCGGCACACGAGCACGCTTCCGGCCGTCGAATGGCATTTCGTGCCCATGGACACGCCCAACGGCACGATAGGCGTCATCGGTCTGCGGCAGGCCCAGGGGATGGCCTGGACGGACGACAATGAGACCTTTCTCCGCACGCTGGTCCGGACCTTGTCGCTCGCGGTCGAGCGGGAGCTGCTGTCCGAGCGGAACCGGGCCAACGAGCTCAACAAGGAGTCGGAGCGGATCAGCAAGCTGCTCCTCGACTCGGTCTCCCACGAGCTGCGGACCCCTCTCACCGTCATCAAGGGAAGCGCGTCGGCCCTGGCCGACGAAGAGACGGCGCGCGACGCGCCGACGCGGCGCGCGCTCATCGAGGAAATAGTCGGCGCCTCGGAACGCCTCGACGCGATCGTGGGCAACCTGCTTTCGATGAACAGGCTCGAGTCGGGGCCGATAGCGCTCCGCAGGACCGAGGTGGACGCCGAGGATCTGGTCGCCGCGGCGCTCAAGGCCGCGGGCGGAGACCTGGCCGGCCACGAACTCGTGATCGACCAGGTCTCGATCGACGCGCCGGTGCCCTGCGATGCCGGACTGATCGTACAGACACTCGTGAACTTGCTCAGAAACGCCGCCGCCTATTCGGGCGCGCACTCGCGCATCGCGGTGAGCGCGAGCGCCGAGCGGGGCTGGGCCCGGTTCGCGGTGGAGGACGAGGGGCCGGGAGTGCGGGAGGCCGACATGGCGAGGCTGTTCGACAAGTTCTTCCGCGCCGAGCGATCGGCCCCGGGCGGGACGGGCCTGGGACTCGCCATCTGCAAGGGCATAGTCGAGGCCCACGGCGGGCACATCGAGGCGCACAACCTGCCGGGACGGGGCTTCGCCGTCTCGTTCACCCTTCCCCTGGAGATGCCCGCATGAAGCGCGTGCTCGTCATCGACGACGAACCCCAGATCAGGAGGCTCCTCAAGATCAGCCTCGGGAAAAAGGACTATGAGGTTTTCGAAGCCCCCACGGCGTTCGAGGGGATGCAGGCGGTGCAATCGATCCGGCCGGACATCATCCTGCTCGACCTCGGCCTGCCCGACATGGACGGCTCCCGGGCCCTCGCCGAGCTGCGGCTCTGGTCGACGATCCCGGTCATCATCCTCTCCGTCCGCGACTCCGAGGCCGACATCGTCGCCCTCCTCAACGCCGGCGCCGACGACTATCTCACCAAGCCCTTCAGGGTCGAAGAGCTGCTCGCCCGCATGAACGTGGCGCTGCGCCGCCTCCGGCCCGACATGCGCGAATCGGCCTACGAATGCGGCGACTTCAGGATCGACTTCGACGAGCGATCGGTGCGCATAGCCGACCGGGAGATCAAGCTGACCCCGACGGAATACGCCATACTCGCCTTTCTCGCGCGGAACGACGGGCGGATCGTGACGCAGACGCAGTTGCTCCGCGAGCTCTGGGGCCCGCTGGCCGACGCGGAACCTGGCAGCCTCCGCGTGCACATCTCGTCGCTCCGCAAGAAGATCGAGCGGAATTCCTCGCAGCCGGAGCGCCTCGTCACCGAACCGGGGATCGGCTACCGGCTTTGCTGCACGTAGACGGCTCCGCTTCGGCCCGGCCCGGGAGGCCGGGGCGGGCCTTCAGAACAGGGCCGCCAGTTCTTCCGCCGCTTCGCGAAGGCCGTCGACGAGCTCGACCCTGGGCGTCTTTTCCTTGGGACTGACGAGAAGATACGGTGTCGCGAGGACGGCGGAGCAGGCCGCCTCGCCGAACCGCACGGGCACCGCGACGACATGCACGCCTCGCGCGCAGTCGAGCTCGCCTTGCGCCCAGCCGCGCCTTCTGATGGCCGACGCATCGCGGGCCCCGAGTTCCTCGGGATGGAGATAGGCCAGGAGCAGCCGCCCCGAAACTGAATCGGCGGCGCGGTAGACGCCCGGCCGCACGCTTATCCGGACCATTCCCCCGCCCTCGACCTCGAACACCACGTGCAGCAGGCGTTCGACGAGTACGCCGATATGGATCGAGGCTTCGCGCGAGCGGGCGAAACGGAGCATCGGCCCTTCCGCGCGCGCGATGAGGGCCGAGTCGCGGCTGCGGTCGGCGAGGGCGAAGGATCGCTTGCCGGGGATATAGGCGCCGATGCCCGTCTTGAAGAGGTAGCCTTCGCCGGTCAGGTACTCCACCATCCTCTGGATTTCCGAGACCTTGTATCCGAGACCTTCGGCTATGCGGCTCAGCGTAAGCGGCTCGTCGGACGCCAGGAAGAGTTCGATGATTCTCAGCCCCTTTTCGAGGGCGGGTGCGTTGCCGCTCATCGCCCGATCATAGCGCAACGACCCGAGCCGAGCCAAGGGCGCCTTCCGGATCGGCGATGCCCGCGAAACGCCCGGGCATTCCCGCGGCCGACCGCCCGCCTTGATTTGCCGACATTATCACCTATAATAGTCTTTATCATTCATTCGTTTGGAGGTGGCCTTCATGAAAAAGGAGACGCGACTCGCCATCATCGGCCTCTGCATCGTACTCGCGGGCGGCATTCTCGCCTGGCTGATCCAGACCGATGGCGGAAGGATCGCCGTACGCGACCTGCGCTTCAACGGTCCCGACGGCTCGGTGATGAGCGCCCTGCTCTATGTGCCGCCCAACGCGACGGCCAAGACGCCGGCTCCGGGAATCCTGGCGGTACACGGCTACATCAACTCCCGCGAGACCCAGGACGGCTTCGCGATCGAGTTCGCGCGGCGCGGCTACGTCGTGCTGGCCATCGACCAGACGGGCCACGGCTACTCGGACCCGCCCGCCTTCGGGAACGGCTTCGGCGGTCCCGCCGGCCTCGCCTACCTGCGCTCCCTCGACATAGTCGACAAATCGAACATAGGCCTCGAAGGCCACTCGATGGGCGGCTGGACCTGGCTCGCGGCCGCCGCCGTCATGCCCGACGCCTACAAGGCCTCCGTGCTCGAAGGCTCGTCGACTGGCGCGCCCTTCGCCAAGGAGGGCGATCCCACATGGCCGCGCAATCTCGCCGTCGTGTTCAGCAAGATGGACGAGTTCGCTCCCCTCATGTGGAGCGTGCCCCGCGGCATCGACGCGGCCGTCAGCCCCAAGCTCGAAAAGGTCTTCGGCACGACCGATCCGATCGTCCCCGGCAAGGTCTACGGCTCCATAGCCGACGGCACCGCCCGCGTCCTCTACCAGCCCAAGGGCGACCACCCCAACGATCACATCTCCACCGAGGCGATCGGCTACGCGCTCGGCTGGTTCTCCCAGACCCTCCAGGGCGGCACGCCGCTGCCGAACTCCGATCAGATCTGGATGTGGAAGGAGCTGGGCACCTTCGTCGCCCTGATCGGCCTCATCGTCTTCATGCTGGGCTTCGGCGGCTCGCTCCTGGGCGCCACGAGCTTCGCCCCGATCGCGCGGGCGGTGCCGGAGACGAAGGGTATCCGAGGCGGATCGTGGTGGATCGGGGCTGCCGTCGCGATGGCCGTGCCGATCCTCAGCTTCTACTCCTTCTTCGATCTCGGCGCCCTCGTCAAGGCTTCGTGGTTCTTCCCCCAGACCATCACGAGCCAGATCATGGTCTGGGCCGTCTTGAACGGCCTCATCAGCCTCGTGCTCTTCCTGCTCTGGCACTTCATCCTCAACAAGAAAGCCGGCGGCAGCCCGAGGAGCTACGGGCTCACCGAGGGGCAGGGACTGCCCTGGCGGCTCATCGGGCGGGACTTCTTGCTGGCGCTCGCGACGATCGTCGCGGCGGGCTTCGTCCTCCATCTCGCGGACTACTTCTTCAAGATCGACTTCCGCCTCTGGGTTCTGGCCCTGAAGCCCCTGTCGAGCCTTCAGTTCGGCATCTTCCTGCGCTACCTCGTGCCCTTCGCCGCCTTCTTCCTGATGTCCTCGGTGATCCTGAACGGCCAAATGCGCCTGCCCGGAGCCAAGGTCGCCACGCGTTACTGGGCTCCCATCATGCTCATGGCCGGCGGCTTCGTGGTCTTCCTCGCGGCGGAGTACCTTCCGCTTTTCGCCGGCGGCACCCTGCTCACGCCGAGCCAGCCGCTCAACACCATCGTGGCCGATCAGTTCCTGCCCCTCATGGCCATCGTCGCGCTCTTCTCGACCTGGTTCTTCGAGAAGACGGGGCGGGTCTACGCCGGAGCCTTCGTCAACGCGATGTTCGTGACCTGGTACATCGTCGCGGGCCAGGCGACGCAGTTCCCGATCCGGTGAGAGCCGAGGCGTACCGGCAGAGCTGAGAATCTAAACGCAAGGGCGCGAAGGGATGCAATGGAAGGAGTGGAAAAGCCTTGTGGAACAATTTACATTGCCTCTCCATCCTATCCCATTCTTCCCTCTGCGCCTCTGCGCCTTTCCTTAGCTCTCCTCCTAAGAATAGGAGAGTTATAGGGGAAAGACGCGAAGGCGCAAAGACGCTCCGAGCGGAACCACGAAGCATTTATAAGATGTCCGCGAGCCGCGGGTAGAGTTCCTTGTAGCGCTCGTACTTCTCGGCGTAGATGCGGTGCCGCAGCGAATCGGGCTCGAAGACCTCGCCGCGGCCGACGTAGCGCTCGGCCGCCTCCTCGTAGGACGCGAAGACGCCCGAACCGAGGCCGGCTATCATCGCGGCGCCGAGCGCTCCCGCCTCGGGCGCGGTGGCGCGCTCGAAGGGCAGGCCCATCACGTCCGCCTTGATCTGGAGCCAGGCCGTGGACTTGGCGCCTCCGCCCGAGGCGACGAAGCGCCGCGTGTCGATGCCGAGTTCGCGCAGCGGCCCGAGGCTCTCCAGGAAGAAGTAGGTCTCGCACTCCATGATGGCCTTGAGAATCTCGCCGCGGGAGGTGGAGGTGCGCAGCCCCAGGATGAGGCCCGACGCGTTTTGGATGAACTTGGGCGCCCCGACCGGCTCGAAGTACGGCAGCACGAGGAGGCTCGTGGGCTCGGAGGGTATCTCGGCGGCGAGGCGCTCGAAGGCCTCGCTCTCGCTCCCCAGCCTGTCGGCCGAGGCGAAGGTCGAGCGGAACCAATTCACGAGGCTGCCCGCCTGGTTGTAGATGAAGGAGACGTAGAGCCCCGGCACGGCGTGATGCTCCACGTTGAAGCCCAGGGAGCGCATCGCGCCCAGATCGGGAATGCCGTCGTAGACGGGAGTGATGCACTCCACGGTCCCTATGCCGCAGGCCGCCCCGCCCGCCGACCACAGCCCCGAGCCGAGGGCGGCCGCGCACTGATCGTGCGTGCCGAGGACGCAGAGCGTGCCCTTGTCCAGCCCGAGCCGCTCGGCCGCCGCGGCCCCGAGTTCGCCCAGCACCTGCCCCGAAGGGGCGGCGAGCGGCAGCCTCGCCGGATCGATGCCCGCCTCGCGGCAGAGCCGATCCGACCAGGCCTGGGCTCGCAGGTCGAAGAGCAGGGTCCGGTTCGCGTGGGAGTAGCTGGTAACGGGATCGAGGCCGAGCAGATAGGGCACGAGCTCCGCGAAGAGGAGAAACCGGTCCGCCGAGGCGTAGAGCTGGGGCCGCTCGCGCCGCAGCCACAGGAGCTTGGGAAGCGAGTAGTTGGGCGACACTATGTTGGGATTGATCGAGTAGAGCTCGTCCGCTTCGAAGCGAGCGGCGAAGTCCCGGATCTCCTCCTCGCCCCGGCGGTCGGCCATGAGAATCGCGTTGCCGAGGATCTTCCTGTCCGCAGAGACGGGGGTCATGGCTTCTCCCATCGCGCTGAAGGCGAGGGCCGTGACGCCCTCCTTCCCCGCCTTGCCTCCGAGCTCGCGCACCACGTCGATGGCCGCGGAGACGACGAGCCGCGAGTCGAGCTCGGCCCAGAGCGGCGCGGGATGGAGGGTCGGGTAGCTGCGCGAGGCGCCGGCCATGAGTTTCCCGCCGACGGAATAGAGGGCGGCCTTGCAGGTGCTCGTGCCGATGTCGACGCCGATGAGACTCACGCGAGACTCTAGAAGCGCATGGCTTCGCAGCCGAGATACTTGGTGAGGGCCTCTTCGAGGGGAGCGAGGAAGTTTCCTGGCGTCACGCTCACATGGTGCCGGAAGCCGGCCTGCCCGATCCTGAGCAGCCCCTCCTGCAGCGAGGGGATGCGCGCCACGCCGCCCGTGCCGAAGAAGTCGGAAGGTATGGGATCGTCGGTGAACTCGCCCTCGCCCAGATAGTACCTGAGCGCCCCGTTTTCCGTCATGAGGCTCGCGAAGGAGAAGGCCGTCGGAGCTATGCGGCCGACATCGCAGCCGAAGGAGCAGCCCTTGCCCACGATGTTCGCGAGGATGGCGTGATCGCAGATCCTGCCCTTGGCCTTCATCAGGTCCGAGGGCACGGGGCCGCAGTGGAAGAGAATGCACTTCTCGGGGTCGTCGCCGTAGTTGTTGTTCCAGTCGAGGCAGGCGGCGCTGGCTCCCGAGGCGGCTCCGAGCGCGCGCATCGCGACGGCGTTGCCGATGTCGAGCTCGCAGGACGAGGCGATGCCGCGCTCGTTCAGCTCGCCCATGAGGACGCAGGGCGAGACGTGCAGCGTCTCCTGCATCTCGATCCAGCAGCGGACGGCGAGACAGTCGAGCTGGTCGCGCTCCACGAGCTCGTCGAGCGCGACGCCGAGGCGAACCAGGGTGTCGAAAGCCTCGTCGGGCGCCCCGCTCCAATCGCTGTACTCGCGCAGGCGCAGGGCCTTGTCGCGATAGGCTCCGCTCGAGGAGCGGATGGACTTGAGCCGCGCGATGACGGATGAAAGATCGTAGGTCTCGACGTTGATGCCCTGACGCTGGAGCGCGAGCTCGTCGATGCGCACGGTCTTGAAGGCGGTCGTGCGAGCGCCGATGGCGCCCACGCGAAGGTTTTTCAGCCCCTTCACGACCCGGCAGACCCGGTCGAAGTGGTCGAGGTTCCTCGCGAAGGCTTCCGACGAGGGAGAGACGACATGGGGCGCGAGCGAGGTGAACTTGATGCCCCATTGATGGAAGACATCCATGATGGAGAGCTTGCCGCAGAAGGCGTCGCGGCGCAGCTCGGGGGACATGCGCCCCAGCTCGTCGGGATATGCCTGGACGAAGATGGGCAGGTTCGTGTCCCGGAAGGCCTCGACCGCGCCGTTCTCGTCTCCGAAGTTGGGCAGGCAGAGCACGACCCCGTCGATCTTTTCCTTATTCCGCGCGAGGAAGGCGGCGAACTTGGCGCCCTCCTCGCGAGTCTCGACCGCGCCGAAGCGCGTCGCCGATTCCTCCATGACGAGGACCTCGTGTCCCCGGGCGCGCACGGCCTCGAACATCTCCTTCCGGGCCGCTGCCTGGAGCGAGCCGGGGAACAAGGCCCGATTGCCGAAGTACAGGGCGAATCGCGAAGCGGAACTTTTCACGGACTCCTCCTTCATCCCACGAGACGAGCGGCGCTGCCGCCCAGGCCGAGAGTCTCTATCTCGGCGAGCGTCGCGCGATACGCGGCCTCTCTGGCGGCTGCCGGACCGCGGGCGAGGGCCGCCTCGTAGGGCGCCCTGATCCCGGTGCCGATATTGATCTTGGCTATGCCGCGCGCGACGGCCGCGCGCACATTGTCCGGTTTTATTCCCGTGCCGCCGTGGAGGACGATGGGAACCCCGGCCGCGGCGTAGATCTTGGATAGTCGCTCGAGGTCGAGCCTGGCCTCGATCTTCTTTTCCTTGCGGGCGGACTCGGCCACCGCCCCGTGGACGTTGCCGATGGCCACGGAGAGCCAGTCCACGCCGGTGGCCGCGGCGAACTTCGCCGCGTCGGCGGGGTCGGTGAAGCCCGTGCCCGTGCGGAAGAGCTCTTCGTAGGGCGGCAGGGGGCCGGCCTCGTGGCCGAGCACCGAGCCCAGCTCCGCCTCGACCGCCACGCCCACAGGGCTGCACAGCTCTACGACGGACCTGGCCGCGGCGACATTCTCGTCGAAAGGAAGCCGCGAGCCGTCGACCATCACCGACTCGAAGCCGGCAGCCAGGGCGCGCCTGATTATGGGCAGGAAGTCCACGCGGAGCCCGTCCTCGTCTATCACCGGGACATGATCGAGGTGCAGCCGCGAGCAGAGCCGGTTGTCGTGGCGCCGGTATTCCTCGGCGACGGCCTCGAGGCTCTTCGCCTCGAACTTCTCCCACTCGACCCGCGCGACCTCGACGAGACCGAAGGTCCCCGAGTCCCGCAGGGCGGCGAGCACCGGCTCGACCATGGGCAGGTAGGGAATGTTGAAGGCGGGCAGCGCGAGGCCGAGGCGCCTGGCGGATGCGACGATGGCGGAGGTGTCGGACATGGGAACTCCTTGTCGTGATTTTATACTGCCTCGCGGGAGAAAGCGACGCCGTGCCTGGACATCGGCACGGCGCGCGGCGCTGGACGCTAAAGCCTAGAAATTGTACTGATCGATATTCTCGGGAGTGAAGATGAGCGGGCGGCCGTACACGATTTCGCCGTCCTTGCCGACGGTGAACTCGCCGAGCTTGCCGCAGCTCACCTTGGTTCCGACCTTGTTCACGAGCGTACCGTCGAGCGCGGCCTTGGCCACGTAGACGGACATGTAGCCGAGCTTGGCCGGATCCCAGATGAAGAACGCCTTCTCCGAGCCGTCTTTCAGATACGAACGGATGGAAGACGGAAGCGCCACGCCGGTGGCGAAGACCTTCCCGACCTTGCCGACGATCTCGATGGCGCGGGCGGCGGCGGGGGCCGATACGGCGGAAGAGGAGATTATCACCTTGAGGTTCGGGTAGGCCTGCATGAGATTCGTCGCGACATCGATGCTCTTCGCCTCGTCGTCGCCCGCGAACTGGGTGGCCACGGGCTTGAACACCTTGTATTTCGGGTCAGTTTTGCAGAGCTCGGTCATGATCCGGATGTGCGCCATGTGATTGGGACTCGTGGGCGAAGCGGCGATGAAGGCGATCTCTCCGCCCTGGGGGGAATCGGCGAGAGCGCAGTCGAGCATGGCGCGGGCGACGCCCTCGTACGACATCTGGTTGCAGAAGAAGTCGCGGGCGTTCATGGCGGTGTCGGCGTCGTAGGAGACTACCTTTATTCCCATGGCCCTGGCCCGGACGAGAGGGGGAGCGACGGCGTTGAGATCGATGGCCGAGACGATGATCGCATCCGGTCTCTGCGCGACGATGTTCTCGAGAGACTGGACCTGGAGCTGGACGTCGGCCTGCTCCGAGCCGGTGTAGACGAAGTCCACGCCGAGTTCCTTGGCCGCTTCCTTGGCGCCTTCGGCGCAGATCTCGAAGTAGGACAGACCCGTGAACTTGGGATTCATGAAGATGCGGTACTTCTTCGCGGGAGCCGCGAACGCGGAACCAGCGAGCACTACGAGGACGATGAATAGAGCGATACCTCTTTTCATACTTCCCTCCCCCTTTCAATTTTTCACGAGGCCCAGGGCCTCGCCTTTGCCTGTTTGCGCGGGCGAATCGCGAAGATGCCTCGCCCGGAGAAATTAGATATCAGGACGCCCGAGACGAGAAGGGCGCCGATGATCAGCTGCTGTATCGATCCCGAGATATTGGCCAGTCCCATGCCGTTCCGCAGCGTCTCGAGGAAGATGATGGAAAGCAGCACTCCCAGCACGGTCCCGCGGCCCCCGTTGATATCCACACCGCCCAGGACGACGGAGGTGATGACCCCCAGGATCACGCCGTCGGCGTTGTCGCCGCGGGCCGAGCCGTACTGGCCGATGAAGATCCACGCGCCGAGGGCGGCGCCGAGAGCGGCGATCATGTAGGTGCCCATCTTCGTGCGCACGACACTGATGCCCGAATAGGTCACGGCCATGGGATTGTTGCCGATGGCGAAGCAGCGGCGGCCGAAGGTGCTGAAATGCATGATCACCCCGAAGACGACGACCGCCGCGATGAAGACGAAGAGCATGACCGGTACCGCGGCCGAACCCACCGTGGCCGAGCCCAGCCATTTGTAGGTGCCGTCGAAGCCCGTATAGCCGGTCTCGGAACCGATGATGAAGGCGAGACCGCGATAGGCGCCCGAGGTTCCCAGGGTGACGGCGAGGGCCGGCAGCCGGAGCTTGGCGACCAGGAATCCGTTGAACGCCCCCAAGGCGAGGGCCACAGCCGCGATGAGCGCCAGCGCGAGGCCGAGCGGAAGATGCGCGGCCGAGCTCTTGGCCAGGAGGACGGTGCAGACGGCGAGGGTGGAAGGCAGCGAGAGGTCCATCTCTCCCGTGAGGATGATGAGCGTGAGGCCCAGGCCCATGATCCCCGTAAACACGAGATTCCGCGACGAGTAGAGAAGCTGCTGGCCGTTCAGGTAATACGGAGAGAGCGTCGTGGCCCAGACGCCGGCCAGCACGACCATGATGGCGATGGACAATTCCCAGCGATGGCTCCTGAATATGCTCTTCATGTCCGTGGCCCTATCCTTTCTTGTGTCTGAAGAGGGCCTGGATCCGCCGCTCTATTCCAGCGTCGAGGGTGATGGCGCCCACGATGGCGAAACCCTGGATGAATCTGCGCCAGAACTCCGGCGCATGCGCCAGGACCAGGCCGTTGTCGATGGAGGAGAGGATGAGCGCGCCGAAGAAGACTCCGACTATGTTGCCCGAACCGCCGGTGGTGCTCACGCCGCCGAGCACGACGGCTGCGAGCGCCATCATCTCCCAGTCCCGCCCGAGGTTCACGGTGATCGTGCCCACGCGCGAGATATAGAGGAATGAAGCGAAACCGACGAGAGCGCCGCAGACGGCGAACGCGAACAACACGACCCGATTGGCCCGCAGGCCGTAGAACACGGCCGCTCCGGGATTGGATCCGACCGCGTACACTCGCCTAAAGATGGGCACGCTTCGCAGGAGGAACGCGAGGACCGCCACCACCGCCACGGCCAGCAGCACGACGACGGGCAGGCCCAGCACCGTGGCGTCGGCCCCCTTGATCATCCAGCGCGGGAGATTGCCGGAAGGGACCTCTATGCCCCGCCCTATGATGAAGGTAACGCCCCGGAAAATGGCCAGCGTGCCGAGGGTCGCCACGATGGAAGGCACCCGGCCGTAGGCCACGGCCAGGCCGTTGAGCAACCCGAGCACGAGGCCGATGGCGACGGCTACCGCCACGATCGCCAGGCCCGAGTGCTGATTCGCGGCCGCGAACTTCGCCGCGGCGAAGCCGGCGAGTCCGATGATCGAGCCCACCGAGACATCCAGGTTGCGCGTGATGACGACGATAGCCTCGGCGCAGGCGACGATGGTGAGCAAGGACGCGTTGAAGGCGATGATCTTCAAGTTCTGCAGCGTGAGGAAATTCTGCGTCGTGAACGAGAAGACCGCGACGACGGCGATGAGGGAAAGCAGCACACTGATCACGCGAAGCCGAAGCGTGTTCCTCGAAAGGCCCGTGTTGAGCCGACTGAGCAGCGAAATTTCGTTGTTAGTTCCCATCGGCGCTCACTTCCTCCGTTGTCCTGATGCGGGATGCCGCGGTCATGATCTTCTCCTGGGTGGCTTCATCCCTCGCGAACTCCGCCACGATCCTCCCGTGCGCGACGACGAGGATCCTGTCGCACATCCCCAGAATCTCGGGCAGGTCCGAAGAGATGAGGAGAATCGGATAGCCCGCGGAGACCAAGTCCGAGATTCTTTGGTGCACCTGCGACTTCGTCCCCACATCGATTCCGTGGGTGGGCTCATCGAGAATGAGTATCTTGGGTTCGGTGGCGAGCCATTTGGCGAGCACCACCTTCTGCCTGTTGCCGCCGGAGAGGCTCGCGACCGCCGAATCGAGGCTCGGTGCCTTGATCTCGAAATCCTCGGCGAAAGGCGCAGCGAATCTCGTTTCGGAGGCGTGGGATATGAGTCCGGCCGCGCCGAGCCGGCCCAGGACCGGAAGGCAGATGTTCGAGGCGATGCCCAGCTCCACGACGAGCCCATTGTCGTCGCGATTCTCGGGGATGTAGGCGATTCCCTCGCGCAGCATCTGAGCGGGGCTTTTGGGCACGACCACGGCACCGTCGATGGCGACCGTGCCCGAAGCCGGCGGGCGCACGCCGAATATGGCTTCCGCGATCTCGGTCCGCCCCGCTCCGACGAGACCGGCCAGGCCGACTATCTCGCCCGCCCTGACGGTGAAGCTCACGTCCTCGAAAACCCCGGGCAGACCGAGCCCCTTCACCTCCAGGACCGGAGCGCCGGCGGGTTTGGACGACCTCTCGACGAATAGGGACTTCAGCTCCCTGCCGACCATGTAACGCACCATCGCCGCTTCCGACATCTCGGCCGCGGGCGCGGTGACTATGTGCTCCCCGTCCCTCATGACCGTCACTTCGTCGGCGATGCGGCCGATCTCCTCCAGGCGGTGCGATATGAAAATGATGGATACTCCGCGCTTCTTCAGGGAGTGGACCACGGCGAAGAGACGATCGGCCTCGGAAGGGGTCAGCGAAGCGGTCGGCTCATCGAGAATGAGAAGCTTCAGATCGGCACACATGGCGCGCACGATCTCCACGAACTGTATCTCGGCGACGGAGCGGCCGGCGAGGAGCGAGCGCGGGTCGATGTCGACGCCGAGTTCGCCCAGCCTTCGAGCCGCATCGTCGTACATCCGCTTCCTGTCCACGGTGAGCAGCCGCGTCCGCGGGTGGAAGCCCATGAAGATATTCTCGGCGACGTCCAGATGGGGGAAAAGCTTCGGGTCCTGGTAGACGGCCGTGATGCCCCTCTGACGGGCGTCGAGGGGCGTCTCGAAACCGCAGGCCTTCCCGTCGAGCAGAATCCTGCCCGAATCGGGACGCTGCATGCCCGTGACGATCTTCACCAGGGTGGACTTGCCCGCCCCGTTCTCGCCAACGAGGGCGTGCACCGAGCCCGCCTTCACCCCGAAAGATACCGTCTTCACGGCCTGGACGGGACCGAAGCTCTTTGCGATCCCGACGATGCCGAGCCTATCGTGCGCTGTCGTATTCATCGACTCCGGCTCCCGCAAGGAAAATGTCCATCCTTCTCGGTCTCACGGGCGGATCGCCGCTCGTACGACCTATAAGCCGCGGCTTCGCGCTCCGAGCCGCAAGCCGCCGCGGTCATCACCCTCTCCTGCGTGGCCTCGGAGCGATCGAACTCCGCGACGATGCCCCCTCCGGCCACCACGAGGATTCGATCGCACATCGCGAGAATCTCGGGCAGGTCGGACGATATGAGCACGATGGGGAAACCGGCGGAGGCGAGCTCGGAGATTCTCTGATGCACGAGGGACTTGGTGGCGACATCGATGCCGCGCGTGGGCTCGTCGAGGATAAAGACCTTGGGCACCGTCGCGAGCCACTTGGCCAGCATGACCTTCTGCCTATCGCCGCCCGAAAGCGTATCGACGCGCGAGTCGAGCGTTCGCGACTTTATCTCGAAGTCCTCGACATATCCCTCGGCGAAGCTCGTCTCGGCGACATGGTTGATGAGGCCGGTGGCCGTCAGGCGCCTCATCGCGGGCAGGCAGATATTGGAGGAGATGCCCATCTCGGTGATGAGACCGTTTTCGTCGCGCTCCTCGGGTACATAGGCGACGCCGAGCCTCACCATCTCCTCGGGGCTCGAAGGCCTCAGCTCCACGCCATCGATGACGACAGTGCCGGCGACGGGGGTGCGGATGCCGAAAATAGCCTCGGCTATCTCCGTGCGTCCCGCTCCGACCAGACCGGCGAGGCCGAGGATTTCGCCCCCGCGGACGGCGAAGCTCACATCGTCGAAGTATCCCGGCAGCTCCAGGCCCCTGACCTCGAAGGCGTTCTTCTCCTCTATCGGCGCGACGGCGCGGGAGAAGAACGAAGAGAGTTCGCGGCCGACCATGCAGTGGACGAGGTCGTTTTCGGAGAGCTCCTCCGCGGGAGCCGTCACGACATGCTCGCCGTCCCTGATCACCGTGATGAAGTCGGATACCAGTTTCACTTCCTGCAAGCGGTGCGAGATGAAGATCACCGAGACGCCGCGTGCGGTGAGCGAGTCGATCACGGAGAACAGCCGCTCCGACTCGGCGGGAGTCAGCGAAGAAGTCGGCTCGTCGAGAATCAGGAGCCGGAGATCGGCGCACATCGCGCGGACGATCTCGACGAACTGTATTTCCGCCACGGAGCGCCCCACCAGATGGGAGCGCGGGTCGATATCGACGCCGAGCTCGCCGAGCATGCGCGCGGCTTTCTCGTACATGCGCTTCCGGTCCAGGAAGCCGAAGACGCCGCGCGGGTAGATGCCCATGAAGATATTCTCAGCCACGTCGAGGTGGGGGAACAGCTTCGGATCCTGGTAGACCGCCGTGATGCCCGCGCTTCTCGCGTCGATCGGCGTCGAGAAGCGGCAGGGGACTCCATCGAGGGAGATGGCTCCGCCGTCGGGGCGCTCCATGCCCGTGATGAGTTTCACGAGGGTCGACTTGCCCGCGCCGTTCTCGCCCACGAGGGCATGGACTACTCCCGGTTTGACAGTGAAGGAGATATCCTTGACCGCCTCTACGGGACCGTAATTTTTCGTCACGGAACCCAAAACCAATCGATCGATCACGTGCGGACAGCCTGCCTTCCTCTCGGATTAGCTCGGTTCAAAGACTGTCACGGTTTCCGCAATCCGTGAATGGACGGCGGCGTGTCATTTTATGCACTTTCCTGCAAAATGGAAAAAACGGCCGCCTCCGGCTTGCGCCCTCTTTCCCAACCTGCTATTAGATTGCATATGGATGGCGACGGCGGCGAGGGATGGGACGGGCTCTTACCGTTGCTGAGCGATTTCCGCAGCGGCTTCAAGGTCGCCCTCTCCCTGCACGACCCCTCGGGGAAAAAACTCTTTTCCTTGCCGGGGCGGGCACAGGCTCCCTTTTGCAGGAAAATAGGCGGGTGGCTCTACGATCCGGCCATATGCGCCGCCCAGTCGCATCGCATGCGGCACCTAGCGTCCGACCGAGCCGATACGCTCGCCTATACCTGCCACGCCGGGCTTCGCTGCTGCGTGCATCCCTTCACATCCGGAGGAAGATTGCTCGCCTTCGCTCAGATCAACGAATACAGGTTCGGAGAAAGCCCCGGCGAGGAAGTGCTCCGCGCGTGGCGCAGGGATGTCGGCGCGGTCGACCTCCTTCTCCGGGACTACCTCGTCCTCCCCCGGTTTACGGCGGAGGCGGAACAGCACATGATCCGCCTATTCCGAGTGGTCGCGGAGCATGCGATCTCCCACGGCTTCATCTCGGTTCCCCGAAGCGCCCTCTTCGACAGCATCGTGGACTATGTCCGCTCCCACATTCGGCGTCCGAGCATTCCGATCGACGAGGTCGCCGAGCACGTGAGCAAGAGCCCCTCCACCGTATCCCATGTCGTCAAGAAGGAAGCGGGCATCTCCTTCAAGCGGCTTGTTATAGAAAAGAAACTTGAGGAGGCAGAACACATCATGTCGTCGCGCTCGACGCCTTCGATCGGAGAGGTGGCCGAGATCCTGGGCTACAGCGACCAGTTCTACTTCTCACGGCTCTACAAGAAGTACCGCGGCTTCCCCCCGAAGGAGTTCGTCAGGCGCCGCGTCGTCTAGCCGCGCCCTTGCCGCGCGGCCAAGCCGCGGGCGGCCGTGCCGATCACTCGCCGAAGAGGAAGCGCTCGGGGTTGTCGTGGCAGAAGAGGAGGCGCTCCCCGCCGGAGAGGGGCGAGGCCGCGAAGATCCGGTAGTAATCGGAATACGAGCGGATGCGGGAGAGGTTGACGGCGAAGTCCGAGCCGAACAGGAGGCGCCCGCGCAGGAGCTCGCCGCGCTCGGCGCCGAGTTCGTCGATGTACCTGCGCAGCCAGTCGTAGTACTCGGCCTCGGTGCCGTCGAAAGAGAAATCGGCGTAGACGTTCGGATGCTCGCCCATGAAGCCCACGATGCGGTCGCTCCACTCCGTGCTCGGAGCCTTGCCCAAGGTGCGCAGATATTGAGCGCCGAAATGGGCGAAGTCGAGGCGCAGGCCCGGGTGGCGTTCGAGCACGGGCGCCCAGCGTTCGGGAGAGGTGTAGAGCAGGGACTCTTCGAGCGAGACGGTGCGGAATCCCTGATCGTCGCAGTGCGTGGTCACGGGTATCCCTCGCTCCTCGCAGAACGACCAGAGCAGCTCGGCCTTCTCGCGCTCCCGCCCTCCGCGGCGCCCGCGGGCCTCGGGCCAGGGGTCGAAGCCGAGGGGAGGATAGACCTTGACGCCGGCGAAGCGCAGGGGCGAGGCGAGGCGCTCGTCAAAATCGCGCATCGCGTCGAAGGCCGCCGCCGAGGCCTCGCTGCCCCGTCGGTAGCCCGCGAAATGCCGCCCCAGGACGGCGGCCAGGGCATCCAGGTCGTAGTGGCGCGTATCGATCCCGAGGAAGGGCCTGATCTCCAGGAAGCCCGAAGGCCTCGAGCGCCGATAGTCCCGAATGCCGTCAAGAAGGTCGCGCACCTGCAGCTCGACGCTCTTCGCCGCGGGCGCGCTGTAGTAAAGCTCCTCCGCCGCGGCTCCGCTCGAGCCGAAGTCCATGACGAGCGGCACGAGCACCAGCCGGTCGAAGCCCTGCGAGCCGACGGAAAGCGAGCCTTCCGTCAGGAGCGCGGGCGGGTCTCCTTCCTTCGCGAAACGCCCGGCGAGATCGTCCTCCATGAGCCTGAAGATCGAGCCGACGTCGTTTTCCATCACGGCGAGCATGTTCCGGATCCGCTCGCCGCCCTTGAGGAAGAGGGAGGCCACGAGATAGTTCGGAGCCGAGGCGTACGCGAGCAGGGTCTCGAGCCGCCTTCGCCGCACGGACTCGACGAAGGCGAGGAGACTCGGGTGGGAGAGCGTCAGGGCGTGGCAGTGCACGTCGTAGAACGGAAAAGACGGCATCGCGCGGGGCCTCGGCCGCAGGCCCGTTCAGTACTCCCCCTCGGCGATGTCGGCTCGGGTCAGCTTGGCCCGGAAGAATCGGTACACGAGGAACTGGTACACGATCACGATCGGCACGAAGATGCAGGCGACGACGGTCATCACCTTGAGCGTCAGGGGGCCCGAGGAAGAGTTGAAGGCGGTGAGACTCGCGGCGGGGTCGAGGCTCGAGGGAATGAGATTCGGGAAAAGCCCCACGAGCGCCGTGGCGACGACCAAGAGGATCGTGGCGCAGGACGCGACGAAGGCGGCGAAGGCCCGCGAGCGGGCGTGGAAGAGCCTGACGCCGACGAGCGACGCGACGGCCAGGACCGGCACGACGAGCCACAGGGGCGAGGCGAGGAAGTTGTCGTAGAGCTTGGTCGCGAAGGCCGTGGCCGCGAGGAAGACGACCGTCAGAGCCGCCACCGCGTACCAGAGCTTCGAGGCGAGGCTCCGCGAGCGCTCGGCCAGGGAGCCGCCGGTGCGGTATTCCAGCCACAGGGCGCCGTGCTGGAGGAAGAGCGCGACGAAGAGCAGGGCGGTGAGGAGGCCGTACGCGTTGAAGAGCCCCCAGAAGGAGCCGCGGTAGCCGTCGGCCGCCATGGGCAGGCCCTGGAATATGTTGCCGAAGCCCAGGCCCAGCACGAGGGGAGCCGTGAAGCTCGAGATCGCCAGAGCCCAGTCCCAGAAGGAGTGCCACCTCGCGCCCTCGGATTTGGACCTGAACTCGATCGACACGCCGCGCACGATGAGCGAAAAAAGGATGAGCAGCATCGGCAGGTAAAGATAGCTGAACATGGAAGCGTAGACGTTGGGGAAGGCGGCGAAGGTCGCGCCGCCGGCGGTGACGAGCCACACCTCGTTGCCGTCCCACACGGGGCCGATCGCGGTGAGGGCGACCGAGCGCTCGGTCTCGTCCTTGGCCAGGAAATTGCGCAGCATGCCCGCGCCGAAGTCGAAGCCGTCGAGCGTGAAATAGACCGCCCAGAGGACTCCCCAGAGTATGAACCATACGATTTGAAGCGTCATGTCGCTGCCCCCTTATTCCTCGACCTTGCGCGCGTACTTGACGAGCAGGAAGGCGTCCACGACCGCCAGGCTGCCGTACAGCACGACGAAGGCGATCAGCGACGCGAGCACGTCGCCGGCCGAAATCGCGCCGGATGCGGCGTCGCTCGTCCTCAAGAGCCCGTAGACGATCCAGGGCTGCCGTCCGATCTCCGCGAGAAGCCAGCCCAGCTCCGAGGCGATATAGGGCAGGACGATGGCGAAAGACATGATCCAGAGGAACCAGCGGTGCTTCTGGAGCTTGTCGCGCCACGCGAAGACGAGGGCTAGGAAGGCCAGGAGGATGAAGAGCATTCCCAGGCCGACCATGAGCCTGAAGCTCCAGAAGCTCACGGCGACGGGAGGCCGCTGGTCGGCGGGAAAGTCCAGGAGACCTTTGATGGTGGCGTTCGGGTCGTGGTAGGAGAGGAGGCTGAGCAGGTTGGGGACCTCGAGCGCCTCGACGAGGTTGCTCTCGTGCTTGGGCTCGGGAACGTCGAGGAAGTAGAAGGGCGCGGCCTTCTGCGTGTGCCAGACCGACTCCATGGCCGCCAGCTTGGTGGGCTGGTAATCGGCCACCTCGCGGCCCGACATGTCTCCCGAGAAGACGATCAGCACCGAGGCGACGATGCCGACGGTGGCGCCGATCCTGAACGAGCGCTTGAACATCTCGGACTTGCGGCCCTTGAGGAGGTGGACGGCCGAGATGCCCATGACGAAGAAGGCGGAAAGGGTGATTGCGGACATGAGGGTGTGGAAGAACTTGACCCAGGAATACTCGTTCCACAGGAGGGCGCCGAAATCGACGAGCTGGGCCCTGCCGCCCGAGATGACGTAGCCTTCCGGATGCTGCATCCAGCCGTTCGCCAGGAGAATCCAGAGCGCGGAAAGCGAACTCGCGAAGGCCACCACCCACATGATGGCGGCGTGGACTCCCTTCGACACGCGCTTCCAGCTGAACATCCAGAGCCCGATAAAGGTGGACTCCAGGAAGAAGGCCACCGTGGCCTCGATGGCCAAGGGGGCTCCGAAGATATCCCCGACGAACTTCGAGTACTCGGCCCAGTTCATGCCGAACTGGAACTCGAGGGTGATGCCCGTGACCACCCCGACCGCGAAATTGACGAGGAAAAGCTTGCTCCAGAACTTCGTCATCCTGAGGTAGATTTCGTCGCCCGTGCGGGCGTACCGCGTCTCCATGTAGGCGACCAGGGCGCTGAGCCCGAGGGTCAGCGGCACGAACAGGAAGTGAAAAATGGCCACCATGGCGAATTGGATGCGAGACAGAGCCTCTACGCTCATGCGACCCCCCTTGCGCGACGATCGAATTCGCTAAACGGAATTAGCTGCATGCTCCTAGTATTGCATAGGAGCGGTTGCCATTCCAGTGGATTTTTCCGTACACTTCGGCTTCCTATGGAAAACGATTCCCGATGGCTGCGCGAGCGCGGCGCGGACGCCCGGCGTCCCCTCGTCGCCGCCATCGTCCTGGGAGAGCTGTCGGGCATCTTCCTCATCCTGCAGACCGCGCTGCTCGCGGCCATAGGGAACGCCGCCATCATGGAAGGGCGCCGGGTCCGCGAGCTCGCGCCCTACTTCGCGGCGCTCGCGCTCGCGATAGCCTTCCGCTTCCTCACCGCATGGAGAAGCAGGCGCTCGGCCTTCGCGTGCGCGTCCGTCGTCAGGCGGAAGGTCAGGGGCGAATTGATCCGGGGCCTGCGCGATATCGGGCCGATCGCGCTCGCGCGGATGCGCACGGGCCAGATAGCCGAGGTCGCGACGGGCGCGGTCGACGCGCTCGAGGGCTACTACGCGGGCTACCTTCCCCAGCGAGCCGTCGCGACCCTCATGCCCTTCACCGTGCTGGCCGTCGTCTTCCCGCTCGACTGGATTTCGGGCCTCGTCCTGGCGCTCACGGCGGTGTTCCTGCCCTTGAGCATGATCGTGATCGGAGAGGAAGCGCACGAGCGGAACCGGCGCCTCTGGACCACCCTGGCCAGGATCAGCGGGCGCTTCCTCGACGCGCTGCGGGGCCTGGCGACGGTCAAGGCCTTCGGCGCCGCCCGCCGCGAGGCCGAGGAGATCGAGCGCGCCTCGGACGACTATCGCCTGGCGACCATGTCGGTCCTGCGCATAGCCTTCCTCTCTTCCTTCATGCTCGAGTTCATCACCGCGGTGAGCATAGCCATCGTAGCCGTGGTCACGGGCTTGCGGCTGCTGTCGGGCGGGATGCGCTTCGGCCCCGGCTACTTCATCCTCCTCGTCGCCCCCGAGTACTTCCTCACCCTGCGCACGCTCGGCGCCCAGTATCACGCGCGCATGGGAGCGGCCGCCGCCGCCGCCCAGATCCGCGAGCTCTCGGCCGAAATGTCGGAGGCCGACGGCCGGGGCGGTTCCGCAAGCGAGGGCCCGGCGGATGTCCCGGCGGATGTCCCGGCGGTCGCCGCGACCGGATCGGAACCGGCCCTCGCCGCGGCGGGCGGCGCTTCGGCCGCAGGCAGGCCGGCCGGCGGCGATGCGGGCCCGCGGCACGGAGCGGCGCTCCGCTTCGAGAGCGTCGGATTCGCCTATCGCGACCGGCCCCTGCTCGAGAACTTGAGTTTCTCGGTCGAGCCGGGGGAGCATCTCGCCCTCCTCGGCCCGAGCGGCAGCGGAAAGTCCACGATCCTCGCCCTGCTGCTCGGCTTCGCGGCGCCGCGCAGCGGGAACATCGCGCTGGACGGCCGGAACCTCGCGCTCATCGACCGGCGCGCGCTGTACGAGGAGCTGGCCTGGCTTCCGCAGCGGCCCACGATCTTCCACGGCACGATCGGAAGCAACATCGCCCTGGGCCGGCCCGGAGCGACCGAGGGCGAGGTGGCGGAGGCCGCGCGGGCGGCCCACGTCGACGAGTTCGCGGGGAGCCTGGGCTCGGGCCTGGACACCCTCGTCGGCGAGGGAGGCCGCGGCCTCTCGGTCGGGCAGAGCCAGCGCGTGGCGCTGGCCCGGCTCTTCCTGCGCTCGCCCCGGCTCATCCTCCTCGACGAGCCCACCGCCCACCTCGACGCCGAGAGCGCGGAGTTCGTGAACGACTCCATCGCCGCCCTCGCCGCGGGGAGGACGATGGTCCTGGCCACCCACCGCCGCGGCGTCGAGGTCGACCGCAGCCTCGTGCTGGCCGAGGCCGCCGCCGAAGCGGCGCCGCGCGGGGAGACGGACGGGGAGACGGACGGGGAAGGCGGGCAAGCATGAAAGCCGCGCTCAGGGACGGCAGGAACCTCCTGAGGCTCGCCGCCCTGATCCGTCCGCACTGGCGCCGCGCCGCGCTCGGCGTCCTCCTCGCCCTCGCGGCCGCGCTGGCGAACATCGGCCTCCTGGCGCTGTCGAGCTGGTTCATCGCCTCGATGGCCATCGCCGGCGCGTTAGGCGCCGTCATAGACTATACCCTGCCCGCCGCCGGCGTGCGCGCGCTGGCCATAGTCCGGGCGGCGGGACGCTACGCCGAGCGGCTCGTCAACCACGACACGACTTTCCGCGTCCTGAGCTCGATCCGGCTGTGGTTCTTCCGGAAGATCGAGCCCCTGGCGCCGGCGCGGCTGGCCGAGTTCCGGAGCGGCGACCTGCTCGCGCGCATCCGCTCGGACATCGACACGCTCGACGACTTCTACGTCCGCGGACTGGTGCCGGCCCTGACCGCGGTCCTGGTCTGCGCCTGCATACTGCCCTTCCTCGCGCACATCGACCCGGCTATAGCCTGGATCGACGGGGCCGCCCTCGCCGCGGCGGGCCTGGCCGTGCCGCTCGCCCTCGGCTCGGCCTCCGCGGCGCCGGGCCGCTCGAGCGTGCGCGACTCGGCCGAGCTCCGCGCCTCGATCGTGGAGGAAGTGGAAGGCATGGCCGAACTCGTCGTGCTGGGCGCCGCGGAGGCGCACGCCCGCTCGACCGACGGGAGCGCCGCGCTGCTCGAGGCCGATCGGCGCCGGCTCGACTCGCTGCGCGCCCTGGGCGACGCCTCGATCCCGGCCATGGCCTCCCTCGCCGTGACTCTGGCGGCCCTGGTCCTCATTCCCCGCGTCGCCTCGGGAGCCCTGCCCCCCGCCGACCTGGCCATGCTCACCGTCTTCGTCCTCGCGAGCTTCGAGACCGTCGTGCCCCTGCCCGTCGCCATCCAGAAGGCCGGCGAGATGGCCCAGGCTGCCCGGCGCCTCTTCGAGATCATCGACGCGGAGCCCGCGGTCGCCTCGCGCCCGCTCCCCGAGGCCGGAGGCTCGGAGTCTCCCCGGCCCGCGGCTTCGGCCTCCGCGGCCGCGGTTCCCGGTGCCGCGGCCGCGAGAACCGCAGTCGGCCTCGCGATACGCGACCTGCATTTCCGCTACGCGCCCGGGCTCCCCCTCGTATTCGACGGCTTCTCGCTCGAGGTGCCCCCGGGCGCGCGCATCGCCCTCGCAGGCCCTTCGGGAGCGGGCAAAAGCACCCTCGTCAATCTGCTCCTGCGGTTCTGGGACTACGAAGGCGGAAGCATCGAGCTCGGCGGGCGCGACATCCGCTCCTTCGACCCCGACCAGGCCCGCGCCCACTTCAGCGTGATGCCCCAGTCACCCTTCCTCTACCACGCCTCGATCCGCGAGAACCTGCTCCTCGCGGCCCTGAGCGAGGGCGGAAAGCCCGGACCGGAGGTCGAGGAGCGGCTGCGGGAGGCTCTCGAGGCGGCTCAGCTGTCGCGCTTCGTGGCGAGCCTGAGCGAGGGCCTGGACACCGTCGTGGGCGAAACGGGCAGGGCCGTGTCGGGGGGCGAAGCGCAGCGCATCGCCGCGGCGCGCGCCTTTCTGAAGGACGCGCCGATCATGCTGCTCGACGAACCCACCGAAGGCCTCGACGACCGCAACGCCGACGCCCTCCTCGCCGCGATAGCCGAACGCGCCGCCGGCAGAACCCTCATCATCATCAGCCACCGGGAGCGCGACCTCGCCCTGGCCGAACGGGTGTGCCGATTGACCTTAGTCTCAAAATGAGTAGACTAAAAAAGTAATCATTGCCGTCTTGAGCAATAACAAGGGAGGCCTTATCGTGAAAGAGGTATTGGAAGCTTTGGCGAAATACAAGCAGAGCGTGGATGAGAGCCTGCTGGGCATAGTCGAGAAGCTCGGCGAGGACAAGCTCACGGCGCCCATGGGCACCTTCTTCCCCACCGTCTACGATCAGCTCAAGCACATCTTCGGCGCCGACGTCAATTATTTCAAGCGCATCGGACCGGCCTTGCCGAATAACGCGGCGCTCGCGAAGAGCCGCTTCCTCGCGTACGACGCGGCGGCGCTGAAGGCCCTGAGCGTCTCGCAGCGCGCCCAGCTCTTCGCCGACATGCGCGAGATCGACCTCGAGGCCTACGCCTTCGTGTCCGGACTGCGCGCCGAAGACTTCTCCGCGCGGGTGACCTACAAGAACTACCAGGGCCAGACCGAGACCCATGAGCTGTGGAAGCTCCTGCTCCACTGGTTCAACCACGGCGTGCACCACCGCGGCACCATCTCGGGCCAGCTCGATGGCCTCGGCGTGGAGAACGACTACTCGGGCCTGCTCCAGAGAATCTGACTTCGCTCACGGGCCGCGGCGGGCGGCCTGGCCGGTCCGCCGCGCTCCGCTTATCAGGTCTGCATGCTCAGGAACATCGACAGCGACATCTGCTCGATCTGATCCTGGAGCTCCTCGATCTTGTCGATGTGGCGGTCCTCGTCGTTGAGGATCGCCTTGAGGAAATCCTGGGTCGCGTAGTCGGCCACCTCGGCCGCGAGCGCGATCGCCTTGTTGTAGTTGGCGATGGCCTCAGCCTCCGCGGCGTGGTCGTTCTCCAGCTGGGCCGGCACCTTCGCGCCGATGTGCATGGGGTTGAGCTTGGACACGATCGGCGTCCCCTCCAGGAAGAGGATCCTGCCGATGAGCCTCTCGGCGTGCTTCATCTCGTCGATCGCCCGCTTCTCGAAATGATCGTGCAGCTTGCCGTAGCCCCAGTTCTCGCACATGCCGGAATGCACCATGTACTGGTCGACCGCGGTCAGCTCGTCGGCCAGCAAGGAATTCAAGGTCTCGATCAGCTTCGCATTGCCCTTCATCGCGTCCTCCCCCTAAGCGAGATTTCGTGCCGGGAACAAGTATAGGACCGGGGAGCTGGAATTGGAAGAAGATATCCGGAGAGAGGAACCCAAGCCATCCCGATACTCTCTTCGCAATGGCCGTCAAAGCGCGATACGTTCCCACCATGACCCAGCTTACGGTGCTTTGGTCCATCGACTATTGCCCGATCGAAGCATTTACACGAGGGATGGCAGTTCTTCCAAAAAAGTGGAGCCGCCAAACCGAAGGTTGGCGGCTCCCAATCCGTGATGTCAATCCTTCCGAATAGCCTCAGAAGAACACAGTCAAGTCGTTGCGCAGCTCTTGCGTTGCCGCTTAGAGATCCTTCAATCAGTCGCCTATCGACTAGAGGACCAGGATAGCTACGCTGAGCGGGATCTGCCAGCTGTACTTGCCGAGGGTCTGGTCGTACCCATAGCGGAAGCCGACCTGGATGCTGTGGACCGGGCCAGGATAGTCCGCATTGTTGAAGGTAATATTCGGAAAGACGCTCCAGGCGGTGTCATAGGTCGTATCAGCCAGCCAACCAGCGTTGAATCCTGGCATGACATTATAATCACCATAGGAAGCCATCATACCGAGCGTGATATCCTTGGCGACATCGTACTTCACGCTGCCGTTCAAGCCATATCTGGTGGCATCGGAAGCGAAGTAGACGAGATCCTCAGTTAAAAGATCGAAACTTCCCAACTTGTAGCCAACATCAGCGCTCGCTTGGGTGTAGGCGGTACCGGCGACCTTGTTGACCGTGTCATAGGTCGCACCGCCAGCCGCGTTCCAGTTGTACATGACGGCGGCCTTTGCCAGAAGGCCTTGCATGCCCTTGTAGTCGAAGTTGACGTACATATCGTTGTCGTAGAGCGAGGTTCCGACATAGGCGGTACCGATCCCTTCGAGGTCGTACTTGGCCGCCAGTTCCGACTTGCCATAGGCGTCAGAGAGATTGAGGTTTGCGAATCCATTCACCGTCTGAACCCAGGGATTTCCGGTGGCCATGGCGGCCGGGAGGCTCCAAGTCCAGGATGAGTACGGGGTAGTCATGGGCACGAAGACACCGACAGACAGGTCCTTGGTGGGCTGAATCTTCAACGCGGTGCCTATGACCTCCACGCCCTGGTCAAAAGGAGCGGGGCTGCCACCGCCGATGACGCCGAGGTAGTCGCCAGCGAGAGGCCCGGGAGGCTCGAGCATTGTGCTGAGGCAGTAATCCTTGAGCTGCACCGCGCCAGCGGCGACGTAAAGCATTCCGTTGAACAGTGTGACATGCGTGTCGAAGCGGGCGGCAGAGGCATTGACGAGATTGAATTGAAGCGGGTTGAAATTAGTCAGGCCAAAATTGATCCCTGTACCATTCGAGTCGACGGAGAGATCGAAATCCTCGACGACCGGGTTAAGATCCATTCCAGTCGTCGTACCTGCGCTGGTATCATCATTGGCGAACAGGTCAACGTTTGTCTGAAACATACCCGTAACCTTGAATAGCGGAGGCAAGCCGGGCATTCCCGGCGGTGGCCCAGGCATCTGAGCGGCGGCGATCGCGCCGACCAAAGCGGCCACGATGGCGAAAGCAAGAATCTTCTTCATCAAACTCCCTCCTTCGAATAGTTGGAATACGTGACTCGTGTCACATCAACAAAATCATTATAAGTGCCGTATTAAAATGCTGTCAATAAAAAAATCACAAGAACGAAAACCATTGTAGAACGCTGTCAGAATAGTGGTTATTGCCCACGCCGCTACGCGCGCAAGCAACAAACTCCCACTTTTTGTTATAGAAATATCGATAACCGGCCCCGCATGCAGAGTGATGCGAACCTGCAAGGCTGGATCGGGACGGGCCGGCTAGCTTGAAAGCTACTTCAGAACCGTAGACAGCCAATCATAAGCGACAGCGATGTCGAACTTCTTGAAGAAGTTCATTCCTGGCAGGCCATGCTGCGCGCCCGGAACCGTCGCGAAATCCACTTTGGCGCCTGCTGCCCTTAATTCCGCAGCTAGGTCGACCGACTGCAGGAAAGGAACATTCTCGTCCATCTCTCCGTGCCGGATGAAGAAGGGCGGACACTTAGCTGAAATATAGTTCTCGGCGTTGATGAACTTGATCATGTCCCGCTTCTCGCCGAAAGGAGCTCCCAAATACTGCTGCTCGAACGCCCTCGGATTGTCAAAACGGTTCGCGAAATTCTTGCCGAAGAAGAAGGATCGCTGCCTGGCGTAGGTCGGCAGGTACTTGCTATCGAACGAATGGTCCGAAGGATTCGACAGCCAATCGAACTGAGCCTGCAGCGTGTTGAAGTCATATAACCCATAGAGGATAATTGCCGCGGCGACGTCATCGCCTGCCTTAGCCGCCCCCATGGAAGCGAGGCCGGCGCTAAAACCAGGATCGTTGGCGGAGGTAGCTGCCAGAGCTGCCAAGGAACCTCCGGCTGAAACGCCGAGCAGAACCATCTTGTCAGGGTCAAGGCCGTACTTTCCCGCATTAGCCTTCACGTAACGCAGGGCCGCCTTGACGTCGTATATTTGCGCTGGCGCCTTATCGGTGCCGCTCAGGCGGTAGTTGATGGAAGCAATGGCGTATCCCCTCTTGAGCCCGCTCAGGACGGCGTTGGCGTCATCCCCATACGGAGCCTTGTCGCCGAGAGCGAAGCCGCCACCGTGAATGTAGACCACGACAGGGTAGCCAGATGCGGGCTTGGCTTGTTCGGGGAGGTATAGATCGAGTTTCTGCGTCGGTGCCGGATTGGGCACATAGGCCAGATCGGCGAATGCAGGAGTCGCGAGCGGCTGGCTGGCGGCGAAAGGAGGCGGTGGACCTCCGGCACCGGGCGGCAGGCCGACAGCAGGGGGCAATGGACCGTTGGCGAGCGGCGGCAGCCCTCGGGCGCCGGAGGGAGAGGCATTGCCTCCAGTGCTGGCACACGAGATCGCGAATCCGAACGCCATGATGCACATCACCGTGAGGGACAAATGACGAAGTACCTTATTCACGATTTGACTCCTCTCCACTGGCCTTTGACAAGGGGCCCAAGTCGATTCCAGTATTCTCGACAGCGCCGAGATTTGATTCGCCACCCATGAGCGTCGTATCTTCTGCTTTGAACCTGGCTGGCTTGGACCATCGCACGGAGAACGATCCCCCGAATACTGCGGCCGGGGACCGCGCCGGGATAGTTGAGATGATAGACTCTAGCTGCCTGCCAGAGAGTATCTTCGGAGTACGATGCGAAGCTAATATCCGATATCGTCGATCGGTATTGGTTCCGTTCTCCTCTCATTTTCGTAAGCACCCTCCTTAGCCTCGTTTTATCCGACTTTCCTGCCATGCCTCCGAAGAGTAATCCCTATCGCTTCGCGGCACATGCTTCATCGATCCAGGTAAAGAGCTCAGGCAAATCATAGTCGCCGCTATGCGGCCGATCCCATGCCATCGCGTAATTGACATCGAATCCCTTGTCGGCGAGCTTGGTGGCAAGGATTGCGGAGATGGCAAGCGAAGTATCGCTATCCTTGGTTCCTATTCGGATTCGCCAATGGCGGGAAATGCTGGATCCGCCGTTTTCCATATAGTCCATCGGATTCATCATTTTCACTATACTTGGGTCCGCAAGAGAACCGGCTGTCGAACTGTGCTCCATGGCGAACTGCGTGAAATGCTGCGCATTGACCGTCGCAGTGCCGAACAACCCGTTTTCGGGATTGCTCAGATCGAGCGCATCAAAGGCGGGAGGCGTTTTCATTCTTCCGAGGTATGAAAGATAGGCAGTATAATCGATGTCCGTGACGGTCCCATCGCGTATGGTAATCCATGTCTTGCCCGAAAGGTCCGCACCGTTGTCGAGTGCTTTCTGCGCCGACGCGGCAACATAGAACTTGATGTAATCCTTGAATGTGCCATTTCCGTCAGCATCAAGCGTAAGGGGCGTACCGTCCGCCTTCTTGAGCCCCAAGCCATTCACGTATGCAGGGAAGAGCGCCTTCAGAGACTGCGAAAGCTTGATCTGGTCCTCCGAGAGGACGCCTTTCACGAAACTTATTCGCGGGAAATTATCTCCATCTTGGGAAAATAACAGCTTCGTATAACTGTATTGTCCACCGAACTCCCACTCGTATGCCATATCTGCATTTTCAAGATTCGTGATCGGCGTATAGGCCGAGACGGCGAATATGTCGTCGCGTTCGTCAGCGGCGCCGAGCGCCTTTAGGTACGGCACGAAGTCAAGACTATTGCCCGTAGCGCCTAGCAGCACAGACAACGCGGCACCTGCGCTGGTACCGTTCGATATGATTTTCTCGGCGTCGCCCGGCATGGCTTCGTCGTTATAGCGAAGATACCGGACAGCGGCCTTGAGATCCACGAGAGCGGCCGGCGCCTTGCCGATATATCGCCCTTCCTTGTCTTGCAAGGTCCATCCCCGCGCACCAGGTTCCGCGACCACATAGCCCTTCGATAGAGCAACAAGAGCTGCGTTAGGACCGCTCGGAAGCGGAGGAAGCCCACCAGGACCACCGGGACCACCGGGACCACCGGGGCCACCGGGACCACCGGGACCACCGGGGCCACCGGGGAAGCCGGAAGTCTCTTCAGGCTTCCCTGGCGTTGCAGGCATATAGCGCCCAATGGCATTCGGGAAGAAGATCGGCGCAGTCTGCGCGGTATGGCCACCGATACTTTTCCCTTCGTAATACGCCTCAGGGATGTAAATATTCATGCACTCATATTTCGCATCGACGGGATGTTGGACATAGACAATATTCTCGAATGCTCGGAACACAACGGGTTTGGCGTTCACAGTCAGGGTTTCAATCGTGTAGTTCGAAGGATCGAAGGCAAGGCTATATCCTCTCGTTGCATTGGCATTGGCAGAGACCTTTGGGCGATAGATCGTAGCCGATACGCATGCCGCAAAGGCGAGGGGTGCGACGAGAAGAAGCACTATACGAAAAGAAGGCTTCATAGGATCTCCTTTGTGAATCGTGTCACATAAAAACACACATGCTATTCTTCCCGAACAAAAGCATTTTCATCGCATTCTCGTTGTCTGCCATTGTCCTAAGCGAGCATCGGCTCGCTCCAGAAAAGGAAAAGACCCTGAGGCCATTCAAAACTCGCTTAGCTTTGAAAAGCCTCTAGC
>Ga0307375_10000678_pt1 | contig 40793 bp, 53 predicted proteins | sample TR1MG_FD_202531 | JGI IMG/M metagenome (GOLD analysis project Ga0307375, IMG submission 202531) | Soil microbial communities from Risofladan, Vaasa, Finland - TR-1 | ecosystem: Environmental > Terrestrial > Soil > Coastal area > Acid sulfate soil | place: Finland: Risofladan, Vaasa | collected...
TTTTTTATATACTTTTATCATCTTAAAACAATAAATTAAATGCTTTAGCCAATTCGTTTTTAAATTCTTCTTCTCCGATTCTGTCGGCTTTGTTAGGGCATAACTCGTTTAAAAGTTTGCCTGTTGTATTACTCCATAAGTTTATTATTGTTTTGTCTGCGTATTTTGTTGGTGTCTGAACAATAAAAGAAACTATTGTTTCATAAGAGAAGAATAAAGTTAAAGTTCCCTTTCCATTAACATTTAAGACAACCTTATTTTTATTTGGTGTTCCTAAATTTAGAAGGTTTATTTTAACCTTTGGCTCTTTCTCGCTTTCTTGCTGTGCGTTTGTTTCCATTTTTTTATTTATACCCCCTTTCAATTGTATTAAATTTTAATAATTTCTCTTTGTCTTTTTTAATCTGCTCTTGAATCTCTTTTAATTGTCTTTTGTAATTATCAAGTAAGGGCTTATTAAAACCTAATGTTTCCCCATCTGAAATTAAACTTATAAGGGCTTTCTCTCTTTGTTGTATGCTTAAAACTATTTGTTTGCTCATTTTATTAAACTCTCATAAAGTAACACTTGCGTTTTGATGTCACTAAAAAGTAATAGGTTGAGTTATCCACGCTATCAGAACAGAAGGAGAGAGGCAAATATGAGTATATACTTATATATCTCTCGTCTTTGTATTATGGCGTTGATATCCCGACTTCTGACTATTTAGTAGTAACGCTGTTTTTATGAGTAAAACACCCCCTTTTCTCGCTTTTGTGAGATAATAGACAGGTAAAAATGATTATTTCTAAATATTAAAAAATAGGCACAAGAATCAATAAACTTAAGTCCTTTTAGATTTTGGATTTTTATCCCTGCTTCTCCTACTTTTTGGGTATTTATTGGATTAGAGTGACATATAGGGTTATTATTAGGGCTTATTATCTTTATGCCTAACTCTCTCATAATCTCACTATAAGAGGGCTTAAGGTGTTGCTCTACCATAGCAGAACAACCCCTTTTTTCTTGGCTTCTTGAAGAAGTGATAAATTAATATAACCCCTTCTCATAACCAATCTTATTAACCATTGTTTGATTCTATTCATTTTTTTATTCTCCTACTCTCTTAAGAGAGTAATATAATAAGGTATAAGTGCTTTTTAAAGATATAGGTGATAGAGTATATAGGTTTTTCACTCTCTTACTATTATGAGATAATGACAAATAAGGCACTACGGGGGAGTAGTGAAGTTTTGCGATATGGTTATCTGTGAGTGGGTAATAAATATTTTTTAGGTAATTTTAAGTAGGTATATACTCTTAAAAATAAGCGAAAGGTTTATTAAGGAGTATATACTTATTAAGAGCATGGAAGAGATGACTAAACTTCAAGAGGTGATGAAAGACGAACCAGGGAAGGAAGTGCGATTAGAGATTCTAACTTCTGAAGAGAATTTAAAATGATATATTCCCATACCCTAAAGGGATTGGGTATCTTTAAGACGATTATATGAAAATTAAGAAAAGAAACGGCCTGGAGAGTAAAGTTATGAAATTAAATTCAAATTTTATTGTTTCAGATAATCAGGGTAGATACCTTCCTTATTGTGATTTTGGATATCATAAGGGATTAATCAAAGCAGAAGAAGTTTGCAAACAAAGACATTGTACACATTATTATAAACTTTACATTCAAAGAAAATGATGATTATAGATTCACGCGAGCAAAAACCCTTGTGGGATCCAAAAAGATTCAAGGTAAAAATTCAGAAATTAGATGAAGGAGATTACACAACTGTTTCTCTTTTAAACAAAGCTCACGCTGAAAGAAAATCTCCAATTGATCTTTATGGGAGCTTGATTCAAAATCACAATAGGTTTGCTGCAGAAATTCAGCGAGCAATAGAAAAAGATCTTTCTTTTGCTGTTTTTGTTGAATGTACTGAAAAAACCTTTATTGCAAAAAGATTTTTAGGAGGATGTAGATTAAAAGTTAAGCCAGCCGTTTTAGCAAAAGTTGTCAAGACTTTTACAAGCAGATATCCTATTGAATTTATTTGGTGCAAGAATCGAGATGATTTAAGAGATAAAATGTGCATGTGGTTTGTTCAAAGGATGGATGAGCTCGGGATAAAAAAATAATGGCAAAATTACAAAAAATTAAGAGATCTAATGGAAGTGTTGTTTATAGTGTCAACATCCCTCTTGAAATCATTGAAGAGTTGGAATGGGAGAAAGGGGTTGAATTATCTATGGAAATCCAAAAAGTGAGAGTTGGCAAAAGTATCCTAGTCTTTAGAGATGAAGATAAAATAAATGAACAGGAGGAAAAGAATGATACCAACATTTGAAGTGTTCAAGGATCGGAAAAAACAATGGAGATTTCGATTGAGAGCAAGAAATGGAAAAATAATTGCATCAAGTGAAGCTTATGTTTCACGGAGAAATGCTATTATTGGAATAGAATCTATACAAGATTGCGCGCCTGACGCAGTAATTTTGTATAAAGATAATTAAATTTGAGGAAAAACAATGGATGAAATAAGTCAAAGAGAATTTGATAGAGCAGCAGCATTGCATCCCGAAAAAATTGAGGATGCAACTAAAGAACTTACTGAAAGTGAGTTTGCAAAGCTACTTGAAGAAATGCAAAATCCAGTCCTGGCCCAGCAACATCTTGCTGTTAAGATCAAAAGCTTTTTGGATAAAAGGATTCAAGAAGAAATGAGCAGTAAGGGTTTCTTGAGTGATCACACAAGAAGATGGGTGGAGTCCTACAACAATATTTTGGAAAAAATCCAAAAAGCATTGCATGGGGATAAAAGTGTGAGTTTGCATTTGCATAAAGTAACGCATAGTCAAATTGCAACAAAGATGCGTGAAGCAATGAAAGATTAACATGAAAATACTAATTGATGGTGTGACACCAGAGATGGAAAAAGCAACTGCTGCCAAGTTTGAAAAATGGGATAAAATCATGGAAGAAGGGTGGCTAGAGTCGGGAGACTCTAAAAAACAAAAGGAAGTTTATACTTTATTGTTAGATCCAACAATCTATGCTTATGCTTTTTTTAGAGATCCAAAACACCCTAAAAAAAGGTTTAAATGTTATCCTTATCAAGATGCAATCCTTAATGATAATCATAAAAGAGTTTTTTTTGCTGCTGCAAATCAAATAGGAAAATCAATTGGTCTTTGTATTAAAGCACTTACTTTTGCACTTCTTAATCCTGGAAAGACTGTTTTAATGACTTCAAAAACCCTTCCTCAATCAAAGGATCTTCTTAGACAAATTAAACAATTTTTACAAAATTCTCGATTAGATTATAAATATGATGTTGGAGATTCTGAAACAAAAACTGAGATTTATTTTAAGCATTTTGAAGAGGTTGAAGTTTATGATGAAAAATTAGATAAAACTTTTACTGAATTGAGAGAACTTACACAAAGCAGAATTATTTGTGTTCCTGCAACAGAAGCTGCTTTAGGATATGCTGTTGATTTATTGCTTCCTGATGAATTGCCTTTTTATGAAAATGGAGAATATTTCTTTAAACAGATCCTTCAGCCTAGAACTTATACAACAAAAGGGCAGATTATGGTTTTTGGAAATCCTAATGGTCAGCAAGGAATTGGATGGGAATTGTGGAATGATGATGAATTTCATAAGTATAGATTTAATTATTTGGATTGTCCAACAAATACTCAAGAGGAATTTGATAGATTATGTAAGAGTTTAACAAGGGAACAAATTGATTCAACACTTCTTGCTATCTTCACATCTCCAGAAGGTGGTTTCTTAACACTACTTGAAAGGAAGAACATGCAAGAAGAAAGGAGCTCAATGTTGCCATCAGTGATCACTAAACAACTTTACATATTTTTTGATTGGGCTAAGGTAAAAGATAGAACTGTCAGGATAATCGCCACACCGAATAAGTCTAATAGTGAGGATTGGGCTGATGAAGTTTATGTTTATGAGATGTTAGAGTACCCTTCAGGCACGTCTTATACAAAGATTATTGATGAAGATTTAAAAAATCTTATTAAGGAAGTAGGGCCTGAAAAGGTTGCAATGGTTGGTTGGGATAATACTGGGGTTGGAAGAGGTCTTGAAGATTTTACTAGGAGAGTTGAACAACTTGGTATAATGGCTATGCCTGTTGAATTCTCTCTTGAAAATAAATCAAGGATTTATACCCTTTTTAAATTACTTGCAGAACAAAAAAGAATCAAAATTCCTTATGTTAAGGAATGTGATAAACAATTAAGCATGCTAAGATTTGAGAGATCCCCAAGAGGACATTTGAAGGTTCATCACGAAAATGAAAAAGATAGAGATGATTTTCCAGACGCTCTTGCAGGAGTTTGTAGTTTGATTATCCAACCGGAAAATCTCCCAATATCTGCAACAATAATATGATAAGTGAAGAAGAAAAACAAAGATATGCTGAATCGGCTAAGTGCCATGATTGTATTAGTTGGCATAAACATTGTAAAGCTGAATGTTGTAAGATTATTTTTTTAAATATTGATCCAAAAGAATTAGAAGGGCCTGGAAAATATATTACAGTAAAAGTTAAACAACCATTTACAGACTATAGATATTATTCTCTTCGAGACGTTGAGTATCTTAGAGGGGTTTTAAGATTTAGAAAAGATAGAATAATTGTTGTTGGAAGAAAAGTAATGTATATTAATAATTGCAAACTTTTGACAGAAGATCTCCGTTGTAAAGGTCATCCTGATAAAAAACCTGCATTATGTATTGTTTTGGATTTAGAAACTATTAAACTTCCAGGACAACCTTTTGAGTTAACTGACAATTGCTTATTTAAATATAAATGTAAGGAGGTTAAGGCAGATGGTTAAAAAAGATAAAACTGAAACTGAAAGAAAAGAAATTGCTTTTGGATTACAGATGAGGATGGCTAATAAAAAAAATGATTATATCAGAAATATAATCAATGCAAGATATTTTTTAGCTCGGTGTAATATGATTGCTGTTCAAATTCAAAATAAGAAAATTCAGGAAGATATCGACGGATGTTTGAAATCTGAAGAGTTTTTAAGGGCAGAGTATGCTTTGCAAAAAATGCAAGCCATAATGAGTATGAGGAACGCACATTTTGCAAAACAAGAATTGTTTAAGGATTTTAAACTAAAAGAAAAAGATATTTTAGCCCTTGAAGAAGATTATTATGATGGAAAAATCATCAGGGAGTCATATGATGAAAGCTATAAAAAAGGAAATAAAGCAGAGTTCGTCGATTCATCAAAGGATTAGACAAGCTTCTTTTGTTCCTTTAGAATCTCACGATACCGAAAAGTTTAAATATAATCCTCGGTTTAAGATTAGTAAGTACATCAATGATAAGTTCATTGTGTTAAAGACCACTTGCAATAAAATCATTCAAAAACCATCATTATGGGTTCAAGAAGTTGATTTTAGAGCAATAAGAAATGATACATTAATGTGGGTTGTAGAAGCCTTAATCGAGGGGTTTGTAATCAACTTTGTTGTATGGGCTTTAATAGGGTGGAAATTTAACCTGATCACAATGTTGGCGTGGGGATTTGCGATGAAACAATTGTTGAGTATTTATTGGAGATTAAAAAAAGATGGTTCAAATTCAACAATACCTAAAAAGGACAAATGACTTCCAAAGTTCAAGACATCTTCCACTTTTAAATTCTCTTTTCATTGAACGTTTCTCAGAATTCAATCCTTATGCTCAAGATAATAGTTTTAAGACATTTGTAAAATGGGCGAGGAGATCTCCTCAACTCATGGGTTTTTTAGGAATCATTGCTACTGATATGATAAGTGATCAGGTTGATTTTAATCCTCTTGATAAATCCTCTGGGAGAAATAGGGTGTTGAAAGCTAAATCATTTTGGGAACTAAATCAAGGGATGGATGTTACCGAAGAAACAATTTATGATATGCTGATTAATGGGATTGGTTATAATTGGCTTGGAAAAATTGATGAGACTCAATTAAAAGAATTTTGTCAACTTGCAATAAGAGAAACGATGCCAGAACTCAAGGCTGAAGAATTAGAATTTAAAGCAGATCATATGGTGAAATTGATTAGAAAAGATAGCCCTGAAAAAATGGTTAAGAAGTTGAGGCATGTTGCTGCAAGTACAATGTCAATCCATACTAATGAATATGAAGTTTTAAAATATATACAAAGAGTTGGAGTTAATACAAGAGAATTTTCTCCTGATGAAATTCTTGTTTTTAAATTAATGCCTTTTGATGGAAAAGTTTTTCCTTTTCCTCCAATGGAAGCTATCCTTTCTGAGATTTATTTGCTTTGGTTGATCACTCAAAATTATGTTTCTTTTTTTGAAAATGGTGGAAAGCCAGACAATGTTTTTATTTTGCCTAAAGAACTTGCAGGAAGCAAAAATCATAAATATTTAATTGATACTCTTACAAAATATAAAAAGATTCAAAACAAACATGGAAATCTTGTTTTCACCGGGGATTTAACAATTGAGAAATTAATGGAAATAGAACATCAGATGGAAAATAAAGATTTAGGATTATACCTTACAAGTGTTCTTGCAATGATGTATGGAGTTCCTGTAAATAGAATTCCTTTTTTGGTTGGAAAGGCAGCTGCTGGAGGAGATTCTGGAGGACTTGCGGATACTGGTTATTGGAGAAAGATAAGTGTTTGGCAAAGTAAACTTGAATCAACTTTTAATCGTGATCTATGGATTCCTCATTTTGGGGTGGAGATGAAATTTAGAAGAGGTTATCTTCAGGATGAAGTTAGAGAAACTCAAAATGCAATGCAAATGACTTCTGTTGCTGAACAAAGATTAAGGCTTGGTTTATGGACTATTGAAGAAGCAGGAAATTATTTAAAGATTGAGCAAGAAATAATTAAAGATGCTCAGATGCAAAAAAAACAAAGAGATGAAGAAGAAATGAAATCAAATATGCTTATGCAAAATTTAAATACTAATGATAATGTAATGAAAAATCAAGATGCAAAAAATAAAGCAAAAAAGAAACAAGATACTCAGAACAAAAATCAACAAAATGCAGGAGGCAAGAAAATAAATCCTTGAAATTAAAATGCCAAAACATCCAGACTTTATAAAAATACATGCAAGATTTGTTAAACAATATGGAAAGAAGGGGGATAGTCTTTATTATGCTTGGTTAAATAAAAAAGGTTATGATGATACAAAACCTTTTCCAAAAGGGAAAGAAAAAAAAGAATTTCAATGTAATATTATTGGAGTAGAAGTAAAAGAATTAGAAGGTTGTTTTCATATTGAAGGATTAATTGCAACAACACATATTGATGATTTAGATAAAGAGGAAGGGATTGATATTTCTGATATGATTCCTAAAGAAACTTTAGAGAGCTTTGCTGTACAGATGAATTCTAATAAAGAAGCTCGAGTTATGGGTGTACACCATAGTGAAGGGCATCCTTATGCCCCTGAATATTTTGGTGAAGCTGATGTTGAAAATACTCCTGTAAGGGTGATTACATTAACTGATGGAGAATATGGATTATATGTTGATACAAAATTATTAAAAGATGATCCTGCAACTCCAAGAATTATCCGAGATTTTCAAGAAGGAGATCTTGATTCATTTTCCATAACCTATGATACTGACGGGTTTATGACAACTGACTTCGATTGGGTTGGAGACAACCTTGTTAGAATTCTTTTGCCGGCTACTCGTCTTGTGGGTTATACCGCAGCGAGTAATCCGAAGAATCCAAATGCTATTGCTACAGCATATGGGTTTAAGGAATTCAAGGAGTTAGTTGGAATGGAAAAAATAATTAAATTAAAGGAGGTTAAAAAAATGGATAAAAAAGAAGTTAAAGAGGACGAAACTTCACAATCTGTTGCCAAACCTTCTTCTGAAGAAGAACAAGGCCAACCTAAGAAAGGTGGTTCTGATAAACCTTCAAATAAACCTGAAGGTATTTCTGAAGAAGATGAGAGTGAGCAAAAAGAATTTCGTGAGTGGAAAGCTGGAAAAAAAGAGCTTGAAGAAAAAGAGCTTTTAGATAGAACAGCTGGAAAAATTGCGGAAGGTGTTCTTAGCAAGATGGAAATGAAAGAAAAAGTATTGAAAGACAATACACCATCTAATAAGAATGCTGAAGTTTCTCTAGAGATTAAGGAATTTAGGGAAGTAATTGCAAACCCTGGAAAACTTGAGTTGAAAGAACAATTCAGAAGAGCTGCTGCTGTTTGTGATCTAGTAAAATTAGATTGGCAAAAAGCAAGTACATCTGCTTGTGAAAGTAGAGAGTATAAAAGCTTTGGTGTGAATGGTACAAACTTAGAGTTCAAAGGATTAGGAGTTACAACAAACCAGAATACAGATACTGATTATCTTCAAAGTTCTGCGGAACTACAAGATGTTTATGATCCTGTAATCTACAACGCCTTAAACCAATCAACTGTAACATGGAATCTTTTAGCTAAAGATGATTATAGCAAAAAAGGAAATAACCAAGTTCAGTTTACCCTTAAAACTGCAGCTAATGCAAGTGCGGCTTTCTATACTGGAAATGCTGTGGCTACAGATAATGTTACAAGACTAAAATATCAGACTAAGTTTAAAAAACTACAAGTTGGTGTTTCAGTTGATGGAGACATGATTGCTGCTGCTCGTGGAGGTCCTGTTAGTGATGTGTTCGCGCAAGAAGTAATGGATTCTACAATTGATATGTTGTCTGTTCTTAATGCAGCTCTGTTCGCAGAGGTTGGATTAGAAACTGCTTCAGCTATAATTGGATTTGAATACATAACTGATAGTGCAAGTAATACAAGTCTTTATAACTTAACAAGAAGTACAACTAATTTATTATCTCCTGCAGCTGCAGGAAATACTTATATTAATCAAGCATCAACAGTTATTTCGATGACTAATTTGAGAGCTGCGATTAGAAATGCGGTTGTGGAAGGTGCTAACAAAAGAAACCTTGTGTTTATCACACATCATACCCAAGGGGATATGATGAGAGGAAAATTTGATGATAGCAGAAGGATGTTGACTGCAAAGGATACTGACTTTGGCTTTAGTACCGATCTTTTCGTTGATGGAATCCCTGTTTTTGAAGACAAGGATTGTAACACTGACGATTGGTGGCTTGTTGATTTAGAGACACATAGAGTTGCTATATGGATTCCGCCTACAATAGAGAAACTTGGTAAGACTGCTGATAGCGAAGATGCTTTCATCAAGACTTATCTTGCTGTCTATAATAGAGCTCCGAGACGTATGGTTCAAATTTATGGCTGTGCTACATCGTAGTTAAGCTAATTTGATTATAGCCTCATTATTTTTTAGGGGCTATTAATCACTCTTTCAAATGCGAGAGGTAAAAGAAGCAATACTAAATAAAGGAGAAAAAAATGAAAAACAATAATCAAAACTCCGGGAATACAAAATGACTGCTGCTGCAATAACACCAACTATTGTTCAAAAGACATATGTTCCCAGTACTGGAATGACAGGTACACCAATGAGATTAGTGAAGTACACCTTTAAGTTTACAAAGGTTACTGCTAGTGATTGGCTTGTAACAGCTACATATTTCCAAAGTGGAACTCCACTTTATTGGAAAGCATGTACTATAGATTCAAGTAGCAACGGTGTAGTTGAAGAAACTACTGGTGTTACTTATACAAGTTCTGGAACAAAGTTGACTTTTACAAGTTCAACTGTTGGGACAACTACAGGTGAAATTTGGTTTGAAGAATAATTAGTTATTCTTTTTATCAATAATCATAATTTGTTTTTGTGGGTTGATTTTTTTAACAACCCCTTGAACACAAAATTAAATAGACAAAAAGAAAAAATGTACAAAGCAATAAAAGAAATTGGAGGCTATCAGGTTGGAGAAGAAGTCCCTACCGAGAAGGCTGAGATTTGGCTTCAGATGTATGATATTCCTCATGTAAAAAAAATAGAGGTACTCGAAAAAATAAAAGTTTCGGAATCTAATTATACTCAAGAGGACTTATTTTTTAAAGAGTTGAAAAAAATTAAAGGAATTGGAATTCAAACTGCACAAGATATTGTAACGTGGGGGACTAAAGAAAAATTAATTGAGCAAATTCAAAAAGGGGGGAATCTTCCATTTAGAGATGATGTGGAAAAAAAATTAAAAATAAAATATGGATAAAAAATTTATGTTTTTTTTAGGAATAGTAGGAATTTTATTTTGTATAACTTTTGTCTTAGCTACTGATTTTATTCCTCAAGGAGATATTAATCTTAGAGGGGTTTATCAGATTAAGAACGCGACAAACATAACTGCACAGTATTATTGTAATTCTACAGCATGTTATACTATTTCTGATTTTTTAGAAACAGCAGAAGGAGCGACTTATTATGGAGATGGAGTTTATATTTTAGTGAATAACTCTAATTATATAATTCTTAATGAAACAAAACTAAATGCCACTATTGCTGCACTAGGGGGAGTAGCTTATACAAATCTTTCAGAATTGATTGATGATCTTGGAAATAGGGGTTATACTCATTTATCAAATTTTACCGATAACTTGGGCAATCGTGGATATATAAGTTTAAGTAATTTTTCTAATGATCCTGGATATTATAATCAATCACTAATTAATGTAAGTGAATTAACTCATCAAGGAGATGGAAAATTAGGAATCTTTGATAGTTTTATTAATTTATTGATGGACAATAGAATTACACAGATTTTTATTAAGGCACTTGGATTTTATGATAATACAGAAGTTTATAATAAAACAGAAACATATAATAAAACAGAAATTGATAGTAATTTATCTGGATATGTTCCATATACAGGAGCTTCTTCTAATGTTAATTTAGGAGCACAAAATTTAACAACTACAAGTTCAGTTATAACATCTGGATGGACAATAAATCAAAATATGAATGGAACTGGGAATATAACATTAAATAATGGGAATAATATTATTTTATCAACAGGAACAGGAACAAAGATAGGAACAGCAACATCTCAAAAGTTAGGATTTTTTAATGCAGCACCAATTATTCAAGTAGTGGCTACAACAGACTTGGGGACAGTTTTGTCTAATCTTGGGTTAAGGGCCGCCGGAACAGCTTATCCCATTACAACAAGCGGGGCAGTTACTCTTACAGGAACACTTACAAAGATAGGAAATACAAATATAACTGGGAATATAACAGCATCAGATACAATCAGGTCTCCAGGATTCAATATAAATAAGAATATTAATGGTTCTGGGAACATTACAACAATAGGGTATGTTAATGCTACAATATTTTATGGCAATGGATCTCAACTTTCCACAAACTCTACAACTTGGTGGGCAGGATTAACAGGTTGGCTTTCTGGATGGTTTGTTAATAACACAGGAACTCTTGAATTTAATGACACAAAATTAAATGAAACATTAGATTCAATTCTTCTGGGAGAACATTGGTTTTTTACAGAAGAAAGTTTAATCTATGGAACTGCTGATGGGAGTTTAACAAATACACAACAATTTGATGATTATGATTCAATTTCTTATAACCTTACAGAAGAAGTTATTAATGGATTAGAATATTATGCAAATACTTCTGATAATATTTCAACTGATGTAAATAGAATTTGCATCAGATATAAAGCAACAGGAGATAACTATGCAGTAAGTTTGTGGAGTATTGAATCTGGAGATTGGGAAGGATATATGACACTTTATGGGGATACAATTTTTAACTGGCTTTGTAAGGAAATCAGAGATAGTTCAGACCATTTAGTAGATAATAAAATTATGATGAGAATAATTGATATAGGAAGTGCAAGTACCCAGCATAAGTTATATATCGATGCAATGTATGTCTCCAGCGGATATACTCCTAGGATTGGAAATGAAGTAGACCCCCAGAGTTTCCATACAAATGAGAATTTGAATAATACTGGTTATAATATCACGGCGGATTATTTCTTAGGAGATGGAAGTTTATTAACAGGGATCTCAAACCATACGAGTTTTATTAATAATTTAACTAATGTTGACTGCGGTGCTGGGTATTTAGTAATAGGGGTCCAGAATAATGGGACAGTCCTTTGCGCGGAAGATCAAGTTGGAGAACCAGGAGCTGGGGATATTGAAGGAGTTTTGACTCCTGGAAAATATCTAACTGGAGGATGTACAACTGGGACTTGCAGTTTATATGCAAATGAATCAGAATTAAATGATACAATAGACACAAGAGATTCAGATACAACTTACACAAATGGATCTGGAATTAGTTTAGTAGGAACAGAATTTAATCATTCAGATACAAGCTCACAAGCGAGTGATGATAATTCAGGAAACACTTTTATTCAGGATATTATCCTTGATGGATTTGGGCATATTACTTCAATTGTTAATGCAGGGGTTAGTTTTACAGATTATGTGGCTATAGCAAATCTTGTAGGATTTGTAGGAAATTGGAGTGCAGATAAAAATGAATATTGGAATACAAGCACAGATTTAGATACTGTTATCGATACTGATGAAATTACTGAATTAAAAATAGATTTTAATACTGTTTGTGCAGCAGGAAGTCATTTATATGTTTCAGGAAATAATCTTGCATGTGAGACAGATGATGACACAACTTATACAGCAGGATCAAATTTAAGTCTAACTGGGACAACATTCAGTTTGAATGCTACAAGCACACAATCCTGGTTAGAAACAATTTTTTTAAAGATAGTTGATGCTTTTGACGGGACATGGGCAAGTTTAACAGGAAAACCAACACACTTGTCTAATTTCACTGATAATCTGGGGAATAGAGGATACACAAATTTATTAAATTTCACCAATGGACCAAACTTCCTTAATGCAACTACTATCGGAAACACTACAATAGTCAGATCAGGGAGTTATAATTGTACTGGAACAAATGTGCTTATGAATGTGACAACAAATTCATCAGGGATATTTGGACAATGTGTGGCCCCTTCAATCACAGAAACAGATCCAAAAGCTTACAACGGAACACTAGCTTATAATTCAAGTTTAGCAAATTACAGACTATTATCTAACAATACATTTTCAATAATTAATGTTTCAACTCATTTTAAAATCGACACAGTAAATATTACCTGCCTTAATTCAGCATGCACATGGTACACAAACGCAACAAATTCCTGCATGTATTGGCCTAGCGGAGGAAAAGATTGCGGGGCAACGTAAAATGGAAAAATGGCAAAAAGAATTTACTGGGAAACTGTAAAAAAATGGGCAAAGGATGTTGGGATTCCAACAGGTATAGCTAGCTTTACAATTTTATTTATATATCTTTCTTTTCTTGGGATTATAGAGGTGGCCGGACATTCTGGAGATATGACTTGTGCAGGGACATTAGAAGATCCTTGTTTAGCTTTTATTAATTTTACTGCCAAAGAGGATATTTTTATTTACCCAATAGATTATGATCCTTACGGAAGAGAAACCCCTTTCTCAACTGACAAGGGATTAAAGGAATGGCATATTTACAGAAGTTGGGGGGCAGGATGGAGAGAGATCAAGCTTAATGAAACTTGTCCTGGAACATGGTGTGGGGCTCCAGATAATAAAGGAGTTAAATACTCTTTTGTATTTAGAGAAGGAAAAGATTATCAAATTAAGATAGTCGCGTACAAAGAAAATCCAACAGAAGACATTAAATGGGGTTTTGGACCAGTAGATCCTATTTGGCATGGAGAAAATAGAGGTCCTGGATGGGATAAGAATTGTCATGAAGGAAAATGTAATTTAATTTTATATTCTGGGATTAGGAATGTTTATGAGGATAATATTTGGAAAAGAGTTGAAGAAGCAAGAAGTTTAAAAGATAAGGGATTTAATATTGTTTATTTAGAGAATGACCCATCATTTGAAATAATAGTTAATGATTTTAATCTGACTTTTTTAAATATGACTTTGAAATTTATAGGTAATCCAGAAGATTATCCAGATTTTTGTCAAGTTTCTAAAACCGATTTACAAGCAAATTGTGATTTTAAATTAGATGAGAAATGGAATGAGATTAATGAAATAACAGGAGAAATTACAGAAAAAAACCAATTAAAATTTCAGTATAAATGGGAAAGAAGTAAAACTGGAATAATCACAAAAGGGGATAATTATAAATATGAATATAAAGGAAATCCGATGGGAAAAATGTTTAAGTTTGGAGGGAATTCTACAACGATTCAATTACAAGATGATAATACAGAGAATTTAGATGATAGCCAAACAGCTGCAGGAACAACCGCGAATAATAATTATGGGGATATTGATTCTTTTTCGATTGGGGAATTGGCAGGAGTGACTAATGGTTTTTATAATTCCTATATTAAATTCAATATTAGTCAAATTCCTGAATATCAAGGAATTACGTCTTCTAAATTATATCTTTATGTGGACTATGACAATATGGCTGGGAGTCAGATAGGATATGTGCATGAATTAAATAATCATACTTGGAGTGAAGAAGTAATCACCCATAATAACCCTCCTATTGGAATAGGAGACATTATTGATATTATCCCAAATCTTGTAGGATTAGTGGGGACATGGACAGAATGGGATGTAACAAATTGGGTTTATTCCGAGTATAATAATGGGGATAAAAATGTTAGTTTTCATTTAAATGATTCAACAACTACTGACAATGATCAAAGAATAGATTTTAATTCTAAAGAGAATGCAGTGGTTTCTACAAGACCATATCTTAATATAACTTATATTGATTTAAGTAGTTTATATCTTAATATTACATTGCCAACAACTACAAATCCAACAAAGGTTTCTGGAGGGGATAATATTTCTATAAATTTTAATTTTATTGAAGGAGGGGGGAATCTAACTTCTGGGGTAACAATAGATAATGTGATAATCGGGGGAAGTGAAGCAATAATTAAATCAAATGAAATAACTATTTTTAACATGACTTTAATAACAACTTATCAAGATAATTCTGGTGCTGGGAGTATTGAAGGAGCAAAGGCCCTAGAGATAGACCCTGTGAGAAAGTTAGCTTTCATATCTGCGTATACAGACAATTATCTCATAGCTCTAAATTACTCTGATCCCTCGAACATTAGTGCATTTGGTTCTATTACCGACACCGCTCCTGTTGGAAGCATAGAAGGGATATATTGGGGGACACTTGATTATATTAATAAAATTTTTTACGCCCCATCTCCAGTGGACAGCACTACTTCATGGTATAATGTTACAGATAGCATATTTGTTTTTCTTAATGACACTGCAGCAGATATAAGTGGAGCAGGGAGTCAGGAAGGGATGGTTGATGTAATATATATAGATATTGATGGTACTCGTTGGTTGATTACGGGTGGAAGAACTGATGACTATGTTTCATCTTTTAATGTAACTAATCCTAATCTTAGACCTACAGTTGTTGGTTCTTTTACTGATGCTGATGGAGCTTGTAGCGTTGATGGAATGTATAATTTACACAACATCCCAGGAACAAGTTATGTCCTTGTTGCTGCTACAGTTGATAATCGTGTTACATTATTGAATGTTTCTACTGATGGAGTAATCACATGTATTGGATCTGGATATACTGATATTGCTGGTGATGGGAGTATTGAAGGTTTGATAAATTTCTACTATGAAGATTCAACAGAATTACTCTATGTCCCAGGATTGACTGATGGTTATTTGACTATACTTAACAATATCACTACTGGAACACCTGCATTAGTTGGATCTGTGGGTGGTTTGACGACTCCTGTTTCTGTAGCTATTTGGACATTTGGAAGCGAGAAATATGCCTTTGTTGGATCAAACACTGCGGCAAAGAATATAACAATAGTCAATGTCACCAATCCTACAAGTCCATCTATTCTTAGTGTTTTCAGCCAAACTTCAGGTACTTGTGTTTATAATGGAGTTTATGGTTTGTATGTAGAAGAAGATTATCTTTACGCAACATCATCAACAGACGCATGTTTTTACAGCATAAAATTAACTGAAATAATATACCCACAAGAATTTGCTTATATAGAAAATATCGGCTGGCAAGTTAATGTGACAGTTCCATCAGGATTAGAAGGATTGCAGGATTTGTTTGTTAATGCAACTTATTCTGGAAACACGAGGAATGACACTGAAACAAATGCAATAAATTATGGAAATATAACAATAGGAAGCTCCAAATGGATTTCAACTTCAAATTTAATCAATGTCACAGCCGAAACAGGAGCTTCCAATCATACTCATTTGAATATTTCTAACATAGCTCCTTATGATAGTTTAGTTGGTTATTGGTCTGCTGATGGTGATTTGGCTGATACTAAATTAACTACTGCTTATGATTGGGCAGGGAATAATAACGGGGCTTATGTTGGTGATGCTGTTGCGACAGATGCTGGGAAGTTGGGGAAAGGGTTTGAGTTTGATGGGGATGGGGATTATGTGAATATTGGAAGCTTTAGCTGGCTCACAAAATCTTACTGGCAGTTAGTGTCAGGAATTTGGAAGCATTTTGCTAACAGCAATGGGAGCTCTTATGCAAACGGGCAGTTGGCATGCTCTTCTGGAATGGCTTATATTAACAAATTAGGAGGATATTGTATTGATAAATATGAAGCAAGCCCTTTTAATGCAGATGGAAGCTATAATGACTCGCAGTTCCTTTATAATTCAAGTACTTTTACAACTAATTTGTTAGCTGCAAATGGATATGCAGGAAGCGAATTTAACAGAACTCCTTGGGTTTATGTATCTGCAGACTCTGCAAGAACAGCCTGTTCAAATGCAGGAAAGCATTTATGCACAGATGAAGAATGGTTAGGAGCTGCAAATGTTTGGGGACAGGTGTATGACTTACCACTTGATTTAGGAGATACTGAACATCATTGTGTTACAGATTCAAGTGAATATTGCTTAGATAATAGTCCTGGAGCAGGAGATGCCTGCCAGACAGGAGCAAATAAAACAGGAGGTGTTTCATCCTGCGTTTCAAGCGAAGGTGTTTATGATATGACTGGAAATGTTTGGGAGTGGACAAATGAAACAGTTGGTTATACTAAACCCTGCGAGCCTGTTGGAACTTCTGGATATTGTTATTGGAATGGAACTACATTTACAAATTCATCAGCCCAACCAAAATATGGGAATGATGGAGTTTATTTTTTGGATAATTCAGTTGCGAGGTCAGGTTACGCGGTGCGACGTGGTGGCTCTTGGGATAGTGGGGCTCTTGCTGGTCCTTTTTGCGCGTCTTTGTTTTATGCCCCCACGGATACGCCCTACCACGTTGGCTTTCGCTGCTGTTCAGGGCAGGGTTAATCATTTAATCAATAAATCAATAAATGCCCTAAGGGGGCGCAAAAAAATAAAGAGAAACACAGAGAGAAAAAAGAAGAAAAACAAGGATACTGGGAAGTTAATGAATAAATTTATGAGGAACATGGAAGAAAAATGAAAAAAGGAATGAAAAAAGAAATGAAAAATAAAATATCAACAAAAAGAGGAATTTCAATATTTATAATTTTTATGCTTATTTTTATGCTCTTTATAATTAGTATTGGCTCTGTCTCAGCTGAATTAAATTACACAACAGGAGATGCAATTTACAGCAATTTTTCATTATTTTATAATTCAGAAGGTGTTTATAACAATGGAACAACAAATACCCTTATTGGAACTATAAACGGCACAATAGATGATGTAATGATTTTCAACACTTCGCTTAATTCAACACAAATCTTAGATATTTATAATAATCAAAGTGCAAGATTTTTTGGAACAGGGACGCAGGATATTTACAATCAAAGTTATATGAATATTTCTACTGGGAATAATAGAGTTAATGTTTCAACACAAATTCAAAATAATTTAAACAGCAAGATAAATTTAACAGTTGGTTATTATGATGGAACTTGGAAAGCAACTGCTCCTCAGACGATAACTTCTTTGACTAATTATCCTTTTAACATAAGCTCAACTTCAACTAATTTAACTTTAAACTATACTTTTATTGCTGGAACAAATCAATTTTATTCTCCTATAATTGAAGGAGATATAACTTATGAAATTTGGAATGAAGAAGAAGAAGAAGAAGAAGACACAACCCCCCCAACATATTCAAACAACCAGACAAATAATACAATAGCAGGACAATCAACTTTATTCTCTTTATTAGTTGATGATAATATTGCTTTAGAAACAGCAGGACAATATATCTTTTCCACAAACAATACAGGCACTTGGGTAAATGAATCAGCCGTTAATTTTACTGCAACACCAAGTTGGGCTAATGTGACTAAGACTTTAAATGATACAGTCGGAATTTCAATAGGATGGAGAGTTTATGCGACTGATAATATAGGGAATATAAATAATACTGGAATTTTTAGTTTGATTACTACAAGTGCAGATACATGCACATGCCCAGGAGCAGGAAATAACTGGGAAGTGAATATGGAAGATATGTGCACACTTTCAACTCCTTGCACATTAACAACAGGGAATCTAAGTTGGATAGGATCAAGTGGATATTTTATTTGTGATGCTCAATTAAATTTAACAAACAGAAATGCACCCCCAGATAATACAATCTTTTACTGGAACTCTGGTTGTGAGGTGATTCGTTTATAAAATGGCAAATGATGGATTGGATATAACAGAAGAGCAATTTATGAAGATGAGTTCTGTAGAAAGAGATTTAATTATGTTTAGAAATGTAACCAGTATTAGAAAACAATTCAAAGATTATTCATTTCATAGAAAGATCCAATATGTTTGGCTTGCTACTTTAACTATAGCATTAGGACTAAGGAGATTTATTCCAATATAATAAAATAGAAACAATTAAAAAGAATGGAAACTATACTTAATAGAAAACTGAGGTTTTTAATTGAGACTCTGAGGAGAAACACATGGCATTAACAAATCTTTTACCAAGAACAATAACAACAACTGGTGCAAGTTGCACAGGAAGTGATGGGGCCTCTAATCGTACTTATACTTTACCTGATGTTGGAGTTTTTTTAAGTGGGATAGATATTGTTGTTTCTGGAACAACCCTTATTGAAGGGGTTACTTATGATTTTACAAGGATAGGTTCTATTGTTACATTTCTTAATGCATTATGGGATGATAGTGTAATTAGATTTAATTATTTTATTACTTTTGGGGCAGCTGTATCTTCAGCACTTTCAACAAGTACTTCTTTAAAATATGCAACTCCTTTAATGTTAAGTGAAGTTATTGGGATTAGAAAAGATATTCCTTCTTGGGATGTTGCAGGATCTCCAATAAATGAAGCTGTTGGAACAGGGACTGGTTCGGCAACTACTTTTTATTTAGATCAAAAATCTGTGATTTCAGATTCTTATACTCTTTATGCAAATGCTGTTGCAATGAGTGAAACAACTCATTATGATTTAAACGCAGACTCAGGAACAATTGTTTTGACTGAGGCAGGAGTCGCATTATTATCTACAAATGCATTAACAGCAAGTTATAGTTATTATGATAATGGAATGTTGGATTCTTATATTCAAGCAGTTTTAAGTCGAACTGAAAAAGAAGTTGATAAATCTATAAATTCAACATTTACTGATGGAACTGCAACTAATCCTATTTATCCAATAAGAACTGAAATACAATCTTCTAAAGGAATTTTTGAGGATAGAATCATAACTGAATTTAAACCATTAAAAGATATTGAATCTGCTTTAGATGGAGATATAACAGCCACAGCAACAACTATCTCTTTGACTTCTACACAAGGTGGAGAACAATATCCTACAACAGGATATATTATAATTGGAAGTGAAGTTATAACTTATACTGGAATTACTGATGATGATTTAACAGGATGTAGTAGGGGAGTTTTAGGAACAATTGCTTCAACTCACAGTAATGGAGATGCAGTTCATAGTACAATTGTTTTTAGATCAGATACTACAGAAAGCACTGCTGTTTCTTGGACAGTTCAACCTTGGCAAACTTCTTGCTTTGTAAATGAAGATGGATTAATTTATAAATTTCAAGGTGCTGATCCTGAACCTCTTACTCGTGTTGGAGTTGCTGAAAGAGTAAAAATAATTTATCTTTATGGTTATGATATTGTTCCTGGAGATATTACAAGGCTTACACTTTTATTAGCAAAGAGATCTTTGATGCAAGATAATATTGGAAAAGCAATTATTGCTGGAAGGAATGAATTTAAACCCGAAATGTTAAATGCAGATGCTGAAGAAATATCACAAATTATTAATTCATATATAATATTACCTATGGGAAATACTTGAGAGTATTTTCTTAAGATATATCCGAGGATAAATCATGGCAAATCAAGTAACATACACAAATTTATTTAGTGAATCAAGGAACAATGTAATAGCATTAATAACTTCAAGTAATGTTCCAGATCCAACTATTTCTTCTGCAGAATTTCGTAAGTGGATTTATTCTCGAGAACCTGATATAAAATCTTCTTCTTTTAAAGGTTATCCTTATCTTATAATTAATCCTACTGATTTAGATATTGAAAAAGAAAAAGGAAGTTTAGATGGAAAATCTAAATTTGTTTATTGGGATATTGAAATTGAAATTGTGACTAGTGATAGAGGGTATGGTGAAAATGATGCAAAAGGATTATTACATATTGATGCAATCTCTGATGATCTCTTAAAAACTTATATGAATATTACTAATAGAAAAACACTTAGTACAAATTCTATGAAATTTGTAATTCCAACAACAACTGCTGTTGGAACTGAAGTTATTGATAATGAATTGGTTTATCGACGGAGTATTTTGCTTTCATTTAAAAGTAGAATTAAAATAAGTTCATGAGGATAATAAGATGAAAAAATGTGAATGTGGTTGTGGAAAAACAGTGAAGAAAGGAAATAGATTTATCTGGGGGCATAGTAGAAAAGGGATGCCTTCTTATAACAAAGGCAAGAGCATGTCTAAATCACAAAAAGAAAAATTAAGAAAACCAAAACCTTCAATCAGAGGGAAAAATCATCCTAATTGGAAAGGTGGAAGATTAAGAAGCCATCAGGGATATGTAAGAGTTTTGAAACCAAGCCATCCCAACGCTGACCAAACAGGATATGTTCAAGAACATAGATTGGTGATGTCTGAATATCTTGGGAGGCCACTTACTGAATTAGAAAGTGTACATCATAGGAATGGAATCAAAGATGATAATCGAATTGAGAATCTTGAGTTAACAACTAATGGAGCACATAAAGGAAGAATATTTTGTCCCTATTGTGGGAAGGAGTTTTCAATAAGATAAAATGGTAAAAGTAATTGTTATAACAACCCAAGGAGATTTATTTAATGCAGTCACTACTTTAAATAGAATTAAAAGAAGACTTCCAATGATGGTTAGAAAAGGAATGATGCGTTGGGGAAAAATATTAGCCAAAGATATGAAATTATCTGCAAGAAGATCTGGGATAAAACAATTTACTGGAACATTGCAAGGATTAGGAATTAGATGGGAGCAAGGAGTTAGAAGCGATACAGGATATTTATTTATGAGACTTTATGCAGTTTATTTAGATTCAATGGCTCCTCATTATGTTAATGTTACTAGAAGAAGAACAAGATTATTGGCTTGGGCTAAAATAGCAGGGAGTCCAAATATTCGTAGAAAAGCAAGGATGGTTGATAAGAGAGAACTTAAAAGCTTTGCAATCTATGTAAAACCACATCCGTTTATTGCGCAAGGATATAGAAGCGCAAGACCTAAACTCAGGCCTGTTTTGAAAAGATTGGCCTCAATGGGAGTGAATTTATAAAATGGAAGAAACTAAAAAAATTGAAGAGAAAAAATACAAGGTTACTAACAAGTTTAAAGATGTTAGGAAATTTAGAGATAGCTTTCTTGGAAAAGATATTTTTGTTGGCCCTAAGAAATTTATACTCACGAACAAACCTCCAAAAGAAAGTGAAGTTTGGAAGGTGGAAACTGTTGAAGAGCTGGAAAAGAAAACAGTGGGTATGGAAAGTACTCACAAAATAATTAAATTAAGGAGGTTAAAAAATGACAGCAGCAGCAGTAGATGATGCATGGATGGAAACTTGCTTAATTGCAATTTCAATACAAGGTGGATCTGATATTCAATTTGCAGGCGTTACAGAAACTGTTGACTTTGATATTGGAGAAAAAGATATCGAGGGTATTCCTCTTGTTAATGGTGGAAGAGTTACAAAATTCACACCTGAAGGAGATTCTTCAATAACTTTTGAAGCATATCCATTACAAGCTGGAACTGATACAGGTACAACCGGACTTGGTTTTTATGACTTGATGCATAGTGTTGATGCCTCTGTTCCGATTAGAGTTACAAATGATCGAGATAGAGACAAGTATAGGGTTTTAGTTATTTGGACTAATGATCCTACAGTAACAACAGCTCAAGCAATAACAACAAACACTTATTCTGCTTTAAGAATAGGTATGGCTGATGGCCACTTTACAAGTGCTAAACCAAGTTTCACAGACGGAGTTTTAAAATTCACTGTGACTTACAAATGTGCAGCATTTGATAAAGCAGGAGTTGGAAATGTTATGATGGAAAGTTGTGCAGGTTCAACAGCAGGAGATATTTTGCCAGCAATAGCATCCTATACGTCATCGGCTAAATTCGCATAAAATGGCAGATGACGCATGGATGGAGACCGCCCTCATAGGCATATCCATTATAGGATCAGAGGAAGTGCAGTTTTCTTCAATAGTTGAAACAGCAGATTTTGATATTGGAGAAAAAGATATTGAAGGACTTGCATTGGTGAATGGCGGGCGTGTTACAAAATACATCCCTGAAGGAGATTCTTCAATAACTTTTGAAGTTTATCCTATGGAAGCTGGAGCAGGTGAAGGTTTCTTTGATTTATTGCATGGAAATGAGGATGTTGTTTCAGGTGTAACTACAGCAACAACTTCAAATAAACTTGTTGATTCGAGTGAAAGTTTTACAACTCAGGGGGTTAGAATTGGAGATAGAATTAAGAATATTACAGATACAACTTATGCAACAGTCACAGCGATAGATAGTGCGACTACTCTATCAGTTTCTGCAAATATTTTTGCTTCAGGAGAGAGTTATACAATTTCTCGAGGAGTAAGAATTGTTACTGGAACAACTACATCAACAACTTCAAATAAGCTTGTTGATTCTTCAGAAGTTTTTACCAATAGAATTGCAACAGGGGATAAAGTTAGAAATACAACTGATAATACTGAAGCCTATGTGACCGCTATAGATAATGCTACTACTTTATCTCTTTCGTCTAATATTATGGCATCTGGAGAAGATTATATCATTTCAGAAGCACCACAAAGAGTGATTAATAATAGAGTTAGAGAAAAAGCAAGAGTGTTAGTTCTTTGGACCGATAAAACATCACCAACAAAAGCAAGTGAAGCAATTGCAAATACTCTCAATGCGTTTAGAATTGGATATGCAAATGGATATTTTTCAAGTGTTAAACCGAGTTTTACTGACGGTAACTTGAAGTTTACAGTTACATATAAGTGTGCGGCTTTTAATAAAAGTGGCACCGCTAATGTAATGATGGAAAGTTGTGCAGCAGGGGGAGGAGATGATTCCTTACCAGCAATAGCCGATTACACAACAGCAAATACATTCGGCTAAAAAAATTAAATTAGAGGAATAGAAGAAATGGAAGAGAAATTAGAACAACCTGGAGTACAAAACCCAGCACATATGTTGGCTAAAAAACTCCAGGAGAACAGGAAATCTTTGCATATAGCTAGAATACCTAATAAAACTAAAGAGACATTTATAGCTCTTGCAGAAGAAGAATTCTGTGGGGATTATGGAATGACTCTGAAGTGGCTCATTGATGACATCCCAAGTCAAGATACTAGGATGATCATTGCGAAACTTGAAGAGCAAGAAGCAAGACTTCAGGCCCTTGAATCAGCAACTCATTTGAGTACTGATAAACCAGATGAAAATGAAATAAAGATGTTGTCTGGAAAAAAAATAACTATAAGGGGGGTGAAGAAAAATGAGTAATTTAAATCAGATAGATGAAATAGAAAAATTATATGCAAAACCAAAGACCTACAAGATTCCAAAGAATCCTGTGGAAGGGCAAGTACAAGCTGAGATAAAAATTATACCTCTTGGACTTAAGGATATGGGTTTGATGAATGTACAAGACGATTCTCTTATTGATGAGATTTCAAAGAATGTGAAATCATTATGGGCAGTCTCTCTTGAAATAACAGAAGATCAAGCTGAAAAAATATCTCTTGAGTTTATGAAAGACTTGATGGATTCTTTTATGGATGCAAATAACTTCAAAGAAGAAGACCTTAAGAAAACTGGAATTAAGGATTTCATAAAGAAGAAACAAGAGCAGCTTAAGGAACAACAAAATGCAAAACAAGAGTCCAATAGAACAGCTTAAGGAACGTATCCTTGAAGACAAAGGTAACAAAAAGAAAACAGAACTCACCTATATGTTAAATATGGTTCGTGAGTTTAGTTGTCTTGGAGAAATCATTGGACGGGAGTTTGAAGTAAAAGATTTAAAGGGTAATTTGATTTATACCATCACCCAAAAACCAATGGCTATAAAACAAATGAACACTTTAATTAGGGAGTTTGCAGTACTCAAAAGAATGGATGATGAAAAAGAAGCAGCTAAATGGAGCACTAAAGGAAAAGGTAAAAGAAAATGACAGCAGGAACCGTTGAAAAAATACAAGTAATTTTGCAAGCAGTAACATCTGGATTTGCAAGAGGATTAGGTAGAGCTCAGACTCAATTGAAGACAGTTGGAAAAAATATGCAAAATTTTGGATCAGTAATGCAAATGCCTATGAATAATTTTAAAGAACTTAATGGGAGATTTAAGGTAATGAAAACTCTTGGAGGAAAAGTTGCACAAAGATTTAGAATGATGACTCACGGAATGAGGGGATTCCGTATGGAAGCTTTAGGAGTTATGTTTTTTGGGATGATGATGCAAAGAATGTTTATGGGATTACTTCAACCAGTGATGGATGCTTTTGGGGTATTCGATCTCTTTAGAATTATGCTTTTAACATTATTTTTACCAATAATGGAAATGATATTTCCTTTTTTATTGAGCCTTATGGAATGGTTTATGAATCTTCCAGAACCTTTAAAAAAAGCAATAGGAATTTTTGTTGTTCTTGGTTTAATCTTCGGAACAATAATTATGGTTCTTGGACAATTTGCATTAGGTATTGGATCACTTATTCAATTTTTCCCCATATTTGGTGGGGCTATTAAAGCAGTTGGAGCGATTTTAGTAGGACTTTCTGCAACAGTTTTAGCAGTAATTGCAATAATAGTTGCGATTGTAATCGGAATGTATGTTGCTTGGAAAGAAAATTTTATGGGGATGAAAAAAGTAGTGAGCAATTTTATCGATGGAGTCAAAGGAGCGTTTAAAGCATTATGGGATATTATAACTTCAATTTTTGGATTTTGGATTGCAATATTTAAAGGAGACTGGGATGGAGCATTAGAACACATTAAAAAAGCATTCTCTGCAATGAAAGATTTTATTGTGAATTTAATAAAAATAATGGTTAATTTAATTGCGGGGATAGTAATTGGAATTATTAGAGTGTTTAAGTTTGTGATTGATACAGTTGTTAGTTTTTTTGTGTGGCTTTATAATAAAATAATTGGACGTTCAATAATCCCTGATATGATTAATGCAATAATTGATTGGTTTTGGAAATTACCTAATGCAATTAAAAATATTTTAAAATTTGTAGGTAATGCTTTTATTGATGTTGGAAATTCTATTATTGGAGTTTGGAATTTAGTTATGGGTGCTATATCTAAAGCCATTGTTACAGTTCTTAGAGGGGTTGATGTTGTAATAGGGGTCTTGAATAAAATTCCTGGAATTAATATTGGAAAATATAATTGGACTATTAGTTGGGGAAGCTTACCTTTAATCCCACGTCTTGCAGAAGGGGGGGTTATAACAAAACCTACTCTTGCTATGCTTGGGGAAAGAGGTGCAGAAGCAGTTGTCCCATTAGGGAAAAATAACATTCCAAGAGGAACAAGTATTGTTCAAGAAAATCATTTTCATGGATTCACAATGGATGATTTAAAAAGAGAGCTTGACAATAGAGATAGAAGATTAGTTGATGATATAAGGAGATTAGTAAAACAATGACAGCCGCAAAAACTATAGCAAATGTAATTTTAGATGAAGGAGGAACTAATGCATTAACAGTCTATACTGAATCTTGTGAAAAGATTTATTCAAAAAGATTAACTGCAATAACTCCTCCACAAAGTACTGCTAATAAGGATGATGGACCTAAAGATACAAAGATTATTGACTTAATGAGAATTGAAATAAGGTTTACAGTAAAAGGTTTAATTGCATCTGCTGATGAAACAAAAATCCAAAATTTATTTAATGCCGGGGGAGTCTTTAATATGAAATGGAATGGTACAACTTATGTAATAAATTCAGAAAAACTTACAATCACAAATGATAATAAAACTGAAAATGATGAAACTACAATTATGTTTACTGCATTGGTGGGGGTTGATTTATAATGGGAAATAAAAGAATTAATTTAGGAGATTCATTGACAAGCAAATACACAAAATTAATTGGAATTCCATTGCTTACAATAACTTCTATCTTTTTAGTTTTAATTGCTGTAGGTTTTGAAATAAGTGGAAGTGATGATTATTGTTTAGGAACTCCTGAAGACCCCTGCATTTCTTATGGAAAAATTTGTAATCCTACTCCAGATAATTATGATATCTATAATCCTGATGAAATAAAATTAGATTTCTTTCCAGAGATTCAAAATTATTGGATTTTCTTTAAAGATGGTAGAGTCAAAAAAGAAATGTTATATGCTCTGGGGGTAAATGCTTCAACTGCAGGATGGAGATATGAAAATTTTACAAATGCAACTAAACCAAGAGAGGATAGAATTTATGTTCATAGATTTGCTGCTTACACTTGTCAGGATTATATGTTAATTGGTTTAAAGAATAATCCAAATGAAAAAATCAAATGGGGATTTGGGATTTCTAATGAATATTTAGATCCATTTTGGTATTCTATTTCAGGGCCTCCTATAACACAATTTACTAATATTTCTTTAGAATTAGGAAGTCAAATTAATATTACAACTAATTTAACTGGAGCAGATACTGTCTGTGTTGATATTGATCATCCAGAATATGGGGAACAATATAGTTGTGGAAGCCCAAACGCAAATTTCCTTTTTAACATTTCTTACTTTAGAAAAACAGAAATGAATGATAGTTCTGAAACAGCAAATCTCACTTTTGTTTCATCAGGGAATGAAACATTTTGGATTCAAGGACATCAATATGATGAAATGATTAATGCCTCTTTAAATTTAACAGGATATAATTACTCTAATGTAAATGTTTATATCAATGGATCTTTAAGTAATTCTGTTGGAGAATTATCTGATGGGATAATTTCCTTATATACTTTTGGTGGTGGTTATTCTCTTTATGGAAATTTAGTTAATGGAACAACAGGGGCACTTGATGCAGGTGATTGTTTAGTGCCAGGATGTGCAGAATTTTGGGATGGAAATTGGGAAACTTATGCAACATTAGATGGGGGGGATAATGCTAACATTACAGTTAATTATACAATTCCTTCTTATAGAATTGATTCAGGTGAAATTAATTTTATAATACAAGCAAGTGAAACTAATGATTTAAAGTTGTATTGCAAAGATGATGGTATTTGGATTACAACAACAACTCTTTCTGGAACAGGATATTATCAAAATTATACTTTTGATTTACCAGAAACTTGTTTTGATGATGAAAATATTTTGGAAGTAAAATATGTTTTTTATCCTAATAGTTATATCGGAGAAAGTGAAATAACATGGTATGAAGAAGCAAAAATTGTTAGTTTTTCAACACCAGGAGTTGAAACTTTTACAATAAATATTTCTTCTGATGCAAATGTTACTAGTGCTACATTTAATATTTCTAGTGTTTTATATGAAAATGTTTTAGATCAAGAATCTATTACAACAAAGAAATCTTATTTAGTTGGGGATCAAGCAACTGTTGCTTGGTCACAAAGATTTAAACCAGGGTATGCAAATTTATCAAGGGTGGCGGTTTATATAGATAAAACATTTTTCACAAATATTGGAAATTTAAATGTGTGGGTTGGGACAACTGCAAATAGTTCGAATATTGGTTCAGGGGTTATAACTTATAATTCTGTTGGAACAACTCCTGATTGGGAATTAATTTCTTTAGATACAGATTTAATTGTTGGAAATACTTATTATATAACTTTAAGTGGTCCTGTACAAGTGATTTCAGGATATAATTATGGATACCGATGGTATTATTCTGGATTAGAAGAGGGGGTTTATGATGATGGAGGGATTACAATGTATTTATTAGGGTCCCCAATTAATTTTACAGGAGATTTTGCATTTAGAACGTATATTGATGATCTTCCTGAAAATATTACTTTAGAGATTGGAGATGTTGATGGAACTTATGAATGGAATTATACTGGGGAATTTACAATAGAAGAACAATCAGATGATTTTTCAGAAGAACTCAATAATTATTTAGAAAACTGTACAACAACAGCAGGTTATTGTTTAATTCCTGTTTATGCTTTTTCTAAAACCCCTGGAAGTCTGATTTTTACTAATGTAAAAATTAATTATACATCCAATCCTAATCCAATTTATTTAAATATTGATTTGATTTCTAAATTTTTAAATCATTCTTCTGGATTTGCAAATATTCCAATAACAATAGAGAGTGATAGGGCTTGTATAATTGGAGTTTCTGATATTAAATTAGATTATGCTGGAGGAAATGAGACTATTGAAATTTTTGCTTATGAAAGTGTATTATTTAATTGGACTGATTTAATTTCTTATTATAAATTAGATGAAAGTTCTGGAACAGTTTTAGATGCAACTGGAAATGGACTTACTGGAACAAGCTATAATGCTACAAGAGGAGTAAGTGGTATTTTAAATACTGCTTATTATTTTAATAAATCAGATAGTAATTATATTAATATTACAGCAAATGTAAAATTAAGACCATCTAATTTAACATTTAATGTTTGGTTTAAAACAATTTGCAATTATGATGTTGGGGGGGGTGGAGAATATTTAGTTAATTTTCATTCAAGTTCTACTACTTATGGTTATTTTGGTGGAATGAGATTAGGATCAAATTCAACTGGAGGAAATTATTGTAGTTCCCTTTATGTAATGCTCTATAACGCAACAGGTTCGCCAATAGATGTTATAGGAACTTCACAAAATAATAATGATAATAATTGGCATATGGCGACGGTTACATTTAATGGAACAAATTTATCATTATATAAGGATGGGGTATTGGAAAATAGTAAAGTAGTTCCTTTAACAAGTATAAATTGGAGTAATCAGGATTTATCAATAGGAAGATTAGTTGGACAAGCAGAAAAGTATTATTTTAATGGAACAATGGATGAAATTAGTATTTGGAATAGAAGTTTAAGTGCTGATGAAATTGGTGCAATTTATGATAATAAAATTGGTTATATGGAGAATATAATAAATTATTCAAATAATGAAACACTTAATTTAATTAATTATTATTCAAATTGGAATTATGAATTCCCTAATTTTATAAATTATCTTGAATTTATCCCAAGGTCTGCGACGGCTAAGAATGTAACTCCTTATGGGCAATCTTCTTCTAATCCAATTTTTAACATAACTAATTATGGTTATGGAGGAATAGAATCTAATTTTTCAGTTTATCTTAATGAAACCTATTCTTGTGTAAATTTAACGTTGAGTACAACAAATAATAAATCTGATGGATTTTTATTGAATGCTACTTGGAAAGACTATGTTACAAACTTTGATTATTTAGAAACTCAAGGTCTTTGGATGTGGGCTGATTATGGGTGTAATTATACAACTTGGAAATTATGGGAACCTGATTTATCATTTAGAAATTGTTGTGAGAGCTGTACTTGCTCGGGGGGTCTAATTTAAAATGCCAGCAGTAAGAAGTTTAAAGACAATTAAACCAAAAGTATGGATTCCTCCAATTTATACTGCAAATTATAAAGTCACTGTTGAGAGAAGTGATGGAACAATTGATGACATTACAGACATTTTATTAAGTTTAAAAATTGAAGATGGAACTACTGAAGGAATAGGAAACTTCGAATTTGAAATTCCAAATCCAAATGAAACTTATAGTGATGTTTGGATAGGAATGGAAATATTTAGATTCTATTGTGATTATGCTTCAGGAACTCCTACAACTTTAAGATTTCGTGGAAGAGTTGAGAAACCTTCAAAAAGAAATAATAATGTTTTAGTAACTGGAAGAAGTGAAGCTTTATTCGTTCAAGGACAAGAGGTTCATAAAACTTATGAAGAAGAAGATGTTGGAGCAATTATCAAAGATCTATTTGATACATATGGAGAAGAAAGATTTAATACTTCTGGAGTAAGTGTTTCAACAGGAATAACTGCAACATTTTCTTTTTTAGATACTCCTTTTTGGGACGCTATTGAAGCTGTTTGTGAGGCTTCTGGATATGATTGTTATGTTTCTTGTGATTTAACCGTTGAATTTTTTGAATCAGGATCAAGAATAAATACAGATGAAGGAATTGTGCATGATTATAATCTAATTGAAGTTGGGGATTTTGCTCCTGATTTACAATTCATAAAAAATAAAATAAAAGTTATTGGAGGAACAATTGATGGAGTTCAGATTATGTACACTGCAAATGATATTCAAGCAAATTTAACTGCTTATGGAATCAGGAAAGAAACAATTAATGATGATGGAATTATAACTTTTGCAGCTGCTAAAGAATTAGCAAATTTTAAATTAGCTGAAAAAAAAGATCCTCCAATCATTGGGGAAGTCAAAGGACTTTTATTGGCCACAATTCAACCAGGAGAAAAAATAAGAATAAGTTCTCCTCTTGAAAATATTCCTCCAGCTACTTATGGGATTATCTCTTATAAACATGAAATTGGTGATGAAGGATTGTACACAACTGTTAAAATAAATAAAGAATCAAAAAGAATAAGTCATGTTTTAAAAGAAAGTATTCAAAGAGAATATCGAAGAACAGAATCTTCAAGTAATGTTAGTGATTTAGATTATGCAGAAATAGAATTATTTAATTCAGATATTGGTACCCACAGTAATACTGAAATTGTTGATGGAGTTTTAAAAACTGATGGAGGAGCAACTGGAACTTGGATAAGTCCTTCTTATGGCCCCAGTGATGGAAGGATTTTTCAAAGTGTTAGGATTGATTTAACTGGAGACAATGTTCCTGGAGTAACAATCCAAGTGAGTTATGATGGAGGGAATACTTATGTTTCAATAACAAAAGGAAATCTTCTTTCATTAGGAGCTGGAGAAACTATCAATGTTAAATTAAATTTTGGAAGTGCTACAACGCAAGTTGATAGCTTGGTTGTTCAATATTCAATGACAACTTAAAATTGAGAAGGAGGTAAAACAAATGGCAAAAGAATCATTTAGTGAAAATTTGAGTATGAAAGGCTGGAGTTTATGGGAGTTTTTAAAAGGCAGAAAAAAACTTATAATAACAATTATAGGTTTAGTTTGTGTAAAATTTGCTTTTGATCCTGAATTAACTGGGCTTCTTGCAGGTGGTGCAGTTTTTGAAGGGCTCTGGGGAATCATCGAATTTTATTTTAAAAAAGTGGAGTTAAAATAATAATGGATGATTTAGAAGATCATGTGTATAAAGAAAACGCAGAGATAGCATCATGCGATTGGAAAGAATGTTCAGATTTAGGAAACTATCGAAGATGCTATTTTAATAATTTATTTTTAATTTGTCCTCGATATTTAACCCATAAAAATTATTTAAAAACAGTTAGAGAAATGAAGGAGAAAAGGAATGGAAAAAAACAATAATCTGGAAAAAAGAATTGCAAAAAGTTCAGATCCTATTATTTGTGAATTTAATTCTTGTGTAATCAGGGGGAGTTATTACAAGTGCTATTTTGATACTTATCAAAAATGTGCTTTATATTTAAGTTGGTTAGTTTCAAAAAATAATAGAATTAGGTGATATAAAGTAAGACTCCAACAAATTCATTTCCCCTCGGTAAAATCTTACAAAGATGAATGGCTTTAGTGTTATCAACGGTTTCTAATTTAGCTTCTATAGCAGCAAGAACTGCATCATATTCTCCCTTGATTGAATAGCGTGTAAAAAAATAATCTACCATTTTAAGTGTCGTAGATTAGAATCCCAACAAACTCATTACCTCTTTCTATAATATCAACATAACGAATTGTTTTTCCATTGTCAACAGTTTCTAATTTAGTTTCTAATGCTGCAAGGACTGCATCATATTCTCCCTTGATGGAATAACTTGTTAAAACATAAGCTGTCATGGTATGATTCAAAAGCAAAAGAGCTATTTAAATTTTTCGGTAAATTTTTTTTTAGAGATTTTTAGTGAGTATATACTCATTTATTTCTTTTTACAAATTTTTCATAAAGAGTAAAATGGCTTTGAGTTAATTTTTTGGTTTGATCTAATTTTTCTAATTCTTCACAGATTAAAGAATAGGCCCTTTCTCCAATTTCTATTGGTTTTTCTATAATGCCTTTTTTTGCATCAAAAGAAATATTTTCTCCAGTTTGTTTAATTGCAAGTTCTACAGATTCTTTATCATTAAACCCAATGTTTAAACTAGCTTCTCTAATTATTTTGATATTAATAAAATTATTTTCTTGTGGAAGAATACTCAAAAGAGTTAATCTCTCTGGGACATTTAATTTGAATTCCATATTTAAATTAAGAATTATTTACCTATAAAGCTTACGCTGATATTATCTCATAAAATAGAAAAGGGTGATTTCTCACCCAAGAAAAAATAAATAAAAAATTCTTTATCCTGCTGCTGAGTAATAAGGCAAATAAACTGTAGAAGTACCTAATTTACATTTAAATGTACCTGTTACAGTTCCCATTCCTGTTCCTTCTTCAACCATTTTTCCAGTTCCAGCTGTGAATCCTTGTATTGAAAACAAGAAAGCATCTGTGTCAACATCAACAGCTCCTGTTGTATCTCCACCATTAACTAATCTCAATACTGAAAGTTCTGTCATCCCTGCAGGATCTGAAGCAGTTCCTTCTGAAAAAATTTCAAACATTCCAGCAGCGTAAGTTCCTGTAGGAGCCCAACTTGCAATATTAGGAATCATAAGTGTTCCTCTTAATCCAACACCAAGCCCTGAACATTCAGAACCTCCTGCTGCAGCTTCGAATTCAATTCCAAAATGTGCACCATGAGCAGTTCCTAAATTTGTATTCACGACGGTAGAAGCCCTCATACATTCTCCACCACCAGCTCCTTCCATAAGATATCTATAATAACAAAGTCGATTATCTCCTGTAGCCGCACTTGTAGAACATCTCATTTCTATGAACTTTTTATCTGCAGTACTTGTTGTCGCTGGATCTGCATCGGTTCCAATCCCATACAAAACAGCATTTGCAGGATCAGCTCCATTTGCATTTTTCCACTTAACAACACCATTCTTAATTTCACCTGTTACCGGTCCAAACATAACCATTTTTTTAACCTCCTATATGATTTAATTAATTCATAAAAGAAAAATAATTATTTAAATGTTTATTCTATCAGTCTTCTTTTAATTTTATCAATCCAGAATCAAATTTTTTATGACAATCTCTACAGAGCCATCTATAGTCTTTAATATTCCTTGTATAATTATGATTTTTAATATTGGCTAAAACAACATACTTCTTTTTTTTACAATGGAAACATTTTTCTGGTCTTTTATATTTTCTCTTTAGATATTGATGAATCGCATTTGGATTTTTTGATAAATTATTCTTCTTTTTTATTCCCTTCCAATTAGGATTATTAGGGCCAGTATTATTACGATTATTTCCTTTATCCCTTAATTTCGATTTCAATCTAAGCTTTTTTGCTTTTTGGATTATTGCTCGAATACTTCTTCCTGTTTCTATTGAAAGATCTCTTGCAGAAACACCTTCATAGTTTAGAACTAAAGCTTCAATTTCAAGTTTTGTCCATTTCTTCATTTTATTATCTACAAAATTTAAAAAAAAATAAGTAAAAAAAGTTTATAAAGATTAGTCTAAATCTTCATCATCTGAATCTTCATCAGCAGAATCCTTTTCTGATTCTTCATCATCTTCTGTTTCTGTTTCTTCATCAACCATCTTTTGTTCCCTCCGATTTAATTTTTTTCTAAGCACCTTAAAACAAAAAATAAAAAAAATAAATAAATTTACTCCTCTAATTGAGAAACATTGAATTCATATAAGTTTGTACCCTTTTCATCTCGGTTTTTTAAAACCAAAAGATTTTTCAGCTTCAATCTCTGGATTACATGATGTAAAGTTGTTTTGTGAGCTTTCAATACTTCAGCCAATTCTGCTGTTGTATAAGGCTTCTCTAAAAAAGGTACTAACACTTCAATCTCTTTTTGAGTAAGGTTATGCTTGTTAGCAAAATTCATCCCAGGGATTAAAACTTCTGAATTCATTTTTTCCTTAACTCCTCAATTTTTGTCTCAAGCTGTTCAACTGCTTGCTTCAATCCATCATCTGTTAAAAATCTTTCTTTGTTAAGTTTTTTCAACTCTTCAATTTTGGTTTTTATTTTTGCTACTTCTTCCGGATCTGCTACAGTCTCTTTTTTCTCTTCTTTTTTTACAGCTTCGTGCTTTACTTGTTTCTCAACTTTCTTTGGTTTCTCAGTTGGTTTAACATCTTCGATGTCTTTCACTTCAGGCCCTTTATAAGGATTAATATCCTTAATTGTTGATGCGGTATAAGCCTCATCACCTTCGCCTTGAGTGTAATCATCAAGATTTAACTCAACCCATTTCCCAATGAAATCATCGGGATCTACACCTTCTGTTGAGAAAGTCCATCCTAGTGCTTTTAGGATTTTTGTAATAGCACTGTTTGGAGTTATTGCAGTTTGATATTCTCCTTCAACCCATTTCTTATCCTTGCCTATTTGCTTGTACATGTGATAAACAAATTTTGATACTATCACAGGGCTCAACTCTTCGTCATTTTCATTTGCTTGATACTTCATTGGTGCAATTGGTGCATCAGTTTCAGGATCTGCTTTATAGACGGCAAATTCAAGAATAAGCTGTTGGCCAAACTTTCCGATTTTTGCATTTCCATCTCTATCTGCAAAAAGTTCAACCTTTAGAAGTTTTCCAGGATAATAGCCCTTTTTGATATGGGGCTTGTTCCCAAATGAAGAAGTCTTATCACTTGTTGGTAATTTCATCTTGTTTTCTCCTTAAGCTATCTTGTCTCTACGGACTCTTAAGCTTTAAATTTAGTTATAAAAGTATATACTCACTTATTTATAAACCTTACCCTTGCACTTTTTTGAGACATCTATACCCACTTCTTTTAAGAATCGGTGAATGTAATCACAGGATAGGGAATAATTTTTGAGCTTAAATCTATATCCAATTTCTTGCTCTTTTAAGGGAAAATCCATCTTTGCATTCCAGTCATTTATCACAATCCTCGCTTGAGCGTCTCCTAAAACACGCCTGAGCTCATTCAGGAGAATAAACATGCCTCTTTGGGGTCCATCTCCCGCTTTTTTAAAATCGTCGCTTAGAATGGCTTTTACGCATTCTCTCAGTTTTTCGGAAGAATTTATGCCCCCCCAATCACTAAGAGCACGATTTCTCTTTTTCACTATCTCACTTTTTTTCTTTACCCTTATATCTTCAATAAATTCTTCAATAAGTTCTCTGATTCCTGGAGGAGATGATAACCTAATTTTACCTAATTTAGGATAAATTCTATTTTTTTCATTACAAATATAAGGTACAAAACTCATATCTCTGTAAGTGTACCCAAGAAATGTTTTATATCCTTTTTTATTTTTACTGAGCTCACACCTGATTAAATGTGTGGCCCGAATTAAATCAGTGTCAAATTTTTTTGCATTTGTATCCCAACAAGTGATCATCTTTGTTCTCAACCACCCAATAAATTCTCTTTTGAATCTTAATTTACTATTTTTAAACATCAATCGCAATTGGTCTTGAATCATTGGATCTAATTTCTTCAGACAACTCCAATCAAAGAAAACATGAATGTGAATGCTCTTGTTTCCGGAATAATAATACAAAGGTTGAAATCCTTTTTCCTCAATAATCTTTCCAATTAATTTAGCAGCGTCATAATTTTCTTCATAAGTTGGATAATCAGATTCAATAATTATTTCATTGTTTAAAACACTTCTATGTACATCAATTGCAGCAGTTAATCCTCCTGTTGGAGATCCAAAACCTTGTGTTCTAATTTCCCATAATAATCCAGGAAACTCAACCCATTTTGTCCATTTTTCAGAAATAGGATCTCTTAAAGCAATTTTTAAAGAATTTTTATAATCTAAATCATATAAATAATAATATCTATCGACGGCAATTGACATATCCTTATAATAATTTCCAAGAATATAATCCCACTCTTCAAAATCTTTTTCATAACTTGCAATGAATGCCATGTTTATTCCTCCCATGATTCATTAAAGAGATCTTTTATCCTTATTGCTGTAACTTCACTTCTCTTACGAATTATTGAATTTATTTGTTCCCAAGATTTTACTCTCCATATTTTCTGTTTTCCAATTACAATAACAAAAATATATTTTGGGATTTTGTTTTCTTGTTCTGCTTTCTTTTTTAATCCATTGTGATTTACTAATTTAATAAAAAATCTTCCCATTTGAGTTGTTTTAATGTTCTTATGTGGTTTTGAAACATAAGGTCGCTTATTATTTCTATTAGTACATTCAATAAATAATCTACAACTTTTTACTTCATAAAGAGATTTGGTTGTTTGGAAATCAACACAATAAGCTGAATGATTTTTTCCTTTAAACCAATTCCTCATTGCCTCTTCAATTTTGTAGCCGTGATTGTTCTCCATCTTTTAACTCCGAAATATAATGTGGTCTTGCTAATCCATCAGATTCGACGAAAACACCCATATCTATTAAAATATTCCATGCTTCAAAATATTCATTTAAAGACATGGCTTTTGTTGCAATTTCTTTTGCTTCATCTCTTGATATAGATTTCTTTTGTTCACAAACTTTCCAATAAATATATTGGCAATTTTCAGGTAAATAAAAAATTCTTTCCTTAATATCAATTTTTTTTAAGTGAGTAATATCTATCCAACTTTTTATTATATTTAACCAAACTTCTTTTAGTATTTTATAATCTTCTTCTTTTGCCATGAAAGACATATCCTTCTCTAAAAAACATCTTGTTTTTACAATTCCATCCATAAGACATTCAATATGATGCATATGTCGAGCATCATAATGCTTATTTAAATTTTCAGTTAATACATCTGGAACAGATTTATGAATCTCTTCAACTTTATTTAAATCATACTCAGCAGAAAAAGTTTGTAGATAATCTAAAATACTAATCCAATCATTTACTAAAATTTTAAATTTGTATCTTTCTAAATCATAATCTCTGCTTTTCCTAACCATCTGCACATGATAATCTGTTTGAAAATAAATAAGCCATCTTGAAAGAAAACTTTCATCAAAAGCATTAATTAAATTTTCTACATTTTTTATATCTCTAATTGGATTTGTTGTTGCTATAATTCTTGAAGTCATATTTACATTAACTCTTGAAACCCCTGAACCAGCTTCTCTTTTTTGATGTTCTAATAAATCATTCATAATCGCAACACCCTCTTCTCTTTGACTTCCTTCTTTTGTTGTCCTGGTATTTATCAAGCATCTCAAAAATTCATCACAGAAAGAAAATCTATTTGATTCTGCTAAATATCCTAATCTTGCAGGATTATATTTGAATGAAGGAACTAAATGTTTCAGCGTCGAACTTGAGCCTGAAAATATATTTCTTGTTTCTTTGCTTTTTGCATGTAATGAATTTAATAATAAAGATTTTCCTGAATTCTTTTCCCCAATAATCAATAAATGCAAAGGATAATTATTAAAAATTCCTTTATTTTCATGCGTAAGCCAAGCCCATATTAACCATTTATACCACCGGGGTTGTAATAATTTCCATGTCTTATTATTTTTAGTAGTTGTAAAAGGATAATCAAAAAAGACTTCTTTATCAATTTTTAAATATTCTAATCTTGATTTAAATTCATCATGGTTTTTGAATTTAATAATCCTATTTTGAATTCTTTGAGCAAAGAAGAAAGGAAGTTTAGTTGGAAGTCGAGCAGAATCAGTAAGCATTTTATAATCATCACATTGTGTTTGAACACCAGTGATCACATAATCTCCAATTTCACATTGGGTTGAAGTTATTAGGATAAGTTCATTATTATCTTCAGTAATAAATCTATAAACATAAAAAGGAAGATTAATTTCTTTGATAACATTCATTTCATTTCTTGTAAATTTCTGTCCAAAAAGTTTTATTCCTTTAAATTTTGGTTCTCCAGTTTCTTTATCTGATTTCTTGCTCTCAATAACTGTTGCAATTGGAATTTCTTGAATATGCTCATAAACTTCAGCAACTACTTTTCCATAAACTGTTTGCTCTCTACTGATATAAAATTTAATCAGGCCTGTTTTTTGATAAACTCCATTTGTAAGTTTTGATAATTGAGAATAATTATATTTTTGAGGGATTACTACAATTCCTTCAGTTCCTTTTCCTAATCTTGAATATGCTAAAATTACTTTCTCTTCTATAGAATCATCTTTTTCTTCATACAAACTAATCATCTTTGTTTGTTCATGTATCTCAATTTCTTCATCAATAAATTTAAGATCTTCTGGAGAAACATTTTGTTTTGAAAGAAATAATTTAAGATCTCTTAACTGATTTAGAAATTCAATTTTTCTTTCTTTTGCATTTGGTTCAGGTAATTCAGCACATTTTAAAGCAATGTCTGATTCAATTTTTGCCCAAAAAGATAAACCCCCAAATCTTGTTTGAAGCATTTCCATAATTTCAGATCTGATAGAATTAGATTTAATCTCTGCCATAATTATCCCCCCTCATTGGTTCAACATAAGAAATTCCATCATAATCAAAAGGAATTTCTGCTCCAAATTTATCCAGAAATATTAAAGTGTGTTCTCCAAGCTCTTTTATAACACCTGTGTAGAACTTTCCATTCTTGAGGTTAAGTTTCACCTTCACCTTTTTTTTATAAAATTCCTCTAAATATTTTTTTTCCACTCTATCCTCTCGTCTTTCCTAAGAAAGCAAATAAACAAATTCAATTACTTATTTAAATCTTTTTGTCTACTTTGTCATTACTTTTAAGTTGAGCAATCATTTCTCTTGCCCCCATTACCTGCTCAGCAATCTCAACTTCTTGTAAGGGCCCAATTAATTCAAATTCAATTATCTCTGGGGTTCCTTTAGGCTCTTTTTTTGTTGGTTTAATTGCAGGAATTTTATTGATTTTTGCCTTAAAGTGGCCACCCATCACAATATAAAAATGATATTTACAAAAACCTAAATCTATTGAGGAATCTTTTTCATTAATTAATTCAAAATTCTGTTTATTTTCCTGTTCTTTGTTACATCCAGGATAATGGCAATTAATTTTTTCCATCATTCCTCTCTGCAAAAGCAAATCTTGGCATCACTTTTGTAATTTTAATTTCAATCATTGCACTTAATTGAACAGCTCTTTTTTCTAAATCTTTAAGAAAAATAACATATCCTTTATGAATCATTACAGGATCTCTATCTTTTCCAATTCTTACAACTCCAAGTTTAAGAACATCTCCAACTTTTACAGGGGGTTTTATTTCATTTTTCATTTTTTTTCCCTAAATTTTTTATTTGCTTTTCTTTGAGATTCTAAATGTTTTTCACAATAAGTATGTCCTTTTTTTGCTTTTTGAGAACAACTAACACATAATCCATTTGCTTTATGTTTATGCTGATTTCTCTTTTTTATTTCATTCCTGCTGAATAATCCACTATGTCTTGCTTTCATTTTTCCACCTCAATCTTTCCATCTAAACATTTAATAATATATTTTTCTCGTTTTGCTTTCCAAGATTTGCATTTAAAAGAATTATAAGCAATAGCAACAGCATAAAAACTCAAATCCAAACAATTCAAATCCCTACAATTCAAATCCCAACAAATCAAATTATTACAATTCAAATCCAAACAAATCAAATTATTACAATTCAAATCCAAACAATTCAAATCCCTACAATTCAAATCCCAACAATCCAAATCCCTACAATTCAAATCCAAACAAATCAAATTATTACAATTCAAATCCCTACAATTCAAATCCCAACAATCCAAATCCCTACAATTCAAATCCAAACAAATCAAATTATTACAATTCAAATCCAAACAATTCAAATCCCAACAATCCAAATCCCTACAATTCAAATCCTTACAATTCAAATCCAAACAATTCAAATCCCAACAATTCAAATCCCAACGTCCACCCTCACAAATAATATTTCCTTCAACTTTCAAATCTTCATTAAAAATTGTATTCTCTTTCAATATTAAATTCCCTTTAATTATTTTCATTTCTCTACCTCAATTAATTTATTATATCTTTTAGTTAATCTTTCATATTCCAAAATAAACTTCCATATTGCATTTTTTAATTCTTCTATTTCTTTGATGCTTATTGTCTGACGACTCTCTAATTCTCTTAATTTATTTA
>Ga0307375_10000679_pt1 | contig 40782 bp, 41 predicted proteins | sample TR1MG_FD_202531 | JGI IMG/M metagenome (GOLD analysis project Ga0307375, IMG submission 202531) | Soil microbial communities from Risofladan, Vaasa, Finland - TR-1 | ecosystem: Environmental > Terrestrial > Soil > Coastal area > Acid sulfate soil | place: Finland: Risofladan, Vaasa | collected...
GGCAGGGAGCGGAAGGTGATGACGAATGAGCGAATCATGTTGCGGAACATGCCACGCTCGTCCTGCGCAACGGCCCTTACCTGTGCAACGTCAAACCAGAGGCGGACGTAGAGCGCCACGAGCAGGATGATGAATCCGCCGATCACCAGAACCCAGAAGCCGAGCTTCTCGGGCGCGGCGTCGCGGCTGAGGCGATCGCTCCACTTGTTGAGCACGCTGTAGAGAACGGCGAGAATACCGAAGGGTACGACAGAGAACAACAAAAGGCGAACCATCCGCCAGAAGAAGGCGCCGCAGTTTTCGAAAAACTCCGCCTTCGACAGCTTGCGATCCTGCATATAGACGGTGAGAATGCCGCCGTCTAGAAAGACCATGTAGATGAGAAAGACAAAGGCCGCCAACACGGAGCCTGAAGCAAGAGCCGCCATGGGAACGTTCCTTCGCATGAAGAGCTCGGCGAGCGCGCCAATGTCGAAGCGATTGACCAGCAGCGGCGTAGAGGCAAGGCTTCCGTTGAGTACCTTGCCGATGGCGATACGCTCGGGCAAAGTGGCCAGCCAGGCGAGGATGTAGTTGACGGCAAAGATCCACCAGACAAGACGCTGGTGGCGCCATACGAGAGCGGCTCCCCTGCGAACAAATCCTTTTTCGTTCATCTCCATCCTCCTATGCCAGCCACGCGATCGCCATCGAAAGCCATTGCTTCAGGTACATAAGGTAGAAGCTGACTTTTTGCGTGGCGCGAGTGTTGGGTTTCGCCGTCCAGCTATTGTTGAAGCGATTGCGATCGAGGTAAATGGCATGATCGGGATCGATTTCAGCGGAGACGAGTTTTGCTTTTTTCTCCCACACGAAGCGGTGCCAGCGATCCTGTCCGTCCCACTGGGCGCGGATGATTTCGCCATCATCGAACTTCACCTGAAGGGTGACAGGCACGATGAAGTCGCCGAGACGATGAACGGTGACGTAGTCGCGATACATGGTCACGCCCTTTTTCGGCGGCGGCGGATTCTTCTCGTACCAGTCAGTCGGGAGGGACTCTGCCGAGAGGATTCCGTAGTCGAGGATCTGCGTGCCGCTGACGGCCTGACTCCAGTACCAGTCAAGATTCTGTCCGGCGACCTGACTGACGGTGTTCATGAAGTCCTGCCCGTCGGGATGCTGGAAGCGATATTTCATGAAGTACACGTGCAGCGCTTTCTGCACGGTGTCCTTGCCGATGAAGTGTTGCAGGGTGCGCAACATGGTAGCGGTTTTGCCGTAGGTGACGCCGCCATAAGAACCGTAGCTGGCGAACTGCCATGCCATGCGGTTGATGGGGTCCAGGTCGGCGGCGGAGAGGTAGGAAAGGCGCTGCACGGAGCCATCACCCACGGTGCCAATGCGTGAATTAATCGTGCTGGTGTTGCGGCCGTAGAGGGCGGACATCACTTTTACTTCGGAGTAGCTGTTGATGCCTTCATCGAGCCACGCATCCTCGAACTCGTTGGTGGCGACCATGGCATACCAATATTGATGGCCGTACTCATGGGCGACGACAACTTCGGGTTCGAGTATTGCCTTGGACATCCACCAGGTGGTGTCAGCGGTGATGAAGGTGGGGTACTCCATGCCGCCGGCCGCGCCGCCGCCGTGCGGAGGATCGACGACAGTGATCTGGGGATACGGATATGGGCCGTACCACTCGTCGAAGAGCTTCATGGTTCCCTTGAGCGCGTGGAGATAACGGGGCGCGCTGGCCATGTGCCCGGGCTGCATGAGCATGCGGATCTTGACGGGGCCGGTGGAGAGATTCACTTCGCTTTCCACAATCTTGGTGTGCGGATCGGCAGTCCAGGCGAAGTCGATGACATCCTGGGCATGGAAGGTGAGCGTCTTGGTGCCGTCGGAGTTGGCCTTCTCGGCGGTCTGGACGCCAGTGGCGCCGACATTGAAGTTAGACGGCAGCGTCAGGTTGACGTCGTAGGTTCCGAAGTCGGCAAAGAACTCGGTGGTGTTGTGATACTGGTGGCAGTTCCAGGCGCCGTGCCACCAGACGCCGACCTTTGGGAACCACTGTCCCCCGAGGATGAAATCGCGCTTGTAACCGCTCCGGGCCACGACTTGCGGGAACTGATCGTGGAAGGCGATTTTGAAGGTGACGGTCCCGTTGGGCGGAATCGGCTTCGGCAACTTTACCTGGAAGACAGTGCGGTCGTCGGGATTGCCATCATCCGGGGCGATGAACTGGATCTGACTGGTGAGGTCGCCCATGCCTTCGACGACGAATGACTTGACCTTATCCTCGCCGAAATACTCGCTCTTCCAGCGGAAACCGCTACCCAGATCGCGAGTGCCGGATATCTGGTCTTCGCGCATGAAGGTGGATTTGGGCTGGAAGGCATTGAGATAAAGGTGGAAGGGGAAGGTATCGAGCGGCTGGCCGGTCTTATTTGTGTAAGTCAGCGTTTCGGTAGCGTCCAGCGAATGGTTGGCAGGGTGATACGTGGCGTCGATCTGGTAAGCAACCACGCGGTCCGAGAGGGGTTGCGACTGGCCGAAGAGCGTTGTGGCGCCGGAGATGGAAACAAGCGCCACGACGAACAGGAACTGCCGCCATAGAGACATGGGATTCTCCTGATCGAATATTCAGTTAGCGTATGTGAGCAAGAGCGGTACACGGTGGACGGCAGGGTATATCCGCAGTGTATGCGGCGTCAATGTCAACTAAGGTGGAGGACGGGCGAGAGGCCGGATTCCTGCGACGCACGTCACAGCCAAGGGTGTAGGGTAGTGTTAAGTTTAAAGCGGAAAATAAGGAGCGTTCCGGCGCGCGGGCCGCGCGGTCGCTCGGCTTCAGGGACATATTACATCGGAGAAAAACATGGCAATTAACGGCAAAAAGGGCATCATCGGAATCCTGACGGGAGGCGGCGACGTTCCGGGACTGAATCCGGCGATTCGCTCGGTCACGTTCAGGGCGCTGCGCGAGGGATACCAGGTGATGGGCATCCGGCGCGGCTGGGCGGGACTGGTTGACATGATTCGTGACAAGGACGTGGACAACAGCGACCACTGCCGCCTGCTGAACGAAGAAATTGTGAACCGGGCGGGACGCACGGGCGGAACTTTTCTGCATTCCTCGCGCACCAATCCAAGCAGGGTTCGACGGGAGAACGTACCAGCGCATCTCAGGGACAAGTACAACGACGAAGTCAACGATTTGACGCCCGAGGTGCTGAAGAACCTGGAATGGCTCGGGATCGAATACCTGATCCCGATTGGCGGCGACGATACCCTGAGCTATGGCGTGCGACTTTTCCAGGAAGGCGTAAAGGTTGTTGCCATTCCGAAGACGATGGATAACGACGTTCCGGGCACGGACTACTGCATCGGTTTCAGCACGTGCGTGACGAGAACGATTGAAGCGGCGAACAGCCTGCGGACTTCGGCGGGATCGCATGAGCGCTTCCTGGTGATGGAAGTCTTCGGGCGGTATGCGGGCTTTACGGCAATGTTGCCGACGATGGCCGGAGCCGCGCACCGCTGCGTGATACCGGAATATAAGTTCAACATGGAACGGCTGACGGAGCTGCTGGTGGCCGACCGGAACAAGAATCCAAGCCGGTATTCGGTCGTACTGGTGTCCGAGGGTGCGATGTTCGAGGGCGGAGAGATGACCTTCCAGGAGGAGACTACGGACGCCTTCGGACACAAGAAGCTTGGCGGTATTGGGGAAGTGGTGGCCGCGCAATTGAAGGAGCTTTCTCCGAAATACAACGGAGGCAAGCCTATCGAGTGCATCACGCAGAGACTCGGATACATTGTGCGTGGCGGAGACCCGGACGCGATCGATTCGATTGTGCCGATGGCATACGGAAATCTCGCGCTGGATCTGCTGATCCACAACGTCCACGGAAGGCTGGTGGTGCTGAAGAACGGACGCTACGACAACATTCCGATCACGGCAGTGACGGCGACGAAGAAGGTCGTGAACGTGAAAGAACACTACAACACCGACCGGCTGCGTCCGTATTACAAGAGCTTCGAAATGAAGCCGCTGTTCATCATGACAAGCGAAATGTAAGAGCAGGAAAGTTTGCGGCAGGCCGCCCTCCACGGGCGGCTTTGCTGTATTTGGACGTTTCGAGACGGCGCGGGGTGCGGTATGATTTTGCGGCCTTGGCGGCGAAGCCAGAGGACGCGAGGGAACGATGACCGAACGCCACTTCCGCTCGTACGACGAGTTTTTCCGCTTCTATCTCACGCAACACTCGAAGCGTGCCAATCGGATGATGCACGCGACGGGCACGACGCTTGGACTGGCATTCGCCGCTGTTATGGTGGCGAGCGGCCATGCGTGGTACGTGCTGCTGTGGCCCGTGATTGGCTACGCATTCGCATGGGCAGGACACTTTGGGATAGAGAAAAACAAACCGGCCACGTTCGGACACCCATGGTGGTCGTTCATCAGTGACTTTCGGATGGTTGGCCTAATGGCGACGGGAAGGCTCGCAAAGTGGATGGTAGAGGCGGAGCAACAGGAGCACTCGGCGCCGGCAGCGGAGCTGGAGCAGTCACATTGACGCGTGCGACGGGCCGTTGCATCTTGCGCGTCGATTCCTGAGAATGTTCGACCAATCGGGAATGCCGCACGGTGGCGTTCTCTAAATTTCAGTCAAAAAGGTTCAAGCATGTTGAGAAAGCTGACCCGAATTGCGGTCTGGTGCGGAATAGCCGCACTTGGCGCGCTTTCGCTGGCGACGATTGCGTTCCGCCGCAGCGAGTCGATCAACGCGATGTGGCTGGTGATGGCCGCGCTGTGCACCTACGCGATCGGATACCGCTTCTATAGCAAGTTCATTGCGGCGAAGGTGATGACGCTGGACGCGATGCGCGCGACTCCGGCGGAGCGACTGGAAAACGGTCGCGATTTTGTGCCGACGAACAAGTGGGTGGTCTTCGGACATCACTTCGCGGCAATCGCCGGGCCGGGGCCGCTGGTGGGACCGGTGCTGGCAGCGCAGTTCGGGTATCTGCCGGGGACGCTGTGGATCGTGGTGGGCGCGGTGCTGGGCGGCTGCGTGCAGGACTTCGTGATCCTGGTGATGTCGGTGCGGCGCGACGGGAAGTCGCTGACGGAGATGGCGCGCGAAGAGATCGGGCGGATTGGCGGACTGGTGGCGTTCATCGCGGTGCTGGCGATCATCGTCATCCTGCTGGGAGCGGTGGCACTGATCGTAGTCAACGCGCTGAAGGGAAGTCCGTGGGGAACGTTTACGATTGCGGCGACGATTCCAATCGCAGTGCTGATGGGCGTGTATCTGCGACACCTGCGGCCGGGGAAGGTGCTGGAGACGTCGGTAATTGGATTCGTCCTGGTGCTGGCGTCGATTATTGCCGGGCAGGGAATTGCGCATTCGGCTTTTGCACCGTGGTTCACGTTCACCGCGCCAACACTGGCGATTGCAATTATCGTCTACGGATTCTCGGCATCGGCGCTGCCGGTGTGGCTGCTGCTGGCGCCACGAGATTACCTGAGCACGTTTGTGAAGCTGGGGACGATTGCGATTCTCGCTGTCGGGATTGTGGCGCTGCGTCCGACGCTTCACATGCCGGCGTTGACCCGGTTCATAGACGGAACAGGGCCGGTGTTTGCAGGAAAAATATTTCCGTTCGCTTTCATCACGATTGCCTGCGGAGCCATCAGCGGATTCCATTCGCTGATTTCGAGCGGGACGACGCCGAAGCTGATACAGCGCGAGTTGGAGACGCGACTGGTGGGTTACGGCGCGATGATGGCGGAGTCGTTTGTGGCGATCATGGCGATGATTGCGGCGTGCGTACTGGACCCGGGAGTCTACTTCGCGGTGAACAGCCCGGCGGGCATCGTGGGCAGCAGCGCGACATCGGCAGCGGCGACGATCACGTCGTGGGGCTTCCCGGTGACGGCTGATCAGATGGCGGCGCTGGCCAAGTCGGTAGGCGAGCAGACGCTGTTTAATCGCACGGGCGGCGCGCCGGCGTTTGCAGTGGGAATGGCACACATCTTTTCGCACACGCTGGGCGGCGAAGCCGTGATGGGGATCTGGTACCACTTCGCGATCATGTTTGAGGCGCTGTTCATCCTGACGATCCTGGACGCGGGGACGCGGGTGGGACGTTTCATGCTGCAGGATGGGCTGGGGCACGTCTGGAAGCCGCTGGGACGGACGAGCTGGTATCCGAGCATCATCGCGACGAGCGCGATCATTGTGGGGCTATGGGGATACTTCCTCTGGATGGGCGTGAGGGATCCATTGGGCGGAATTAATTCGATGTGGCCGCTGTTCGGGATTGCGAATCAACTGCTGGCCACGGTGGCGCTGTGCGTGGCGACGACGATCATCATCAAATCGGGGAAGGCGCGCTATGCGTGGGTATCGCTGGCGCCGCTGGTGTGGCTGGTAATGGTGACATTCACGGCGTCGTACCAGAAGATGTTCAATCCGAACCCGCGGATTGGATTCCTGGCGCACGCCGAATCGCTGGCGAAGCAGGCGATCCAGACGGGAGAAACGTCGCGGCTCATCTTCAACGACCGGCTGGATGCGGTGATTACCGGAGCGCTGGTGGTGCTGGTAGTGATGGTGCTGGCCGAGTCAGTGATGGAGTGGGCGCGGGTGCTGAGCGGACGAAAAGAGGCGACGGTGAGCGAGACGCCGTTTGTGCAGACGCGGTACTCGGAGGCGGAATGAGAGAGTGCATTCTGCGGGCGGGAACAACAATGCGCGAGGCAGCGAAGGTGGTGCTGGCGGCGCTGCGGGAGATCTTCGACGAAAACGCCTACGCACGATTCCTGGCGGCGCACGGGATCGCGAATTCGCGCGAAGCCTATGCGCACTATCTTCGGGAGACAAACCATGCGCGTGAGCGGCGCGCAAGGTGCTGCTGACGAATCCAGTCATTCGACACGGCGGAAATCAGCTACACTTTGTCCATGCGTGTAATGGGCATCGACTGCGGCGGCGAGTATACGGGATTCGGCGTGGTGGAGCAGCAGCCCGGCAGGGAACTCAAGTGCGTGTCCCTGGGTGCGGTCAAGCTCTCGACGCGTGAACCGCTGGAGATTCGCCTGAAACGCATTTTCGAACGCCTGACAGACGTGATGGCCGAATGCGAGCCGGATGTGGTGGCCATTGAAGATGTCTTCTACGCGGCGAACGCGAAGTCCGCGCTGAAGCTGGGACATGTGCGTGGAGTGGCGATGCTGGCCGCGGCGCACTGTGGACTGGCGGTGGTAGCGTATTCGCCCCTGTCGATTAAGTCCGCCGTGGTGGGCTACGGCAGGGCAGAGAAGCAACAGGTACAGGTAATGGTGACTCGCCTGTTGAAACTTGACGAAGTACCCGAGCCAGCCGACGTAGCGGACGCGCTGGCAATCGCCATCTGTCACATCCACACAGCGGCGACACTGCAACAGCAGGCGGCGAGGTAAGGTGTCGCGGGAATTCTTTTCGGAGTACATATTCACAATGAAATGGTTACGCGTTCTTTTGCACTCTTGCGTGGTGTGCATGGTGTTGTTTGCATTGCCAATCCTGTCACATGCACAGACCGGATCGGCCGACGAGTCCCCGGCGAGCGTCGCTGCGCCCAGGGTCAGCTTCGAGCTGAGCTGGAAGGCAGCTAATCCCGAGTGGTACAGGGTGACGGTCGACAGGGCGGGAAACGCGGTTTATCGCTCACGCGCGCATACCGATCCGGGAGAACAGCCTGACGATCCGACGGTAGTTCGCTTCACCATGTCTCCGCAGAGTCTTCAGCAAATCTTCAGTTTGGCGAAAGAGCTGGACTACTTCCGGGGAGATTTTTCCTTCAAGGGCAATATCGCCAATACGGGGGACAAGACGCTGGCGTATTCGTATGGGGGAAAGATCACGAAGACAACATTCAACTGGTCGGTGAACCCTAAAATGATGGACCTGGTGGGACTTTTTCAGGGGATATCGACCACGTTTGAGATGGGAAACCGGCTGCGCTACGCCATGCGCTTTGACAAACTGGGCGTGGACTCGCTGCTGAAGAGCATGGAGGAGATGAATAAGGAACATCAACTTGTGGAACTCCAGGTGCTGAAGCCAGAGTTTACGGAGATACTGAATGATCCGGTAACGATGAACATCTCCAAGCAGCGAATCCACCGGATGCTGGATTCCTTTCCGAAATAGCAAGCGGACGGTTACGGCGGAAAAAACAGCACCTTAGCGCAACTATTGCATACAATTGAGCTTGTAATAAGCAGGAGCAATCCTGGGAGGTTGCCATGCGCAACCGTAAAGTAGTGACCGCTCTCGTCGCCGTCTTCGTCAGTCTTCTTCTGGCGCTGCCGGCATTTGCATCGAATGCGCGTATCGTGCGCCTGAGCTACGTGGACGGCTCGGTGTCGATTGATCGCAATACGGGCGTGGGGCTGGAACAGGCCATCGTCAACATGCCGATCACACAAGGCACCCGCCTGGTCTCGGATAACGCAAACGACCGGGTGGAGGTCGAGTTCGAGAACGGCAGCACGCTGCGACTAGCCGGACCGGGAGAAGTAGTCTTTCGCGACATGGCGCTCACCAACGCAGGCGACAAAGTTTCGCTGATCGAGATCACCCGCGGCCTCGTCTACTTCGACATCCGGCTGAAGGGAAATGACGATTTCCGCGTCACGGCAAACAACGAAAGTTTTGCACTGCCGCGCTCCTCGCACTTCCGTCTCGACGTAACCGACGACAAGACGGAAGTCGCCGTGTTCAAGGGCGAAGTGAAGTTGGAAGGCTCTGCGGACGACGTTTCCGTGGGCAAGGGCGATACGCTGACGCTGAACGTGGATTCACCCGGCAAGTATGAGCTGGCAAAGAACATCATGCCGGACGACCTGGATGCGTGGGACACGCAGCGGCAACAGTATCGCGACCAATACGCAAACTCCGATGCGTACAAGTATTCCAACTCGCGCTATGGCGGGCCGTATTCGTATGGCATGAGCGACATGGCTTACTACGGGGGCTATTCCATGGTGCCGGGCTACGGCTGGATGTGGCGGCCGTATGGATTTGACGCATCGTGGGATCCGTTCGGATATGGTGCGTGGTCGTTCTATCCCGGCAGCGGCTGGGTATTCATTTCGCAGTATCCGTGGGGCTGGACACCGTATCGCTACGGCTCATGGGTCTACGTGAATGGCGGTGGCGGCTGGTACTGGCGTCCGGGAGGGAATTACTACAACTGGTACTCCGCGCCGGTAATCTACAATCGGCCTTTGGGATTTGTGCCGCCGACTCCGCCGAATCGTAATCATGGACCGACGGTAGTGTTGGGACCGGGACGCAGGCCGGTGGATAATCCGGTTCGCCGCGGGCCAGGTGGTGTGCCGATTCCGCCCCGCGTTGGCGAGGGACAGGGACGTGGCACTCCAACGGGACGCACGGGCGTGACGCCGGGCAACAGGCAAGGCACTGTGCCCCCGGTTCTGCATCCAGCGCAACCCATTGTTCGGACGGACGGAGTGACGCCAAGGCAGAGTCCGAGAGTGACGCCGAACGTGCCGCAGCCTACACCACGATCTGAGCCGAGGGTGACGCCGCCGTCGCAACCTTCACCGCGGATGAACCCTGCGCCGAGACCTTCCGAGCCTTCACCACGCATGAATCCTGCGCCGAGACCTTCCGAGCCTTCACCACGAATGAATCGGGAACCGGCTCCGAGGACGGAGGCGCCACCACCGCCACACTTCCAAAGCTCTCCGAGGGTGAGCCAACCGCAAATGCGGATGTCCGCGCCATCGATGCGGATGTCTGCCCCGTCGATGGGACGGGTTGGAGGCGGCGGAGGCCGCACGAGCGCACCTTCGAGCGGCGGTCGTGGACGCAAGTAAATTGATCGTGATGGATTACGGGGCAGCCCGGCGGCTGCCCTGTTTCTTTGCTCGGAAGAAGCTAGAGAACGACGATGCCGGCATAACCAACGACGGCGTTGCGATCCCCGGAGATGTCGCCCGAGGTGGCGTACTTGATAAGCTCCGCGCTCGCGGCTCCCAGCCGCTGCGCCGCCGTGAGCATGGCGACCGCCGGGCCGTATCCGCACATGCTAATGTGTTCGAACTTGACGGTGTCGTAGAGTCCGCGAGGATTAAGCGCAAGCATCTGCTCGATGGCCAACGCATCCTTCACGCGCGTTTCGTCGTCGCTCTCGTAGTGGTTCATGTCACTGGACGCGACAACGAGAACGTCGCTGCCTGAAGCGGCAATGACCTTGGCTATCACGATTCCAAGCGCGGAGAGCACTTCGAACTGGCCGGTTCCGACGGTGATGGGCACAAATGTGAAGCCGGGAGATAACTCCTGTAGAAACGGGAGCTGGACTTCGAGGGCGTGTTCGGAACGGTGGGCGAGCGGGTCTTCGCGGAGCAGCGGAAGTTCTTTTTTCAGCGATTCGGCAAGTCCGGTGTCGATGGCGGCCTCGCCGAGCGGCGTCAGCCAGGTTCCCTGGCTCATGACGGCGAGCGGTTCGCCAAGGCCAGTGTGGTTTGGGCAGAGGATGATGAAACGCGAGGGCAGGGCGAGGCGTCCAAAGACAGCACCGGCGACATGGCCGGAATACATGTATCCGGCGTGCGGGACAACGCAGCCGCGCGCGTGCAATTTTGCACCAGGGACGGCGGAGTAGCGGCGAACGTCACGGAGGAGTTGCTCGCGGTCACCGGGGTAGAACTGGCCGGCTACTGCTGGATGGCGAACGGCTGTACTCATTTTCCACCTCCAATTTCATCGCGCGAGTGAACGGACAGATGATTCGTGCAGCGCGCGATAGAGGGCTGCCGTCTGTTCGAGCGACATGGTCTCGGCGCGAATGCTGGCGTCGAGACCGGCCTTTGCCAAGGCATCGCGAATGGCCTGCTGTGGGTAATTGTCCCTCAGATTGTTGAAGAGGGTTTTGCGTTTCATCGCAAAAATGCCACGAAGGAACGAAATAAAGTCCTCTTCCGGCACACGGAGTTCTTCGAAGCGCGGGGCGATCCTGATGCGCAGCACGGCCGAATGGACTTTGGGTGGAGGCGAAAAGGCGGAAGGCGGCAGAGTGAACAACTGCTCCACGGAGCCGTACATCTGCGCGGTGGCGGAGAGGATTCCGTAGTCGCTGCTGCCGGGTGAGGCCGCGATGCGCTCGGCAACCTCCAACTGCACCATGACGACGATGAAATCGATGCGCTGGTGGAAGCGGAAGAGGTGCAACAGGATGTCAGACGTGATGTAGTAGGGCAGGTTGCCGACAACGTTGGCCCGCAGCAGGCCGGTAGGGCGCAGATCGCGGAGCGGCCCGGGTTGCGCGCCGAGCACGGTGGCGAAATCGACGGCAAGGATGTCGGCTTCGAGGATTTCGACGTTCTTGACCGGTGTGAACTTCATGCGCAACTGCGCGGCAAGGACACGATCGAGTTCCACGGCGATGAGGCGTCCGGCGCGCAGTGCAATCAAATCGGTCAGTGCAGCGCGACCCGGCCCAATTTCGACCACGGTGGTCTGAGAAATATCACCGAGCGCGTTAACGATGCGCTCCATCGCGTTAGGATCAACGAGGAAGTTCTGGCCGAGCTTCGGTTTGCTGTGACTTTTGAGATCGGTGCTCGTCATGGTTGTCCTGGAGACGTTTGACCGTCATCCCTTCCGTGGATACACTCGAACGTTTGCTGTCTGGCCGCCATTGCCAACCGGCTGTTTTCAGCCCGGTGAGGCATGGAATTCCAACCGGAGGATTCTGCCATGCGAATCACCTTCGCTGCTTCGGAGTGCGTTCCGTTCTCCAAAACCGGCGGCCTTGCTGATGTGGTAGGCGCTCTACCCGGCGCGCTGGCGCAACTGGGACACCAGGTTTCGGTGTTCGTTCCCAAGTATCGCCAGACGAAGCTGGAAAAGCCTACCACCGTACTCCGCAGTGTAACGGTGCCCTTCGACGACCAGTACCGGTTCTGCACGGTCCTCGATGGCGGCATCGTATCCGGAGTTCAATTCTATTTCATTGATTATCCGCCATACTTCGATCGCGATGCACTGTATGGGACTTCGCTCGGCGATTATCGCGACAACGCGGAACGTTTCGCGCTGTTCAGCCGGGCCGTCCTGGAAGCAAGCAAGATTCTTGGCGTGCCGGACGTCTTCCATTGCCACGACTGGCAGTCGGCGCTGATCCCGGTGTTGCTGCGGACGCTCTATGCGGAAGACCCGGCGTTTGCCGAAGTCCGCACGGTGTTCACCATCCACAATATCGGTTACCAGGGACTATTTCCATCGGACATTTTGCCGCTGTTGATGCTGCCGTGGGATTTGTTCACGATCTCGAAGCTGGAATTTTACGGGAAAGTGAATTTTCTGAAAGGCGCGCTGCTCTACTCGGATTTCATAACGACGGTGAGCCGCAGGTATTCGCAGGAAATTCAGACCTCGGAGTACGGATTTGGACTGGAAGGCGTGCTGCGCAGCCGCGCGCAATCGATTGCGGGAATTCTGAATGGCGTGGATTACAACGAGTGGTGTCCGGAACGAGATTCGTTTATTGCAGCGCACTACTCGGTCGGAAACCTTTCGGGGAAAGAGAAGGACAAGAAAGATCTGCTGCGGGCGTTTGGGCTGGACGACAGCAGCGAACTGCCACTGATCGGAATCGTGTCGCGATTTGCGGCGCAGAAGGGATTCGACTTGATTTCGCACGTCGCCGACCGGTTGGCGCACGAAGATCTGATGATCGTGGCGCTGGGGACGGGCGACAAGGAATACGAAGACCTGTTCCGGCGGCTGAACAAGCAGTATCCGAAGAAACTGTCGGTCAAGATCGCTTATGACAACTCGCTGGCGCACAAGATTGAGGCGGGCGCGGACATGTTCCTGATGCCGTCGCGATACGAGCCTTGCGGACTGAACCAGATCTACAGCCTGCGCTACGGTACGGTGCCGGTGGTCCGGGCAACGGGTGGGTTGGACGACACGATTGAGACATGGGACCCGCGCAATGGCAAAGGCACGGGATTCAAATTCACGGAATACTCAGGCGAGGCCCTGCTGGACACCGTGCGACTGGCGCTGACTGCCTATAAAGACAAGAACGCGTGGCAACAACTGATGCGCAATGGCATGACGCGCGACTTCTCGTGGACCGCGTCGGCGCGTGAGTATGTGAAGGTCTACGAGCGCGCGCGGATGGCGCCGAAAGTTACGGTCGACACGACAGTGGATTAGGCGTTGGCCTTCCGCCGCTTGAAATACAAGTACAACGGGATTCCGGCGAGGATCACGGCTGTTCCGGCTGCGGAGTTGCGCAGATTATCAGTGAACGTGTAATAGAGCAGCGCCGCGGCGACCATGACAAATATCGCAGGAACGACGGGGTATCCCCACGTCCTGTAGGGACGGTGCGCCTCGGGATCACGCCGCCGGAAGACGAACACAGTGCTTGTTCCCACCATGTAGAAGAGCCACTCGGCAAAGATCGCCAGAGAGAAGAGCTGACGGAAGGTTCCCGCAAAGAGCAGGAGAACCACGGACAGCACTGCCTGCACAATGATGGCGACCGATGGCGTATGGAAGCGCGGGTGAACTTCCGCGAGACGCTGGAAGAAGAGGCGGTCGCGAGCGACAGCGTAGGGAACGCGCGCGCCGCTCATGACGGTACCGTTCAAGGTGACGATCATGGAGAGCGCCATGCCGGCCGAGACGATGGCCGCGCCCATGTGTCCGAAGGCAAAGCCCATGGCGTCGGAGGCGGGGCGCGCGGAAGCGGCGATGGCAGCGGCCGGCATTACGTATTGCACGCCGGCATTGAGCAGCATGTAGAGCGCGGCGACGATTCCGACACCGGCGATCAGCGCGATGGGAATGCTGCGCTCCGGGTTGCTGACTTCTCCGGCAACCATATTGAGGTCGTTCCAGCCATCGTAAGCCCAGAGAGCCGCAACAAGGGCCGCCATGAATCCGGCGATTCCGCCCTGCGCACCGTGGAAGACAGTCGCAAAGTTGTGCCACGATCCGCCGGCAAAGGTGAATGCGACGACCACAATTCCCACCACCATCACTACCTTGAGCACGGTGAAGAAGAGTTGGAATTCGCCAGCTTTGCGGATGCCGATGTAATTCAGAGCGGAGATAAGGATGGTGAGGGTAATCGCCAGCAGTTGTCCCCAGGTCACGGCGATGCCCAGGGTGAAAGCGGTGTTCGGTAGAAAACTGAGCGCCTGGAACGTCCCAAGGACACGCACGATGCCGGCGGTGACGCTGGCGATGGAGGCGGGTTTGGCGAGGATGAACCAACTCCATCCATAGAGGAAACCGGCCATGGGGCCGTAGGCGTCGCGAATGTAGACGTATTCGCCACCGGCCTGTGGCTTCATGGAGCCAAGCTCTGCGTAGGTGAGTGCGCCGAAGAAAGAAAGCGCGCCGCCAACAATCCACGCCAGGTAGACGAGATGGGCCGAGCCGACGGCCTGCATCATCTCGGCGGGAACGAGGAAGATTCCGCTTCCAATAATGGTTCCAACAACGACGGCGGTGGCGTGGCTTGCGCCCAATCCGCGGACGAGTTGCGGCTGTTCGTGTTGCGATTGGCTCATGCCTGCGGATTCCCCGTGGAGGTCTGTGGAGTAAACAGACTAACAAGATAACCCACGCCGAAGGTAACGCCGCTGCCGAGCATGACGTACCAGGTCCACGCCAGCTTGTCTCCGGTCTGCACCTGTCCCGTGATGTGCTGCAAGGCCTGCAGTACCCAGTGGGGCAAGGGACGCAACCAGATGAAAAGATTCAGGGCAAAGCCAAGGGCCATGCCGGTCATCGCGCCGATCTCGTTCGCACGCTTGGTCAGCGTTCCGAGCAGGAAGACTCCAAGCAGAGCGCCATAAGCGACGGAAGCGATTGCGAGGCCAACTTCCACGACACGACCGCCGCCGCGCGAGAGAATCGCCAAGCCGAAGAGAACGAGCCCCCAGCCAATGGTGGCCGCACGCGAGAGGAACATGCGCCGCTTCTCGCTGACGTCCTTCTTGTTACGCAGGTAGAAGTCGAGGATGGACGTGGACGAGAGTGAGTTGAGCGCGGCGCTCAGGTTGCTCATGGCGGCCGCGAGAATGGCGGCGATCAGCAGTCCGCTTATGCCATGGGGCATCTTGTCGACAATGAAGGTGGGGAAGATGCGGTCCGAACTGGTGAAGATGGTAGAGGGCTGCACCGAATGGTAGTAGACAAACAGCATTACGCCGACGATGAGGAAAAGGCTGAACTGGAAGAGAATGGCGACGCCGCTGGAGAGAAGGGCGAGTTTCGATTCGCGTTCGCTGCGCGCTGCGAGCAGTCGCTGAACCATCAACTGGTCCGTGCCGTGGCTGGCAGTGGTGAGGAACGTGCCGCCGATGAGCCCCGCCCAGAATGTGTATGCACGCGTGAAATCGAGCGAGTAGTCGAAGATGCGGAATTTGCCGGCATGGTGCCCGACTTCCGAAATCGTGGTCCAGCCACCGGGAACCAGGTGCAGCAGGGTGACGAAGCCGATCAACGTTCCGCCAACATAGATCGCCATCTGTACGACGTCGGTCCAGATGACGGCGGTCATGCCGCCTTCGAAGGTGTAGATGAGGGTGAGCGCGGTGACGATAGCGATGGAGATGATGTCGGCAGTGGCGCCGTGAACCCCGCTCAACAGGCTGCCGAGAGCGATGCGGACGACAATGGCAACGGCGAAGACTCGTACACCTTCCGCGGCGGCGCGCGTGATGAGAAAGAGGCCGGCAGTCAATGAGCGGAGGCGTGGTCCGAATCGCCGGTCGATGAGCTGGTAAGCGGTGAAGAGTTCTCCACGGAAGTATTGCGGAATAAAGATGAGCGAGATGATGATGCGCGCGACAAGATAGCCAAAGACGACCTGGAGAAAAGCGAGATTAGTGTCGAAGGCAAGGCCGGGAATGCTGACGATGGTGAGCGTGCTGGTTTCAGCCGCTACGATGGAAAGAGAAATGGCCCACCAGGGGACATTGCGATCCGCGAGGAAGTAGTCGCGCAACGAACGTTGTTTCTTGCGAAAGCGTAATCCAAAGGCGGTAATGCCGACGAGGTATGCAGCGATGAGGAGCAGGTCGAGAGCGTTCAGGCCCATGAAGTGTTTTCCAGTCGAGAAAAGTGAGCGAAGCATGGTAGCGGACAGAGTGCGACCGGAATCCGCGTTTGCTTACGGGAATCACGATAGTACCTTCCACGTCTTGGCGGGAAGCGGATTCGTGCTTAGAACAGGGGAAAGTGATATGTAACAATGTCGGCCATGCCCCTGGTACTCGCAATCGACGGTGGCGGCAGCAAGACCGCCTGTGCAGTTGCCCGCGACGGAACAGTACTGGCCGAGTTTTCCGCCGGCCCCAGCAACCTGGTTCGGATATCGCCGGAAGAGGCGCGCAAAGCGCTGCTGGAGGCGATGCACGGAGCGTGCCGTGCGGCTGGAGTTTCGCTGGGCGAGGTGAACGCCGTATGTGCAGGGCTGGCAGGAGCAGGCCGCGACCTGATTCGAGACAAGGCGGAAGCGATTCTTCGCGCGGAGCTAAAGTGTCCGTTCGAAGTGGTCGGAGACATGGAAATTGCTTTCGACGGAGCTTTCCTGGGAGGACCAGGCCTGGTGGTGATCTCTGGGACGGGCTCGATCGCCTATGGACGCAATGAACGCAATGACAGCGCCCGCGCAGGTGGATGGGGAAGCGTCATTTCCGATGAGGGCTCGGGGTATTGGATAGGACGGCGGGCGGTCAGCTTGTGCCTGCGCGCCATTGATACCGGCCAGACTACGTCGCTGGTGCACCACCTGATGAATGCGTGGCACTTTGCAATGCGTGACGACCTGGTGGTGTTCTGCAATTCACAACCGCCGCCCAATTTTGCCGAGCTGTTCCCGGTAGTACGGGAAGCGGCCGCGGAGGGAGACACGGTGGCACAGGAGTTGTTGACGGAGGCCGGATCGGAGCTGGCGAAGCTGGCGAAGATCGTTGTCCGGAAGCTGTGGGCGACGCGGGTTGTGGTTCACGTGTCGCTTGCGGGCGGCGTATTCCAGAATTCAGCCGTGATCCGCCAGGTATTTGAGAATTCACTGCGCTCTGAGCGGCCGGATGTGAAGGTCCGGATGACGAACGTGGAGCCGCTTGCGGGCGCGCTGTATCGGGCGGAGAAGCTGGCGATGAGCGGCCAACGGTAACTTGAGATGCCGAGAGATCCACTTGCGGGAGACGCTGGCGATGACGGCAGTTCGCTGCTGCGAATGGCGCTTTCGCGAGACAGGGATGAATTGCTACGAACCGTGCGAGATAGCCGGTTCACCGGAGACCTGGCACTTGCGCTCCTCCAGCGGCACGATCTTCCTCCAGAAGTTCTCGAAGCTCTGGCCAAAAACCGTGAAGCTCTAAAAGACCGCAAGGTGCTGGCCGCAGTCGTGACCCACCCAAGAACTCCGCGCTACGTCTGGCTGCCGATGTTGCGTCATCTTTTCACATTTGAGTTGATGAAGATTTCTCTGATGCCGATGGCCGCGGCGGACCTGAAGATGGCGGCGGAGCAGGCGATTCTGGCGCGCGGGGAGAACATTTCGAGCGGAGAACGGATCTCGCTTGCGAAACAGGGCTCCGGGCAACTGGCTTCAGCTTTGTTATGCGACGCGGACGCGCGAGTGGTGGAGGCGGCACTGAATAATCCACGGCTGACCGAGGCCGGTGTGGCAAGGGCGCTGAACGGCGAGCGAACAGAACAGACGGTCACGTTGATTGCGGCCCATCCCAAGTGGTCGCTGCGGGTCGAGGTTCAACTGGCGCTACTGAAACAGAAGAACCTGCCACTGGCCCGCGCCATCACCGTCTGCGACCGGCTTACGGCTCCGGATTGCAGGCTGGCATTGGAAAATTCCCGTCTGCCGGAAAACGTTAAAAATTACCTGCAACAAAAATTGGAACGCCGCGCGATGCGGGAAAGTTCCTGAGCGCCCCGGTCAGTCGCGACCGGACTGCTGAGCGTTGCGAAAATATTCGAGGATCGATTCCGCCTGCTTGCCGGTGACGACAGAGGTAAGCGCGGCGAGATTCGCTTCCTTGACGGCCTGCAACGATCCGAAATGCTGCAACAGCCGGAGGGTAGTCGTCTCGCCGATACCGGGAATTTCGCGTAACTCAGTTTTACGGTCGCGGATCTGACGGCGCTTGCGATGGTAGGTCACGGCAAAACGGTGTGCTTCATCGCGAACCTGCTGGATGAGTTGCAGCATGGGCGAATGACGGTCAAGAACGATGGGATCATTCTCCTGGCCGTAGAGGTAGATGATTTCTTCGCGCTTAGCGATGGAAGCCAGCGGTTGCGAGGTCAGGCCGAGCGATTCCAGGGCTTCCGCGGCCGAATGTAACTGGCCGATGCCGCCATCGATCAGCACCACGGACGGCATGGGCTTCTTTTCTTCCTGCACGCGCTTATAGCGCCGCGTGACGACCTCACGCATCGAGGCGAAGTCGTCGACTCCGGTGACGCCCTTGATCATGAACTTGCGGTATTCGGAGTTGCGCATCTTGCCGTCTTCCCACACGACCATGGAAGCGACGGTTTCTGCGCCCTGGATGTGCGAGATGTCGAAACACTCGATGCGACTGGGCAACTCCGGCAGCATGAACGTATCCTGCATGACGGACTTGAGGACGTCGGTGCGCGGCTTTACGACGCGGAAGCGCTGGTCATAAGACTGCTTGGCGTTGTTGCCCACCAGGTCGAGGATTGAACGTTTTTCGCCGCGCTCCGGCACGTGAATGTGCACCCGTGCGCCACGCTTCTCGCTTAACAAGTCTTCCAGGGCCGCGTGGTCCTCGAATTCGACGGGGACGAAGATGGTGCGCGGCACGTATTGAGAGTCGAGATAAAGCTGCTTGAGCAACGCGCTGAAGAACTCGCCTACTTCAAGACCGCGTTCCCCCTCCAACTCACCGAGATCCTCCCAGAAAAATTCGCGACGGTCGAGCACCTTTCCGCCGCGCATGTGAAAAAGATTGGCGGCGAGAAGATGGTCTTCGAAGTGGAAGTTGAGCACGTCGACGTCGTCACCCTCGGCGGCATCCATGCGCTGCTTTTCGGATAGCTGCTCGACGGTGGAAACCAGGTCGCGATATTTCGCCGCGAGTTCGAACTGTTCAGCCTCGGCGGCCTTCATCATGCGTCCGGTCAGCGATTTCGAGAGATCGCCGTGTCTTCCCTGGAGGAATAGACGGACATCGTGGATGGCTTCGGCATATCTTTCCGGGGTGGTCAGGCTGCTGACGCAGGGACCGAGGCAGCGCTTAATGTAGTACTGCAAACAGGGGCGTGCGTGATCGCGAGTGAGATCGATGGTGCACGACGGGACCAGGAAGTGACGATGCACGATGTCGACGACGCGATAGGCCAGATTGGCCGGGAAGTACGGGCCGTAATACTCCGAACCGTCCTTGCGTAAACGGCGCGTCACGTAGACACGCGGAAAGCGCTCGCCGGCAGTTAACTTCACGTAAGGATAAGTTTTGTCGTCGCGCAGCAGGATGTTGTAGCGCGGCTTTTTCTGCTTGATGAGGTTGTTTTCGAGGGCCAGCGCCTCATGCTCGTTGCCGACGACGATGTATTCGATATCGACGGCTTCGCGCAGCAGGCTGCCGGTCTTGGCGTTCTCGGCCGCACCTTCGACAAAGTACGACCGTACACGTGCCCGAAGGTTCTTCGCCTTGCCGACATATATAACTTGGCCCTCGGCGTTCTTGTAGAGATACACGCCGGGATCAGTAGGCAAAGTCCGAATTTTCTGATTCAGGTCCATGAAACGGTTGCAGAGCGCCGGTTGGGGTGAACTATGTAACGGTCGCTCCCTGTAAAAATTTTACTCGCATGGCACGGATTGCTCGGTTGGCTGCGCCTGGTGTCGAGCACAGTTTGCCGTGAGCCGTGCAACTCATTGATAAATCAGCACAAGTTTCAATCCGAGCAGAGCCTCGATTGGCTAGCGACTTGCACTAATAGGGTGCATCCGGCCGCCGCTCAACGTTCCGAGGAAGACGGGTCGCCTGCGACGGGCGAAAAAAGAAGTTAAGCCAGGCTAACGTAAGGAGCACAAGATGAACCGTACCCTCATTGCAGCAACCGTCCTCGCTTCGTCCGTGTTATTCACCGCGGGGTGCATGACCAAGAAGCGAGTAAACGCCGAGACGGCGCCGATTATCAACAAGATCAATTCATTGGATGACCGCAACGACGCAACGACGCGCGGTATCCGTGATCTGGACGATCGTTCGCAGCAGGGCATTGCCAACGCCAAGGCCCTGGCCGGCCAGGCGGACCAGAAAGCGGTTGCCGCCGGACAGCAGGCCGACCAGGCACAACAGCAGGCATCCGCGACGTCGACTGCCGTGGAAGGACTGGCGCAGCGAGTGGCGAACCTCGACAACTATCACGCGGTGACGCAGGCGAGCGTTCACTTTGGATTCAACAAGGCCGACCTGACGAAGCAGGACAAGGAAGACCTTGACCAACTGGCAACGCAGATCACCGCGACCAAGGGCTACATCGTCGTCATAGAAGGCAGCACGGACTCGGTGGGCAACGCCGAATATAACTATGCACTCAGCCAGCGCCGCGCCTCGGCCGTGATCCAGTACCTGGCGGTGAAATACAACGTTCCTCCACAGAAGATCTACACACTAGGTCTTGGCAAGGACAAGCCCGAGGCCAGCAACAAGACGGCCAAAGGTCGTGCGGAAAACCGTCGAGTGGATATCCGGCTGATGTCGAATGCAACCGGCGACCAGACGGCGTCTGCGGCGCAGTAGCAGGAGAGTTTTACGAGTCTCTAGATGAACACTCCCGGGCCGAAGCGCATTTGGTCCGGGGATTGTTTTGAGGCGAGGCGGAATTTGCCCGCGACTGCTTTTGCCTGCTATCTTCGACTCGCGATGAATCTCACGATCAATGGGGAAGCGAAAGAAACCGCGGCCTCCACGCTGGACGCACTTGTGACCGAACTAGGCATCAAGGGCGATCGCGTCGCGGTCGAACTAAACCGCGACATCGTTCCGCGAGCCAACTGGGCGAACACGCCGCTGCACGACGGAGACAAACTGGAGATCGTCCACTTCGTCGGCGGCGGACGCGACTGAGGCGCCTGCCTCCGCGTTTTTACGGCAAATACATCTCTCGTTCATGGTGCATTGACGTTGATTGTGCACACTCACCCGAAGTGTCTTCCAGATACGAAGTGTCCCTTTGTAATCGAATATCCCGGGTGGAATCATCGTTAACACCTTGACAGCCGACAATTTCGCCGTAAGATGTTTGAAACATTTTCGGAGCAGAATGTTTTGGCTCCGATGGCAGGTCGCGTGCGGCGCGGCAGGCGTGGGGGAGAAGCGGAGGTGGACGCGATGTTCACATCCCGCCAGGTGGTGGAGTTGACCGGCGTCACGCCGCGTCAGTTGCAGTGGCTGGACGAGCGCGGAATCATTGTGCCCGCGCGCGAAGGCCATCGCCGCCTCTATTCATTTCAGGATCTCGCCGAAATTGCCGTCATAGGAGAACTGCGACGCCGCGGGTTCAGCCTGCAACGCGTGCGCAAGGTGATGCGTTTTCTCCAGAAGGAACTGGGGCAGCGCCTGGTGGAGACCGTGGAGGGCGCGAAATACCACCTGTTGACCGACGGCAAACATATTTTTCTGGAAGATTCGGAACGTGGAGTCATCGACGTGCTCAAGAACTCGCGGCAACCGCTTCTGGCCGTGTGCCTCAGCGATGCGGTGGAGGGAATAAGAGCGGACGTGCGGGGACTCCGCAAGCGCAGCGGTTCAGCTCCGGGGACGGAACGTCCGTCGCAGCAGCATAAGGCGCCGGCAAGTCCGGTGCGCCATGCGCGGCGGCGCGGACCGGAGACGCGCAGTGCGTATCGTCGAGCTTCCGCGGCGGCACAGTCCGTTGCGGTCGGGGTGTAGCGACATAGACCTGAAGTTGGAGGCGCAAAATGATCGCTGAGATCAACTTCCTGAACGAGTGGATCCCGGAGCAGATGGGCCCGGGCACCATTTTTATCCTCGAGAACGCCGGCGAGATTGGGGAAGAGTCGGACCCTTACTGGGCCGTGCTTTCCTGTCCGTCCTGCGGCACCCTGGGGCTTATTACCAGGAAACAGATTGCCGGACTGATTCCGGTAATTTGCGGCTCCGACAAGTGTTCGGCCCAGTTTCACATCTGCAACAACGACATTGTTCCACGCAAACCCAGCTAGTGTGCCACGGGGGCGAAGTATAAACCGGGCGCGAGATACGAAATCTGCGCTCGGAGTTCCAACGCGGGCGGCAGTGCCGGAAGTAATCTTGCATTTGTCGTACGGCTGGTTATAGTTCCCTAGCCAGACATGCTCGCGAACGATTCACAACTCGACACTCCCTCCACGGCGGCGGAAACAACTCTCGACTCCATCGCGATTTCTCCGAACGATCCATATCTCAAGCAAGCGGAAGCCGAACAACGTCGCCTGGTTGCGCGGGTTTACCTGCTGATGATGACAGGACTGTTGCTGAGTGCGTGCGTGGCGCGATGGATCACGCTACAGGCAGATAGCGACGACTTCATCGCGCGAAACATGGCGATGTTCGAGGTGCTGTTTCTCTTCGAAGTGATCAGCGTGGCGATTCTCTCGCGAGCCATCGCACGGGTGGACGCGCTCACGGCCGGCATAGTGTTCTTTGTCTATGCGGCCTTCAACGGCGTCTCGTTCTCGGTGTTTTTGCGTTCGGTTCCGGCTAATGCAATTGCTTACGGATTCGTGATGGCGGCGGCAACGTTCGGGACGATGTTGCTTTACGGGCATTATTCGAATGCGGACCTGAGCCGCACGCGGTCGATGGTGATGATGCTGGTGGTGGGTTTGGGGCTGATGTCGGCGGCGAACCTGGCGATGCAAGCTTCGGTGGCGTACTGGGCTACTTCGTACCTTGGAGTGATCATCTTTGCCGATCTCACGTGGTATCACGCGCAGGATATCCGCGACATGTACATGGAGTTCGATGACGATCCGAGCGGATGGAAATCGGCGATCATCGGAGCCCTGCTCATCTATCTCGACTTCATCAATCTCTACTTCTACGCAATGAGATTTCTTGGACAAGCCCGCGGCGGCGCGATGAGTAAAAGGTAAGAATCACGCGGCCGGCACATCCAAAGTTTTTGTTATTCCACACATAAATATTCTGAATTTCCCATCCGCGATGGGGCCAGGCATGATGTCTGCATGCTGCGGCCCACGAATTCTTCGGGCACTTCGATTCTGGGTTCGGGCGCTATGGGGGGAGGTGACGGGGCGTCACCTCCTTTTTTCAATCGACACGGGAAACAGCCGGTCATTTTGAGTCCTGCGGTACAATCGCACGGATTCCGAGGTGACTATGAACTGGAAACGTGTATTGCCCATTTGCGCGGTCTTGTTCTGCACCGCTCTCCTGTTTGCTTCCAATCACAAGAAAGCTCCAGCGCCCATGAAACCGGGACCGCTGGCTCATACCTTCTCTATCGTTGCGCGCGATCCGCAGACGGGCGAGATCGGCGTTGCCGTGCAATCGCACTGGTTCAACGTCGGTTCCATCGTTCCGTGGGCGGAGGCGGGCGTTGGCGCGGTAGCCACACAATCGTTTGTCGATCCCAGCTACGGAAAGCTTGGGTTGGACGTGATGCGAGCCGGCAGAACCGCTCCAGAGGCGTTGCGCGGCCTGCTGGCGGCCGATCCCGGACGCGAGGTGCGCCAGGTCGGGATGATCGATGTTAACGGTAACGTGGCTTCCTACACGGGATGCAACGATGTTTACGCGGCGGGCAACGAGGTTGGCGGAGCCGATCCCAAGGTCGAATATGGAACGGCCGCGCCTTGCACCAAGGACAGGCCGAGTGTGTTTCGTGTTGGCAAGGACTTCGCCGTGCAGGCGAACATGATGGCCAACGACCGCATCTGGCCGGCGATGGCGAAGGCGTTCCGCGAGACCAAGGGCGACCTGGCCGATCGTATGCTGGCCGCTCTGGACGCGGCGCAGGCTGCGGGCGGCGATCTTCGTGGACGGCAGTCGGCGGCGCTCATCGTGGTTAAGGCGAAGTCGAGCGGGCAGCCGTGGAACGACCAGATTTTCAACGTGCGCGTGGACGACAATCCCTATCCCCTGGTGGAGTTGCGACGGCTGGTGGCGTTGTCGCGCGCCTATAACCACATGAATGCCGGCGATCTCGCGGTGGAGCATCACGACAACGAAGGCGCTCTGCGCGAATATTCGGCGGCGGAAGAGATTGCTTCACATACAGAGGGCGTTCCGAAGAGCCGGCTGGCGGAGATGATTTATTGGCACGCGGCGGCGCTGGTCAACATGGGAAAAGTGCAGGAGTCACTGCCGCTCTTCAAGAAGTGTTTCGCGATGGAGAAGAGCTGGGTCACGATGACTTCGCGGCTGCCAAAGGTGGGACTGCTGCCGAACGATCCAAAGATCATCGACGAGATTCTGGCGCAGGCGAAGTGACCGGCATTTCCTGCTTGTGAAGGCGGCGGCTTCGGCTGCCGCCTTGCGCGCAATAAGGCACGGGAACGGTAGTAAACTGGTCGTGGATCTTCCTTGAGGCTCTTTTACGACTATGCTTCTGCACGGAGTTCTTCCACCAATTACCACGCCCTTCTACCAGAACGGCGACATTTATTTCCGCAAGCTGCAACACAACGTCGAGAAATTGTGCCTCACTCCGGTGAGCGGATTGGTCGTGCTCGGCTCAACCGGCGAGGCCGTGATGCTGAGCGACGCTGAGCGGCGTGATGTCCTGAAGTGCGCCATGGAATTTGCCGCGCCGGAAAAAGTGATGGTCGCGGGAACGGCGGCGGAGTCCGCGCGAGAGACGCTGGTGCTGACCGAGTACGCCGCTACGCTCGGCTACGATGTTGCGCTGGTGCGCACACCGCACTACTACAAGGGCCAGATGAAGCCGCAGAACATGTTGGCTTACTACAGAACGGTCGCGGATCGTTCGCCGCTGCCGATTGTCATCTACAACTTTCCGCCTGCGACCGGATATGACATTCCGGCGGACGTGGTAATCGAACTCGCCGAGCACACGAACATCATGGGTATCAAGGAATCAAGCGGCTCCACGGAGAAAGTGCAACTCATGGTGGAGAAGACTCGACACATTGCGGGTACCGCCGTGATAACTTCCGCGGGTGCGCCGGTTACGGTCAGGATGAAGAACGCGCCGGGCGAACAGAAGAACGTTGGCTTCCAGGTGCTGGTGGGAACGGCGCAGAAGTTGCTGGCGCTGCTGGACGTGGGAGCAGTTGGGGGAATCCTCGCCTTCGCCAACGCCGCGCCGATAGCGTGTCACGAGATCTGGGCCGCACACGCGGCAGGGAATCACAAGCTGGCCGCAGAGAAGCAGCAGCACATCGTGAAGGCGGCGACACGAGTTTCGGCCGAGATGAGCATTCCGGGTACGAAGTATGCGATGGACCTCAACGGCTATTACGGCGGGAACGGACGGGTGCCTCTGCTGCCACTGACGGCGGAGATGAAGCGGGAAGTCGAGGAGTTGATGGAGAACATCAAGGCGTAAGGAGGGACCCGACCTCCACTGGACACGGAGATTGCAATGGCCGACGGAAACATGCAGCGAACCTCGCCTGACGCGCACTGCGGTTGTTTCGAGTGCATGCACGAGTTCGCGTTCAAGGACATTTCGGAGTTCTGGGATAACGGAGAAGCGCCGGTGTGTCCGTTCTGCGGCTGCGAGAGCGTAGTGATCGGGACGGCGGACATGGATGTCACGGCGGATCGACTCAAGGCGATGCGGAGAACCTGGTAGAAGTGATGGATTACGAGATTCAACCGGAAGATCTGAAACAAAAACTCGAGGCTGGGGAGACGGTCGAACTGCTCGATGTGCGCGAGCCCTGGGAGCGCGAGACGTCGCGCATCGATGGCGGGTTGCATATTCCGATGGGAGACGTTCCGACGCGAGTGCAGGAGCTTGATCCCGATGCGCACATCGTTGTGTATTGCCATCACGGCGTGCGCTCCATGAGCGTGACGGCGTGGTTGCGGCAGCAGGGATACGAGAGCGTGCAATCGCTGGCAGGCGGCATTGACCGCTGGTCGAGACAGATTGATCCGAAGGTTCCACTCTACTGAACGATGATTACAGACTGCCACGTACATATCGAACCCTTCCACATGATGAAGCCGGCGGTGTTCGCCGCGATGAAAGGCGAGCACAAGGATTTCGCGCGCTATGAGGCCTTCTCGCGCTCGCCGAAAGAGTTCCTGAAATACCTGGACGCGAGTGAAATTGGGCGGGCAGTGCTGATCAGTTGCGTGGCTCCGGAGACGATGGGAACCGGGCCGGAGGTCAACGCCTGGATCGCTGCCTACGCGAAGGAAGCCCCGAAGCGCCTATTGCCGTGCGGCAGCGTGCATCCGCGGTTTACGGCCGATGCGCAGAAGGACATGGAGAGCCTGCTGCGAATGGGAATGCGGCTGATCAAGATCCATCCACCGCACCAGTTGCTCTACGCCAACGACTATTTGAATGGCGTGGAGGAATTGGAGACGATCTACCGCGTTGCGGAGGAGAACGGCGTTCCGGTGATGATTCATACGGGGACCTCTGTCTTTCCGGGAGCGCGCAACAAGTACGGCGATCCGATCTACGTGGACGATGTGGCTGTTGATTTCCCGAAGCTGAAGATTTTGATCGCCCACGGCGGGCGTCCGCTGTGGATGGATACAGCGTTCTTTCTGCTGCGGCGGCACAAGAATGTCTATCTCGATATCAGCAGTATTCCGCCGAGGCGTCTGCTGGAAGGTTTTCCGAGGCTGGAGATGATCGCGCAGAAAACGCTCTTTGGCACGGACTGGCCGGGGCCGGGTGTGCCGGAAATTGCCGCCAACCTGGCGGAATTTCGCGAACTACCAATTTCCGACGAAGCGAAGGTGCAAATCACGGAACGGACAGCGATGGAAATCTGGCCGACGTGATGAGCCGGTTTCAAAGGTTTCGAAAGTTTCGGAGGTTTCAAAGTGTCCGCCGAGGAGGCGGGCATTTTTATTGCAGCGAGAGTTCGAAGTAGAGAGCGCCGGGAACCGGGTTGTGGGTATAGGGCGCGATCTCACGGAATCCGAGGCGGCGATACATGGCGATGGCTTTGTCCATGGTGCCGGGAACCGTATCGAGCCGCATCGTCGTGTATTCCCGAGTGCGGCCCTCGGTGATGATGGCATTGGCGAGCTGGAGGCCGAGCCCTGTTCCGCGTGCAGAGGGACGAACGTAAAGGCGCTTCATTTCGCAGACGCCATCGCCGAGCAAGCGCATGGCAACGCAGCCAAGAGGCTGTCCCGAGGCGTCGATGGCAAGCAGGAGCTCGCCGTTGGGCTGAGCATAGGAGCCGGGCAGGGAGGCAACTTCCTGCTCGAAGCTCTGAAAGCAGAGGTTGAAGTCGAGCGAGGCGGCGTATTCGAGGAAGAGTTCGCGAACGGCGGAGATGTGCTCGGCGGTGGTTGCGCGGATGATGGGCATTGAAGTTTGTTGTAACGCAGGAGAAGCGGAGGTGGCAAGGGGAGAGCCAACGCATAAAAACAAACGCCCCGCCCTGAGAGTGTCAGGACGGGGAATTCGCTTCTACCGAGAAAGTTTCCTTTAGTACGACTATTTCGCTTTCTTGGCAGCGGGCTTTTCCGCGGGCTTGCCGGCATTGAGCAGTTCGTCGGCAAGCGGCTGGGCGTTGTAGATCTTCTCCAGCGATTCGATGACGGCGCGGCTGTCGGTAAGGACAGTGCGGCCAACGGTGTCGTCGTAGAAGAAGTTCCACGGCAGCGACTCGATGTTGCCATCGAAGAGGATGCCAATGATTTCGCCATTGGTATTCACGACGGGCGATCCAGAGTTTCCGCCGATGCTATCGACGGTGTTCACCGTGTCGAGAACCGTGTTGGGGTTGATCTTGTCCTTGGCCTTGAGCCAGCTCGCCGGTAGAGCATAGGGCGGCTTTCCGCCGTGCTCTGCCGAGACCTTAAAGGCTCCGCCCATGTTGGTGGAGAAGGGAATCTTCTTGCCGTTGAGCGTATAGCTGGCCACCTTGCCGTAGCTGAGGCGAAGAGTGCCAGTCGCGTCGGGGGCAACGTCTGTGCCATAGACCTTGAAGCGGGCCTTGGCGATAAGGCCGCCGTTCTTGCGGACGACGGAATCCACTTTATCCTCGACTTCCTTACGAACTTCGCGCGACTCGGGATCGATCGTGCGCCAGAGCACAATCATTGGGTCGGTGGAGGCAGCAATGGCTTCCTGGCCGCCCTCATAGAGCTGCTTGCGAACAGCCACATCGTCGAGCTTGCTGTTCATCACCAACTCGTTGGCGCGCTCCTCGGGTGACTTACCGGCGAGAACCTTCTCGACGAAGGGATTGGTGGCGCCCATCTCAGCCGTCATGTTTTTGAGGGCCTCGGTAACCTGCATCAGTTCGAGGTCCTTGGAGATGGGAGCCGGGGAGAAGAGGCTCTGCTGAAGTGACGGCAGTGCCTGATCCTGGAATCCGCGGAGGCGTTTCTCGTTGGGCTTGGTGCGCTCTTCGGCTGCCTGGACCAAGATGCGGGCCATGCCGGAGAGGCGTCCGCTCACCGGGTTGGAGACGAAGGTGATGCGGATGAAGTTATCGCGCTGGAACTTCATGGCTTCGGCGATACCTTCAAACGCGGCGTCATATTCGGTCTTCGAGGCGGCGTCCTTGGCGATGGCGGCGCGAAGCTGCTGCTCTTCGACGGCGCGCTGGGCCATCAGTTTTTTATCCATCAGGCCGGACTGGTAACCGGTGAGGGCCTTGAAGGAGTTCTGGTAGCCGAACAGGACACGCTCGGCGACGCGGGCGTTTTCCGGCGATTTGTCGCTGAAGGCGAGCAGATCGTCGATCCCCATCTTCAGCGTTTTGAGCCGGTAGGGATACGCGACGTCGCGAAGGTATTCCAACTGGGCCATGGTCAGGAGGCGTCCGGTGGAACCGGGGTTACCGCTGGCGAAGACCAGTTCGCCTTCCTTTACGCCCTTGGTGGTGAACGGCAGGTAATCCGTCACATGGATCGGCTTGCCGTTTTCATAGACGCGGAAAAAGGTGATGTCGAGGTCGTAGCGTGGATAGGTGAAGTTGTCCGGATCACCGCCGAAGAAAGCGGCATCGAACTCGGGCGCCATGACGAGGCGGACATCGTTGTACTGCTTGTACTTGTAGAGGTGATACATACCGCCGGAGTAGAGGGTAACGGTCTGGCAGTGAATATTCTGCGCGGCATCCGAGCATTGGCGCTCAAGCTTGGACATTTCCTGGCGCTGTGCCATGCCGGCCTGTGCGTCGGTCATTCCGGGCTTGGAGGCGTCCTGAATTTCCTTGGTAACGTCCTGAATCCCGATAAGGGTGGAAACCTCGATTCCCGGGCACTTGGGTTCCTGTTCACGGCTGGGGGCGTAGAAGCCGTCCTTGATGTAGTCCTTGTCGGCGGTGGAGAGGTTATGAACGCAGCCGGCGCCAACATGGTGATTGGTGAAGACCAGTCCATCCGGAGACACGAATGAGGCCGACGCGCCCATGCGGACGGAGGCGAGCCGCAGGTGATCCAGCCAGGCCTGGGTGGGTGCAAAGCCATACTTCGCCTTAACTTTTGCGGTGGGGAAGGCGTTGTATAGCCACATACCCTCGTCTGCGATGGCAGAGGTCGAGAGCAGCAGCAGGATAATGACGGACAGCAGAATGAGCTTATTTTTCATGGAGTCTCCAGGCGTCTTTCCAGTTGGGACGCGCCTTTCAGGTGTATTGCGGCAGCAGAGGAATATAACTTGCGGGCCGAGGCAGGGCAAATAAGTGGTAAAGGAGACCTCGTGTGCTCTCCCAAGATGGAATTGTTGACCGGTTTGCGGTATAAGAATTATTTGCTGCTTTATCAGCATCTAACAGAATGCGGACTAGGGGCAGCGACGCCGGGCTGAAAGGCGCGGCGAGCCGTGCTTGAGTCTTCGGGGCCGGTAAGGCTGCCGGGACTTTTGCGAGCGGCAGCACCCGCGCAAGCTCTCCGGGTGTTATTGGTTCTGGCAATCATCTGAATAACTCTTTAATGAGAGGGACTTATGTCCACTACAGCCACTCACAATCGGGGACTTGAAGACGTTGTCGCTGGTGACTCCGGGATATGTTTCATCGACGGCGACAAGGGAATTCTGGCCTACCGCGGGATCGACATCCACGAACTCGCGGACAATGCAACTTTTGAAGAAGTCTGCTACCTGCTTTGGAACGGGACGCTGCCTACCCGCGCGCAATTGCAGGAATTCAGTCTGCAATTGGTGCGCGAACGGAAGCTGGATGCGCAGATCCTAAGCTACTTGCGGCAGGTTCCGAAGCACGTCCTACCTATGAACGTGCTGCGGACGATCGTTTCAGCGCTATCATTCTTTGATCCGGAAGAAAAGATCAACACGCCCGAGGCCAACCGGGCGAAATCGATTCGCCTGATCTCGCAAATTGCGATGATCGTGGCGTCGTACGATCGTATCCGCAAGGGCAAGCCGCTTATCGAACCTGACCGGACGCTTTCGCACGCGGCGAACTTCCTGCTGATGCTGACGGGTGAGCGTCCGAGCGAGACAGCGACGCGCGCACTCGACATTGCACTGATTCTGCAGGCCGACCATGAATTGAACGCCTCGACATTTGCGGCACGCGTAACGGCCGCAACGCTGAGCGATATGCATTCGGCCGTCACCTCCGCCATCGGAGCGCTGAAGGGGCCTTTGCACGGCGGTGCGAACGAAGCTGTATTCAAGATCCTGGTGGAGATCGACGCGAACGGGGCTGACCCGGTCGACTACATCAAGGGTATGCTGGCGCAGAAGAAGAAGGTTCCGGGCTTCGGGCACCGCGTCTACACGACGGAAGATCCGCGTGCGACGCATCTGCGGCAGATGTCGCGCGAACTGGGCTATTCGAGCGGGCAGGCGAAGTGGTTTGAGTACTCGCGCAAGATCGAGGAGTACATCAACAAGGAAAAGAAGCTGAACGCGAACGTGGACTTCTATGCCGCGTCGACCTACCACACGCTCGGAATCGAAGTGGATCTGTTCACTCCGATTTTCGCGATGTCGCGTATGTCAGGCTGGACGGCACACGTCATGGAGCAGCTTTCCGACAACCGGCTGATTCGCCCCCGTGCGGAATATGTCGGTCCGACTTATCCGACGAAGTATGTGCCAATCGAAAAGCGCGGATAGTTCGCGGTACTCTAGAGACGGAAGGCCCGGGCGAAAAGTCCGGGCCTTTTTCTATTTAGAGGGCGGACGGGAGCTTCGGCCGGATCGCCAGTAGGCGACGCCAAAACTTATGAGGAAGATGACGGCGGTAAACAGGTAAAGATCCAACCCGTTGACGCTGCCGCTCCACGCACCAAGGCCGTTGCCCTCACCAGCCATGAATCGGGCGTGCACCCAAAGGCCAACGAGGACCAGGAAAGAGACGAGTACGACTAGAAATGCCGTCGCGCCAAGCGCGACAAGCAGACTCCTCAGCAAACGACTCATTGCCGCGCATTCTACCGCTGAGCGGTGCTGGAATGCCAAAGAATCCGCAGAAAAACTGTAGAATAAGTGGGTGGGGTATTCCGCGATGCGCAGAGTCTACTTCGATAACAACGCAACCAGTCCGCTGCTTCCAGAAGTGATGGAAGCGATGCGCCCGTATTTCATGGAGAAATTCGGCAATGCATCGTCAATTCATCAGGTTGGACAGCAGGCGCGGGCGGCCGTGGAAGAGGCGCGGGAGCACGTTGCCGGACTACTCGGCGCGCGTCCCACGGAAGTTGTGTTTACCAGCGGCGGCACGGAGGGTGACAACCTGGCGATCTTCGGCATGGCGCAGCCGGGAGATCACGTGATTACAACTACGGTGGAGCATCACGCGGTTCTCAACGCGTGTCATCAACTGGAGCAGCGCGGCGTCGACGTGACGTATGTGCCGGTGGATGAACAGGGCATGGTCGATCTGGAAAGGTTGAAAGGCGCGCTTCGTCCCACCACAAAGCTGATCTCGGTGATGATGGCGAACAACGAAACCGGGGTGCTGCAAGCGGTGGAGGAAATCGGCCGGATCGCCGCGGAAGCGGATGTTTATTTTCACACCGACGCGGTGCAGGCGGCAGGCAAGGTGCCGATCGACGTCAAACGGATTGGCTGCGACCTGTTGACGATTGCCGCGCACAAGATGCACGGTCCACAGGGCGTGGGTGCACTCTACGTGCGTAAGGGGACGCTGCTGCAACCGATGCTGTATGGCGGACGGCATGAACGTTCACGGCGAGCCGGAACGGAAAATGTCCCGGGGATCGTCGGTTTGGGCAAGGCGGCTGAATTGGCGCAGCACTGGTTTGTGGAAGGCGGACCGGAGAAGATGTCTGCAATGCGCGACCGGTTGGAGCGGACGATTACAAACTCGCTGGAGATGACATCGGTGAATAGTGGCGAGGCTGCTCGAACTCCAAACACGTCGAACATCATCTTTGAGTGCATAGAGGGCGAGGCGTTCGTAATCGCCATGGATTTGAAGGGTGTGGCAGTCTCGACCGGAGCTGCATGTTCGTCGGGCGCAATTGAACCTTCGCACGTGTTGACCGCCATGGGCCTGACTCCGGAACAGGCGCGAGCATCGATACGTTTCAGCGTGGGCAAGCAGAATACGGAAGAGGAAGTGGATTTTGTGCTGGAGCGAGTGCCGGAAGTGCTGGGAAAGCTCAGGGAGTTGAGCCCGGTGTGGAAGAAAACTACGGCCGCAAAGTCGCTGAGTTTCTGAAGTTGCAGAAGGATAGGTAAGGAAATTTTGGAGAAGAAGGTCATAGCGGTAGCGATGTCGGGCGGTGTGGATTCCTCCACCGTTGCGGCGATGCTGCACGCGCAGGGATACGAACTGGTCGGGCTGACCATGCAGTTATGGAACCAGCGGCGTTTGCCGGGAACGCATCCCGAGGGCGAGGTGGCGCAGGGACGCTGCTGCTCGATCGATGACGTCTACGATGCGCGGCACGTCGCGCAAAAGCTCGGCATTCCTTACTACGTCGTCAACCAGGAAGACCGCTTCGAACAGGACGTGGTGAAGCCGTTTGTCGCGGAGTACCTATCAGGGCGTACGCCGATTCCGTGCTCGCTCTGCAACAACCACCTTAAGTTCGACCAGTTGCTGCGGACAGCGCGGCAAATTGGAGCGGATTACATCGCGACCGGGCATTATGCTCGCAACGATTGGGACGAGGGGCGGCAGCGCTGGGTACTGAAGCGTCCGGCGGACAAGGCAAAGGACCAGACGTACTTCCTTTTCGGGCTGACACAGGAACAGTTGAGCCGCACGATGTTTCCACTGGGGGAGATGCATAAGCCTGCGGTGCGGGAAGAGGCGCGCAACCAGGGCCTTACGGTGCTGGCGGAAAAGCCGGACTCGCAGGAAATCTGCTTCGTCCCCAACGGCGATTACAAGCAATTCCTCGACGCCTACCTGGAAGAGCAGGGCGAGCCGCTGCCGGATACCAGCGGGGAATTGGTCACGACTTCCGGCGAAGTGATTGGCCACCACAACGGCATCCACAATTTCACGATCGGCCAGCGCAAGGGGCTGGGCGTGGCGACGGGCAATGCGCTGTACGTGGTGGAGATTCGCGGCGACAGGCGTGAGGTGGTGGTCGGTGATGCCGAACACCTGATGTCGCGCACCCTGCACGCGCGGAATATGAACTGGATTGCTATCCCGGAGCTGCGTGAGGCGATTCGTGTAGAAGCAAAGATTCGCCACAAGCACCACCCGGCATCGGCTACCGTGGAGCCTGAAGGCGAGGACGGCGTGCTGGTTACATTCGATGAGCCGCAGCGGTCGATCACGCCCGGACAGGCTGTCGTTTTCTACCAGGGAGACGTAGCGGTGGGCGGCGGATGGATCGTGTAATTCGAAATCTTTGTGGAAATGCGAAGGGCAGCGACGAGCGCTGCCCTTTTCGGTTATTGGTGAATTCTAGATAAACATCTCGTCCCGAGGCACGGCCTTGCGAGCGCGCTGCACCTTGCGGTTTCCAACCAGGTCGCCGACACCGGCCATGACACCGGTAAGGATCGCCGCAAGCTGGCGTACCGGCGAGAGGACGACGTGGTGCACAATATCCGTCGTTTCCTCAACGCGGTCCATGGTGCGCGTCACAATTTCATCGGCGCGTATGACCTGGAGGCGCGTGCGATCCAGAACGTCATTCATGGTGATGTTGAGGCGCTCGACCTGTTGCTTGACGAGGGCGGTGGATTCCGAGACGTTGTTGATGATCGCCTGTACCTTGGGGCCGGTCTCGGTGATCAGCGCGTGAGCGGCATCGACCGTGGGTAAAACCTTCTGCTCGACCGTATCGGCGAGGGCCTCTATGCGCGCTGAGGTCTTTTTCGTGGAGAGATACAGCATGAAAAGTATCGCCATCTGAAGACAGACGGCGACGGCGGTCAATGCCACAAAGATAGTTAGCAAGTTTTGGTTCATGTCCAGGTTTCCTGCCCGGCATCCTCGTCGCACTCGGCAAAGAGAGATGGCCGGGAGAGAGGACTACTTTTTCGGAGCAACTTCCGGAACCGGTTCAGTTGTTGCCTCACGATAGGCCTGGCGACCGGCCTCGAAGGCAGAACGGAGCTGATCCTTCTGCTGCTGGACGGCATCCTTGCCGCGATCGACCCATTCGGAGGCCTGGTCGCGATATTGACGAGCACGATCACGTACCAGGTCGCGGCCTTCCTCGGCGGCGGACCGGATGGATTCGCGCGTCTCGCGACCCGACTTGGGCGCATAGAGCACGCCTACTGCGGCACCGATTCCAAGACCTGCCAGGAACCAAAGAATTCCGCTGCTGCTGCTTTCGTCGGACATTTGGACCTCCTTTAAAAAGTACTCCAGACCTTGGATGGTAGCATCCGAGGAATTGATTTTCAAACCATGCGGGTCAATTAGACACAGGCCTTTCCTTTTCCGCCGTCGCGCGCTTCAGAAGGGAAATCTGTCCGGCGTGATAGACGTCGTGCTGCGGGGACCCGTAAATCATGACGAAATACGTGTAATTTGTTCCGGGAACGCTGGACATGAGGCGCATCGGATCGAAGACTTTGACCGCATCCATCAGTTTCCGTTGCGCCTCGGAGAGATGCTGGAGAGTCGCCTGCCATCCACTCTCGCTGCTATCGGTCACGGGGGGCCAATCGAAGTCCGCAGCGACATCGTCAATGCGTTCGCCGGCAAGGCGGCGAGCGACGATTTCCTTCCAACTGGAAAGATGCTGCACCATCTCCCATATCGAGTGCGCGGTGGGGACGGGACGGTTTTGGGCTTCAGCCGCAGTCACGCCGGAGAGCGTTTCCATAAGCGCTGGGCCGTGCCAGGCGTTGCTCTCGAAGGCACGCCGCAACTGCTCGGCGATGCGGTCCATTTCCCGCATAACCACCTCCTATGGCTTACGTGTCGGACGGAGAATGATTTCGCTCACGAAGGACTGGGGCTCCTGGGTGACAAGCATTTGAACGGCGTGGGCGACATCATCCGGTACAAGCATTTTAGACTCATCCTTACCAGTGTGCGGACCAAGATTCGTTTTTGTCGATCCAGGGCATATCAACGAGACACGCACGCCGAAGTTGCGCAGTTCCTCGGCCACGGAATAGCTAAGGCCATTGAGTCCCCATTTGGATGCGGCATAGGCGGCGCCGTTGGGAAGAGCATTCTTGGAAGCGATGGAAGAGATGTTGATGATGTGGCCTCGCTTGGCGGCGATCATGAGCGGTGCGAAAGCGCGGATGGCGTAAAACACGCCGCGCAGGTTGGTGTTGATAATGCGGTCCCAATCGGCGGGATCGAGTTCATGAATGGGAGTGTAGAAGCAACCGACACCGGCGTTGTTGACCAGGATATCGATGCGTCCAAAAGTACGGCCAACCCACGCGGCAAAGTCCGCAATCTGGGCTTCAGAAGTTACGTCATAGACGCAGCCTTCGACGAGGTCGCCTCTTTGGCGAATACTCTCCGCGACCGCGTCGAGCGCCTTGCGATCGCGGCCAATGAGGATGGTGTGTGCCCCGAGTCCCGCCAGACGGCTCGCTATCGCCGCGCCAATGCCTCGGCTGGCGCCCGTAACGACTGCTACTTGGCCATGTAGAGGACGAAGATCCTGCTTCTGCTCCATGTGTTCCCCCTTTTGCCGTCAAAGTGCCCGGCATTCACCCAGGGCGGACATATCCCAACCGCCCAAAACCATGCGCAGCAGTTTACCGCAGGCGAACCAAGGAGGGGAGAACGCAGATTTGAGGCTGGCCCGCCTGCCGGGCGGGGCATTCGGCCAAACAGAAAGAACGGAGTTTTTACAGACCGGAAGAATAATTTGCCTCAATGGAACCCGCTATGCGCTCCGTACTTGCCTTAAACGCATTCGCGTACCTATAATCGCTGCCTCCACCTTCCGTGCGGATGCAGATCGCGTTAAACTAGAAACACGGGAGTGGGGCATGAAAATGCCGTCATCGGAGCCCGGTCAATCATTGCAGACAGGGACCCGTCAGTAGTAAAGCACCATGATGAAGCTGGTATACCGACCATCGCAGCCCCAAACGTATGAGGCATCAGCCGATGCCCGGTAATACCAGGGGTCACCGGCGAAGCTGGTGATTGGTTGGTCGCAGATTCCGCACAGTTCTAAGGAGCCAATCGAATGAAGAAGTCGCTCGTCACGTTGTTGCTCGTACTAGCAGCCGCAGCAGCCGCGCAAGAAGTGCCGGCAACCGCCGCCGGTCAGCAAAGCGCCGCTGCTCCCGCTCAGCAGCAGCAGAACAAAGTGATCAAGGATCCGGCGGAGTACAACGCGTACATCGCCGCCGTAAAGACAACGGATCCCAAGGCAAGGGCAGCCGCTCTAGAATCGTTTCTGTCGACCTATCCCAACAGCGTGATGAAAGAAGACGGCACTGAACTGCTGATGAAAACGTATCAGCAGCTCAACGACGTCACAAAAATCACGGAAACTGGCAAGCGTCTCCTCCAGATCGATCCGAATAACCTTACCGGACTCGCGCTGATGAGCTACCTTGACCGGGCGCAGGCACAAAGCGGTGGTCCGCAGGCGACGCAGTTGTTGAGCGAAGCCGGACAACTGGCCCAGCGTGGCTTGCAGCAGTTGGGTACCGCACAGAAACCCGAAGGCTATTCGGACGAGCAGTGGGCGACGATGAAGCAGAGCTTCAAGTCGATCTTCCTCGGCTCGGCTGGACATGCCGCTCTGCAGGACAAGGACTATGCCACGGCGCAAAAGGACCTCAAGGAAGTCGTGACGACGAGTCCGAATCCGAATGATCCGGCAAACTTTACCAACGTTTACCTGCTCAGCCTTGCCTACCTGTCGCCGAAGCCGATGGTGATCGATGGCCTGTGGTGGATTGCGCGTGCAGTGGCGTTAGCCCCGGCGCAGGCGAAACCCCAGATCCTGAACTACGCCAAGGGCCAATATATGCGCTATCACGGTTCGGACACCGGCTTCAACGACCTTGTGCAGGAAGCCGCGACCAGTCCGAATATTCCGCCGAACTTCACGGTGGCCCCGGCTCCGACTCCGGCAGAGCAAGCCGCGGCGATGGTCGCAAAAACACCTCCGGAGCAGATGTCGTTTGCCGATTGGCAATTCATCATGACCTCCGGTAATACCGATGCCGCTAATCAGGTGATGACGGCGATTCAGGGCAAGCCGGTACAAATTGTTGCCCAGGTAATCGATGCATCTCCGACGCAATTGACAATGGCGGCCAGCAGCAATGACATCGCCGACAATAAGGCCGATCTAGTCCTCACCATGGTTTCTCCGATTCCAGCAAAGCTGATGCCGAAGGTTGGAGCGCAGATCCCAGTGCAGGGCAAGCCGGATTCCTTCACCACAAGTCCATTCATGATGCAGATGGTAGATGGCAAGCTGCTGACGAAGGCTGGCGCGGAAGAGAAGCCGGCTCCCAAGAAAAGGGCTCCGGTACGCCGTCGCAAATAACGGCTTCAGGACGATTTACACGGGCGGCCGCAATGGTCGCCCGTTTCTTATTGCAGGAAATCCTGGGAGCAGGCACGAGAAACAGTGAAGGCAGCCATCTGGCTGCCTCCGGGACTTTTGACTGGAATACCGCTGCGGACGTCGAAGGGCGCTGACCGCTAACGCGCCAGCTTCTTTTCCATAACCATCGGCCGCTCGCTCTTGGGCGGGCGCCGCGCGCCGTTACGCAACGACTTGACGTCCAGCTTTAACTCCGTGATGGTGCGGCTCAGGGTATTGCGATGCATCCCCAACTGGCGTGCCGCCTTGCACTGGTTGCCGTTATTTTCCTCAAGCACGGTGAGGATAAAGCGCTTCTTGAATTCCCGGACTGCTTCCGAGTAAAGAATACCGCTCTTGTACATCTGCAGCACCAATGCTTCCAGTTGGTCCTTCACGTGATCCTCGCTTGTTCATGAATGCGATCTGATTTGTCGCACTCTCGTTATAAACCAAAACAACGACCGCACTCGCCGAATCCAGAACTATTTCTTTTCGTTTGTCCCGCTCTGCTGACTGGACGCCTTATCTTGAATCTGGTGCATGGCCTGAATCCCATCGCGGAACTTTTCTCGCAGTTCATATGGGCTGAGCCACATGGCGCCGCGGCCGAGAACCAGGAAGTACTCGCCCAGTTGGGAACGCGCCAATTGCTGCGATCCCGGCCCAAAGCTGGCCATGCACATACAAATGACCATAACTATCAGCATCCCGCGAAGAACGCCAAATGCAGCTCCAAGCAACCGGTCCATCCAGCGTAGACCGACGCCCTGTACAGCCCAACGGGTGATCCGGCCAATTGAACCGGCAATGATCACGACTGCGATAAAGATAATCAGGAATCCGGCGCTGTCGGCAACCCAATCGCTCTTGACGTATGGCGACAACCAAGCGCCCACGCGATGATAATTCCATGCAGCCAGCAGGTACCCGATGACCGCTCCCGCGAACGAGAAGATTTCAAAGAAAAAACCTTCAGCCGCGGCCGTCGCCACGGAAACTACCAAAATCAGAACGATGAACCAATCGAGCCCAGTCATGGGCTAGCCTCTCGGCAATTCACGTCCCGTAAGTTTCCGGTACGCTTCAACGTACTTCTCGGAAGTTCTTGCCTGCACCTCCGGCGGAAGCGCCGGGGCGGGCGGTTTCTTTTCCCACTTGATCTCTTCGAGATAGTCGCGTACGTATTGCTTGTCGAAGCTCTCCTGCGCGCTGCCGGGCAAATACTTATCGGCGGGCCAGAAGCGCGACGAATCCGGGGTGAGAACTTCATCGCCCAGGATGATGCCGCGGGAAGTCCTCCCAAATTCAAACTTTGTGTCGGCGATGATAATCCCGCGCGTTGCCGCGTAATCCGCCGCTTTCTTGTAGATGCTCAGGCTCAGAGTACGAAGTGCCTGCGCGTCGACGGATCCCACGTGCTTGACCATCTCATCGAACGAGATGTTCTCATCGTGACCGCTGACGGCCTTGGTGGCGGGCGTGAAGATCGGCTCCGGCAGCTTATCGGACTCCTTCATGCCGGCAGGCAGCTTGATTCCACAAACCGCGCCAGTTTTCTGGTACTCCTTCCATCCCGAACCGGAAAGATAGCCGCGAACGACACATTCCACCGGGAACATCTCGGCCTTGATGACCATCATGGAACGTCCGCGAAGCACATCGGCGTGCGTGCGCACTTCGGCCGGATACTCGTCCACGTTGGCGGTCACCAGATGGTTCGGTACCATGTCTTTCAAGAACTCAAACCAGAACAAGGACAGTTGGGTGAGCACACGTCCCTTCTCCGGAATGCCGGAGGCAAGCACGTAGTCAAAGGCGGAGATGCGGTCCGTGGCGACGAAGAGCAGGTGTTCTTTGCCCACGGTGTACACATCGCGGACCTTCCCGCTAGCGTGAAGCTTGAGATCGTGGAAGTCGGTCTGCAACAGAACGTTTGCTGGATTCGTAGTATTCACAGATCTTTTCACTGAAATTTCGTAGTGGGATTTTAACCAGATGATCTATTTTGTCAACGACAGGCCACATTCGTAAAGCTGATCAATTAGTACATCCCCGACAAAAGTGTTGACAAAAATACTATATCGCTGAAATCCGCATCTGGAGCGGGTTTGCGCGATGATGGCACTCGCGCGACGTATGCGCTCACAAGGAATCAGCCCTCAAAAATTAAGATCACACTCGATGGGCGCTGGCAAGCTTTTTGAATCATGAAAAATGGGCGCGGGAATCGATCCGCGCCCACGATATCGCAACCGCCAAAATGATCAGGCTGTGGCCGCCCTCGGCAGCGGCTTGTCCTGCTCGCTTCCTCCGAATCGCACGGAGACGACGCGAGAAACTCCGGGCTCCTGCATCGTGACGCCGTACATCACCGGCGCAATCGACATCGTGCGCTTGCTGTGGGTGATGATGATGAATTGCGTCTGCCCGGACATTTCCTTCACCAACTCGTTGAACCGCGCCACGTTGGTCTCGTCGAGCGGCGCATCGACCTCGTCGAGTATGCAGAATGGGCTGGGCGCGAACTGGAAGATGCCGACCAGCAACGCCAGCGCCGTGAGCGCCTTCTCTCCGCCGGAAAGCAGCAGCACGTTCTG
>Ga0307375_10000680_pt1 | contig 40721 bp, 33 predicted proteins | sample TR1MG_FD_202531 | JGI IMG/M metagenome (GOLD analysis project Ga0307375, IMG submission 202531) | Soil microbial communities from Risofladan, Vaasa, Finland - TR-1 | ecosystem: Environmental > Terrestrial > Soil > Coastal area > Acid sulfate soil | place: Finland: Risofladan, Vaasa | collected...
CCACCTTTACCTTAAGGCACGATAGGCAGGTTATGCTGGCAACCGACTACCAAACGCTTGGTGCGCCTAACACCAATAAGCTATGGGGCGGTGTAAAGTTTGAATACATCTTTGACAATACCATCCGTCGCGGGCTCAACATTTTGTATGGCACACGCTATAAGTTTTTTGAAGAATCATACGTGCAGGTCAATGGAAATAATCCCGATTTACACGTGATTGGCTTCGATTTTCGCCACTACGAAAAGATTCACCGTGATCTTATTTTTGCTTGGCGGTTCGCCACCTCAACCTCGTTTGGCAAGGCTAGGTTGGTTTACTACCTAGGAAGTGTGGATAATTGGATAAACTTTAGCAGCACCGTTCCCACCTTCAACAATAATATTCCGGTGAAGCAGGAGGCTTCCTATGCCTTTCAGACGTTGGCAACCAACCTGCGCGGTTTCCCGCAAAATGTAAGAAACGGCAATAGCTTTGCCGTGATCAACAACGAGGTTCGCTGGCCATTTGTGCGATACTTTGCCAATCGGTCGCTCAACTCAGGGTTTTGGGACAATCTGCAGGTATGCCTCTTTGGTGATATTGGCTCGGCTTGGACGGGTTTGAATCCTTATGGAGGACAGAATGGCTACGATAAGCGCACCGAGCAGAAGGGAACCATTACGGTGGAGGTGGAAACGAACCTCGACCCCATTGTATATGGTTATGGATTTGGAGTTCGAAGCAAAATATTGGGTTACTTTATGCGGTTTGACTGGGCTTGGGGTGTAGATTCTGGCGTAAGGCAGCCACGAATTTTTTACTTCTCGTTGAGCACCGATTTTTAATAAGTGCGGAGCAATTGTTAACTTGGCGTGTTGTTTACGACCTTATGAAGGTGGAGTGGCAGCATGGTTTTTATTGTTTCTGAAAAAAAGTGACCATGATAAGTGCAGATGAATTGCAGAAAGCAGCACGGCAGCTATTGCCGAACATGACGAAAACTCGGCGGGAGATACACCAGCACCCGGAGCTCTCTTTTCAGGAGTTCTCAACTTCTGCTCTGATAATGGAACGGCTGAAAGGTTTGGGCATTGAGCACCATCCGATTGCCGGTACCGGCGTTTATGGTATTGTTCGCTGTGGAAAGCCAAATGCCGAGGTAATTGCTTTGCGAGCAGACATGGATGCATTACCCGTGACTGAGGCAACGGGATTGCCCTTTGCCTCATCGGTTGCAGGGGTGATGCACGCCTGTGGTCACGACCTCCATACATCGTGCCTTTTGGGTGCAGCGGAGCTGCTGCTAGGGCACAAAAAGCAGATGAATTACGACGTCCTGCTGCTTTTTCAGCCTGGAGAGGAGATGATTCCCGGTGGTGCAAAAAAGATTATAGAGGAGGGACTTTTTGACAAGTTCAAGCCAAAGGCCATGTTTGCCCTGCACGTAGACCCCGATCTACCAGTTGGTAAATTTGGATTTCGTCCAAGTTGGTATATGGCCTCCGGTGATGAGATATACCTCAAGGTTACCGGCAGAGGTGGACATGCGGCACTACCACACACCATTACCGATACGGTTTTGGCCAGCGCCGAAATCATTGTTTCACTACAGCAGGTGGTGAGCCGACGGGCTCCAGCCGGGATTCCAACGGTGCTCTCCTTTGGGAAGGTCGTAGCCAATGGGGCCACCAACGTTATTCCCGATGAAGTTTTGGTGGAAGGAACCTTTCGCACGTTTGATGAAACATGGCGCGCTACTGCTCATCAAGTTATTACCGAGGTGGCAGTGAACATTGCTAAGGCTCATGGTGCGCAGTGCAAGGTAGAGGTGAAGCATGGCTATCCTGCGCTATACAATAACCCTGAACTCACCCATTACTCCATTGATTCGCTTGCAAAGCTTTGGCGCAGCGAGAACATCAATGCCCTTGACATTAGAATGACTACCGAAGATTTTGCCTACTATTCGCATCTTTTCCCTTCAGTTTTCTTTCGTCTTGGCGTGGCAGGACAAAAGAGCGTTGGTCGCCTTCATGGTGGGAATTTCAATCCCGACGAGGAGGCCTTGTTCTACGGCTCGGCTAGCTTGACCTGGTTAGTATTGTCTTTGGTGTGATTTTTTATCTGCCTGTAATAGAGTGTGATGTGTCTTAGACAGCTAAATTAGTTTAAAATGATTCTATTTAAGGAAATATTTTTTTTATATTTCGAATTGCGTTTAAATTTGCGAAGTCTAATTGACGTTTAACCAAAAATTTTAAGCAATGGCTTATAAAATTAGCGAAGACTGCACCGCTTGCGGTACCTGCATTGACGAGTGCCCAGTAGAGGCTATCTCATCAGGTGATATCTACAAGATTGATCCAGAAGTTTGCACAGATTGTGGATCATGTGCTGATGTATGCCCAGTAGAGGCTATACATCCAGTATAAGTGATGCAACAAAAGCACAAAAGCCCTCCCGCATTGCGGGAGGGCTTTTTTATTGCACTAACCTAACGGCAAATAATCTGCAAAGGTTGACATTACAGGGTTTGTCTGCATATTTAAGCGTATGGGGAACTTTCCTAAAACAGCGTTAGCTGCGTATCGTTGTTGACCCGCTTCTCGCACACCATTCGTCGTATTTGGTCGGGATATAGCTTGCCAAAGTTGGCTGGCAGCTCGTGGCAGAGAATAAAGAAGCGGGCACGGTTTAGCGCCACCCTCATCTTCTTGAGATGCAGCAGCGTAATGCTTCCAAACTGTCGGGAGTGCACAATCAGCTTGGGATCCATGTAGAGGTCGAGCTAGGGGTGGTCGTTGTTTACAATCTCATCGAATCGGAACTGGTAAAAGCGCATGAGCCAGTCGGCCTGACAGAGCCTATTTTCCCTTACCAACGGAGGCTTTTGTATGGCGGGTAGGCGGCTATCGTTGTTTACGGGGACAAACCCGAAGTAGTAAACGCGCTTGAGGTTTTGTTCGTTGTAAAAGCCGGAGGCCAGCTGCAGAATTTGCAGGTCGGTTTCGGCGCGGTCACCCACAATAATGCGTGCACTTTGCCCAGCCGGAACAAATCTAGGAATCTTAATCCTGTGTTTTCTGTCCTCGCCGTATTCGGCCAGCTGCTCACAAACCTGGTTCATGGGCGTAAACACGCTGGTGTAGCTCTTGTCCGGTGCCAGTATCTTTAGGTTTTGCTCCGATGGTATTTCAATGTTTACGCTAAGCCGGTCGGCGTAGAGGCCTGCCTCGTGCACCATTTCCCGGCTGGCACCGGGAATGGCCTTTAGGTGAATGTATCCGTTGTAGCGATGGGTGAGGCGGAGCTCTTTAGCCACGCGGGTAATGCGCTCCATGGTGTAGTCGGGATTGCGCATAACTCCTGAACTCAGGAAGAGCCCTTCAATGTAGTTGCGTCGGTAGAAGTTAATGGTAATATCCACTATTTCTTCCACCGTAAATGCAGCACGCTTCACGTCGTTGCTCCTACGGTTGATGCAGTATGCGCAGTCGTAAATGCAGTGGTTGGTCATGAGAATTTTGAGAAGCGAAATGCAGCGGCCATCTTCGGTAAAGGAGTGGCAGATACCGGCCTTGGCGGCATTGCCCAATCCTCCGTTGCTGTTGGCCCGGCTGCTTCCGCTGGAGGAGCACGAAACATCGTACTTGGCTGCCGCCGAAAGGGTATTTAGCTTATCGAGAAGTTTGTCGGTCATGACTATTGTTCTTTATGCCTTTCGGTGTTTATGTTTTTGAATCTACGCTATCGCTTCATTCTTGGGTCGGGCTTTATTTCAAGTTTGGCCATCTTGTCAACGGTAATGCTCGGATGGCCGAACTCCTCGGTAACTATTCCCTGCAGTAGGTAAACGCCGGAACCCTTAAATGGCCAGTGCAAAGAGGTGTTGGGAAAGTGAAGCGTGTCGAAGTGCTGCCCCTCCACATCAATGAAGGTGCCGAAGTGCATCAGCTCGTTTCGCTTGGTTTTGGTGTATTTTATGTGAACCAGCGTGCCGAGCATTTTTACCGTGCTTCCCACGAGTTGAAGTAGGTCTTTTGCCCTTGGCCCACCCCGGAACGAGGTTTTGAGCAGGTCGAACCAGGTGAGCGTCACGGGAAATCCCAGCAGATCGATTTCGTCGAACACGTCCTCCATCTCCGTTTGCTCCAGGTTGGGTAGCATAAATTGCTTCTCGGGAACGTGAAATAGGCTTTTTGCTTGAGGCTCCGGCTTGCGCTTGTCGAGCAGTGCGTAGGCCTCCCACAGCAGCGTGGCCTTGGTTTTACCCGTGAAGCGAAAGGCGTTTATGCGAATAAGGATGATGAGCTGCTCAATGCCAATACTTACGCGTTGCACAAAGTCGGCTAAGCTTTGGTAAGCACCGTTTTTCTCCCTTTCGTCGATAACCTTTTCGGTCAGCGGTGATTCCAAATTGGCAATATGGATGAAGCCCACATACACGTCGTTTCCATAAATGCAGGTTTTGTAGGTGCTCTTGTTCACACAGGGAAGGTTAATGGTGGCTCCCCACCGGCGAGCTTCGTTGAAGTATATCCATGTGCGGTAAAAGCCACCAAAGTTGTTGATTACCGCCACCATGAACTCCAACGGGTAGTGCGCCTTCAAGTAGAGGCTTTGGTAGCTCTCCACTGCATACGAGGCCGAGTGTGCCTTCGAAAAGGAGTAGTTGGCAAACGATTCTATCTGTCGCCATACTTCCAGTGCCACATCCTTTGGTCGCTCCAGTTGCTCTGATCCACTAAAAAAGAGGTTTTCAATGCGCTTAAGTTCTCCCTTCGAACGAAACTTGCCGCTCATGGCTCTGCGTAGAATGTCGGCATCGGCCAGGTTGAGCCCGGCAAAGTGGTGGCATACCTTTAGCACATCCTCCTGGTAAACCATCACGCCAAAGGTTTCTCCCAACTGCTGCTCCATTACTGGATGAATGTATTTGAATCCCTTTGGGTTATGGAATCGCTGGATATACTCGCGCATCATTCCGCTTTGGGCCACTCCGGGGCGAATAATGGAGCTGGCGGCCACGAGTGTAAGATAGTCGTTGCAGCGCAGTTTCTTTAGCAAACCACGCATGGCCGGACTTTCCACATAGAAGCAACCTATGGTTTCACCGCTTTTCAGCTGCGCTTTTACCTTATCATCTTTCTTGAACTTTTGGATGCAGTGCACATCTATGTCGTCTCCTCTGTTTTGCTTAATGATTTCGGCAGCCTCTTTGATATGGCCGATTCCCCGTTGGCTGAGAATGTCGAATTTTTCGAAGCCAATATCCTCCGCAACATACATGTCCCACTCGGTGGTAGAAAAACCCTTTGGGGGAGTTTCAAGAGAGGTGTAGGTGGTTATGGGTTCCTCCGAAATAAGCACACCACCTGCATGAATGGAGCGGACATGGGGAAAATCGACCATCATACCCCCTATGGTGAAAATTCGCTGGGCAATGTGGTCCATATCCTTCTGTGCCACCTCACCATCGGCAATTTTGTCAATCTCCTCCTTGGGCAGCCCGTATACCTTACCCAACTCTCGCACGATAGAGCTTCCCTGAAAGGTAACACTTGCCCCTAGTAGCGCAACGTGCCGCTTGTCGTAACGTTGAAATATGTAGCTCTGAACCTTGTCGCGGTCCTTCCAGCTGTAGTCGATGTCGAAATCGGGGGGAGATGAGCGATTGGGGTTGAGAAAACGCTCAAAGTAGAGATTTAGCTCTATGGGGTCGACGTCGGTAATGCGGAGGCAGTAGGCTACAACGCTGTTAGCACCACTTCCTCTTCCCACGTGGTAAAAGCCTTGTGACATGGTGTAACGAATAATGTCCCAGGTGATGAGGAAGTAGGCCGAGAATCCAAGGTTGTGTATAATCTCCAGCTCCTTTTGTACTCGCTGCGTTGCCTCCACGTTGCCCTTTCCGTAGCGATATTCTAAACCGTCGAAGGCCAACTTTTCCAGCAGGAGGTAGTCATCGTAGGAGCTGTCCGTAAAGTTTTTTTTGTTTTTATTTCCTTTTAAATCAAGCGATACGGAGCAGCAGTCGGTTAACAACTCCGTGTTTTCGAGCAGCAGGGGAAGCTGGGCAAATCGTTGCCGGAGCTCATCCGTGCTTTGAGGCGTTTCGTTGGGGGAGGCCAGCTGGTTTGGGGTAAGCTTGCTCAGGAGTGTGTTGTGCTCTATGGCTCTCAGATGTCGATGCAGTTCATACTCCATGGCATCGGCAACGGTTACCGGGGCAAAGGCCACCATCTTCTGAAGTTCACGCTGGGTGGTTGTGGCTAATATCCGGTTTACATCGGTGGGACGAACGTTTATGAGTTCCCCATCGCGAAGTGTTGCCGTGGCATGGGAACCATAAGGGTAGAGCACAAATGCATTTTGAAACCGATAGTTCTGGGCTGTTTTCATGTTCTTCTGCTCCTTGCACTGGGTGAGCAGCTCGTTTATCTCCCTGAGTCCGTCCTTGTTTTTTGCGATGGCGGTATACAGCAGCTTGTCGTTATCCCTGAACTCGGCCCCGGCAAGGGCTTTTATTCCATTTTGCTGGCACTGCTTGTAGAAGTCCATCATTCCTTGTGTGGTATTAATGTCGGTGAGGGCGAGGCTCTCCAGCCCCTGTGCCTTGGCCAGTGTCACCAGCTGCTCTACGGGTAGTGTTCCGTAAAGGAGGGAGTTGTATGATTTTGCTATCCACATTTTGTCAGGGGCTTAATGGTTTTGGGGGTAATGTGATACCGCTTGCCAACCGGACGGCTTTAACGCTGAAGCGATGGCGCAGGTGGTCGAGCGACTGGTAGAGGTGAACCATTTCGCTGGTGTCCTCAAACAGGTCGAGCTGCTGTGTTCCCTGAATAAGGCCGCTCAGCTTAACACCAATGAGCCGGATTAGCAGGCGACGCTGGTATAGCTTCTCAAAGAGAGCCTCCACTATGGGTCTCACCTGATGGTCGAGTGAGGTGTAGGATATCTGCTTCTGCATGGTGTAGGTGTTAAAGTCGGAGTAGCGCAGCTTTACGGTTACCACCGAAGCCAGCCGTTCGTCGCGGCGAAGTTCGTAGCAGAGTTTTTCGGTCATGCGCACCAGCTTGGCGCGGAGCATGGCAATGTCGGTGGTGTCCTGTTCAAAGGTGGTTTCGGTGCTGATGCTTTTGGCCTCGGAGTAGGGCTCCACGGGGGTGTTGTCGATGCCGTTGGCCTTGCGCCATATTACAATGCCACTCTTGCCTAGCACCCGCTCCATCATGTCGGGTGAAATGTTGCTCAGCGTGTCGATGGTTGCCACCCCCATGGAGCGCAGCAGCCGGAATGTTGCGTCCCCTACGCCCGGTATCCGCGCAATGGAGAGCGGGGCCAGAAATGGCTTTACCAGCGGAAAGGGAACGTCCTTTTCGCCGTTGGGCTTTGCTTCTCCGGTGGCAATTTTGGCCACGGTTTTGTTTACCGAGAGCCCAAAGGAGATGGGTAGCCCTGTTTCGCTGATGATGCGCTGGCGCAGCTCGTGCATCCAGGTGTAGCAGCCAAAGTAACGATCCATCCCCGTAATGTCGAGGTAGTGCTCGTCGATGGAGGCCTTTTCAATCACCGGTGCCTTTTCGGAAATAATTTCGGTAACCATGCGGGAATATTGGCTGTAGCGGTCCATGTCACCACGGATTACCACCGCATCGGGGCAGAGCCGCAGCGCCATCTTCATGGGCATGGCCGAGTGAACGCCAAATCGCCGCGACTCGTAGCTGCAGGCAGCCACAACGCCCCGGTCCGAAAGGCTACCCACTATTACGGGCTTGCCGTTCAAATCGCTTCGCAGCAGTCGCTCCACCGACACAAAAAAGGTGTCGAGGTCCATGTGCGCTATGTGACGGTCGGTCTCCATTTTTTTATTTTAAGCTCCTCTGTTTACCATTTCCTGAAGTCGATTCATCTTATCCACTTCTGACTTTGGTCTTCCATCTCTTCTATTGGTCTATTTTTTATTGTCGAATTGGCGTATTGTTTCATTATTTTTATCTTTGCTTAGATAATAATCAATAATGAGATTACAATATAATCTAACTAAAAGCAAAAAGCAAGATGTTTTTTAGTTCAAACATGAAATTGTTGAGGAAGAGAAGGGGCAAAACGCAGGAGGAGTTGGCTTCCATACTGGGGCTCAAGCGTCCTACGCTCAACAACTACGAAAATCGTGTTGCCCAGCCCACCATCGATGTGCTCATCTCCTCGTCAGCCTACTTCAACGTCTCCATCGATACGCTGGTAAAGGTGGATTTGGAAAAGCTGTCGGAAAGCCAGCTACGGCAGCTGGAGCGGGGATTCGATGTTTACCTAAAGGGTAGCAACTTGAGGGTGCTTACGGCCACCGTGGGCATTGACAACGAGGAGAACATTGAGCTGGTGCCCGAGAAGGCCAAGGCTGGCTACCTGGCGGGCTTTGCCGACCCCGAGTTCATTAGCCGGCTGCCGGTATTCCGCCTCCCGTTTTTGCGGAATGACAGGAAATATCGCACGTTTCAAATCAGCGGCGACTCCATGCTGCCCATACCCGATGGTGCCTTTGTTACCGGTGAGTTTGTGCAGGATTGGACCACCATTCGCAGCGGCGAAGCCTTTGTGGTGCTCACCCTCGACGATGGTGTGGCCTTTAAGGTGGTGGAGAACAGGCTGGAGGAGAGTGGTGCCTTTCGCCTTATCTCGCTTAACACCCTGTATAAGCCCTACGACGTGAATGCGTCCGACGTTAAGGAGATGTGGCGCTTTGTGCACTACATCAGCGATGAGCTTCCGGCAGGCAAGGTGGAGCGCGAGGAGGTGCTGCATGCCATCGATAAGCTGCAGCGCGACGTGGCGTTTATTAAGGGGAAGATGGAGTAGGAGTGTGTGGCCGCATTTTTTCCGGTTTCAATCCAAGCGGGATTGCATGCTTATAGTAAGCCTTCGAGAATGAATGTGCGACCCCGGCTGGGGTCGAATGTTTTTCTGCGGTGAATGTTCTACAAACATATGACATAGTGTATAAACCAGAAAAAATTTATTAGATAAAGTTGGTACCAAACTCGAAAGTATTTTCTAATTTAGTATTAATATTAAAGTTGTTGAAATATAAGAAACGAAGCTTTGCATTCTTATTATCAAAATATTATTTAATGGCTAAACAATGAAATCAAATCTATTTAAATATCTCATATTTATTGCATTATGGTTGTCAGGTTGCGCCACAGCCAAGCAAAAATTACTGTATAATACTTGGGTTCGAGTTAAAGTTGAAAAGAAAGATGGCAGTAGATATGTTGAAAGAAATGGAATGGATACTATCCAGACTGTTTTTGAGATTTCTCATGGCCATCTTGGAATTACTTATAATGATTTATCCCAAATTGTGTACCCATTTTCTTTCATTGGGGACTCAATTCTTAAAACATATCTTGATTACTATAAAGTGATATCGGTTAATGATACTAGTTTGGTCGTCTTGGTAAATGACAACGGAAGCCCTGATGATAAAGTTAATAAGTTTATCTTTCTAAAGGAGAAGAATTACATCGACTACATCTTTACTAATAAGTTGGTTGAGTACAAAAATGATACAGTAGTTCGATTGAACAAAATGTTTTTGCCATTTTATACTGGAGGGTGGGAATATCAGATTAATAGCCATTATAATTCCAGTAATTTTAATGGATATGTGAGTATGGAAGTGATGCTGGATTCATTTGGAGTGTGTAAGCAAATAAGATTAGTTAATAATAAAGATATTCCCGATGAGGTTGCAAATAATATTCTTAAATTAATTAAAGGTGGTGCTTCTTGGAACTTATGGAAAGTCAATCGAAAGGTATACTATCAGGTTGATTTGACTGTCTTCTTTATTTCCGAAGCTTCACATAAATATGCTGGCGTCAAACTCTTTTCACTTAAATTTGATCCTGATTTTGTTTTTAAAAAATCAAAACAACTTGCTTATAACGACATCCTGTTGTCGAATAAGTATTTTAAAGAAGGTGTAAATTATGTGAATAATAGCGAGTTAGAAAAGGCAATTTTATCTTTCTCTAATTGTATATCTATTGATTCTCTTTATGTTGATGCGTATTACAATAGAGCATTTGTATACTACAAACTTGATCAATTGGATAAATCATGTTTAGACTGGTTGTTTTTGGACAAACAACTTGGTCAGAAGCCTGCAGAAAAACTATTTAATGAACGGTGCATTAAATAGTGTGTTTAAGCAATTAGGAATTGATTAGCCTTTTTATTCCTTATGTGGTATTATATGTTTTCTGTAAACCATCACTTTTTCGCCAGTATAAAGCTGGCAATATCCTCCACCAACCCCGATTTCAGCGGCAGTTCTGGATTTTTGTAAGTGGCCATGTTTTGCTGAATGTCGGCGGTGGCCTCCTTCATAACGTGGTTCATATTGTCGATAATTAGCAATTTGGCGTCTGGTTTTGCCTGCGACAGCAGCTTGGCATCCTCCACTGAGACCTGAATGTCGGTGGTGCCTTGGATGATTAGAACCGGAATTTTCAGCTTGGCAATCTCCTTTGCAGGGTTGTACTTTATCCAGGAAATCATGTATGGCTGAACGCTTTGGCGATAAAGCGGAGCCAACGCGGGGCTTACATTCGAAACGGTTTTGCCGGCTCTAAGGCTGTCGAGAATCTTGTTCGACTCGTCCATCAGCTGGGGTGGAAGCTTGCTTTTGAGCTGTTCTTGCAGAATTTCATCGGCTGGCTTTCCTGCACCGGCTATGGAGATAAATGCATAAATATTAGTTCTTTCCGCAGCAACCATCCCTAGAAGCGAACCTTCGCTGTGGCCCAATACCACGATCTTTGAAAACCGCTTGTCCGACTTTATCAGCGATATCCAGCCAACTACATCGTTGATGTAGGTGTCGAATCGGAGGTCGCTTTCGCTGGTCATAGCCGCTTTGCTCTCACCAATTCCTCGCTTGTCGAACCGGACGGTGGCAATGCCCTTTTGGGCTAATCCTTCGGCCAGCATCTTGTATGCGTTGGTGTGAATGCCCAGCGGTGAGTTACAATCTCTATCGGTGGGGCCGGAGCCGGGAACAATTAGCACTACAGGAACGGGTTTTAGATTGTTGGGCATGGTGAGCGTGCCAAAAATATCACCAGTTGGTGTCTTTAAGGTTATTGCCGATTCGGAAAAAGTGGAATCTACCCTTGCCTGTCCAAATAGCCCGATGGATGACAGACCGAGTAGAATAGTAAGTGCTAGATTTTTCATTTCGCTTGATTTTAGAATGGTTGGAGCCAAAGCCGTTGAGTGAACAACAGTCAAAGGTAAGCAGGTTCTTTAATTAAAAGGCAAATGTTTTGGAGGAATATTTGACCTCTCTGAGGTCATTAGGTCGTTTCATCGAGGCTGATATTTTACCTTTCATTTGACGGTTTTAGGTTGTTGTTTTCTTCTGGTTCTAATATTCTTTCTTTCAATCCCAGCGGGATTGCATGTTTGTAGAAAACGTGTTGTGAAAGCATATTCGACCCCATCCGGGGTCGAATAATTTAATAAGGTGCTCTTTCTACAAACATTTGACCTCTCCGAGGTCATTGGCGAATTTTATTGCGGTTGGTATTTGTTCTTTCATTTGACATCTTTTTAGGTCGTTGTTTTGTTTCTTATTTTAACGTATTTAAGCCCTTTAGGCTTTTGCTTTAAATCCCAATTACTCCTTGAAAGATTAATATCTCATTCATCGTTGTTATGCAATGCCGTAATTTGCTTTAAAATTAACACATTTATTACAGGAAGTCAACGTGCATGTTTGCTATGTGTATGAAAAACAGCCATTAACAACTCGCGTTAAACCTAAATCTAAAAACTACTTTCCCTGAATGAAATGTTGTGGTAAACCGAATACCTGTCACTTGATGCTAAACAAAAATGCCGGAGCAAATCCGGCATCTCTTTTAGAATTAGTCCACCACGGGAAGCCACCCTTTTCGGGTAATGAGGCCCTGCCACATGGGGTCGGGAATAACTAGCTCTGCTTGCGCTTGCTTGGAAAGGGTGGTGCGGATATCGTGCTCTTGACCCTCCTTTACCTTGGTTAGCCAGTCGGGCTCCATGAGCAGCTCTCGTCCCAGTGCCACTAAGGGAATGCCTGTATTTAGCACGGTGGTTACCTCCTCCGGGTTGTGGATAGATCCCACGCCAATAACGGGAATCCTGTGACCTACATGGTTGTGGATGAGCAGTGCTCGTGGGACTGTATCGTCGCTGTTACGCAGCGAGCCACCAGCGTAACTCATGGTGGAGATGTGCAGGTAGTCGAGCTTTGTCGATGCCAGCGCATTGGCCAGCTGGAGTGTGTCGCTTATGGTTATTCCCGGCTCCTCCACCTCTTCGGGCGATAGGCGGTAACCTACGGCAAAAGGTGCTTTTGCATACTTTGTTGCGGCAGATGTTACTGCTTCAACTATCGCCAGTGGAAAGGCCATTCTCTTCTCGATGGAGTCGCCCCACTTGTCCTCCCTGCGATTGGCGTGTGGAGAGAAGAACTGCTGCAGAAGGTAGGTGTTAGCTCCGTGAATCTCCACACCATTGAATCCTGCTTCAATGGCCCTTCGGGTTGCCTCTCCAAAAGCGGCAATGGTCTCCTCTATCTCCGCTTCCGTCATGGGGTGCGGAATGGGGGCATTGCCGTAGGTGGCAGGAATATTGCTTGCACTTAGCACCCTACCGTTGGGCACCTCTTCTGGTGGAGACATTCTTCCACCATGGTAGATCTGCAGAATGGCCTTGGCGCCATCTTTCTTAATTGCCTCGGCTATCCTTTTAAGGCTGGGGATCATGGCGTCGGAATGAACACCAATTTGTCCCCGGAATCCTTTTCCTTGAGGGATAACAAAGGCGCAAGCCGTCATTATGGTGCCGGCCGCCTTCGACCGACGAGCATAGTAGGCTACCTCTGCATCGGTGGTAGTGCCATCTGAATTCCCCGAGTAGGTGGTCATGGGAGCCATCACTGCACGGTTGGGTAGCACCAGTCCTGAGTGGGGCAGGGTGATGGGCTGAAACAGCGCTTGATATTTGTTGTTAATCATCGTTTTATATTCAGAATTTAACTATTTTTTTTACGAATTGATATTATGCATTTACGAATTTCATTCCGGATGCATCGTAGCGTTCGCCGTGAATGTTCTTCATAATGCTGCCAATGCGGCTTATCTCATCGTTGGTAAGCGAAATGTTGATGGCGGCGATGTTCTCCAGTAGGTTGGTAACTTTAGTGGTGCCTGGAATTGGAACAACCTCGTTTCCCTGTGCCAACAGCCATGCCAGCGCCAGCTGCGACGGCTTACATCCCTTGTCTGCGGCAATTTCCTCTACCAACTTTAGCAGCTGTAGATTTTTATCGAAGTTCTCATCCTGAAAGCGTGGCGAGAAGCGTCGGAAATCGTCCTTAGGTAAATCTTCAAATTTTTGGAATCGTCCGGTAAGGAATCCACGTCCCAGCGGGCTGTAGGCTACGAGGCTTACACCAAGTTCGCGAATGGTTGGTAGGGTTGTTTGCTCCACGTCCTGCGACCAGAGTGAGTATTCGCTTTGCACAGCGGTGATGGGGTGAACGGCATTAGCGCGGCGAAGCGTTTCTCCTGAAACCTCCGAAAGACCAATGTAGCGAACCTTTCCCTCCTTAACTAGCTCGGCCATTGCGCCAACGGTTTCCTCAATGGGGGTGGACTGGTCTACCCGATGCAGGTAGTAAAGGTCGATGGTTTCGCGACCTAGCCGCTTAAGGCTGGCTTCGCAGGCCTGCTTTACATATTCCGGTTTTCCGTTGATGCTTCGGTTTGCTGGGTTTTGCTTGTCGCGAACAATGCCAAACTTGGTGGCGAGAATTAGCTTATTCCACTTGCCATTAAAGGCTTTGTGTATAAGTTTCTCATTTTCTCCGTAGCCATACATGTCGGCCGTATCGATAAGGTTTACCCCATGCTCAATGGCTGCATGAAGGGTACGGATTGATTCCTGTTCGTCGGCTTGCCCGTAAAAATCGGACATTCCCATGGCGCCTAGGCCAATGGGGAAAACCTTTAGATCGCTTTTCCCTATTTGTCTTTCCATTATAATTGCGATTATATTATGATGTTATTTTTCCCAATCCCGTTAAAAGATGGGATTGGGAAAATTATCTTTCTACAAAAGTTTCATTAATGCCTTTGCGGCGGCTTCCGATGAGGCTGGGTTTTGCCCGGTGATGAGTAATCCATCAACCTTTACATATGATCCCCAATCGGCACCCTTACTGTAATGACCGCCCAACTTCGTCATTTCGTTTTCTAACAGGAATGGCACCACCTTGGTTAGCTGCACAGCCTCCTCTTCCGTGTTCGAAAAACCGGTAATTTCCTTACCCTTAACTAATGGTTCACCGTTAGGTAACTTGGCGTTCATCAACGCTCCGGGTGCATGGCACACAAATGCAATTGGCTTTTTATGGTTGTAGAATGCTTCGATAAGAGCAATGGAATTTTTGTCGGTAGCTAAATCCCAAAGCGGTCCATGCCCACCAGGATAGAACACCGTATCATAATCGTCTGCGTTTACCTCACTGAGCTTAACTGTATGGGCCAACTTTTCTTGCAGGGAAGCATCCTTATCGTAGCGGCGTGTAGCTTCTGTTTGAAAATCGGCCAGCTCGCTCTTGGGATCGATGGGAGGTTGACCGCCCTTGGGCGAGGCAATGGTTATTTGCACTCCTGCGTCGGCAAGTACGTAGTAGGGGGCAGCAAATTCTTCAATCCAAAATCCTGTTTTTTCTCCAGTATTGCCTAGATCGTTATGCGATGTTAAAACAATCAATGCTTTTATTGTTGTCATTATTTTTGTAGGATTAAAATTAGTAACTCATTTCAACAATCTTCTCTACATCTGAAGGGGTAATAGCTTGATGTTCACCCAATCCAGCCCATCCGCGTTCAGTAAAACGGCTCGAAATATTTTGAGCCGTTCCCTTATAAACATCGGTGTAGTCCGAAAGTTTTGTTGCAACACCCAGCGAATGGAAAAACTCCACTGTTCTTTTTATCGCTGCTTTTGCTTTTTCTTCTGGCGTTCCAGTAGTAATTCCCCAAACTCGCTCACCAAACTGAACCAACTTCTCTTTCTTGCTCTCCAAGTTGTAGCTGTAGTGACTTGGCGCAATAATGGCCAAGGTTCGGGCATGGTCGATGTCAAATTGGGCAGTGAGTTCGTGCCCGATCATGTGCACGGCCCAATCTTGAGGGACACCACTTCCAATTAGTCCATTCAACGCCATGGTGGCGCTCCACATCAGGTTCGACATGGCATCATAGTTGGCCGGGTTAGCGTAAGCTTTTGGCCCTTCCTCTATCAATGTTTGGAGTATAGATTCGGCAAACCGATCTTGTAGTGGAGCGTTTGCCGGGTAGGTCATATACTGCTCCATTACATGCATAAAGGAATCTACCACTCCATTTGCAACCTGACGTTGGGGCAGGGTAGCTGCAGCATCGGGCAAAAGGAATGAGAATAGGGGAAAAGTTAGCGGGCTCATAAATGAAAGCTTCTCATGCGTCGCCTCACGTGTGATTACGGCACCATTGTTCATTTCGGAACCTGTTGCTGGCAGGGTGAGCACTGCACCAAATGGTAATGCTGCATTTACGTGCTTGTGCTTAGCCAAGATATCCCAAGGGTCACCTTCGCTATACATTGCTGCTGCGGCAATAAACTTGGTGGCATCAATCACGGAGCCTCCGCCAACGGCCAGCAGAAAATCAATTTTTTCGGCCTTGATAAACGCTACCGCCTTCATGGCCGTTTCGTATCGTGGATTTGGTTCAATCCCGTTAAATTCGAGCACGGTATAACCATTCAAGGATTTCTTAATGGCTGCATGTACGCCATTCTTAAGGATGCTTCCTCCACCGTAAATCATCAAAACTCTTTTGTTTTCTGGAATTTGGGCAGATAGTTTTAACAGTTGATCTTTCCCAAAGATTATCTTAACCGGGTTTAAAAATTCAAAATTGTTCATTATTAGTGTTTTAAAAGTGAATACCTTATTGCATTTCCACAATCAATTTGCCTGTATTGTTACCTTCGAAAAGTCCGATAAATGCTTCAGGGAGACGATCGAAACCATTGAGTGTAGTCTGGGTATACTTCATCTTGCCTTCGGTTATCCATGTTGCCAGTTTCTTAAAGCCTTCGGGAAAACGCTCAGTATAGTTGCTTACGATAAAGCCTTGCATCAGCGCGCTACGCTTTAAAATGGTGGGCTGAATGCGCGGTCCCATCGGCTGTGTAGTTTCGTTGTAGAGGGAAATTTGTCCGCAGATAATAATTCTAGCACCTTTGTTGATTTGAGCCACAACAGCATCGGAGATTATCCCGCCCACATTGTCGAAGTAAACATCAATACCAGAGGGACAAGCCGAAGCAATAGCCGCATCGAGGTTGGTTATGGTCTTATAATTAATTACCGCATCGAATTGAAGCTCGTTAAGCAGGTAGTTAACCTTGGCATCGCTGCCTGCTATTCCAACAACGCGGCAGCCTTTTAGCTTGGCAATTTGACCCACAACCATGCCTACCGCACCGGCTGCACCGGAAACCACTACGGTTTCACCTTCCTTCGGCTTACCAATGTCCAGCAGACCAAAGTAGGCCGTTAACCCAGGCATTCCAAGTATGCCAAGGTAGTAGCTAAGCGGTGCGGTTTCCTTATTAAGTTTGGTTACCTTTTCAGCAGATACAGCCTGTACCAGTTTCCACTGTAGCATGCCAAACACTGAGTCGCCGGGGCTAAATTGTGGACTGCGACTTTCAACCACCTCGGCAACTATTCCGCCTTCAATGGGCTTTCCAACCTGGTATGGCTCAACATACGATTTGGCATCGCTCATACGTCCCCTCATGTAGGGATCTACTGAAATGTAGCGAGCTTTCAGAAGCAGTTCACCATTGTTGAGCGATATGGGTTCTGAATTAACAATCTCAAAGTTTGCCGTTGTGGGCTTGCCCACTGGTCTCGATTTTAGTAATATTTCTCTATTCATTGTCTGTTGTTTTTTATGATTAAGAGAGTAGAGTTAATTCTACCTCAATGTTGTTGCGTGTTGCCTTGGAGTAGGGGCAAACCTTGTGTGCCGCCTCCATCAGTTTTTGTCCAGTTTCATGGTCAATCCCGTCAATTTTTACGAGCAGTTTGGCCGAAAGGCCAAGGCCACCCTCCTTAACGAGGCCAAGTGTTACTTCCACGGTGGTTTGGCTGGTTGCGTTCAACTTTCGTGCACCAATTACCGAAATAAGGGCGTTGTCGAAGCAGGCAGCCCAGCCAGAGGCAAATAGCTGGTCGGGGTTGGTGTGGGCACCTCCCTCGCCACCTAAATCTTTTGGCACTGAAACTTTAAAGTCGAGAATGCCATCCGACGATTTCACCACTCCATTTCTACCACCCGTGGCGGTGGCAACTGCGGTGTATTTTTTTAACTGAGTTTCCATATATGTTGAAATTTTTAAAATGAACAAACATTCAGTGGTTGTGAAAATTTTTTAGGTTTTAATTGCGTCCCAAGAAGCTTCGAAAGCCATGTTAATAGCCTCGGCACTCAGCTCTTTTCCTGCTTTAATGTAAACCCGTGCAACGTATATCATTGGAAAAAGCGAAAAGGCAAAGAGCATGTGGCGGCATAGCGGCTTAATAATACCTTCCTGTTGACCGCGCTCCCATAGGTCGAAAAGCGGCTGTAAGGACTTGAATCCAAACTCCCTGCTGGCGTCGGTAACCATTGGAGTATTGTCGCACTGCTCCAGAAAGGCGGCCTCCTCCGGTTCACTCAACTTGTATTGAAGGATGTTTCTCCAGATAGTTTCGAACCCCTTTTTTACAGGTGCTTCTTGGTTAAAACCTTGCAATGCTTTGCTTGCAAACTTGTTTTTCAGTTCCCTGTAAAGCGTGTTTATGAGGTCTTCCTTGTTCTGAAAGTAGAGGTAGATGGTACCTGCGGAAATACCTGCATCTGCAGCAATTTTCGACATGGGTGCTGCGTGAAATCCGTTGTTGTTAACCAATCCTAGAGTGGCCCTCAGTATTGCTTCCCGCTTGTCTTCCGTTTTTTGCCGTACCATTTTGTTGAGGTTGATAATGCAGGAAAAACAACAAGAATGAATGGTTGTTCATTTTGTTCTTTGTTTTATCATTTTTTAACTTTTATTCTTTCGAAAATAACAATGACATTCTTCTGTAGGTAGCTGTATGTCCTGTTTTTGCTGCTGTTTGTCCTTCCTCCTTGATTATACTTCTTCTTGTTCATACTTTGGCTACGCAAACCACTAAATGCCATTGTTTATGAAGAAAATATTATTTCTGATCACTATCCTATCACTTGGCTTGAGCACCATGCAAGCTCAGCCAATGGGTATAGTTGAACGTGTTGAGCCACTCTGCTGGTGGGTGGGCATGGAAAATCCCAAACTTCAACTGATGTTTTATGGCAAGGGTATTGCCAACTATACCCCATCACTAAATTACGAGGGTGTAACGCTTGGTAGCGTTTCCAAAACAGAAAACGTGAACTACCTCTTTCTCAACCTAACCATTTCTAAAACGGCAAAGCCAGGTAAGTTGACCATTTTGTTCACCAGTGGTAAAAAGAGGTTTACCTATGATTATTCACTCTATGAAAGGAAGCCAAGGGATGGACGACAGGTTGGCCTATCCACTTCTGACGTTGTTTACTTGATAATGCCCGACCGATTTGCCAACGGAAATACAGCTAATGACAGTATTCCGGGGTACCCCGACAAGTATTCGCGGAGCAATCCCAACGGTCGCCATGGTGGCGACTTGCAGGGAATTGTTGACCATCTGGACTACTTGCAGAACCTTGGTGTTACAGCATTGTGGCTCACTCCGTTTCAGGAGAATAACGAAAAAGTCAACTCTTATCACGGCTATGGAATGACCGATTACTACAAGGTTGACCCCCGTTTGGGTAGTAATGACGACTACCGAAACTTTGTTGCCGCGGCTCACAAGCATGGGTTAAAGGTGATTATGGATGTAGTTTTCAATCAAGTTGGCTTTCAGAACTGGATGTTTAAGGATAAACCTTCGGGTGACTGGTTCAATGAGTTTCCTACCTACACCCAGACAAACTTTGAGGGAACCACCATTCACGACCCCAATGCCTCGGTGCGCGATAGAATGCTTATGGTTGATGGGTGGTTTACCCAATCAATGCCCGACTTAAACCAGTGCAACCCGTTGGTGGAGAACTACCTAGACCAGTTTGTGACATGGTGGGTGGAGTATGCCAATTTGGATGCCATCCGGTTCGATACCTACCAGTATAACGATAAGGATATGCTTGCTCGTTGGGCAAAGCAGCTAAGAACGGAGTATCCTAATATCTTTATTTTTGCTGAGGTGTGGGTAAATTCCGTTGCAATTACTAGCGCTTGGCAGGAGCATGGCAGCAATAGAAACTATGAGAGCCATGTGCCGTCAATGGTCGATTTTCCGTTGAATGATGCCATCAATAGCGTTTTTGTTAGGGGCAATAGCATTAGGGATATTTATAGTGTACTTTCAGAAGATTTCCTTTACTACAATCCCAATGCTAACGTGGTTTTCTTTGACAATCATGATATTGACCGTATGTTTACCTTGGTGGGTGGAAACCTGAATAAGATGGAGATGGCCACTGCGCTGGTGCTTACCACCAGAGGGATTCCACAGCTTTACTACGGTGACGAGTTGCTCATGACAGGCGCAACATCCCCAAACAGTGATGGCTATCGGCGTAAGGACTTTCCCGGAGGTTGGGCTACCGATAGCGTGAATGCCTTTACACCTCAGGGAAGAACAGGCCTGAGCGCTGAATACTTCAACTATTTGAATAAACTACTGCTATGGCGCAAGGCCAATGGTGACCTTATGGCTGGGAAAATGGTGCAATTTATTCCTGAGAATGAGGTTTACGTCTACTTCCGCGAAGCAGGCGATAAAACAGCCATGGTGGTGATTAACAACAACGACCACGATGTTTCCCTCGACCTATCACGGTTCAGCGAGGTGCTTTTCCGATATAGTGAGGGCAAAGATGTTATTACAGATAAGGTTTACCCGTTAAATAGCTCAATGCTGCTTGTGAAGAGGTCGGCAACGGTGCTAATGCTTAGGTAGATACTGTTTCAGGGCAGAAGTTCACCAGTAACGGTGGACTTTCCCCGAATCAGTTGATATCTTGCATTTGGATGATTCTCGATTTTGTTAATTTGATAACTTGCCTTCATAATCACTAAGCAAAGGAACCATGAACCTATTGATATTGGGAGGAGCTTCCTTCGACTCCATTGTTTACCTCGATGAATTTCCAGAACCCACGCCACAGACCATTCACGAGTCGGTGTTTGTTGAAACGGTTGGCTCTACCGGAACCGGAAAGGCTGCCAACTGCTGTTACCTTGGTTTCGATACCACACTTCAGGTGGTGCTGGGCAACGACATGTATGGCCAGCGGATAAAGGATTTTTTGGGTTCAAAGCCCATTCGTGCAATTTACGATATCGACCCCAACGGAACCGAGCGACATGTGAACATTATGGATAAGCTAGGACGGCGGATTTCCATTTTCGTAAACCCAACTTCCAATGAGCCACCAATCCGTTATGCCGACATGGAGCCTGAGATTAAGAAGGCCGACGTGGTGGTGCTCAACATTGTGAACTATTGCCGCAACTACATACCCTTTCTGAAAAAGCACGGTTGCGAGGTTTGGACCGACCTGCACGACTACGATGGTGTAAGCAGCTACCATCATGATTTTATTGAGGCTTCGAACTATATCTTTATGAGTTCCGACAACCTTCCCGACTATAGAAAAACAATGGCCGAAATTATGGACAAGGGTAAGCAGTTGGTGGTGTGTACGCATGGTAAGGCAGGGGCAACACTTCTCACTCCTGAGGGTAAGTGGCTCGATACACCTTCGGTTAGCAGGTATCAGCTGGTGGATGCCAATGGTGCCGGCGATGCCTTCTTTTCCGGCTTTCTATACGGCTACAAGCACGAGTATGAGCTCTCCGACTGCCTGCTTCTGGGGCATATCCTCGGCGGTCTTTGCATCTCCTCACCCCATATTGCTGCTGACGGTTTAAGCGTTGCAAGAGTTGAGAAAGAATTTGCTTCTTTGCGAACGAAAAAATAGTGCAAATTTGGTTGTTGAAGGCTACAATCCGAAAAAGGTAATCGAATGGTGAAGCCGTTTTCCATTGGTTCTAGGTTGCTGAATAACCGCTACTTGCCACATGTGGCATACTGGACTTTTATTGTTGTATTCTTTGGTCTTTTCTGGGGTTCGGCGGAGGGGAAGTATAGCGTGCTAATTGGGAGCGAGCTGGTGCTGCTTCCTGGCAAGATGGCTGCAGTTTACCTTTGCATCTACTGGTTGGTGCCTACCTTTCTTCTGAAACGAAGATATATTGAGCTAGTGCTACTTTCGCTTCTCAGTCTAATAATCCTCGGCATTTTTCAGCGGATTTTGGTTTACTACATCCTAATTCCATGGAATAAGGTTTACGACCTAACTCTGCCTCTTTTCGATAAGTTTCAGATTATGCACCTCATGGTGGATATCAATACGGTTGTGGTGATTCCGCTGGGTGTTACGCTGGTAAAGGTTTGGTATAAAAAGCAGCAGGAAGCGCAGGCGTTGGAGCGCGAAAAGTTAGAGGCCGAGCTGAAATTTTTAAAGAATCAGATTCAGCCTCACTTCCTGTTCAATACGCTGAACAACCTTTACGGCCTTATTCTGAAAAAGTCGCCACAGGCTGAGGATGTGGTGCTAAAGCTTGCCGACCTGATGCGCTACATGCTATACGAAACTAACGCCAATACGGTGCCACTCGAAAAGGAGGTTTTCAATACTCGCTCCTACATTGAGCTGGAAAAGGTGCGCTATGGCAATCGGGTGGAAGTTTGCTTCGATGTATATGGCATAGTGAACGGATGGGAAATAGCTCCGATGCTACTGCTCCCATTTGTGGAGAATAGCTTCAAGCATGGCGTTTCCGCTTCGCTGGAGAGGGCATGGATTAGAGTAGAGCTAACAGTTGAGGAGAAGCAGCTAACGTTTAAGGTCGAAAACAGCGTTCCGGCTGGTTCGGCTAATACCGATTTTGAAGTTCCCTCGGGCATCGGTTTGGAGAATGTAAGGAGAAGGTTAGAGATTCTATATCCCAATGGACACAAGCTTACTGTGGTGTCGAAGGGTGGAGTTTACCGATGCGAGTTGATGGTTTTTCGCAATTTGGCATAAGTTGCTTGGAATGTAGCTCAATTCTGCTAATTTTATTCACCTAATTTGTTGGGAAATGTCCAAAATTCGGTGCTTGATTGTCGACGATGAGGCTATTGCCCGCGATATATTTGTGGCGTTTGTGGGAAGGGTCGATGAGTTGGAGTTGGTTGGTACGTGTGCCAATGCTGTTGAGGCTTTCAACCTACTAAGCACCACTGCGGTTGACCTGCTTTTTCTCGATATCCAAATGCCTCAGGTTAGCGGAGTGGAGTTTGTCCGCAATCTAACAAATCCGCCCATGGTGATTTTTACCACCGCCTATAGCCACTATGCCCTCGAGGGTTTCGACCTGAATGCCGTGGACTACCTCGTGAAGCCAATTGCTTTCGATCGATTTTTAAAGGCCGTGGGCAAGTTGTTTCAGTTGGCGCAGTTTGCCAACCCTGCAAGCACTTCTTCCTCTGGCTTGGCCGATGCCTTTATTATGCTGAAATCGGGTGGCTTAAGCGTTAAGGTTTGCCTAAATAATATCCTTTACATAGAGGGGCAGCGCAATACGGTGGTGCTGCACTTGCAGGATAAAGAAGTGGTGAGCTACTTAACCGTAGGTGAGATTGAAACCATGCTGCCAGGTGCCAAGTTTCTCCGCATTCATAAATCGTTTATTATTTCCATCGAGAGGGTGGAAGCCTATTCGGCAAACGTAGCGATGGTTGGTGGCAAGCAGCTGCCCATTGGTAGAAGCTATAAGGGAGCTGTTCTTCAGATTCTGGAACCGTTGTTTTAGTAGATATAAAAAAAGAAGCCGCCCCAAAATGGAGCGGCTTGTCTATCTGGTGTAATCAGCAATTACTTCTTTCTTGAAGCTCTGATGGACGATTGAGCTGCAGCCAAACGTGCAATTGGCACGCGGAATGGTGAGCAGCTAACGTAGTTGAGTCCGTTCTTGAAGCAGAACTCTACCGAAGCAGGGTCACCACCTTGCTCGCCGCAGATCCCAACCTTAAGGTCGGGGCGAGTGGAACGGCCCTTTTCAACACCCATGGTGATGAGCTGTCCAACGCCGTCCTGATCAATGGTCTGGAATGGGTCAGCAGCCAACAGCTTAGCATCGAGGTAGTGGTTCATAAACCCGCCAATATCATCGCGGCTGAAGCCAAACGACATCTGAGTAAGGTCGTTGGTTCCAAAGGAGAAGAACTGGGCGGTTTTAGCCATACGGTCAGCAAGTAGGGAAGCGCGAGGAATTTCAATCATGGTACCGTAGAGGTAGTGAATTTCCTTGATTCCAAACTTGGCAATAACTTCGGCATATACGCGGTCAACAATCTTCTTGGTGAAGTCGAGCTCAGAAACGTCGCAGGTTACAGGAACCATAATTTCTGGCTTTGGACTCTTGCCTTCCTTCATCAGCTCGGCAGTAGCCTCAAAGATAGCTCTTACCTGCATTTCAGAAACTTCAGGATAGGTAACGCCAAGACGAACACCACGGTGACCCATCATTGGGTTACTCTCGTGGAGTGCTTCACCGCGCTTAGCAATGGCATCAACAGAAATGCCAAGAGCCTTAGCTAGCTCAGCCTGCTTTTCAGCACCTTGAGGAACAAATTCGTGAAGTGGTGGGTCGAGCAAACGGAAGGTTACTGGCAGGGTATCCATAGCCAACAGCGTAGCCTTCATATCCTTCTTAACAAATACTGAAAGCTCGTCAAGCGCAGCACGACGCTCCTCAACGGTAGAGCTGAGAATCATCTTGCGGAGCAGGAATAGAGGTTGCTCGGCACCTTCACCGTAGAACATGTGCTCGGTGCGGAACAGACCGACACCTTCGGCTCCAAAATCGCGGGCAATCTTTGCATCAACAGCAGTATCGGCATTGGTGCGAACACCCATCTTGCGATTCTTGTCCACCAACTTCATGAACTCTTGGAAGCGTGGGTTTTCAGTGGCATCCATGAGTTTAAGTGAGCCTTGGTAAGCGTGTCCCTTGGTTCCATTAAGGGTGAGGATATCACCTTCCTTAATAACAACGTCGGTTCCAACAACCTTTGCAATCTTGGCATCAACGTCAACGTGGAGTGCGCCAGCACCAACGATGCAGCACTTACCCCATCCGCGGGCAACAAGCGCAGCGTGAGAGGTCATACCACCACGGGCGGTAAGAATACCTGCAGCGGCACGCATACCTTCAACATCTTCTGGATTGGTCTCTTCACGAACCAAGATAACCTTTTCGCCCTTGCGGAACCATGCTACAGCATCCTCTGCTGTAAACACTACCTTACCTACAGCGGCACCTGGACCTGCAGGAAGACCCTTAACGAATGGGGTTGCATCCTTCTCGGAAGCAGGGTCGATAATGGGGTGAAGGAGTTCGTCGAGCTGAGCAGGGTCGAGACGCATTACTGCGGTTGGCTCGTCGATAAGCTTGTCGTGGAGCATATCCATGGCCATGTTGAGGGCAGCAGTTCCGGTACGTTTTCCAACGCGGCACTGCAGCATGTATAGCTTGCCATCCTGAATTGTAAACTCAATGTCGAGCATGTCCTTGTAGTTCTTCTCCAGGGTTGCTCTAATCTTATCGAGTTCTTTATAAGTTCCGGGCATTGACTCCTGCATGCTGTGCAGGTGATTGTTCTGCTCGTTCTTGGTGTCGTCGTTAAGTGGGTTTGGAGTGCGGATACCAGCAACCACGTCTTCGCCCTGAGCGTTAACTAGCCACTCACCGTAGAAAATGTTATCGCCGGTTGCAGGGTTACGGGTAAAGGCAACTCCGGTAGCAGAGCTATCACCCATGTTTCCAAATACCATGGACTGAACGTTTACTGCTGTTCCCCAATCGTCGGGAATACCTTCGATACGGCGGTAGGAAACGGCCTTCTTTCCGTTCCAGCTCTTGAATACGGCCTTAATACCACCAATCATCTGCTCCTTTGCATCGTCGGGGAAAGGTTTGCCAAGAACTTCTTGAATTTTTTTCTTAAAATCTTCACCGAGAAGTTTTAGATCATCGGCGCTCATGTCGGTATCGCTCTTGTAACCCTTGCTGTGCTTGAACTTATCGAGCATACCATCGAGTTGCTTACGGATTCCGCCACCAACTGGCTCAATGCCTTCGGCTTTTTCCATAACAACATCGGCATACATCATAATAAGACGACGGTAGGAGTCCCACACAAAGCGGGGGTTGTTGGTCTTCTTGAGTAAACCGGGAATGGTTTTGGAAGAGAGACCAATGTTAAGTACGGTGTCCATCATACCGGGCATGGAGCTGCGAGCGCCAGAGCGGCAGGAAACAAGAAGTGGATTCTCCGTGTCGCCATACTTCATTCCCATGATGTTTTCAACGTTCTTCATGGCTTCCCACACCTGAGGCATGAGATCGGCAGGAAGTTCAGTTCCGTTTTTGTAATAGTCGTTGCAGGTGTCGGTGGTAATGGTAAATCCTGCAGGAACTGGAAGTTCCAGCAAACACATTTCGGCCAAGTTGGCTCCCTTTCCACCAAGCAGATTCTTCATGTCCGCCTTACCTTCAGCAGTCTTGCCACCAAAGGAGTAAACGCGTTTTACTTGCGTCATTTTACTTGCTCTTTTAAGTTTGAATTATAGTGTGTTGTATTTTAATTCATAACGAATTGCCACAGCCTACAAAACTACCAAAAAAATTGATAAAGGTTTTTTGGTCATTTTATTTTTTTTTGAAGAAAGTGTAAATATTCGCCATTGGGTAAGATGCAAACGTTTGAGGTTGCTTGTGTAAATGGAGCATAATTTACCCACTGTTGATTGCTACGTTAGGATTGGGTTTTGATGTTTGGCCTCATTTTGTGCCCAAAGGCAACCAGCAGTATGGCACAGAGTGCTGCAACTGTTCCTGAAATGGCAAAAACGGCACCCGGCGAAACTTTTTCCCAAATAATACCCGCCGTGATGCTAGCCAGCAGCATAGCAACGCTTGAGAGTGCTGTAAAAAAGCCAATGGCTGTGGCTGAATCCTCCTTACGGCAAAGGTTCGTAATCCAAGCCTTGGACACTCCTTCGGTGGAGGCGGCGTAGAGTGCATAAACTCCGAATAGAACTCCAAATTGCCAAAGTTTTCCTGCAAAAGGTATTCCCAGGTAGGCACCGGCAAAAAGTAGTAGGCCGAAGACGAGCACGCGCTTCATTCCCAACCTGTCGGCCAGTATGCCCATGGGCCAAGCTGCTAACGCGTATATGAGGTTGTAAAAAATGTAGATGCCTATCATGTAGAGATCGCTCAATCCGGCCTGCTTTATTTTGAGAAGTAAGAAAACATCGCTGCTGTTGAACAGCGTAAAGAGCAGCAGAATGGGAATTAAGGTTTTGAAGCTGGGGCTTGCCACCTTCCAGTAGGAGAGGAACGAAAAGAAATTCTTCCCCGAAGTGGATTGCTTGGGCTTAACCGTGCTCTTCGACTCTTTTACTAGAAAGGTGAGGCCTACGGCCACCACGCCGGGTATAAATGCCAGCACAAAAAGAAGACGGTAGTGACCAGGCAGTGCTGCGAGGAATAGCAGTGCCATCAAAGGCCCTATTGCTGCACCAAGCGTATCCATTCCCCTGTGGAAGCCAAAAACTTTGCCTTTGTTTTCTGGGGTGGACTCGTCGCTCAGCAGCGCATCGCGGGAGGCGGTTCTTACGCCTTTTCCAAGGCGATCCATAAAGCGTGCACCAAATATCCAGAGTGGAAGAGTGAACGCCGCCATTAAAGGCTTGGAGACGGCGCTCATGGCGTATCCCCATTTTATGAAAGGCACACGCTGTCCAACCCTATCAGAGAGCTTGCCAAAGTATCCCTTGCTAATGCCGGCCGTGGCCTCGGCAATTCCCTCCAACAGACCAATTAGCGCAACCGAAAAGCCAATGGATTCGAGGTATATGGGCATTACCGGGTATAGCATTTCGCTGGCTATGTCGGTAAAGAGGCTTATGAACGAGACGAACAGGATTGTTCGGGTAAGGTAACGCATCGTTTTTTTTACAAAGGTAACGGAAAAATAAAAAAATGGGAGTTAGAAGGAGTTACAGAAAGTTAAATGGAGTTAGAGGAAGTCGTAGCGTAGATCCCGCAACGCGAGGTTAAATGAATTCGACCGAATGTAGAGACACACGACCGTGTGTCTCCTAACAAACCAGCAAACCGCAAAGCGGTTTAATATGAATAGCCATGGGCTCGCGCCCATGGTAAAAGGCCAGTCCATGCGTAAGCGGTGCACGCCTGTTAGCTGTTCTATGGACTGAAGCAACCCTGCACCGCAATCACCAAAAGGTTGAAGTAGAGACGTAGTGAAATTAGTGGTAATCAAAGAATACAACCGATTTATCGCCGCACGGTATTACGCCTACAGTGTGGTGAAATAATGACCACCATTTACCATTTATGAGAAATAGCGCTACCTTTGAATTGTAGAACAAATAAAAGCATCTATTACAACTATTTAAAAACAACGAGAAATGAAAAACCTCAATGCTGTAATCTCATTTGCATTAATTATGGGACTATTTTCATGTTCTACAGTAAAGAATGAATACAAAGCTGGAAAAGTATTAACAATACAACCTGGACCAAATGAAGGAACTGATGCATTCATCGAAAATTGGGATGTTGCAAATTATCCTAATAGAAATTGGGGTGACTGTATTGCTTTTACTGCCGTTGCCTGGACTGGCCATGGCGATCCTCAAACCGTCAGAAGCTTAATCAGCTTTAATCTTACCAATATTCCAAAGAAAGCAAAAATAAGAAGGGCTACACTTTCTTTGTATGCAGTTAGCACTCCCCAAATTGGCGCTGGCCATTCTACGTTAGGTGGCCCAAATGATTTTGTATTAAATAAAATAATATCACCATGGGATGAGAATTCTGTAACTTGGAATACTCAACCTCAAATAACAAGTAAATATGAGGTTATTCTGCCAGCCTCCCAATTTGACAATCAGGACTATCTTAATATTGACATTACGGACATGGTTCAAGAAATGATAAAAACCCCATCGAAAAATTTTGGATTAATGATTCGCCTATTAAATGAGAATAATTATCGTAGGGTTATCTTTGGTAGTAGTGATAATCCAAATAGTCAGAAACGACCTAAGTTAGTGATAGAATTTTAACACAAACGGGCAAAAAAAATAATTCGTTTATTCCTAATTATTGCTTTGTGCTACTGTGTTGCTTTGAATAATTCCTAAGCATACATGTAGTTGATATTACAAGCCACCATTTGACCACTTGTGAGAAATAGCGCTACCTTTGAAATACAAAACTTTATACAAACCTGGGGTAGCACGTCCGAATGGAGTGATAAGCCAATAATTGTTTTGGTTTGTAAATGAGTTTGGTATTATAGCCCAACTTGTGGTGTCAATAAAAATTACCAGAGACGAAGTATTGAGAAACGCTATAAAACGTAATGGAAACAATGGATGCATTAAACTTAATTTACTATTCACCAACAGGAACAACACAAACAATTGTAAGAGAAATTGGCCACGGACTTGGCCTTTCGCCAATAGTAGAGTATAACATTTCATCAACAAAGACCGATTCAGAAAATGAGTTAGGAAATAAGGGCTTAACAGTAATTGGTATACCTACATACAGTGGTCGTCTGCCCGTGGATGCAGTTGAAAGATTAAAGAAGTTTCATGCGAATAATGCACCTGCAGTAATTGTGGCTGCTTATGGTAATAGGGCTTTTGAGGATGCGCTGTTGGAGCTAAAAGAAATTGTTAGCAATTGTGGTTTCAACGTAATTGCCGCGGCATCATTTATTGGAGAACATTCATACTCAACGGTAGACAAGCCTCTTTCGCAAGGAAGGCCCGATAAGTTGGATTTAATCCAATGTGCCGATTTCGCTCGAAGGGTTCATTCTAAAATTATGGGGCTAAAGGGTAAAAATGAGGTTTCAGAATTAGAGGTTCCGGGCAACTATCCATATAAGGAGCGAAAACAATTGGACGAGGCAATTTCTCCCGAAACCGATTTTGTAAAATGCAATAAATGTGGAATTTGTGTTGATGCTTGCCCTACCGATGCAATTACAATAAACGATGAGGTAATCACAAATAAGGAGCTGTGTACATGGTGCTGTGCCTGCATTAAGAGTTGCCCGATGGACGCACGCTTTTTTGACAATCCAACAATCAACGCTACTAAAGAAAGATTGTATTCCCTCTGTGCCGATAGAAAAGAGCCTGAGTTCTTTTTGTAAATCAGGTGAAATACTACGTAAAGGTGAAGGTGTCTGAAGATGGCAAGGTTATTATGGCCGCCAATTACATCGATGCCAAAACCTTTGAGAGAAGTCCTTTCCCAAGATAAACGACGGTAAAAACGACAATACCGCCTTCTTCTACACCGAGTAGTGGGTCACCTCAGCGCTGAGCTGCTCATTGGCTGCTGCATCAGTTGGAAAGCAGTCGCCTAACAGTGTGATGCTGGCCGGAAGAATCTTTGCCGAAACTGGCGCAAATCCCGGAACTTCACCGTCAATATCGAGCGGAATGGCTCTTTCGCCGGCGGCAATGGCAACCTCCTTGGCAGTATGGTAGTGAACTTTAGGGTGAATTATGGGCTTGGCTGCGCGCAGCGAGCGCATAAACCGAAGAAAAAGGAGTGCCGATACATCCTCCACAACCACAATGCTCAACGTGCCGTTGGTGATGCTGGCCTGTGGTGCAATGCCCAGCCCGCTGCCAAAGTAGCGACCGTTGGCTATGCACACGCATTTTACCTTTCCCGAGTAGCTCGTATTGTCGGCTTCCAGGTAGATGGGTTCCGGTTTAATAAATAGCAGCGAGTTGATGGCCGCCAGCGAAAAGGCGAGCGTTGCGCCAAGCCATGTCGACATCTTTCCTGCAGCAATTATGGTATTGGGACCAATGCCCACATCGGCAATGTTGTTGAAGTAGCGGCTGGCGCTGTGGCCGTCGTGGTCGGTGAAGGTAACCACCCCAAGGTCGATTAGGCCAACCCGGTGCTGCTCTATCTGCTCCTTTAGGTGGGCAATGGACGATGGGGCTCCCAGCGTTCGGGCAAAGTCGTTGCCAGTTCCCCACGGTAGCACACCAACAATAACATTGTTTCGTTGCTCTACCGGAGCCAGCATAACCCCGTTGATAACCTCGCTAACCGTTCCATCGCCACCCACGGCAATAAGGTAGCGAAAGCCTTGATTTGTGGCTTGCAGAGCCAGTTGCTCGGCGCTCCGGTGGCCGTTGGTAACCAAAAACTCCACTTGAAAGGCGGGTGCAAAGCAGCTGCTCACCTCCCGCCGAAACTGGTTTAGCTTGGTTTTCTTCGAGTTTACTATGAAGCAAATGCTATTCATGGCGCCACTTAGTGAAGCAAAGGTAAGGGAAAATGTGAGTTGTGAATTGTGAAAAGTGAGTTGGGTGCGGGACTGTAGTTTTCTGGTTGGTTTGGGTGGAGGAAAGGGGAGGAGGCCAATCCCTGCAAAAGGGGTGAAAAAAGAAGTTATTCGGGAGTTAAACGGGAATTATACGGAAGGAAAGGAAGTCGTAGCAAAGCGAAGATCCAGCCGTTGCGTAATTAAAGAATTAAGAGAATACCACCAATTGTAGAGACGCAAGGATTTGCGTCTCTAATGCATCAAAAAATGAATTCAACCCAATGTTGGAGCGAAATATTTTTCGCCCAAAACCCAACCTCGCAGAGGTTGCATGTTTGTAGCCTGGGGTATCAACCCACTGAAAAGGAACCCCCCCAGCGAGAGCGGTGCACGCACAATCGTTGTACAATGTACAGAAACAACCCTGCACCGTAACAGCAAAACGGTTGATAGCTGCACCATCATTTTCAAAACTTGTCCGCCAACTGGTGGATCTACAAATTGTTTAATTTTCAAATTATATCATGCACTGCAATAATCCCCACTGGTTCGGCTGGCAGAGCGGTATACGATTGGCAGTGGTATTTACTTCAATTCAATATTAAATGCCTCATTTGGTATGTAAACATTACCATTACCTTCTTTACTTAATACTTGAAACATAGCAGATGTGCCGGTGCATTTTTCAAATTTTGATTCCACATTTTCTCGGTTCTTCAAATCGATTAATGCAGCTAGCTCTTCGTTACGCGAACCTTCTCCTTCTTCATCGTTTGGTGTATAATGTAAAATTGCCCAATTTTTATTTTCAGAGCACTCTACATAAGTAAAAACAGAAGAAGTATCCTTGTAAATAACAACGCCCTTTTTATCAACATAATCAGCCAGCAAAGTATTACCATTTTTTATATAGACATTTAATGCTTGGGAATATTTATCGGGGTAATGTGTTATGAATCTATCATTAAAGAAAATTTCCGAAATACAAATATCATCATATTTTTTGCCAGGGTATGAATCCAAAATTTCCATTTTCAAAATAAAAGAGGGCAAAAAAGATTTGGGAGGGTTGGTTCCTGCAAGCCTGTTGTACTCTGTCCCTGAAAAATTTTTGGCCTGAATCAGGGCTTCTTTTTGAAACGCCAACAACTCTTTTTTATCAAGGTTCAACGGAAAAGATTGCACATCAAAAGTATCGGCAAGAGTTATAACTTCAGTGAACGGGTATTTTTTTATAACATATAGACTAGCTACTTCAGTGCTGAACCCTTCCGGATAAAGTGCTGCAAATAATGATAGTTTTATTTTGTGTGGGCGAGCATTAGCAGAATATAGAATTTTGTTTTTTCCATATCCGGAAAAAATATTTAGAATAATTTTATTTACATCAATATTATCGGGTAGTTTTACATATAAAATTGAGTTTTTATTTGTTTTTGTGGAACCAACTACCCAGCAAGTTTTTAAATAACCGTCGAACAAATTGGTTGATGGATATTGATTTCCTGCTTCGGGATTAAAATAATCTTTGATATCATCAGAAACAAATTCAATGTATGTATTAAATGCGTTTTTGTCTAACAGAAAAAGTTCTTGCAAATCGTTATTCTGTTGTGCTGAAATACTTAATGGTAACAGAACAAAGAAAACTGCAATAACTTTAAAGAAATTTCCTAAGCCGTTTATATGTTGACTCATAGTACTCATCATAACTTAGTTTGTTGGAGTGGTCTTTGTAGTTAAATGATGAATCGTCTTTTTTATCAAGCTTGGTCTTATACGCATCCATGTCGTTAAGCATTATTTGTATCTCTTTTGGAGTAAAATTGGGAATAATCTGCTCAAAGACAGCTTCCCTTATACTTGAATTACCCTGCATATAAACGATATACTCCATATAGGTTTTTTTTGACTGAGGATAAATATCCTTTAATACTATTCCCCAATCAGCATATGAAAGCTTAGTTAAATACTCTTTTGAACGTTTGCGAATATTTCTATCGATTTTTACCTGACCTAATGCAACGTTAAAGGTGGCCGAATCAATTACCGAAATTTTCTTTGTATTGATATTGTATGCATAGGCATTGCTCGTTTTGTTGATAATTGCAGATAATTTGAGGGAATCTTCTTTGTTTTTAAATCTTTTTTTAAAGTTTTTTATATCGACGTCGTATGGTTTACTTAGCCTGTAATACAGTAATGAATCGGTAAATTTTATCTTTATATACTGAAATTGTAACTTGCTATATAGTGAGTGCAGTGCTGATAGATCGCTGAAGTCAACAGCTTTGTTAAGCTTATTCTCTTTTATATTGAAATAGTAAAGTGCTGCATCGGAATATTCGTGTAATGACATACCTCCATCAGGGAAAGTGGCTATTCCTACCGGTCTTCTGTATAAATCTTGGACTGCCAGAAAAGCAAAGGCAGAGCTATCACCCTTCCATGCAAAATTGTTGGAAAAATCTATCTTATAATTAAGATAGTTAGAATGGCAGGAACTTAATAATATAGCCATTCCTATTACCGCTAAATGAAGGCGTTTAGGATTTATATGGGAAAGTATATTCATCATATGATAGTCCTATAACAAATTAATTTCCATGTAATTCTGAGTATTTCGCTGTTGCACAATTCAAAATCTTAGCCTTAGCCTCTAGAAACTCTGGGAATTTCACATAGAAATCATATTCCGGATGTTCTTTTCTATATTTTTTCATTTCAGCCCTGTTGTCGCTTGCCCAATATTGATAGCTCTGTACACTAAATCCATGGTGGTCAGTGGAAACACCGTATTTATTATAAATGGCGCTTTCTTCCTTAAGGTATTGTTCATAAATATCCTTAATATCTTTATAGTCTTTACCCTTAAATTTATCCCAGTAGTTTTGCATTAATAAGGTGGCTAATTCATTGTCCAGCTTACAAGCGGTCTCAATCGTCATCTCTTTTTCTGGTTGAGAGTTTTGAGCAATTTCCGCCTTTTTAGAAGTTGTATTATCACTCTTGCCTCCTCCACAGGAAGTGAACGCTAATAGCGACACGGCTAGCGTCACTAAAAACAATGTCTGTTTTCTCATGCTAGAATCTCCTTCTGTTTAGTTAATACTACTTTTTGGTGTAGGCTACTTTTCCTGCAGGTCCGGATGCCCTAAGCGTATTGCCGTCAATTTTAAAAGGCATTTCATAAGTGTGCATATCTATAAAAAGGCTATCGCCTTTAACGCGATAGGAAGCACTTGCTATTCCTGCAAAACTTACTTTATTATCGTCGCCAAATATCATTTTTGCCTCTCCAACTAGCACATTATTCCAATGTTCGGTACAAACATATGTTCCACTCAATTTTTCTGAACTATTGTTAGTGGATACCTTGTCTTTCTGTTGTTTGGACTGTGTTGTGCTGTTGCATGATGTTGCTAAAACGCCGATTGCTACAGCCGCTGCTAAGATTAGTGTAACTCTTTTCATGTTAAAATCTCCCTTTATTTAATTGTTAAAAACTATATGATAATCCTGTTTGTAGAGCCAAACCGCCCAAATTTGTTTTTTCATTAATCTTAGCACTATGTTCCCCATTGGTATATTCCAATTCAACGGGTATAAAGCTATAAGCCAGTGCGGTATTAAAATATATGGAGTTAGTAATCTTGATTTTCGCACCTGCATTGAAATATACACCTACTGCCATTCCTGTTGCCTCCATATCGGGCGGGTCTGAACTTTCTGTAGATAATGTCATCATTAAATCATAAGCTGGAACGAAATTTATTCCAAATCCATAGTTTAGGCTAAATGGTGATGAAGTCGGAATTCTTCCTGAAAGACCTAATGTGAAAATTATTATCGATGCTTCATTTTCATAGTTTGAAAAAGTGGAATCCGTTTCTACCACATGTAATTTATTGTCCATAATTATGGGAGAAACACCAAGTGAGATACCCAAATTATTTTTGAAATAATAAGTTAAGTTTAAAGCAGGAGCTACTGAAGTTCCATACCCGTTAATTCCGCCGCTGCTTGTGTAATTGTTATTTACATTAACCTGTGTTACGCTATTAGTGGCTTTCATGTGTAATGAGGATGGTGTCCAAAAGTTAATCGATGCATCTACCTCAAAATGCTTGAAGTTCTCAGTTTGGGCATGCACATTTGCAACAGTCAGTAGAACTGCAATAATCGTGAGTTTTGTTTTCATGTTAATTCCTCCTTTTTTAAAGTTCTAACATTATGTATTGTGAGATATTGCTGCGAACTCGTTAGCATCGATGGAAGAACAGAATACAACCAGCCTGATGGCCTTAATAGGACAGCTTTTGCTGTAGATTATCCCAATTTACAATTTTTCTAACACATAAACCAAAAAAAATCCAAAACAATTTGTTGCAATAGTGCTCAATCCCATTGTTTTAGGCTTATTGCCCGGCAATAAGATTCTCCGAGTTTTTGTCAAAAAAAAACATATTGCACCCCATAGTAAATGGATGAAAAAAGGAGTTATTCGGGAGTTATTCGGAAGTTAGACGGTAGTTCTCACAAAAGGTGGCCTCGTAGAGGCCAAACGTTGGTAGCGGCAAATGGAACAATAGGGCGCAGCGCTCCGTAGGTGCGCAACCGTTGCGATCAATAGTGTATTCAACCGATTTGTCGCGCACCTACGGAGCGCAAGAACCGCTGCGCATCTTAGGACTACCAACGTATGGCTCCTACGGAGCCTCGCAGCTAACAACCGTTCAGGGTAATGCTGAACTTTTTGTAAAACTCCTACTGAGTATTGTTTACACCTGTTGATATCTTTGCTACAATACTTCATCGCCTACGGCGAAGGTCTCTTTGCCATTATAAAATCAAATTAACCATCAATCCAAATCACCACCAACGACCTCGTAGAGGCCAACCGTTGGTAGCAACAACCGGAACGATAGGGCGCAGCGCTCCGTAGGTGCGCAACCGTTGCGATCAATAGTGTATTCAACCGATTTGTCGCGCACCTACGGAGCGCAAGAACCGCTGCGCATCTTAGGACTACCAACGTATGGCTCCTACGGAGCCTCGCAGCTAACAACCGTTCAGGGTAATGCTGAACTTTTTGTAAAACTCCTACTGAGTATTGTTTACACCTGTTGATATCTTTGCTACAATACTTCATCGCCTACGGCGAAGGTCTCTTTGCCATTATAAAATCAAATTAACCATCAATCCAAATCACCACCAACGACCTCGTAGAGGCCAACCGTTGGTAGCAACAACCGGAACGATAGGGCACAACGCATTGTAGAGTGGGGGAGCTTTTAACGTCGGCTTAGGTGATGGCAGGCTACTCGTTTGTCGGCTAGGCTTTAATTTCCAGCTCCTTTGGCCATAAATTCAGAAATTGCAACATCTTTATATTTTGTCCCCGCATAAATATCTAATATTTCAAAAGTCAACTTATCTCCCTGTTTTATCTCAAATGGAGCGTCCATATACTTTTTGTCTCTTTTATATTTAAAGAATTTCCCGATATCAAAATATTGGAAATGCCATGTATCTAACAATTCTACAATACACACGGGCGTGTCATTGTAATAAACTTTTAGTTTCCAAACTCTCGAATTCTGTTGCCAAGTCTCAAGCGATTTACAATATCCATTAAACAAATTAATTGTCCCATAAAACTGATATGCTCCACCATATTCAGTATTTTTAGGAAAATTAAATGTAAATCCAAATCCAAATCGCTCTCCAATTCCATAATCGGTCCTTCCTTCAATCCATGCAGTGTTTAAGTCATAATCACTTATGTTTTTGATCGAATAATTAATCTGTCCTTGAGGTTTTAATTCTGAAGATGAAAAAGCATCTCCAATTGGCACTGTCCAAATGCCCCAAAACTCATTTGTCTTATATCCATCAATACTGTTTTCATATATATCACTTGATTTATCAATCTGTTTTGCTTTAATAGTTTCTAAATCTTTAGAGACTGCTCTCAAAGAAATTAGACTTAAAAATGCAAATAGCAATATTCTTATCATGTGTGTCGGTCTTTCAAAATTACATCTAACTTATTTGTAAATCAGGTAAACCCTCATATACCCACCTTTATCGAACGGCATCCGCAGTTTTACACCCGAAGTTAATCTTTTCCAAGCACACGCTAATTAAAATCCGAAACATTTTGCTGCCACAAACGTGGTTTAGGCTAATTTCACCGCACTTATAGGGAGGGGTAGGACAAACTGCCCTAGCGCACGCGGTGCACGCAGAATTGTTGTTCAACGTGCTGCAGCTGCCATGCACCGCAACAGCAAAAGGCTGAAATAAATTTCTGTCACCCGTTCCGGGTTTTCAGTTGTGCTTTGTGCAAATTTGCTATAATCATGTCAGCCCTTCGGGTTTTAAAAATATTTCGAACAATAAACCCAATCCCGAAGGGATGGCATGTTTGTAGCCGGGGGTGTCAACCCCCGGAAAAGGAGCACCCCTAGCGCGAGCGGTGCACGCACAATTGTTGTTCAACGCACAGTAACAACCATGCACCGCAACAGCAAATGGTTGTTAGCTGCATAAATGCTAGACCCCCTCCAACCTCCCCCTAGCAGGTGGAGGCGTTAACTGGGAATGGTAACGGAATATTCACCTCCGTATTGATATTGGCATGTTCCTTCCCCTCGCTGGGGAAGGTCAGGATGGGGTCGTAGAAATGGTGTTGAGGAATTAAACTGTTGGTGGTGACAAGATTAATTGCGTTTCTGCAATTTCTAATTGCTTTAAGCCTTTGTGCTATTGGCATCACCGCACTGCTCATACGAATGCGTGCACTCCAAAGTCCGCATAAAAGTTTGTTCGATGCAATTTACCTTTTAGTGATGCTACCTGTTCAACTTAATCAAGCATCAGGAATTACAGGTTCAACCAATTTTTTCAACTTGTCTAACGATTCTTGCCATCCTAAATAGCACATCTCTGTTGGTATTACCGATGGGATGCCTTCCTGTAATATTTTGAGTTCAGTCCCACAAGACACCTGGTTAAACCAAAAAGTTGTTGTCATCTCTCCTGGTAAGTTGGGATCATCAAATTTGTCTGTGTGCTTAATAAGCTCGTTGGTTTTGATTTCCAAAAACTTTCCACCGAACGATTGCCCGTTCCCTGTTGAGAAGTTTATAAACGACATTTTGTAGCTGCCACCTACCTCAAAGTCCATATGGTGAACGCTACACAAAAAGCCGTATGGTGGAATCCAATTGGCATAAGCGCTGGGGTCGGAGAAAGCGCGAAAAACCTTTTCGGGAGTTGCTTTTAGCACTCGGTGTAATGTTATACTGTTGCTTGACATATGCTACTTTTTTGTAAGGTTAACGGTTAATTCATTGTTCCGATGTTCCAAATATGCTGCCGCTTGTTAGCGGTAGGTGTTCCTACTTCTTCACCAATTTGTATCTCAAGTGTGTTGTCAAGTTTGATGGTATTACTTCCACAATTTGAATATCATATCTGTCTTTGTCAATTCCGTCAAATAGACGGATTCCACTTCCTAAAAAAACAGGGGCAATATGTAAGAAAAATTCGTCCACAAGTCCTGCGTTGATATATTGCTGAATAGTATTCGCACCACCTTGTATTCTTATGTCCTTTCCTTTGGCTGATTGTTTTGCTTTTTCCAGTGCACTTTGTATTCCGTCGTTGATGAAATAAAAAGTTGTAGTCCCCTTTTGAACCCAAGGTTCCCGTTTTTCGTGCGTCAGCACGTAAACATCTGCTTCGTATAAATCTTCTGCCCAGGCAACTTCGCCTTCTTCAAACATCCGTTTTCCCATAATGTAAGAACCAGTCCTTGCAAACACGTCATCAATTAATTTACTGTCTGCACCGTATTCTTCACCGCCTTCCATTTTGATGTGTTTCCAAAATGTTTTTTGCTTAAACATCCACTGGTGAATTTTTCCTGAAACGCCACCCATTGGATTGCTTGGAGTTCTGTTGTCGCCGGCGAAAAAGCCATCAAGCGATATTCCGCTGTCAAAGATTATTTTGCTCATAATTTATTGTGCGTCAAAGTTGATAGTAGTTCGATTGTTAGGCCGTAACCCTACAATTGCCGCTAGCTTATTAATATATTCGATAAAGCTCTATATATGAACCCAACGCAGTATGTATTGTTCAGCTTTTTCGTATGAAATTCCGAAGCATTTTGCTGCTACAAACGTGGTTTAGGCTAATTTTCCCGCACTTAAGAGAGGGGTAGGAGAAGCGGCCCTAGCGCAAGCAGTGCACGCACAATTGTTGTTCAACGTGCTGCAGCTGCCATGCACCGCAATAGCAAAAGGCTGAAATAAATTTCTGTCACCCGTTCCGGGTTTTCAGTTGTGCTTAGTGCAAATTTTCTATAATCATGTCAGCCCTTCGGGCTTTAAAAATATTTTGAACAATAAACCCAATCCCGAAGGGATGGCATGTTTGTAGCCGGGGGTGTCAACCCCCGGAAAAGGAACACCCCTAGCGCAAGCGGTGTACGCACAATCGCTGTTCAACGTGCTGCAGCTGCCATGCACCGCAATAGCAAAAGGCTGAAATAAATTTCTGTCACCCGTTCCGGGTTTTCAGTTGTGCTTTGTGCAAATTTTCTATAATCATGTCAGCCCTTCGGGCTTTAAAAATATTTCGAACAATAAACCCAATCCCGAAGGGATGGCATGTTTGTAGCCGGGGGTGTCAACCCCCGGAAAAGGAACACCCCTAGCGCAAGCGGTGCACACACCAACGCTGTGCAATGCACTACTACTGCCATGCACCGCAATAGCCAATGGTTATTTGCTGCATAAATGCCAGACCCCCTCCAACCTCCCCCTAAAAGGTGGAGGCGCTCGCTAGGACTGGTAACGGAATGTTCACCTGACATTTGCTAGTATCACGATTAATGGCGTCGCTACCTTGGGGTGGGGTGGTTGCTGTTGATAGTTGGCAATTACAGTAGTGGGAACAGAAGGCGGCCAACCCGATGCAGCAAAAAAATTTATGAAATCAAATAACCGCACCCCGTGCGCAAGGGGCTGAAGTGTTATCAAAAAAACTTACGGTAAGTCAGTAATGAATATTTTGTAATACGAGTCAAATTTTTTTTGAAGTTTTTTATTGGGGTGGGTGAGGGGGGAGTGATTATTGGTAGGGGCTACCTATCAGACATGAAAGCATGATGGTTACTCGATTAAATTACATTAATACTCCATATGCATGATTTCCTTTATGATGGTCCAATTACCATTTGCTTTTCTTTGAAATACTGCAATATATTTTACAAAGCAGTAATGATCTTCTTTACAAGAAATGTTTGAAATTGCGATGCAGTATTGCTTATTAATGGTGAATAAAGGAAAAGATAATTCCCAATACTTTTCAGTGTTTGAATCAGAAAGCAATTCGGGATTAACGTAGTTAAATGGAAGTATGCTGCTGTTCCATGTTTTAAAATGGCTGAATTCCTGTTGTTGAGACTTCATAAAAGTGATGTCTTGTGCTGAAAACACAGAATCTAAATTCTCTTTTTTAATTGTCTCCAATGATAACTTCAAAGCTAAAGTATCAAACTCTACAATTTTACTTGAAACAAAATCAACAGTGCATTCCGGAGCAGGACAATTTTGGCTGTCAAAATGGACTGGCTTGGTAACCCAAGTCAGAAAGTTTTTTATTAATGTGTCACTGACTTGGCTGGAAAAAGTCTGACCAAATAATGAACCTGAAAAGCAAATAAGGGCAAATAATATCAGGATTTTGTTTTTCATGAGTATGCACTTAACGTTTTATGGTAGGGTGTCGTGCGGGATTACGAAGCTACTTTCTTATCAGGTTACAGCTTACTTTTTTTACGAGCTACAAAACTTAGTAAACCACAGAGACCCGCATGCACTCTACCATTTGTGTGTGCCTTGAATGGTAAATATAGTCAAAGTTCTTTTAAACGATGCGTTTAGGAGCCAGTCCAGAGGGTGCAAGTCCCTTGTGCGCGGAGTCGTGTCCGAAGCACTAGCAAGTGGCAAGGTGGTTTGGGGTGACCCATGCACTGACCCGGAGC